>Ga0163144_10000732_pt1 | contig 77157 bp, 64 predicted proteins | sample OliLak19BULKMAT1_FD_123175 | JGI IMG/M metagenome (GOLD analysis project Ga0163144, IMG submission 123175) | Freshwater microbial mat bacterial communities from Lake Vanda, McMurdo Dry Valleys, Antarctica - Oligotrophic Lake LV.19.BULKMAT1 | ecosystem: Environmental > Aquatic > Freshwater >... | reverse complement strand
CAGTGTCCGATGGGGCAGTGTCCGATGGGGCAGTGTCCGATGGGGCAGTGTCCGATGCGGCGTCGGGGGGAGAATTGGGCCGGTCGACGCGTCGCAACGGATCGCGAGCCGGAATCGAGTGATCTGCCACTGCCGCCGCCCCCCTCCTGGGTCGAACCTGAGGAGCGCTCATCCGAGGCTCCGACGCGATTGCACCCGAACAGACTAGTCTGGGCAAATTTGCTGTGTCAACTAACGATTACTATTCAATCTGTGGCATAACGGGACCGTAGCTCGCGCACCATGCGTGACTCACTCCACTCCTGCGCTCGGAGCAGGGCGGCGGAACGCCACAGACCCCGCTGAATTGGCGACTTTCCGAGGACGTGAGCTACCGCATCGGCCCAGACGAGCGGGTCCCACGCCGCCAGGGACGCCGACAACTCCGAGCCGACGAGCATCTCCGGAATTCCACCGACCGGGGTCGCCAGGATCGGAAGTCCGTCGGCGAGAGCCTCCAAGACGACGTACGGCGCCCCCTCCCGCGTCGACGGCATCAGGAGGAGATCGAAAGCCGCCAGAAGCGGCCTCGCATCGGGATCGCCGAGCCAGCGCAATCGGGAGTCCATCCCGCAAGCCGTCGCCGCGTGGCGCAACTCGTCCGAGAGCGGCCCCGCGCCGACGATCACGCCGATCGCATCGATGCCGCCCGCGTTGGCCCGCTCGATCACCTCGACGAAGCGCTGCGGGCGCTTCTCGTCGGTGAATCGACCGACGAAACCGAGCACCGCACTCGAAGTCGCAATCCCCCACTCCGCGCGCAACGCCGCGCGTCGCCGTTCTCGCCTCGCGCTGTCCTCTAAGTCGAGCGCAACCCCGTTGCGTACGACGGAGACTTTCGATCGCGGCGCGCCGGCGACCTCGATCAGCCAATTCGCATCGGCTTCGCAGACGGCGATCGTCCTGTCCGGCAGGCGACAACGAAGCCCCTCGAACTTCGCCCGCAGACGAGCGCTCGCACCCTGTTCGTCGGTCAGGAACGGGATCCCGTGGCGCGTCTCGAGCACACGCTGCGCCCCCGCCATTCGCGCGGCGAGAACAGCGCGTCGTCCACTGTGCGCATGGACGATCTCGGCGCGCCAAGAGCGCAGTTCGCGCGCGAGGCGCGGCACGTACCCGAGACCAGCGTCGACGATGACGACATCGCAACCAAGTGCGCGCGCGGTCGTCGAGAGCGGACCCTCTTCGCCCACGAACAGCCCCACCCGGTCACCCTGGGTCGAGAACGCACGGCAGAGACTCTCGACGTGGCGCTCAGTGCCTCCGCGTCCTGCATGGTCCAGGACGAGAGCGAGGCGCATCACGGCAGACGAAACGGCTGCGGGATGAAACTCACCACGAAGAAGACGAGCGCGAAGATCCCGAGCGCTTTTCTCCGCGCATCGAGCGGGCGGGTCTCGTCGAGCGTGCGCGGATGGCGGAAGCCGAGCAGGAGCAAGAGGACCACGAGCGTCCACCAGCCCGGGTAGAAGACCGCGAGCGCGGCCAGGCTGCCCAGCACGACGATCGAGATCTTCCAACTCCGCGAGCCGAGCAGCCCATAGAGGACATGTCCGCCGTCCAGCTGCCCGATCGGCAGGAGATTCAGCGCGGTCACGAAGAGTCCGGCCCAGCCGGCGAAGGCGACCGGATGCAGCAAGATGTCCTGATGCGCGCCGAGCCCGGGAAAGAACAACAACTGGGCGCCTCGGAAGATGAGCGAGTCACCGAGCGACATGTAGGGCGCGGCGCCGGTCGGACGCAAGATGACCTCGGAGTGAGCGAGTCCCCAGGCGACCGCGGCGAGGGCCGGGAGGATCCCGGCGAGGGGGCCCGCGATGCCGATGTCGTAGAGGACGCGGCGATTCCGGATCTGTCCGCTCATGCGGATGATCGCGCCCATCGTCCCGAACGGTGAGATCAGCGGCATCGGTATGAAGAGCGGGAGCGAAGCCGGCACGCGATAGCGGCGACACATGAGGTAGTGGCCCATCTCATGGCAGAGCAGGATCGAGAGGATCGCGATGGAATAGGCGGGGCCGCCTGTCACCCAGGTCGAGAGCACCGTGAGCGCGAAGAGAGTTCCGGCGCGCGCGTACTGGCTCGGGGTCGGACCCGGGTTGATCGGCAGCGCGTGGTGAGCCGCGTCCGTCCTCGAATCCAGCGGCGATTCGTCGAACGGGTCGTCACGGGACGACGCGCCCAACAGACCGCGTCCTTCGACGGCGGCGCGAAACATCTCGATCAGTCTGGCCAAACGAATGCTCTCGCTCTCTGGTCTGCGGGCGTCGACGAGTATGGTCCCCGCACTATACAACGCGCCCAGAGGTGACGAAGGGAGACCATGGCGTTCAGCAGACCGGCAGTCTCTGTCTTCGGCTACGGCCGCTTCGGTCAATTGATCGTGCGCGAGCTGACGCGGCTCGGGCCGGTGGGAGTCCACGACCCGAAGCGACAGAGCGACCTGACTCGGGCGTCGCTCCCGCTCGGCGCGGTCGAACTCTCGTTCGAAGACGCGGCGCGCGCGCGAGTCCTCTTGCTCGCCATCCCGATTCGCACGATCGAGAGTGTGCTCCGCAGTTTCGAGCCGCTCGTCCGACCGGGCGCGCTCGTGGTCGACACTTCGAGCGTGAAGATCTGGCCGATGCGGTGGATGGAAGAGATCCTGCCGCCGTCCGTCGACTTCCTCGGCACGCACCCGCTCTTCGGCCCGGACTCGGCGGCGAGCGGTTGGACGGGCCAGAGCATCGTGCTGGTCGAGGGACGGACCTCGCGTCGATGGAGAGTTCGTCGTTTTCTGGCTCGACTGGGCGTCCGCGCCATCGAGCGCACGGCCGACGCGCACGACCGCGAGATGGCGGAGACGCAGGCGTTGGTCCATTGGCTCGGTCGCGGGCTGAGTGAGTCGGGAGTTCGCCCGCGGGAGGCGCAGACGCTCGGGCATCGAAAGCTCTGCGAAGTACTCGATCAGGTCACCCGCGACACGCCGGAGCTGTTCGAGGACTTGGAACGGTGGAATCCCTACGCGTCCGAGGCGCGCGCCCGCCTGCTCCGGTCGCTGCAACGACTCGACGACCAGCTCGGTCCGTCGCACTGACCCCGCGCCTTTGCGGGATCCGGCGGCGCGGCTAGACTGCGCGCTCTATGGACGAAAAGAAGCAACTGATCGAAGCGCTGCGCACGGTCCTCTATCCGGGGATCGACCGCGACATCGTGACCTTGGGCTACGTCAAGGACGTGAGCCTGATCGAGGGGCGGTGGACCGTTCGGGTCGATCTCTCCCCTCGCGCCGCCGGCGCCGCGACGGAGATCGAGTCTCGCGTGCGCGCCGTGCTCGAAGCGACCCGCATCGCGTCGGCGCTCGATCTGCGCGTCGCCGCCGCTCCGGCCGCGCCGTCGGAACCCGCCCCCCCGCCGATGCCGAGCGATCCTCTGGCCGGAGTGCGCTACAAGATCGCGGTCGCGAGCGGCAAAGGCGGCGTGGGTAAATCGACCGTCGCCGTCAATCTGGCGGTGGCGATGGCCCGGCTCGGACGATCGACGGGCCTGCTCGACGCCGACATCTACGGGCCCTCCGCGCCGATCATGTTCGGTCGCGAGGACGATCGCCCGCGCGTCAGAGATCAGCAACTGGTCCCGATCGAAGCGCACGGCGTCCGCACCATGTCGATCGGATACATGATCGAACGCGGCACGCCGGTCATCTGGCGCGGCCCGATGGTCTCGAAGGCGCTCGATCAGATGATGGGCGATGTCGATTGGTCGGGGGTCGAAGTGCTGATCTTCGATCTGCCGCCGGGCACCGGCGATGTCCAGATCAGCCTGGCGCAGAAGACGTCGCTGACCGGCGCGGTCATCGTCTCGACTCCGCAGGATGTCGCCCTGATCGACGCCGCCAAGGCGGTCGCGATGTTCAGCAAGGTGCAGGTGCCGATCTTGGGATTGATCGAGAACATGAGCTACTTCTCCTGCCCGTCTTGCGGACACCGCGCGGAGATCTTTCGTCACGGCGGCGCGGCGCGCGAGGCGGCGCGACTCGATGTTCCGTTCCTCGGCGAGATCCCGCTCGATCCCGAAGTGGTCATGGGCGGCGATCAGGGCCGTCCCATCGTCGAGCGGAAGGCCGAGGCGCCTGCCTCCCTCGCCTTCTTCGAATTGGCGCGGCGGCTGCTCGCGAGCCTCGACGAACGATGACGCGCCGTCGACCTCTCTCGATCCCCGTCGACGAACTGTCTTCCGTACTCAGTCTGACCGACCGCACTCCGCCGCTCTCGTGGAGCGAACTCTTCGGACGCGAAGGGAACGTCGAGTTGGAGATCGGCGCCGGGAAGGGACTCTTCCTCTCGGAGATGGCGGCGTTGCATCCGGAGACCGATTTTGTCGGAGTCGAACGAGCGCGGAAGTACTTCACGCGGGGGGCCGAGCGCCTCTCATCCGACGGCCGGCCCAACGTCCGCGTCGTCTGCGCCGAAGCGTTCGACTTCCTCTTGCGCTGGGTTGCGCCGCGAAGCGTGCGCCGCGTGCACGTCTACTTCCCTGACCCCTGGCCCAAGAAGCGGCACACGAAGCGGCGTCTCCTGCAGCCGGAGCTGTACCGCCTCGCCGCGCGAGCGCTGCGGAGCGACGGCGAGTTCTTCGTCGCCTCGGATGTCGCGATGTATTTCGAGGAGGCGATGGCCGACCTGGAGCACTGCGCCTGGTTCGAGCGAGCGCCCTGGCCGGAGTCGGAACCGGGACGAGTCTCGACCCACTACGCCCGCAAGTACGAAGCAGAGGGGCGGGCGTTGTGCTATGCGCGCTTCACCCGCACGCTGACGGCGATCCCAGCGGATCCCGCGCCGTCTCCCCCGCTGCATGCGCTGAGCGGCACGCACGGCGATGCGGCGGCGGCTACCGTCGGCGGGAGAGTCGCCCCCACCGGGCGCCGGCGCGAAGAGGCGAAGGCCCGCCCATGACCGACACGCGCGCGCAGTGGAACGAATACTTCATGCAGATCGCGCGGGTGGTCGCCACGCGCTCGACTTGCGACCGGAAGAACGTCGGCGCCGTCGTCGTCCGAGACCGCATGATCCTCTCGACCGGCTACAACGGGAGCATGCGCGGCGCGCCCCACTGCGACGAGATCGGCCACATGATGGAGGACGGGCACTGCGTCGGCACGATCCACGCCGAGATGAACGCCATCCTCCAGGCGGCTCGCAACGGGGTCCAGATCGAGGGGGCGGAGCTCTACACAACCGCCAGCCCCTGCTGGAACTGCTTCAAATGCATCGTGAATGCTGGGATCCAGCGGATCTATTTCGGGGAATTCTACCGGGACGAACGAATCTTCCAGATGGCGGAGCGCCTCGGCGTGGGCCTGGTGGGTCTGGCCTAGGGCAGTTCGAGGAAGAGCATCGGGCTGGAGATGGGCCGTCAGGGAGTCGATAGCCAGAGGGACGATAGAACCCGAGACGAGGAGGATGCGACCGATGCACGAGCACAAGGGGAACTGGCGCCTGGACGATGGCGACGAAGACGCGAGCCCGACCAAGAAAGAGGCGTCGGTCGCCATCTCCGAGCGGGCGCTGAAGGCGCGGACCATCCTGATTTCCGAAGCGATCACGAGCAAGCTGGCCCAGAAGATCTACCAGCAATTGATCCTCTTGGAGAGCGACGATCCGGACAAGGCGATCACGTTCATCGTCAACTCGCCCGGTGGCGAGGCCGACACCGGCTTCGGCATCTTCGACATGATGCGCTTCGTGCGGCCGCCGATCCGCACGATCGTGGCGGGGCTCTGCGCCTCGGCCGCCGTCATGGTCTTCCTCGCGGCGGATCGGGGTCAGCGGCTCAGCCTTCCTAATTCGCGTTTCATGCTGCACCAGCCTTCGTCGGCCAGCATGGGGCAGGCGTCGGACCTCGAGATCGCGTCGCGCGAGATCCTGCGGCTGCGGGATCGCTACAACGAGATCGTGGCCGAGGAGACCGGCAAGACCCTGGCGCAGATCACGGAAGACACCGATCGCGACTTGTGGATGACGGCGGACGAGGCGCTGAAGTACGGGTTGATCAACAAGGTTGTGACGAACCGAGCGGAAATCGGGTGACGCGTGACGCCGCTGCGGCGTCGAGTATTTCCGCATCCCGACCTGGATGCGGGCCTGGAATGAAAGTGGCGTTGGGGTTCTCGACCCCAACGCCACTCTTTCGAACAGATCAGCCCTCGCTTCGCGTGGGCCGATTATTTGGAGCTGAACGGGATCGAACCGTCGACCTCATGACTGCCAGTCATGCGCTCTCCCAACTGAGCTACAGCCCCGAACCGCGCGGAACTCTACCGGCGCGTCGCTGAACGGTCAATCTCGATGTCCCTCGCCGATTGACAGTCCGCGCGCGAGAACCCAGGCTGGCGCGCTGTGACCCTCGAAACCGGCGCCTTCGCGCGCATCCTCTTCCTCGCTCTCGTCTCGAGCGCGGTCTCGCTCTCCCCGGCCAAGGCTGCGTCGGTGGCGCTCGGCGTCTTCGGGCTCTACGGATTCCCACTCCAGCAAGCGGACCTCTCCCCCGGTCCCTACGGCGGGGCCAAGGTCCGCGTCGGGTGGCGCGCGCCGTTCGCCGTCGAATTCGGGATCGCCTCGTTCCGAGAGGGAGATCGGCAGTTCCGGCTCCACGGTCGAACCGAGACGCTGCAAGGGGGCACGGAGACGTTCTTCCTCGGACACGCGGTCGCGGGGGTTCCCGGACCCGGCGACACAGGTCTGTATGTGGCGCTGGGCGGAGGCGCCTACCGCCTGGAGCGACAGGGACGGGAGCGAGGCGAAGGACCCGCCTACAGCGCGGCTCTCGGGGTCGAGCGGCGCTCGAACGGGAGCCTCGGCGTCGACGCTTCGGTCCGTTGGATGTTGCTGCCGCTCGACGAAGGCGGCGGCCGCGAGACGGTGGCGTTCCAGATGGGCGTCAACTACTACCTGAGGCCGTGAGGTCGAACTGATGTCGACGCGGCGCGCGCGGGCGCTCCAGTTCTGGATCCTGTTCTCGCTCGTGCTGACGGGCATGGCGCCCCTCGTGGCCGGCTGCATCTACTCGACGAAGACGGAGCGCGTCCAGTTGGAGCCGACCACGCGCGAAATCTTCACCGCCGACTCGTGCGGCGCCTTCAGGCTGCGGTTGGACGATCACACCAACTGGGCGCGGCGTTCGGACGATGCCGAACTCGACGAGATCGGTTTCGCTTGCGTCGTCTCGAATCCCGGCCCGCTCTCGCTCACGGCGGAGATCTGGATCACGCCGGATGCCGTCCCCGCCAGTTCGGGTCGAGAAGTCGAGGCGCGAGGATTCCGAGTCGTCGGCGGCGTCGCCGTTCCCGACAGCAGCGACGCGCGCATCACCTACGTCGCCTCCCAACGTCTCGCCGAGAACTCGACGGACTTGCGCAACGCGGCGAGAAACGGCACTTTCTACGCCTATGTCTTGGGGGTCGAGCCGGGTTACCGGTTGATCGCGGGCGATTTTTCTCTCGTCGCGCTGGTCACCTCGGGTCGATGAGACCTACCTGGGCCGGAGTGGTGGAATGGCAGACACGCTGGACTCAAAATCCAGTGAGAGCAATCTCGTGTGGGTTCGACTCCCACCTCCGGTACCACTTCCACCAGCGCAGGGGCGTTGACGGGTCGCGCCCCCCCACCGAGACTGCGTTCCTCCATGGACGCAACCGACTTCCGCGCGAACGCTCCTCTCGCTCCCCTGACAACCTGGGGAATCGGCGGACCCGCCGGCTTCCTCGCCGAGCCGAATGACTTCGACTCGTTGGATCGCGCGTTGCGCTTCGCGGTGCGAGAACGGTTCGAGGTCGTCGCCATCGGCGGCGGGAGCAACCTGCTCGTTTCCGACGCCGGTTTCGACGGACTGGTCGTGCGCTATGCGGCGGACGCCCGTGAACTGCGGGCCGGCACAGACGAAACTCGTCTCTGGGTCGAGGCGGGCGCGCGGCTCAGCTCGGTCGCGCGGTGGAGCTCTCGCCTCGGTTGGGCCGGAATGGAGTGGGCCGAAGGGATCCCCGGCACGATCGGGGGCGCGGTTTGTGGGAACGCCGGCGCCTACGGCGGAGAGATGGCCGAGATCATCGAGTCGGTCGAAGAGCGAACCGGCGATGGCGCGCGTCGCACGCTGACCGCGGCGCAGGCGGGCTTCGCCTATCGCAGCAGCCGCTGGAAGTCGATCCCGCCGACCGAAGGCTTCGTCGTCGCCGCGACGCTCCGCCTTCGCCGCGGAGATCCCGTCGCGTTGGAGGAGCGCCTGCGCACGATCGCGCGCGAGCGAAAATCGAAGACGCCGGCCGGCTCCTCGACCGGCTCCGTCTTCCAGAATCCGCCGGGAGAATCGGCCGGCCGCTTGCTCGAGCAGGCGGAGATGAAGGGGGCGTCGGAAGGAGGCGCGGTCATCTCGACCGCGCACGGCAACTACATCGTCAATCGTGGCGGAGCGACCGCGAGCGATGTCCTCGCCTTGATTCGCCGCGCGCGCGCCGCGGTCTTGGCGCGCAGCGGGATCCTGCTCACGCCCGAGGTGCGGTTCATCGGTTTCTCGCGCGACGAGATCGCCGACCTGGTCGTCAGCTAGCGCAAAGGAGAGAACGAGCGCAGCGCCGTGGCGTCCGGGCCACCGTCGGCGCCCGGCAGAGCGAACTCTGCGACGACGACCGGGTTGCCGAGACCGAGTCTGTCCAGCGTCGTCGGCGCGACCTCTCCCAAGATCCCCGCGATACTCCCATCGGGCGCGACCACCCAGGCGCCCCGCCCCGGCGTGAGGAACGGCGCTTCGGCCCCTTGGGTCGGACGCAGAGCGAGAGGCCAACCGAGCTCACGCACGAGCGCCTCGCCCCACGCGCGAATCTCGGCAAAACCAACCTTCGGGGCGATCTGCGCCAACGAGACATGTCGCTCTTCCCGCGCCCCCGTCTCCGTCGTCGACTCGAGGAACGTGACGTCGCTCACCTCGAAGATCGACTGCGGCAGCGCGTGGTGTCGATTGCGGGCGAACGTCTCCAGCAGCCCAGGCAAGAGGCTGGTGCGAAGCTGAGTCTGATCGACGCTGATCGGGTTCTCGAGCAACACGCTTTCGGGATGATCCGGCAGCCCGAGCAATTGCGCCGACGACTCGGGCGACTCCAGAACGAGGCTCATGACCTCGAGGAAACCGAGACCGACCAGCACCTCACGCGCGCGATTCGAACGCGCCTCGATCGGCAGCTCGCGTCCCACGGTCATGGTCGGAACCAACGTGCGCGGAATCCGGTCGTACCCGTAGGCGATCGCCACATCCTCCATCAGATCGCGCTCATGCAGGATGTCGTTGCGGTAGGCAGGTACCAGTACTTCGAGCGACGCCGCATCGCTCGAAGTACTGATCCCATGCCGCATCTTCCGCAACAGCATCTCCACCGAAGCTGTATCCAAGTCCAGCCCCAGCAACCGGCCGGTCTTCTCCACACTCAACTTCACCCTCTGCACCGTCAGATCCGGCGTCACCCTCTCCACTGCTGCCACGAACTTCACCCCCCGCAACCGCGCTCCCAGGTCCAGCTCCAGCAGCGACGTCGCCAGGATGTTCAACGCTCGGTCCACCACGCGCGCGCTCGGACCCGTCACGTCGATGAAGAGCCCGCGCGTTCCCTGATGGACCTTCGTCTCCTCGCTGTTGATGACGGGCGGCATCGAGAGCACTCGCCCATCGCGCGTGCGGAGGATGGGGTAGCGATCGAAGCCGGCGAGCAGGTGCGCGTAGGCGCGCCCCTTCGGATGCTCGCTCAGGATATTGGCCAGTGTGCTGCTCGTCGCGCCGCCGAGCGGACGGAACGCGTAGTCGGGTGGCTCCGTCGTGTACTCCAACTCGGTCGAGGCGAACGAGTCCAGGTCATACACGCCGATCGAGGCGTGCTTACGATCTCGTCCCAGCGCCCAGTGCAGATTCTCCTGCAGCTTCATCAGGATCTTGATCCGGTCATCGTCGAGCGTGATCGACTCGATCACCGCGCAGGCGATGTGCGGACGAAAGCTGCGCTCGTCTCGCACCGAGGGATCGACGCGGACGGTGTGAAGTGGTTCGAGAATTTCGTAGGTCGCGGGTCCGGTCTCGACCTCGAGGATGCCGCGGAGCGCGCGGGCGAGTCCGCCGGGGTCGAACATGTCGGGGCGGACGGCGAGGAGCTCCATGCGGACGACTTCGAGCGGGGGAAGCTCGCGGAGGGCGGAGGTGGAGGCGGAGGTGGAGGCGGAGGCGGAGGTGGAGGTGGAGGTGGAGGTGGAGGCGCGGAGGTCCGATTGGCAACGGTCGCAAACGACGGGCGGTTCTTCTTTGCCCGCCAGCTCGAAAACCGCGGAACACCGCGTGCATTGCACGCGGCGTAACAGGGCATAACCATCGACATCACAACCGACCGAGCCGAGGACTTCGAGCAATTGCTCCGAGGTCAGTTCGCGGCCGAGGCGCGACTTCAACTCCCCCGTGGGGATCCCGATCACGGGCACGAGGGCGCTCCCTGGAGCCAGTCCAGCTCCGACCAGTAGAGATCACGGATGTCGCCGCGGCCGTACTTCAGCATGGCGAGGCGATCGAGCCCGAGTCCCCAGGCGAGAACCGGCGCCGTGCAGCCCAGAGGCTCGGTCACCTCGGGGCGGAAGATTCCGGCGCCCCCCATCTCGATCCAGTCCTTCCGCTCTTCGTACCAGATGTAGACGCCGACCGACGGCTCCGTGTACGGGAAGAAGTCGGGACGGAAGTAGTACTTCGAGAAGCCCATCCGCTCGTAGAACGCGCCGAGCGTACCCAAGAGCGACGAGAAGCTCGCGCGCTCGTCGAGGATGATGCCGTCGACCTGGAAGAAGATCGGCAGATGTTTGAAGTCGATCGTCTCGCGACGGAAGACGCGGCCGATCGAGAACACTTTGCGCGGACCTTTCGGGTCGTCGCGGAGAGCGCGAATGGTCGCCGCGGTGGTGTGGGTGCGCAGGACGTTCTGTTCGGCTTTCGCTCGATCCCACGGAGTGCCCCAGCCGAGGGAGCCGGTGGCGCCGCCGTTCTCATGGGTGGAACGGACTCGGTCGACCAACGCTTCGTCGCAGGGGAGCGTGGCGCGGCGGGGCCGCGCCACGTAGAAGGTATCCTGCATCTCTCTCGCCGGATGGTCCTGCGGCTGGAAGAGCGCGTCGAAGTCCCAGAAGCCCGACTCGACCCAAGGCGAGGCGTGCTCCGCGAAGCCCATGTCGAGGAACGCGCGACGCACGTCTTCGATCACCCGCTGCAGTGGATGGCGCTTCCCCGGATAAACAGGCTCGGTCGCGAGCTGCACGTCGTACGGCTTGAAGCGAATCGATCGCCACTCGCCGGTGGCGAGCATCTCCGGTGTGAGCTGGCTGACTTCGCGGACCGATTCGACTCCCGCCGCGCGCGTCGCGAGACCCTCCTCGGTCAGCGAAAGCCAACGGTGTGTCTTCTCGCGGATTTCGATCCACGCGTTCTTCGGTCCGAGGAGTGTGCGCGCGCGGTCCAGATCCAGTTCACGCTGCGCTCCGCGGGCGGCGAGCGCGAGCTCGTCCTCGGTCATCCGGCCGCCTGAGTTCGCCGCGAGGAGCGTGATCGCGCTCTCGTCCGGGTCGTGCATCGGGTCTCCGGAGGACGCAGTCGGCTCGAGCACGAGCGCCGCGCCTTCCTTGCGCGCCCAACCGCGCAGCGCGAGAACCCGGAGAGCCTGACCAACTTCTTTGGCGTCGAGGCCGCTCCACATGGCGACTTCGGCCAACGATCCGCGACCCTCGTGGGCCGCGAGCGCACGCACGATCCGCCGCTCCAAGATGACCGCCTCGGCGGCGTCCTCGCGAGAGGCGCGGAGCGACCACTCTCGGTACGGCTCCTCACGAAGCGAGACGAGACCGTCTTGGGTCAGCGACATGGCCGCGGCCGCCACCTTCGCTTGGTCGAGAGAGAGCCGCGTCGCCAGTTCCGGCACGCGCTGCGGCCGCTGCGGCTCGAGCGCACGCAGGACGGCGACCTGCTCCGGCGAGAACGCGCGCTCGCTCATACCTTCCCCCGCTTCGCCACCTTCGGACGGCCGCTGTGCGACAGCGCCGCGAGTTGTTCGTAGATGCGCTTCTCGTCGGCCGTGAGCTTGATCGGAACCTCGACCAAGACGCGCACCAAGAGATCGCCGTGGCCGCGCCCTTGCAGCACCGGCAGCCCTTTACCGCGCACGCGGAGGATCTTGCCGGGCGCCGTCCCGGCCGGCACTTCGACCCGCACCTTCCCGGTCAGCGTCGGCACTTCGACCTTCGCGCCGAGCGCGGCGTGCGGCGGATCCAACTCGATGTCGCAGAGGATGTCGTCGCCGTGGCGCTCGAACGTCGCGTGCGGCTTCTCCGTGAAGTGGACGATGAGATCTCCCGGCGGGCCACCGCGCACGCCGACGTCGCCGCGACCGCGCAGCGTGAGGTAGTTCCCTTCTTGCACGCCCGGCGGGACGGTCACCTCTACCGTTTCCTCTCCCTCGACCCGCCCTTCGCCGCGACAAGCGCGGCAGGGATTCTTCAACAGTTCGCCCTCGCCCTCGCAGGTGGGACAGACCGCGACGTTGACCATCTGTCCGATGAACGAGCGCTGCACCCGACGGATCTGGCCGGAGCCGCCGCACATCTCACACGGCTTGGTCCCCGTGTCGCCCGTCGCGCCCTTCGCGTTGCACGTCCCGCACGGAACCCCCTTCTTCACGCGAATGGTCTTGGTGACGCCGGTGGCGATCTCTTCCAAGGTGAGCGCGAGTCGGATCTGTCGCGTCCCGCCGCGTCGATCGACCGAACGGCGGCCCCCCTCGTCGCTTCGGAAGCCGCCCATCTCGTTCATGAACATGCGCAGGGCGTCGTTCAGATCGAAGCCCATGCCTCCGCCGCCGCCGAATCCGCCGCCGCCCGCCTGCGGATCGAGGCCCGCGTGCCCGAACCGGTCGTACGCCGCCTTCTTCTCCGCGTTCTGCAGCACCTCGTACGCCTCGTTGACTTCCTTGAAGCGCTCCTCGGCGGTTTTCGAGCCAGGGTTCTTGTCGGGATGGTGCTCCTTGGCCAGACGTCGGTAGGCCTTCTTGATCGCGTCGGGATCGGCGTCCCGTTGGATCTCGAGCACTTCGTAGTAGTCGCGCTTCGTGGGCATGGGTGGCGTGGGGGCCGGCTTTCTCTTCGGGTGGACGCGATCGGTCGGAAGTCGGAAGCGCGTACGGTAACGACGCGCTCCCGAGGGGTCAAGACGACGGGCGCGCTTCTCCGGCGCCGTCCGCGGCGCGAGCGAAGCGGCTCACTCGCCGCGATGGCGGACCACCGCCCAGGCCGTGAGGAACAGGATGCGCAGGTCGAGCCAGAACGACCAGTGCTCCACGTAGTAGAGGTCGTAGCGGGTGCGTTCTTCGATCGGCACGTTGCCGCGTAGGCCATGGACCTGCGCCCAGCCGGTTACGCCCGACTTCACACGGTGTCGATCGTAGTAGTCCTGCACGTTGGTCTCGAACTGATGGACGAAGAACGCGCGCTCCGGCCGCGGGCCGACGAGACTCATGTGCCCGACGAAGACGTTCCAGAGCTGCGGCAACTCATCGAGGCTCCATTTGCGCAAGAAGACTCCGACCCGCGTCCGTCGCGGATCTCCTTCGCTCGCCCAGACCGGACCGCTCTCCTTCTCGGCGTCGACGCGCATCGAGCGGAACTTCAGCATCGGGAAGGTCCGACGGTCGCGGCCGATCCGTTCCTGTCGGTGCAGGATCGGCCCAGGCGATTCGAGGCGCACCGCGAGCGCGATGAGGAGCAGCACCGGCGACAGCACGACGAGGAGGATCCCGGAGACGCAGAGATCGAGGGCGCGCTTCGCCACCCCCGGCCAGCCGGAGAGCGGCAACTCGCGCAGACGCAAGACCGGAAGCCCATCGATGTCGTCGGCGCGCACGCTCCGTCCCCAGATGGAGAAGAGCGCCGGGACGAACTGCAGATCGAGGTCGAGCTCTTGGCACTGCCGGTGGACGCGATCGACGAGGCCTTCTTCGCCCATGGCCGGGGTCAGGACGATCAGATCCAGGGCGAGCCCGGGCGCGAGCGTACGGATCTCCGAGATCGGTCCGAGGACCGGCGCGAGCTGCGGCGAGCCCGCGTCTCCCTCGGGTCGCTCGATGAAACAACCGACGTATTCGTGGGGGTACGACGACTGCTCGAACGCTTGCACCAAGCGCGCGCCGACCGAGTGCTCGCCGACCAAGGCGAATCGGATCGGCTTGTGCCGAGCGAGCGGCCGCGCCAAACGCGAGACGGCCGCGCGACCGAAGACGATCAACAGCGTCGCGAAGCCCCAGATGATCGGGACCGCCAGACGCGAAAAGGACGCGCCGCGATAGAAGAAGCCCAGCGCCGCCATCAAGAGAGCGCCGAGCCAGAGGGCGCGCACCGTGTCGCCGAGCCTCGGACGCATGCGTCCGCGCTCGATCCGGTAGAGCCCCATCGAATGAAAGAGGGGAATCCAGAGCGCGGCGGTGACCAGTGCGCCGATCAGATACGGGGCGATCGGCGGGATCCCCTTGCTCGGCGGGAAGAGCGCGGTGAGCGGAGAGTGGAATCGCGCCCAGTAGCCGAGCACGAATCCTCCGCCGATCGCGACGAGATCGCTCGCGACCCAGGCCGCTTGCAGCCACGTCGTCCGCTTGTGCCGTTCGACCTGGCCCATTCAGTCGATCCGCGCGCGCTCGGAGTCGGCGATCCAGGCGCTGATCTCTCGCTCGAATCGCTCCGGCCCGAAGTGGAGGACGCCGGCGCGGATGGCGTCTCCGTCCCAACGCCGCGTCTCGAACTCCAAGATCGCGCGCACGAGCGACTCCGCCGTCGGTTGACGGAAGAAGAGGCCGCTCTCTTCCTCGCGCACCGTCTCCAAGAGGCCGCCGACTCCGTAGCCGATGACCGGCGTCCCGCAGGCTTGCGCCTCGACCGGCACGATCCCGAAGTCTTCTTCGCCCGGAAAGAGGAGCGCGCGACAACGGCGGTAGTAGTCACGGAGCTTCTCTCGTCCGAGCCATCCCTCGAAGCTGACATTGCGCGGCGCCGATCTCTGCAACCGCCGTCGCTCCGGCCCGTCACCCACGACCAGGAACGGTCGATCGAGCCGACGCGCCGCTTCGATCACGAGATCGATCCGCTTGTACGGAACGAGCGCAGTCACGACCAGATAGAACTCCTCGCGCGGTCCTTCCGGCGTATAGAAGTCGACGTCGACCCACGGATGGATGACGCGCGCGCTCCGCCCGTAGTACCGCTCGATCCGTTGAGCCACATGCCGCGAGTTGGCCGCGAATGAGTCGACTCGCTGCGCGCCCAGTGCGTCCCACTGTCGCAGCGAGGTCGCGACGAACGGCAAGAGCCACGAGAGCGGCGGCCGGGCGCGTCCCCCTCCGAAGTACTCCTCGTAGGAACTCCAGACGTAGCGCATCGGCGTGTGGCAGTAGCAGAGATGCCGCGAGCCCGGATGCACGATGACACCTTTGGCGGCGCAGTGACTGCTGGAGAGCACCAGGTCGAAGCCACGCAGATCGAATCGTTCGATCGCGGCGGGGAAGAGCGGCAGATAGCGTTGGTAGCGCTTCGGACCCTGCGGCAACTTCTGCACGAACGACGTGTGGATCGGATGGCTCTCGATCGCGTCGCTCACACTCCCCTTCGCGTGCACGAGCGTGTAAACCGGCGCGTCGGGAAAACGACGACAGAACGCCTCGAACACCATCTCGCCCCCGCGCATGCCGGTGAGCCAGTCTTGGATGAGGGCTACGTTCATTGGGTCACGCCCTGCGTGACCCAATTCCCCTCTTCCCCGATCACCCCCAACAACTCCGAAAAGATGGCGTTGGAGATCAAGTACGCCCCAGCCCGCAATCGCAGCCTCTCGCCCACGTCGACGAAACCCGCCGCCCCCAGCTCCTCCGCCTTCCCCCGCAATCTCTCCACCTGCTCCGCCGTCAGCATCCCTGCTAACTGATCCCACCCAATTCCCCACCGCGTCCGCAGCGGCAGGAAGATCGACTCCTCCACCACCTCCTGCGGCGTGAGCGCCTCGACCGACTCGATCGGCAACTCACCCGCCGCGAGCCGCGCGCGCCACTTCGGGAAGATTGCATTCGACCAACGCCGCCCGCTCCGGTGCGCATGCGCCGCCGGGCCGAGCGCCAGGTAGTCGCCGCGCATCCAGTAGTTCGCGTTGTGCCGACTCTCGTGGCCCGCGCGGGCGAAGTTCGAGACTTCGTACTGTTCGAGGCCTGCCGCCGAGAGCCGCTCCTGCAGCAATGCATACTGCTCCGCCACGAGTTCTTCCGGCGGAAGCGCGCGCGCGCCTCCCGGCAGTCGCTTGAGGAGCGGCGCCTTCCCCTCGAGCGTCAGGAGATAGGCCGAGACGTGATCGGGCGCGAGCGCGATGGCGTTCTCCACGGTCGTCGTCCAAGTCGCCAGCGACTGTCCGGGCAGTCCGAAGATCAGATCCAGGCTGACGTCCCGAGCGCCCGCGGCGCGCAGCGTGCGAAAGAGCGTCGCGACTTGCTCGGGCTGATGCGCGCGGTCGAGCAACGCCAGTTCGGCGGGATCGAGCGACTGCACACCGATGCTGAAGCGCGTGACGCCGCTCGCTAGAAGCGCTTCGATCTTCTCGGGTTCGAGCGACTCCGGGTTGCACTCGAGCGAGATCTCGGGAGCGTCGACGAACGGGAAGCGCGAACGAAGGCCGCCGAAGAGCGCGGTCAGTTCCTCAGTCGAGAGCAGCGAGGGGGTGCCGCCGCCCAACGAGAGGGTGGCGAAGCGATCCGACCCGAACGAATTCGCGCCGTCGGCGTCCGCCAGATGAAGATCGGCCTCCGTCAGCACGTCGTGCACGAAGGCGTCCCGCCCCCGCGGCGCGCCCACCACGATGGAGAAGTCACAGTAGCCGCAACGGCGGGTGCAGAACGGGACGTGGACATAGAGACCGGGACCGAGTTCGCCGGGCGGCGAAGTCGAACTCCGGCTCGTCAGCGGATCCACCGGAACATTCGCCCGAAGCGCGGGAGATTTCGGCTCTTGTCCCAGGAGAAGTAGGTGATCCACGCCTTGCCGCGCACCAAGCGCAGGTCGACGAAGCCCCACCCGCGCGAGTCGTAACTGGCGTCACGGTTGTCGCCCATCATGAACAGGTGGTGAGGCGGCACTTTTCGCGGCCGCATGTTGTCGCGCTCCGGCATCCCCGCGGGACCGCGCCCGAGCGGATAGACGCGGGTGTCGGCGAAGACCGCGTACGGCTCTTCCTTCAGCACGCCGTCGATGTACACGCGCTTCTCCCGGATCTCCACGGTCTGCCCCTCGGTCGCCACGCAGCGCTTGATGTAGTCCTGCTTCGGGTCCTCGGGAAACTGGAAGACGATGATGTCTCCCGCCTTCGCCTCCGAGTATCCCGGCAACCGGATGTCGAGGAACGGCAGCTTCGCGCCGTAGGCGAACTTGTTCACGAAGAGGAAGTCGCCCGGGAGGAGCGTCTTCTCCATCGAGCCGGTCGGGATGCGAAACGCCTGGAAAGCAAAAGTGCGCACCAGGAAGAAGATGACGAGCGCGACGGCCAGCGACTCGATCGTCTCCCGCCAGAAGCCCTTGCGCGCCTGGATCCGAACGGGAGGGGGAAGGACGACGGCGTCGCCCTGTGAACTCTGGCTCATGCGAACTCCTCGGATCTCACTCATGACTCTTGAGCAACGCCAGGAAGGCCTCTTGCGGCACGTGCACGCTGCCGATCTGCTTCATCCGCTTCTTGCCTTCCTTCTGCTTCTCCAGCAGCTTGCGCTTGCGTGAGATGTCGCCGCCGTAGCACTTCGCGGTGACGTCCTTGCGCATCGCGCTGACCGTCGAGCGGGCGATGACCTTGCCGCCGATGGCCGCCTGGATCGCGATCTGGAACATCTGGCGCGGGATCAGCTCCTTCAATCGGTCGACCAAGTCGCGCCCGCGGTCGTACGCCTTGTCGCGGTGCACGATAATCGAGAGCGCGTCGACCTTCTCCAGATTGAGCATGACGGTCAACTTGACCAGGTCGGACTCGACGTAGCCGGCCAGCTCGTAATCGAGCGTGGCGTAGCCCCGGCTGACCGACTTCAGGCGGTCGTAGAAGTCGTAGATGATCTCCGAGAGCGGCATCCGGTAGTTTAACTGCACGCGCGTCGGGTCCAGGTACTGCATGCCGATGTATTCCCCGCGCCGCTCCTGGACCAGCTTCATCAGATTGCCGGTGTACTCGGCCGGCGTGATGACCCGCGCCTCGATGAACGGTTCCTCCGACTTCTCGAAGTGCCCGGGGTCCGGCATATCGGCCGGGCTGTCGACCTGCACGACCTCGCCGTCGGATAGGGTCACCCGCAAGCTCACGTTCGGGATCGTCGCAATGATGTCCAGGCCGTACTCACGCGAGACCCGCTCCTGCACGATCTCCAGATGCAGCGGCCCCAGGAAACCGACGCGGAACCCGAAGCCCAACGCCGTCGACGTCTCGGGCTCGAAGGTGAGCGCGGCGTCATTCAGCGCGAGCTTCGCGAGCGCCTCTTTCACATTGACGTAGTCCTCGGTGTCGATCGGGAAGAGCCCCGAGAACACCATCGGCTTCATCGGCTTGAACCCCGGCAGCGCGATCACCTCTTGCGAGCCGGCGAGCGCGATCGTGTCCCCCACCTTGGCGTCGGCCACGTTCTTCATCCCGCAGAGCAGATATCCGACCTCGCCCGCGCTGAGCTCGTCGCGGCGCACCATCTGCATCCGCATGTTGCCGATCTCATCGACCTCGTAGGTCTTCTCCGCGCCCAGCAGCCGGATCTTGTCACCCGCGCGCACCTTGCCGTCGACCACGCGGATGTAGGCGACCACCCCGCGGAACTGATCGAAGCTGGAGTCGAAGATGAGTGCGCGCAGCGGCGCGTCCGGATTTCCTCGGGGCGGCGAGATGCGCTGCACCACCGCCTCCAGGATCTCGCGCACGCCGATCCCTTCGCGAGCGGAGGCCAAGAGAATCTCGTCGTCCCGCGAGCCGATGAAGTTGTGGATCTGCAGCTTCACGTCGTCGACCCGCGCCGCCAGCATGTCGATCTTGTTGATCACCGGCAGGATGTCGAGCCCCGCTTCCATGGCCATGTGCAGGTTCGAGACGGTCTGGGCCTCGATCCCCTGCGACGCGTCGACCAGGAGAAGCGCTCCCTCACAGGCCGCGAGCGAACGCGACACCTCATAGGAGAAGTCGACGTGCCCCGGCGTGTCGATCAGATGGAAGCGGTATTCCTGGCCGTCGACGGCGCGATAATCCATCGCGATCGCGTGCGCCTTGATCGTGATCCCGCGCTCCCGCTCCAGGTCCATGTTGTCCAGGACCTGTTCCTTCATCTCCTTCTTGGAGATCGTGCCGCAGGTATCGAGAAATCGATCGGCCAAGGTCGACTTGCCATGGTCGATGTGGGCGATGATGCAGAAGTTTCGGATGTGCGCTGCGTCCATGGTCTCTCTGGGTGACGGGCTCATTATTCTCGGCGAGCCCTGCTCGCCGAGGACTTCTCTCGAGCGTTGTTCACCGGACAGGTATTCTCCACCCAACCCGCGCCACGCCCTCTGTAACTTCGATCGACAACCGCGCCTTCCGCGCCTCGCTGCTCCGACGCCCGCCGCCTTCCCGCAGCTCTACCCCCTGCGGTTCGAACTCGTCGTCGATCGGCCCGAGGACCGCGTCCACGTAGGCGTCCCCCATGCTCAGCAGGACCGCGAAGACGGACCACCAGGTGAAGTCACGGCGGTGAGCCGCGCTCCGGTCCGCCGCACGATTCCACTCGTCCGCGCGATCCGGCTCCTTCCGCGCCCGCGCGCGCAGCTCATCTTCCTCCCGACCCTCGTCGATCGCGCGATAGATGAAATAGCTCTCCCCCAGCGCGACCCCGGCCGCCTTCACCTTGTGCCCGTTCGACCACTGCCCCCACCCGGGGATCAGGACCGACCGGAGCATCTGCCCCCGCGGGGCCGAAAACCACGGACCACCGGCCTCTGCGTCGACATGTACGCCTGCCTCGACTTGTCCGACCGGCGTCGGCTCGATCGACTGCCATCCCTCCGGCGCCGGCGGGACCACCGCGACCGAATCCGGTGCAACCACTTGCGCCGACGCCTCGCTCGCGAGCAGGGCGACGACCACCCCGAGCCCGAACAGTCCTGCAGAAATGGCGGGAACGTGTGGGAATCGAACCCACCCCGGACACGCGAGTGCCCGGCAAAGGATTTGAAGTCCTCGGAGCCCACCAGAACCCATGCGTTCCCGAGAGTCAGAGCCCGGCGGAGGGTATCGGCGCGCCTCCGGAGTGTCAACGCGACCGCGGCGGCGCGTGCAGTAGACTGGTCTCCCCGCGCCAGTCGAGGCGACCGCGCGGCTCGAACGCACAGGCGAGGCGCTCGGACATGACAGGCTCTGGAAGGACCGGTTCTGGAATGACACTAGCGGCGTTGCTCGACTTTCTCTGGCGCGACTACGTCGCGATCACACCCTCCGCCCGGCGGATCCACGACCTGATGGAGGCCCGGGGCGAACGCATCGTGAACGATCACGTCGCGTTTCGCACCTTCGACCTCGCCCCGATCGACCTGGAGTCGCTCGCCGCCCCCTTCGCCGCATTCGGCTACCTGGAGACCGGACGCTACGACTTCCCCGAGAAGAAACTCCGCGCGCGCTCCTACGCCCACCCCGGGCGCGGCGTTCCGTACGTCTTCATCTCTGAGTTAGAGGTGGGAGCGTTCAGCCCAGCGTTCCAGGAGATCGCGCGCGCCCTGGTCGCGCAGGTCCCCAAGTCGAGCGCGCGGTCACTCGAGTTGCTCACCGCGAAGCCCTCGTGGAGCGCGATCCCCTTCGACGACTACCAAACCCTCTTGGCCGAGTCGCAATACGGCGCCTGGCTCGCCGCCTTCGCGCTCCGCATCAACCACTGCACCGTGTCGGTCAACTACCTCTCGACCTTCGAGACGCTGCAAGCGCTCAACGAATGGCTCATCGCGGAAGGGTTCCCGATGAACGAGTCGGGTGGGTTGGTGAAGGGGTCCGCGGAAATCTTGCTCGAACAGTCGTCGATCCTGGCGGACCGAATCGAATGGGGCTTCGCGGACGGAAAGAAGCACGACGTGCCGTCGTGCTACTACGAATTCGCGCGACGGTATCCCGATCCGCAGACCGGTGGTCTCTACGCGGGGTTCTTCGGACCGTCGGCGAACAAGATCTTCGAGTCGACGGACACGCCGCGCGTCCGCTGATCGGACTTCCAGGACCGAGCGAACGACCGTGTCGCTGGCAACCGCATTGACCGAACGGAACGAGGTATTTCTATGGGTTTACAACGACGACTCCGGTCGGCTCGGCCGGGCTCGAGAGCCAGGTCCATGAACCTCCTCGGACTCCTGCCGTCGGCGGCGCTCGGCGCCTCTGCGTTCTCGGCGATCCTCCTGGCCCTTCCCCTAGGCTGCGCCTCGGCGGCCGACCTGCTCGTCCCCGAGCAGTACGCGACAATTCAATCCGCCGTCGATGCTGCGAATGACGGCGACTGCGTCCTTCTCGCCGCCGGCATGTATCCGGAGGATGTCTCCGTCCTGAATCGATCTGTCGCGATCCGGTCGCGCTCGGGCGCCGAAGTCACCGTCGTGAGATCGATCACCTGGGTCGACGAGACGCCTGTGCTCCGCGAGTGCGAGGTCGTCGGGATCACTTTCCTAGAGGGCTCCGAACTTCGGGCAAACGGACTCGCCGGCGTCCGCAAGTGCGTCTTCCTCGACGGAGCGGGAGTCTATTTCGATCCTCATACTCAGCAGGGGGCTTACACCGAACTCGCTGACTGCGAGTTTCGTGGCGCCACATCAATCAGGCCGCGGCCCCCCGGTGACGCCCACAGTATAATCAGCATCCGCAGCTGCTCGTTCCGCGGCCAGGGCTCTGTCCATCTGGGTCTCCTAGAATCGGATCTGGTGGAGGTGACGAATTGTCGCTTCGAGAGCGTCGTCCTGTACAGCTCCGGTGCGTTCGTTTCGTTCTCCGATTGCGTGTTTGAGCGAATGTATGTGGGGCTCAACTCATATCTAGGCGTCAACGTCACCGACAGTATGTATGTCGACTGCCAAATTGACTTGGGAACGAGAAACCGTTTTCCGGTCGAGTTCACGCGAAATTGGTGCATTTCGAGTGAGGTCCGAGTCGGCGAGGGTGACCCTCCCGGGATACTCGACATTTCGTTGAATCGGTTTCTCGACACACCGTGCACGGTCTTGAGCTGGTCCACTGTCTCGCTCGCTGACAACCAGTTCAGGGGAGCTTCTCCGCTAGTCATCCTGCCTGTGGAGTACGCTGCGATTACGGGCAACACGTTCGAGACAGGAGATGCGACTCCATTGACAATCTCTTCGTGTGGAGACACCAGTTGCATCTTCGACGTAACCGGCAACACTCTTGTTGGTGGAGAGTTCGGCTTGATAGCTAGTGGCGTGCTGCCAACGATCCATGTCACGTGTAACGACTTTTTCGATCAGTCGAATTCCCCCACGAGCGGACTACCGGATCCGACTGGGTCCGAGGGCAATCTCTCTGCCGACCCCCTCTTCTGCGCGGACAACGGAGTCGATCTAGCGCTCGAGTCGGAGAGTCCATGCGCGCCTGGGAATCACCCCGACGGGATGGATTGCGGAGTGATCGGGGGGCTGGAGATCGGGTGCGGCGGCTCGGGACGTCGGCCTGACCTCGAGGCGGTGACGCTTGGCATCAACGATCCGTATTCGCTGGATTCGCTGGCGATCCGGGTTGTGGTGAGAAATCGCGGGGAGATTCCGATCTGGGGCTGGGAATTGGAGTTCACGGATGGAGTCGATGTGATCAGGAAAGCTGGCGTTCCCCTGCTGCCTCATTCCAGCTGGACGTGGGTCGTGAAGACCGTGCCAGTGGGAACACCCCATCCGGCGACCGGACTCGGCGTCTGCCTCGATCCGGATAACTTGTTCGTGGAATCCGACGAGTCGAACAACTGCTGGGTGGGGGCGGAGACGGTGGCTGATGTGGAGTCGGACGTCGCTGATCGATCGAAACTCTGGGACGAGTGGCTACCGCGAAGTCCGATTCGGAACGGGCAGGTGGTCGAATTGCCGCCGGGGTGCCTCGAGGTCGTGGTCATCGATGCGGTCGGGCGGGTCCAGCGACGGGCGACGGGCGGCGGCGGTGCGAGCACGATGAACTCGTTTGTCTGGGAAGCGTCGTCGGATCACGGGGACCGGTTCGCGGCGGGAGTTTACTTCCTGCGTTTGCGCGGGAGTGGGCGCGAAGTCACGAAGAGGGTGGTATTCCTGCGAGGCCAGTGAGTGAGGAGCGGAGTTCCCAGAACAGCGATCCATCCGTGAGTTCAGATTGCGCTCCGCCCCTGGCGAGCGGAACGTGACGAAGGCGAGTCTTCGGCCTATCGCTTCAATAGTGGCAGGTTTAAAGTCTAATGTTAAATCTGCCGATGAAGTGAGAAACCCCATGTACCCCAGAGCTTTAGAAACCCGCTGGATCGCGGCTTCTGACCAGTTCCCGGTCCTTCTCCTCACTGGACCTCGACAGGTCGGCAAGACGACCTATTGGAGCACCTGGCGGGAGGCAGCCGGGCCTATGTCACCCTGGACGACCCCGGATCTCCGATCACTTGCCAAGGAGGAGCCGCGACTCTTCCTCGAGCGGTTCCCGCCGCCGGTCCTGATCGACGAGGTGCACTACGCCCCGGAGCTCTTCCCCTTCATCAAGATGGCCGTGGATCGCGAGGGTCGGCCCGGCATGTTCTGGCTGACGGGCTCGCAGCAGTTCCCCCTCATGCAGGGGATCACCGAGACACTGGCCGGTCGCGTCGCGATCGTGCAGCTCCTCGGCTTCAGCCGCCGAGAAGCGGAACAGCGCCCAGCGTCGCTGGACCCGTTCGTTCCAACCCTGGCGCGCATCCGGGAGCGAAGTGAGAGCGCTGGGGAGACCTCGCTTCTCTGCGTGTTCGAGCGGATCTGGCTGGGAAGTTTTCTCGCGCTCGTAACCGGCGCGGTGCGAGATCGCGATCTCTTCATGAGTTCGTATCTCACAACCTATCTGGAGCGCGATGTCCGAGACCTGGCCCAGATCGGAGATCGAACCGCGTTCCTGAAGTTCCTGCGCGCATTCGCGGCGCGAACGGGACAGATGCTCAACCTCTCCGACTTGGCGCGAGACGTCGACGTGACCGTTCCGACCGCGAAGCGCTGGCTTTCCATCCTCGAGGCCAGCATGCAGATCTTCCTGCTGCAACCGTGGCACACCAACTTGACGAAACGGTTGGCGAAGCGGCCCAAGCTCTACTTCCTGGACACAGGGCTCTGCGCCTATCTCACTCGCTGGCTGACGCCCGAGTCGCTCGCCCACGGCGCGATGGCGGGCGCGATTTTCGAGACGTTCGTGGTGACGGAGATCCTGAAATCGTGGTGGCACCGCGGTGGGTCGCCGGCCGCCTTCTACTTGCACGACCGAGACGGACACGAGATCGATCTGCTGCTCGATCAGGACGGCGCGCTCTACCCGGTCGAGATCAAACTCTCCGGCTCTCCGCGCCGAGAGTGGATCCGAACCTGGCGGAATTCGGCGGTGCTCGGGCCGAGGGTCGGCGAGGGGGCGGTCGTGTGCCTCTCGCCGCAACTGCTGCCGCTCTCCGAGCGCGACTCAGCCATGCCCGTTGGTGCGCTGTAACCACCCTCCGCTCCCACCGCCGCGAGGTAAGCTTGTCCCGCGTCCAAACGGGCTGGCCTATGTGACCGACGACTTTTCCGGACTGCGCATCCTCGATGTGAGTATGCCGGCGGCGCCCGCGATCGTCGCGTCGCTGCGCACGCCGGGGACGGCGGGCAATGTCGCCGTGGTCGGACCGTTCGCCTTCGTGGCCGACGAGTTCTACGGCGTCCAAGTCGTCTTCATCGGGACGACGGAACAGATCGAGCCCTCGGGCGGCCTCGACCCGCCGGGTTACGCGAGACGCGCCGCCGCCACCGCGACGCATCTCTAGGTCACCGATCATCACAGCGGGTTGCGGATCCTCGGGCTGGCCGATCCGGTATCGCCCGTGAATGTCGGAAGCCTGGCGCTCCCGGGCGAGACGCGCGACGTGTAGGTGGTCGGATCGCTCGCCTACCTATCCGCTCGCCAGGCGGGCGTCTAGATCGTCGACTGGAGTGCGCCGTCGAACCCGGCGCTCGTGGGAACGGTCGACACGCCGGGCGAGGTGTGGGCGGTTGCGCGCGCGGAGAGATGGCGCCGGGCGAGCACCTTCTCTCCTGGGACGGCAACGACGACGGCGGAAGTTCGACCGCGAGTGGAGTCTACTTCGTGCGGGTGGAGGCGGGCGCGAAGCACGCGACTGCCCGCGTGATTCGAGTTCGTTGAGGCGCATGCCGCCCAGAGGTCAGGGCAGGTCGGCCAGGGCGGTCGGCCAGGGCGGGTCGACTCGGGTCGAAACTGTGGCTTCGCGGTGGCGGTCCCGAGCCGTACAGTCGCCCACGCATCTCGACAGGCTCGTCGAGCCGCACCACAGGAGGAAAGCATGAAGCGATCGCTACTGTTCCTCGCCCTCGGCGCTCTGACCGCGGCGGTTCCCGCCGGCGCGCAGACGATCGAGAGCGGAAATTACTTCTATGACCTGAGCGAGTACACGCCGGCTCAGAACGGGGGCTCGTTCCCCGTCTTGTCGAACATTCTCTCGAACGCCGGTTTCGAGACCGGCGCGCTGCCCCCCTGGACGACCAGCGGGTGGTCTGTGACCGGCGCCGATTTCTATGCCGGCGCCTACTCCGCCGAGTCCTTCGGCAACGTGGCGGTCGAGCAGGCGGTCGCGCCGGTCGACGTGAACGACATCACCTCGATCACGGTGTGGGCGAAGCAGCCCGAGGGGGTCGCGTTCGCCGCCGTGGACTTCCTCTACGACGACGCGACGTTCGACGAGTTCTTGATCGCGCCGGGCGTCGACTGGACGTTCGTGGACATGACGAGCCAGCTCCGCGGCAGCGGCAACCTGGTCGGCATTCGGTTCTATGGCTACTCCGGCGGCGGACCGGGAGAAGACCTCACGCGAATCGACGACGCGTCGATCGAAGCAAACGTCGGGGTTCCGGTCGGGGTGTCGACCTGGGGCCGAGTGAAGCAGCTCTATCGGTAATCGTGTCACGGCGCGCGGCCCGCAGGGTCGCGCGCTGTCTAAGTCCTCCCGCCTACCCTCGCCGCGCGATCACCTCGAGTTCGACTCTCGCCCCCTTCGGCAATCCCAACGCCGCCACCGTCGAGCGCGCCGGAAACGGCTCGCTGAACAGCTCCGCGTAACGGGCGTTGACCGTGGCGAAGTCGGCCATATCCGCGAGAAACAAGGTCGTCTTCACGACCTGCGGCAACGACGAGCCGGCGGCGGTCAAGAGAGCGGCGACGTTCTTCCCCAACTGTTCGAACTCCGCCACGACGCCACCGGAGACGATCTCGCCGGTGGCGGGATCGATGCCGATCTGGCCGGAGCAGAAGATCAATCCGGAGGCGGAGTCGAGGATGGCTTGGGAGTAGGGGCCGATGGCGGCGGGGGCGGAGGGGGTCGCGATCGCTTGTTTTGTGGACATTTCGATCTCGGCTCCAACGTTGTGCGGAAGAGACGCGCCGTTCATGAGGACCGTTGAATAGCCCGCGGCGGGCTATTCAACAGTTACGCTTTTGGCCAAATTCCTCGGTTGGTCGACGTTGCAGCCGCGGAGCACGGCGCAGTGATACGAGAAAAGCTGCAAGGGCACGACCGAGAGGAGCGGCACGAACGGATCGATGGTCGGCGGGATCCAGATGACGTGATCGGCGCGGTCTTGGATCTTCTCGTCCCCTTCGGTCGCAACGGCGATGATCCGCCCCTTGCGCGCGCGCACCTCGGACATGTTGTTCAGGACCTTGTCATAGGCCGAATCTCGCGTGCAGAGGAACACCACCGGCATCCGCTCGTCGATGAGCGCGATCGGACCGTGTTTCATCTCGGCGGCCGGATACCCCTCGGCGTGGATGTACGAGATCTCCTTGAGCTTCAACGCGCCCTCGAGCGCCACTGGAAAATTGTATCCGCGGCCGAGATACAGACAGTTGTTCACGCGGTGGTAGGCGCGGGCGATCTCCTCGATCTCCGGATCGCGATCGAGGATGCGGCGGATCTTGTCGGGGATCGCGCGCAGCTCGCGGATGAGACCCTGGCCGGTCTCGGCGGTCATGCCGCGCATGCGACCGAGGTGCAGCGTGAGGATGGCCAGCACGGCGACCTGGCTGGTGAAGGCTTTGGTGCTCGCGACGCCGATCTCGGGTCCCGCGTGGATGTAGATTCCGCCGTCGGCTTCGCGGGCGATCGTCGAGCCAACGACGTTGCAGACGCCCAACGCCCTTGCGCCCAAACGCTGCGCCTCGCGCATCGCCGCCAAGGTGTCGGCCGTCTCGCCGGACTGTGAAATGACCACGACGAGCGTGTTCCGCCCGATGACCGGACTGCGGTAGCGGAACTCCGAGGCGTACTCGACCTCGACCGGGATGCGGCAGTACTCCTCGATCATGTACTCGCCGATCATGGCGGCGTGCCAGGAGGTGCCGCAGGCGAGGAAGACGATCCGATCGACGCGCGCGAGTTCCTCGTTCGACAGGTTCAGCCCGCCCAGGTGCGCCTCGCCCGTCTCGTCCATCAACCGTCCGCGGATCGCATTCTGGATGCACTTCGGCTGCTCGAAGATCTCCTTCAGCATGAAGTGCGGGAAGCCGCCCTTCTCGATCTGCGAGAGTTCCCAGGTGATCTCCTCGATCTCGAGGTCGACCGGGATCTCGTTCAGCGTCTGCGTGCGGTAGCCGCGCGGCGTGAGGATGACCATCTCCTCGTCGCCCAGGAAGATGACCTGCTTGGTGTGCGCGAGCATGGCCGAGACGTCGGAGGCGACGAAGTACTCGTCGGTCCCGACGCCGATGACGAGCGGACTTCCCTTGCGCGCGCCGACGATCTTGTCGGGATCGAGGTCGGAGACGACGGCGATGCCGTACGTCCCTTCGACCAAGCGGAGCGCCGCGGCGACTGCTTTCTCCAGCGAGCCGGTCCAGAAGTCGGCGATCAGGTGCGCGAGCACTTCCGTGTCGGTTTCGCTGACGAACTTGTAGCCCTTCGCCATCAGCGTCTCGCGCAGCGCGTCGTAGTTCTCGATGATGCCGTTGTGGACGACGGCGAAATGCTCACGGTGGTCGACGTGCGGATGCGAGTTGATCTGGCTCGGTTCGCCGTGCGTCGCCCACCGGGTGTGGGCGATCCCCATCTTGCCGCTGATCGGCACACGGCCGATCAGGGTCTCGAGGTTGACGATCTTGCCGACATCCTTGCGGATCTCGAGGCCTTTCCCGTTGACGACCGCGATGCCCGACGAGTCGTACCCCCGGTACTCCATCCGCTTCAGGCCATCCATCAAGATCGGGACCACGGACCGCGGTCCCACGTAGCCGATGATTCCGCACATCGCGATCGATCTCCCGTCAGACTGGTGCGCTAGAACTTCGCGCGGATCTGCTCGGCCAACCCTCGAGTCGCCTCGGCGGAACTGGTCTCCACGACGAGGCGCACGATCGGCTCTGTGTTCGAGGCGCGGAGATGCACGAATCCGTCCTCACGACTCCACCTGAGGCCATCCCTTCGGTCGGACGGTTCTCCGAGGAGAGAGGTGAGCCTGGACTCGATTCGAGCCGTCCCCGAGCTATTTTCGTCGATCTCCGCCTTTTCTTTGACCATAAACCGAGGAGGCAGCTCCGCGGCCAGGGCCCGCAGCCCCCCCGGATGGCTGGCCTCGGCTTCGCAGAGCAGCGCCAGAGCCACCGCCGAGTCGCGACCGAGATGCGCGCGGGGGTCGATCACGCCGCCGTTTCCTTCGCCGCCCAAGAGAGCGTTGCGAACCCGCATCTCAGCGACGACATGCGCCTCGCCCACTGACGTTCGGTGAACGTCGACGCCGAAGCGGCTCGCCACAGCCTCGAGTCGGGTCGAGGTGGAGAGGTTGGTCACGAGGGGTCCTCGCGCGGTCTCCAGCCGCCCTCGGGCCGCCAGCGGCAGGGTCCACTCCTCCCCCAGGACATCGGTCCCCGGGAGAGCTAGGCCGAAGCGGTCGGCATCCGGGTCGACCATGCAGGCGAGGTGCGTGGCGCTGTCGAGTCCCCGCGCCACCTCGGTCAGGGAACGCTCGGTCGGCTCCGGGTCGGCCGGCAGGTTCCCCGTCGGCTCCAGGCGACGACCCTCGAACTCGAGCCCGAGCGCCTCGGCGAGCGACGAGAGCAGCGGTCCTCCGGCGCCGTGCCCTGCCTCCAGGACGACCCGCAGACGGGCGCTGCGAATGCGCGCGACATCGACCAGCTCGAGCACCACGGTTCGGTGCAGATCGAGCGCCTCTCGCTGACGTTCGCGCCCCCCCGCGTAGGCCGCGGCTCCGACGTAGGCCGAAGTGCTGCTTGCACTTAAATCGTGAGCTTCACGTAGTGCGATGAAGCGCGGCGGCGAGAGGAATCCCCCATCCGTGTCGACGAACTTCAGGGCGTTCCAGGCGGCCGGATTGTGACTCGCGCTCAGGATGACGCCGCCGGAGGCTCCCCAACGCTCCACGGCGAGCTGGACCGTGGGGGTCGGCACGATCCCGACATCCCAGACCTCGCGACCGCAGGCTCGGAAGGTGGCGGAGGCCGAGGAGGAGAGGACCTCGCCGCTGGGGCGCGAGTCGCGGCCGACGACGACCGGTCCCGGGGGAAGGATCTCGGAGAACGCCGCGATCCACTGGCCGACCACGGTGGGATTGAACTCGGGGCCCAGGATCCCCCGGACCCCCGAGATGCTGACCATCAAACGACTCATGGGACCTCGTTTCCCGGAACCCGATCCTCGCGACCGCGCCGACAGGCGGGCCGAGGGGGCCCCCAAGGGGACGATCCCGAGGCAAGAAATGGAGCTGGTGAGCGGAATCGAACCGCTGACCTGCGCATTACGAATGCGCTGCTCTACCGACTGAGCTACACCAGCACGATGAAAGAGAAAGGGCGAGGAGAATGGTGCGACCTCGCGGACTTGAACCGCGGACATCCAGATTTTCAGTCTAGCGCTCTACCAACTGAGCTAAGGTCGCACGCGATCTGCGCCCTGGGTTTCTACCGTTCCCGCCGAGCCAAGGTCAACCCTTTTCGTGGGTTGGCTCCCCTTCAGGCCGCGCGTGCGCCGCGCCCCGTCGCCCCCGCGACGGCCGCTTTGAGTTCGCTCAGATCGGACGATTTGACGACGTAGCCATCGGCCGACCAACTGGCGAAGTCGGCCTTGTATCCGGGGTAGGCTGAGTTGAGCACGACCCGCATCTCGGGATGTCGCTCGAGGAGCGTCCGGAGTGTCTCCAGGCCGTTCGCGCCCGGAAGGTGCACGTCGAGCACGACGACGTCCGGAGGCGAGACGGCGACCTCGTCCAGCGCGGCCTCCCCCGATCCCACGCTCCGCACGGCGTACCCGTCGTCTTCGAACTCCGCGCAGTAGAGGCGCCGCAGGCTCAGGTCGTCCTCTACTACCAGCAGTCGCTTCGGCATGCTCGAACCTCGCTCTCTGGGGTTCACGCCGCGCGCCGATCGCGCGGAGTTCTGCGCTCGCGGGCGGTCCGACGTCGGTCTTGGTTCTCTCGGATCGGGAAGCTGACGGTGAAGATCACGCTCCAGGATTGACCGGTGCGCACCTGGATCTCGCCCCCGTGGTCCTGCACGATCTGTCGCGCCACGGCCAGACCGAGCCCGGTGCCGCCGGGACGCGTCGTCGCGAAGGGAACGAAGAGACTCTCCAACGCCTCCCCCGGCAGCGGATCGCCGTCATTGGCGATCTCGACGCGCACGTCGCCGCCGTGACGCACGGTCCGGACCTGGATGCGGTTGCCGTCGCCCGACGCGGCCAGCGCATTGCGAAGGATGTTCAGGAAGACCTGTTCCAGCTTGTCCGGGTCGAGCAGCACCTGCGGCAAGTTGCCGGCGTACTCCTCCAGCAGCCGCACCCCTTTGCGGTCGGCTTCCTCACGCAGCAAGACGATGGTCTCGCGCATGACGTCGTTCAGATCGAGCGGCGACAGTCGCGGCCGACTCATGCGCGCGAACTGCAACTGCTCGGTCAGGATCGCCTCCAAACGCTCGATCTCCTTCACGATGAGATCGGCGTACTGCGCGTTGGGATCGTCCTTCGCCAGGCTCTTCTGGATGCGGCGCGCGAACCCGCCGACCGCGCTCAGAGGATTGCGGATCTCGTGTGCCACCTTCGCGCTCAGTTCGCCCAGCGCGGCGAGTTTCTCGGTCTGCAGGAGATGGCTCTGCGCCTCACGGAGCCGCTTCTCCGCCCGCCGGATGTCTCGGTAGAGCTGTGCGGTGCGAACGGCCACCGAGGCCTGCGCGGCGATCGTCGCCAAGAGCTGTTCGTCGCGGAGATCGAACTCCCTATCGACCTTCTGCCCGACCGCGAGGACGCCCACGGTCTGTTCGAAGGCGACCAACGGGACGACCAGGACCGAGCCGAGCGAGCCGTCGCCGAGACGCTCCAGCGCGGCGGCGCGGTCCAACCGGATCGGGCGATGATTCTGGGCGCAGGTCTGCGCGAGCCGCAGCAGTTGTCCGCGCGTGCCCGGCGCGTCGAAGATGGCGCCCGAGGAGGCAACCGGGGCGAGCTCCGTCTCGTCCCCCTGCACCAACCAGGTCGCCGACCAAGCGGCGTGAGTCGCGCACGCGCCGAGGCGCGACACGGCGGTGAGCAGGTCTTCCAGATTGGTCGAGCCGAGCACGACCCGGGCGACCTCTTGGACCGTCTCGAGGTCGGCCGCCGCGCGGTTCGATCGGGTCCAGAGTCGGTCGAGCTCGCGCCGTTGCGCCCAGGGCTCGAAGCAGACGGGGTCCGGGGGCTCGGCGGGCGGCGCGGCGGCGCCCAGCGCGAGGACGCCGACGTTCCCCTTGCGCCCGCGCAGAGGCACGAAACACCAGGTCGACTCGCAGTCGAGGAGTTCGCTCGGCACCGCGGCTCGGGGATCGCCCCCCGCCCCGGTCAGCGTGCGAACCGGCGCGGCGGAAACCTCATCCATCGACCACGTCAGCCGCGTGATCGACTGGACGCGGTCCGCCTCGGGTGGACCCGAGCGGCGCGTGATCGCTTCGCCCGCCAGCTTTCCCTCACCGTCGACGGCGAAGAGGACGGCGGTCGCAGCCCACGCGTGCGCCTGCATCGCCTGCTCCAACAGCTCGGACGATCCCGCTTCGCCGGTCTCGGGGCTATACTGGCCCCGCTCATCGAAGACTTCGTGCGACACGCGGGTCCTCCCTGGAGGGTGTGGGTGTCCCGGCCCAGTCTGAACTCTGGCCGCGGGTCTCTCGAATGCACTATCGGCCTGTCGGGGGGGGTATCTTCAGTGCCCCTCTCGCTACCTTCACGTCCAGCCCAGAAGGAGACTGACGATGCGACCGATCCGTGTGTCGCGACGGGGTCGAGAGGCGCCGCCGAGTCCGATCCGCAAGCTCGTTCCGCTGGCGGATGAGGCGCGACGCCGCGGCGTGGCGGTGCACGGGCTCAACATCGGGCAGCCCGATCTGGTGACGCCGCCGATCGTCTGGGAGGCGCTCGACCGAGACCGTCCCAAGGTGGTCGCCTACGCGCCGTCGAACGGGACGCCGGAACTGCGCGCGGCGCTCGCGCGCTACTACCACACAGCCGGGATCGACTACTCCGCGGACGAACTGACGGTCACGATCGGCGGCAGCGAAGCGATCCTCATGGCGATGGCGAGCGTGACCGACGCGGGCGACGAGATCCTGGTCCCCGAGCCGTTCTACGCGAACTACCTCGGCTTCGCCCGCATGCTGGAGCTGAAGATCGTGCCGGTCCCGACGTCGGCCGTCGACGGTTACCACTTGCCGCCCGCCTCGGTCTGGGAGGAGCGGATCTCGGCGCGCACGCGCGCCATCCTCTTTGCCAATCCGGGGAACCCGACCGGCACGGTCTACGAGGCGAAGGAGATGGATCTCTTGGTGGAACTCGCGTCGCGTTGGGGGCTGTTCCTCATCGCCGACGAGGTCTACCGCGAGTTCTGCTACGACGGACGGACCCACCTCTCGATCGCGAACTTCGAGAGCGTGCGGGACCGCGCCATCGTCGTCGACTCGGTCTCGAAGCGATTCAGTCTCTGCGGCGCCCGCATCGGCTGTCTCGCGACGAAGAACGCCGACGTGCTGAGCGCCTCGCTGCGCATCGGGCAGGCGCGACTCTCTCCTCCCGTGCTCGAGCAGACGCTGGCCTGCGCGGCGTTCACGTTGCCGCCGTCGTACTTCGAGGGAATCCGCGCCCAATACCAGCACCGACGCGATGTCGTGATGGAAGAGCTGGCCGAGATGCCGGGTGTCTTCTGCCGCACGCCGCGCGGCGCGTTCTATGTTCTCGCCACGCTTCCGATCGCCAGCTCGGAAGACTTCGCCAGTTGGATGCTGAGTTCCTTCTCGCACGAGGGAGAGACGACGTTCGTCGCGCCCGGCGGCGGGTTCTACGCCACGGCCGGGGCGGGCTCGGCCGAGGTTCGGATCGCCTATGTCTTCGAGGAGGTGGCGCTGCGGCGCGCCTTGCGCGTCTTGAGCGCCGGCTTGGCGGCGTATCCGGGGCGCACGGCGGAGGCGGCCCTCGTCGCACGCGGCTGATTGGCGCGAGGCTTGGTTCGCAGCGCATCGAGGAACGCGAGGGTCGCGCGAGTGTCCGGCGCGTTCCGACGGCGGACCAGCCCCGAAATGCGATGGAGGTCGAAGCCCGGAACTCGCAGCGCGATCAGCTTTCCTTCATCCAGTTCGCGCTGCACGCTACAGGCCGGTAGGGCGGCGAGTCCGAGTCGAGCGGCGACCAGCGCCTTGATCGCTTCGGGTGACGAGATCTCCATCTCGGTCCGCAGCACCAACCCCCGCGCCGCGAAGTGCGCATCGACCAACTGTCGGGTGATCGAGTCGCGCTTGTGGTGGATCCAAGGTTCGGCCGCGAGCACTCGGAGGTCGCGCCCGAGGCCTGGCGCCGCGGGGTGATCGGGCGAGGCCACCAACAAGATCGGGTCGTCGAACATCTCTTCGGTGGAGAACCGAGGGGACGGCGCCGGCAGAGTTGCGAGCGCGAGTTCGATCCGATCCTCCTCCAGGGCGCGCCAGAGGGCCGCGGTCCCGTCGACCTGCACCGCCAGCTCCAGCTCCGGGTGGTCTCGACGCAGCCGCGCCAGGACCTTCGGGAGATGATGCACCGCCACCAGGTCGGTGGCGCCCAGGGCGAGACGTCCGCGCAGCGGCCCTTCGGGACGCAGCTCGTCCTCCAGACTTTTCGCGGCTTCGAGCAGCGTCCGCGCGCGCGCGTAGAGCCGCTCCCCCGCTTCGGTCGGTCGGACGCCCCGCCCCGTCCGGCGCAGGAGCGGTTGCCCGGCGCCGGCCTCGAGTCGATCGAGACGCGCGCTCACCGCGGGCTGGCTGAGGAAGAGCCGACGCGCGGCCGCGGTCAGGCTGCCCTCCTGCACCGCCAGGACGAAGGTTTCGAGGTCGCTCAGACGCACGCTGCCATCATCTCTGTTTATGGCTCATCCAGAAAGTATCGATTTCATCTGGAGGTGGCGGCTCCGCGATCCTGCCCCCCGGTTCGCGGTCATACAGACAGAAAGCGAGAACTGAAGAGATGAGCGTTCAGATCAAACCGGCCGACGGCAAACTCGGCGTGCTGCTCCCGGGCTTGGGCGCGGTCAGCACGACCGTGATCGCCGGCGTGCTCGCCGCCCGCAAGGGCCAGACCAAACCGTTCGGCAGCCTGACCCAGATGGGGACGATCCGCCTGGGCAAGCGCACCGAGAATCGTTCCCCGCGCATCCAGGACTTCGTCCCGCTCGCTCCGCTGGAGTCGTTGGTCTTCGGCGGTTGGGACATCTTCCCCGACAACACCTATCAAGCGGCGGTGAAGTCGGGCGTTTTGAAGACGAGCGATCTCGATCCGATCAAGGACGAACTCGAACAGATCCGCCCGATGAGCGCCGTCTTCGACCAGTTCTACGTGAAGCGCCTCGAGGGCTCGAACGTGAAGAAGGGGGCCAACTGGATGGAGCTGGCCGAGCAGCTCATGGACGACATCAAGCGCTTCAAGCAGGAGAACGGCTGCGCGCGCCTTGTCATGATCTGGTGCGGCTCGACCGAGATCTTCCTCACCGCCAAGCCGGTTCATCAGACGTTGGCGTCGTTCGAGAAGGGATTGCGGGAGCGCGATCCGGACATCGCGCCGTCGATGGTCTACGCCTACGCGGCGATCAAGATGGGGATCCCCTACGCCAACGGAGCACCCAATCTCTCCGCCGACATTCCGGCGCTCTTGGAGCTCGCGCGAGAGAACCAAGTGCCGCTGGCGGGCAAGGATTTCAAGACCGGCCAGACGTTGATGAAGACGATCCTCGCGCCCGGCTTCAAGGCGCGGCTCCTCGGGATGAACGGTTGGTTCCCGACCAACATCCTCGGCAACCGCGACGGCGAGGTGCTCGACGATCCCGAGTCGTTCAAGACGAAGGAAGAGAGCAAGCTCTCCGTCCTCGAGTCGATCCTGCAGCCGCATCTCTATCCGGATCTCTACGGCAATCTCTTCCACAAGGTGCGGATCAATTACTACCCGCCCCGCGGCGACGAGAAAGAGGCCTGGGACAACATCGACATCTTCGGGTGGATGGGCTACCCGATGCAGATCAAGATCAACTTCCTCTGTCGGGATTCGATCTTGGCGGCGCCGATCGTGCTCGATCTCGCGCTCTTCATGGACCTCGCGTCACGCAGCGGCATGCGCGGAATCCAGGAGTGGATGTCGTTCTACTTCAAGAGTCCCATGCACGGGCCCGGGCTCTATCCCGAGCACGACCTCTTCATCCAGTTGATGAAGCTCAAGAACACGCTCCGGTACCTGAAGGGCGAGGAGCTGATCACGCACTTGGGCATCGAGTACTACGACTAGTCGACGAGTCGCCCGGCGACTCGTCCTCAGGCTTCATCGCCGGACGACGAGTCGCCGGGTCGAACTCCCGCCCGACGCCTCCAGTCGCACGAAGTACACGCCGTTCGCCACCGGCGCGCCCGCCGCATCCCTCAGATCCCACGCGAGATCGACCTCACCCCGCGGCTGAGACCCCGTCAGCAGCTCCCGCACGCGCCGCCCACTCGGATCGATGATCGACAGCCGGATCTCCCCGGCGCGATCGAGTGCGAAACGCAGTCGCGACTCAGACGGCGCCGGGTTGGGCGCCGGCGGATCGAAACGAACCCGAAGCCCCGCCTCCCCTGAAACCGCCACCTCGGTCGAGCCGCTCGGCCAAGAGAGTGGATCATCCGGATCGGCGCCGGCGTCCAGCTCATCCCGGTCGAGGTATCCGTCTGAGTCGTGATCGATCCCGAGTCGGACCTGAGCGCCAGGCAGGACAGCGGTGAGCGTGAGCGGTCGCGCCGGCGAGGCCAGGCCGACGAGCGCGTTGTGACCGACGGCGCCCTCGCCGGCGCGATCACTCGCCCACTGGTTGCCGCCCAGGTAGACCCAGCCGCGCGGGATGCCCAACAGGTCGACTCCCTTCGCGATGAGCCCGATCCCTCCACCCGCCACCGCCTGCAAGAGCGTGCCGATGCGTCCATCGACATCGGCCTGCGGGCCGAGGGTCAGTTGGGCGCCGACGGCGGCATGCACGCCGGTGTCGAACGCCAAGACGAACGCCTCGACGTCGGCGCGATCCTGTGGCGTCAAGGTGAAGCGCGGAGCTTCGAGGAACGAGACGATGTCACGCGAGGTCCCGTCGTGCGCGAAGCCGAACCCGCGTCGCGTGACGCCGTCGACGATCTCCGCGCCGAGCTTCTCACCCAGGTTCCGGAGTTGCGGCACATCCATGTCCTGCGTCGTGCCGAGCAGATGCGCGTCGAAGATGTGACCGCTCTCCCCCGTCGGCAGTTCATGACAGCCGTCGCACGAGGCGAAGCCGTCGGTGAACGGCCGGGTGAAGACCTCTTCGCCGGCGTAGGGATCGCTCCCGTCCTCGGGATAGAGCGGGTTGTCGTCGAGCGCGCGACGCGGATTGGGCGGATACCGCATCGAGAAGACGAAATCCTGGAAGAGCGCGAACTCCTCGGAACTCAGCTCGCTCGTTCGTCCCATCAGTCCGACGAACGCCGGATTGAACTCGGAGAGATCACGACGATCGCCGCGCCAGTGGAACGGTTCGGTCCCTTCGAGCGCCTTGAGGGACTGGGTCACCATCGGGCCTTTCATCGGGTGGAAGCCCGACAGGCCCGCGAAGTCCGGGAAGACCACGTCTCCCTCGGGATCGCCCAGGTCCCAGGCCAGACCGTCCATCCCGCCGAAGAGATGACAGGTCGCGCAGGAGAGATCGCCATGCGCCGAGGTCGACTCTGCGTCATAGAGGAAGCGCCGGCCGGCGATCTGCGTGGCCGACGTGGGATCGAGCCCCACCGGCAGCGTCGCGATCACGCTCTCGGACGCGAGATCGACCACCGAGAGGCTGCTCTCGAATCGATTGAAGACGTAGAGCCGCTCGCGTAGTTCGTCCAGAGCCAGGCCGCAGGGGCCGCCGCCGACCGGGATCCGAGCGAGCACGGCGCCGCTCGGGTCGAGCACCGCCACCTTCGCGGAGCCGAACGCGGCCATGTAGACGCGCGACTCATCACCGGAGACCGCGAGATCCAACGGCATCGAGAGGCTCAAGCTCCGCTCCCACGCATTGCCGTCGGGCGATCCATACTCGATGTGTTCGTTCAGATGACGAGAGATCGTGCGGTAGTCGCGAGGGTCGACGCGAGAGAGACGGCTCTGCGCGAAACGACCGCGGATGTTCCGTTCGAAACGTTCGTGATTGATCGCTTCTTGATTGGAGACGTAGAGCTGGCCGCTGATCGGACCGACGGCCAGGTCGAAGAGGTGCGTGCCGACGCCGGACGCGACTCCGACGACGGCGCCGCTGGCGATGTCGACCTCCGTCACGTCGGTGTCGAGGACGCGGTAGGACGCGAAGCGATTCCAGTTTCGCCCCAACTCATCCCGCCAGGCGTCTCCGTCGTGCTTCAGGATGAGCCCGACCCAGGGCGCCGACGGCAGCCACGGCCCCATCGGCGGGATGGGCGGCGGGAGCCCGTAATCCGAGCGGACGACCTCGCTGGAGACCGCGGTGGTCTGGTTGCCCCCTTCGAGCGCCGCGACATAGACCGACGCGCCATCGGCTGAGAGCGCGAGCGAGCGCGGCTCGACCGCTTGCAGCGTCACCGATCTCGGGGGCGCGCTCAGGTCGTCGAGATCCAGGAGCGCGAGGCGGGCTTCACTGGAGAGACAGACGACGGCGGTGGAGGCCGACTCGGAGAAGACCACATCGGTCGGCTCATCTCCGACGAGCAACGTCTGCAAGACGATCCCGCGCACGAGATCGACGCGCGAGATCGAATCGGAGACGTGGTTCACGACCCAGGCCTCTGTGTTCGAACGCGCCGCCACCGTGACGGGCTCGAGCCCGACTTGGATCGACGCGATCCGGATCGGAATCGGTCCCTGATCGAGGGCGAAGACCACCAGCCGATGATCGGCGGTGTGGGCGACGAGCAGCCGCGAACCGTCCGGCGTGAGTGCGACGGGATGCACCGGAGGACTCTCGAAGTTCTCCGACGCCGCGCGCGGGGCGCCGCCGGGGAACAGTAGGAGGAGAGCGATGAGAGGCGCGACGCGCCGGCCCACGCTACGAACCTCGAGCGCGGCCCCGCTCATTGGACTGGATTCTGCAATTCGCCGATCCCATCCAGCCGGATGCGAACGACGTCGCCCGAGCGCAAGAAGACGGGCGGCGTGCGAAAGACCCCGACGCCGGCCGGCGTGCCGGTGGAGATCAGGTCTCCCGGCAGAAGCGTCATCTGCCGACTGACGTAAGCGACCAGCGCGCGGATGTCGAAGAGGAGATCGCGCGTGTTGCCGCGCTGCATCGCCCGGTCGGACCAGTCGGCCTCCAGCGCACGCCCGATCGGATCGCCGTACTCGTCGGCCGTGACCAACCACGGTCCGCAGGGCGCGAAGGTGTCGAAGCTCTTCCCGCGGAACCACTGTTTGTCGCCGTACTGCGCGGCCCTCCCGCTGACGTCGTTCATGATCGTGTAGCCGAGAACGAAGTCGAGCGCCGCGGCTTCGGTCACATCGCGGGCCCGCGTTCCGATCGCCACGGCCAGTTCGGCTTCGGCGTCGACCTGCGGCTCGTCGATCGGCAGGACGATCGGATCGCGCGGGCCGATGAGGGACGAAGGGGCCTTCGCAAAGAGCAGCGGAGCCGGCGGAGGCTCCTTCCCCTGCTCCAACGCGTGGTCGCGATAGTTGAGCCCGATCGCGATGATCTTCGACGGGTCCGTGATCGGGGGCCCCAGACGTTCGCCGGCCAGGGCGGTCGACGCGCTCGGGGATGTGCGCGCGACCTCGACCGCCGCGCTGACCTCCGGCCAGAGACCCGCCCGCAGGATCGCGCCCCAGGTCGTCGGCCAGGCCGGGCGGACCTTCCCGAGGTCCAAGATGCGATCGCCGTCGACTACGCCGGCGCCCTCACGCCCGATCGCGCCGAAACTGGCCAGTTTCATGTTCCGTCGTCCTCGGTTTCTTCAGGGGACAAAGGCGCCGCGGGGTCGGGCGGTCGCGTCTTCCAACGGCGGTGCATCCAGAACCATTGAGAAGGATAGGCGCGAACCGCCGCTTCGAGTAGCCGATTCACTTCGGCGAGCACTTCGCGTTCGGCCTGCAGGGCCGGGAGATCGGCCCGGACATTCAGCGGCTTCTGTACATCGATGAGGAACGAGCCGTCCGGTTGCCGCACGGAAAAGCCGACGAAGAGGGGGCAACCGGTCAGACGAGCGAAGCGCGCGGCGCCGCGCGGAGTGGAGGCCGGACGATCGAGAAACGGGAGGAAGACCCCCCGCCTGCCGGCGTCTTGATCGGAGAGGAAGACGACGCACTCTCCGCGGCGCAGCGCCTGCAGGATGGGCCGCAACCCGAACTCGCGGCGGATGCAACGGATTCCCACGTCTTCGCGGGTCTTCATGACGAAGCGATCGACGCGGGGATTGCTCTGCGTGGCGACGACCGCGTTGAACGGCACGCCGCGCGCCGCGAGCGCGGCGCCCAACAGCTCCCAGTTCCCCATGTGCGCCGTGACGAAGACCGCGCCCGTGCCGGCGTGGTGCATCGCGTCCATCGGATCGGTGGAGGCGAAGCGGATCTGACTCGCGATCTGCTCGGGCCTCAGGCCCGGCAAGCGACACAACTCCAGAAACGTGAGCGTGATGTTCCGGTAGGTATCGCGCGCTACGTCGTGGATGCGGTCATTCGACCACTCGGGAAACGCCGAACGGAGGTTGTCGAGCGTCACTTTCCGCCGCAGGCGCAGCACGTCCATGCCGAAGCGTCCGAGCGCGACCGAGAGCGCGGGCATCCAACGTCGCGGCAGCGCGCCGATCAGCGCCAGGAGCGTACGAACAACCGCATACTCCGCCGCATCACGCAGCGCAGATCGAGGCCCGCGCACGCTCGATCAGCCCGGTCGGGTCAACGCGACCGTCCGAAAATCACGCCAGCCGCTCGTACTTGCCGTTGGCGCGTCGCACGACCCCTTCGAGTTCCAGTTGGACGAGCAGCTCCAGCAGTTGGCGCAGATCAGCGCCGCCGCACGCCTCCACCAGAGCGCCCTGCGCTCGAGGTCCCGACTGCATCAGCTCGAGCAATCGATCCCTGAGCGGCTCGACGTCGCGCCGAGCGTGCAGCGGGAGCGCCGCGAGAACATCCGCCGCCCCGAGCACCGGTCGCGCGCCGTCGACGATCAAGCGATTGGGCAGCACGCTGCCCGCATGGAGGATGTCGCGCGGAACGGCCATGACGTCGCGGCCCAGATCGAGCGCGTGGTCCACGGTCGAACGCGCTCCGCTCTTCTCCCCTCCTTCGACCACCACCAGAACGTCCGAGAGCGCCGCCAGAATGCGATTGCGCCGCGGAAAATGGTGACGCCTCGGCTCCGTCCTCGCGGGGAACTCGCAGACGAGGAGACCCCGGGATCGGATCCGCTGGGAGAGGCGCGCGTGCTCCGGCGGATAGCAGATGTCGATGCCGGTGCCGAGCACGGCGAGCGTTGCCCCACCTCCGTCCAGCGCGCCTTCGTGCGCGGCGGCGTCGATCCCGCGCGCCAATCCGCTGATGACCAGACACCCGGCCACCGCCAGATCGCGAGCGAGCGTGCGCGCGATCTCTCGGCCCGCCTCGCTGGCTGCGCGGGCGCCGACGATCGCGACCGCGGGGCGCGCGCCGAGCAGTTGGCCGTTCCCCTTCCAGTGCAACACCGGCGGCGGGTCGAAGAGATGCTCGAGCGACTCCGGATAGTCGCGTGCGCCTCGGAGAACGCGTCCGGATCCGAACTCCTCGATCGCGGGCGCCTCTCGCACCAGCCCCTCGAGCGTGGCGAGCGCGCTCATCGCGCCGACTCCGCGGGCTCGGACGACTCAGACGGCGCCCCGCGCGACAGGCGGAACTCACGCGGCCATGGCTTGGGCCCGAGCGCGTCGCCGCGCAGCAATCGATCGAGGAAGAACTCGTCAGAAGCAGGCTCCCCGTCCGACTCGTGGCGGTCGTCGCCCGAGGCTCGGTCCGCGCGCGGCATTCTGTCGGCCGTGAGTTGCTCGATCTCTTCCGGCTCCAATCCCGCCGGCGCCTCGGTCGCTCGCACCTGACGCACGAGTTCGGAGAGGCGACGCAGGAGCTCTTCGATGCCCTCGCCGGTGTGGGCCGAGAAGGTCGGACCTTGCTCGTCGGTGAGTGCTGGGAGTTCCGCGCCGCCCACGAGATCGCCGCGGCTGTAACAGACCACGCGCGGCCGCTGCAGGAGCGCCGGACTGAACGTCCGCAGCTCCCCCTCCAGCACCTCCAGGTCGGCCTGCGGATCGGTGGAAAGGCTATCGATCAAGAAGCAGAGGACGCGGCTGCGCTCGACATGGCGAAGGAAGCGGAAACCGAGTCCCTTCCCTTCGCTCGCCCCTTCGATCAACCCCGGAAGGTCGGCCAGCACCAGGCTGTCGTAGTCGCCCACCTGCACGATGCCGAGATTCGGCTGCAGGGTCGTGAACGGAAAGTCGCCCACGCGCGGATGCGCGTTCGAGACGCGACGCAGCAGCGTCGACTTGCCGACGTTCGGCAGTCCGACGAGGCCGACGTCGGCCAGGAGCTTGAGCGTGAGCCGCAGCGAGCGCTCTTCCCCCTCGGTCCCGTCGGTTGCGATGCGCGGCGCCCGGCGCGTGGCCGACTTGAAATGGACATTCCCCTTGCCGCCGCGGCCTCCCCGCGCCAGAAAGGAGTTCTGCCCAGCGACGGTGAGGTCGAGCAGGAACGGCCCGCCGATCTCTGCCTGGGTCGACCTCGCGCCCGACTCCTCCTGCTGCGTCTCGGTCTCGTCGGACGCCTCGGCCCGATGGATCTTGCCCCCTTCGGAGATGACCGTTCCGACCGGAACCCGCAGGACGATGTCCTCGCCCCGTCGGCCGGACATCTGCTTGCCCTGGCCGGGCCGACCGGAGCCGGCGATGAAACGGGTCTCGTGACGGAAGTGCAGGAGCGTGTGCAGATTGGGGTCGGTGATGACCACGACGTCGCCGCCGTCTCCCCCATCGCCGCCGTCCGGCCCGCCCTTCGGGACGAACTTCTCCCGGCGAAAACTGATGCAGCCATCGCCGCCGCGTCCGGCGCGGACCAAGATCTCGGCTTCATCGATGAACATGTTGGCTCCTGTCGCTCGCTCTCGCTGGGTGTCTCGCCGTCGTCACCGCTCGGGAGAGATGTTGCGGATTCCGTGCCGCGGGGCGCCCGATCGGCTCGTCTACTCGCCGCCGCTCGATCCGCCCGAGTCCTTGGACTTGGCGGGCGCGACCGGCGCGACCGGCGAAACCGGCGCTTTCTCCGACTTGCCCGCCGAGTCCGACTTCTCGGGCTTCCCGCTCGTCTCCGACTTCTCGGCCTTCTCCTTCGCCTTGTAGTCGCCGCTGCGGTAGTCGGTGATGTAGAAGCCGCTCCCCTTGAAGATGAGCCCGGCCCCTCCGCCGATCTTCCGCTCGACCTTGCCCGCGCAGACCGGGCACCGCTTCTTGGGCGGGTCGCTCATCTTCTGCATGACCTCGAACTCATGACCGCATTTCGAGCAGACGTACTCGTAGGTAGGCATCCTCTCCCTTTCTCAGCGCAGCCGCTCGAGCCCGTCGACAAAGGCGCCGTAGCCCGCGTCGAGCACCTCGTTGGAGGCGGCGAACGAGAGGCGGACGTGACGACTCGATCCGAAGGCGGAACCGGGCACGACGGCGACGTGCGCCGTCTCCAACAACCAAGCGGCCAGGTCATCGACGGTGTCGATGACGCGCCCTTCCGCTTGCAGTCCAAGGTAAGACGAGACATCGGGGAAGACGTAGAACGCGCCGCGAGGGGGACAGACGCGCAGCCTCGGCGCGCGCGCGAGGATGGCGGCGACGCGCTCCCGACGGACCGCGAAGACCTGCGCCATCTCGCGGCAGGCGACGCCGCCGTCGCGCAACGCCGCTATCGCCGCTGCTTGCGAGATGCTGGAGGCGTTCCCGCTGAGATGACTCTGGATGCCCGCGGCCGCGTCCACCCACTGACGCGGGCCGGCGGCGTACCCGATCCGCCACCCGGTCATGGAGAAACTCTTCGAGACGCCGTTGACCGTCAGCGTGCGCGCCGCGATCTCTCGGCCGAGCGAAGCGACGCTCACATGCTCGGCGCCCCCGAAGACGATCGTCTCGTAGATCTCATCGGTGATCAGGAGCAGATCGCGCTCGACGACGATGCGCGCGAGCGCCTCCAGTTGTGCGCGGTCGTAGACGGCGCCGGTCGGATTGTTCGGCGAGTTGATCATGAGGACGCGGGAACGCGGACCGATCGCGCGGGTCAACGCCTCGGGCGTGAGCGTGAAGCCGGTCGACTCATCGGTCTCGATCACCTTGGGCACGCCGCCCAAGAGCCGCACCTGCTCCGGATACGAAACCCAGTACGGCGCGGGGAGCAGCACTTCGTCCCCGTCGTCGAGCACCGCCGCCAGCGCCGTGTAGATCGACTGCTTGGCGCCCGCCCCGACGAGGACTTCTTCCGGCGTCACCACGACACCGTTCTCGGCGCCGAGTTTCTCCGCGATCGCGGTGCGCAGTTCGATCGTCCCGTTCGGGCTCGTGTAGGTCGTGCGACCCGCGCGGATCGCCTCGATCCCCGCCTCGGCTGCGCACGGCGGAGTCGGGAAGTCGGGTTGCCCGGCGCCCAGGTTCCAGACGCGCGTCCCGCTCGCCGCCAGCCGGCGCGCCTTCTCGTCGATCGCGATGGTGGTAGAAGGGGTGACGCCCGACGCGCGGCGCGACGGTTTCATCGCGCCCCTCCCACCGGCGTCGCGTCGCTCGAACCGGGTCCCAGACGATCGCGCAATCGAGCAGCGACCGCGGGCGGAACCAACCCCTCGACCGAACCGCCGCTGCGCACGATCTCCTTCACCAGAGTGGAGTTCAGCACCGTGAACTTCTCCGAAGGCATGAGGAAGATCGTGACGAGATCGGGCGCGAGCTTCTGGTTCATCAGCGCCATCTGGAACTCGTACTCGAAGTCGGAAACGAAGCGCAGCCCTCGGATCAGCGCGTTGGCGCCGAGGCTTCGCCCGAACTCGACCAGCAACCCCTCGAACTTCTGGACTCGGACCCCCTGATGGAGAACAGGGTCGAGGCTCTCGCTGAACATCGTGACGCGTTCTGCCGCCGTGAAGAGCGGCTGCTTGTGGTGCCGATCCGCCACCGCCACCACGACCTCGTCGAAGACGTTGCGCGCGCGAGACAAGATGTCGAGGTGCCCGAGCGTGACCGGATCGAAGGTGCCGGCGAAGACGCCGAGTCGGCCGCTCATCGTGCGACCTCGAGGGCGCGCCGTTCGAAGAAGTGCAGCATCGTTCCTCCCGCCGGTCTGACTCTCACCCGTTCCAACCGGCCGACCGCTTCCGTCAGCGCGCTCTCGCGGCGCGTCTCGATCACCACGCCGCCGTCGGGCGCGATGAGCAGATCTCCTTCGCGTCCGAGTCGCTCGATCAGGCGAATGTCCTCCCCGAGATCGTACGGCGGGTCGGCCAGGATCCAATCGAATCGCCGTCCCTCGCTCTCGAGCTTGGTGAGCGCACCCGCCACCGACATGGCCAACAACCGAGTCCGCGCGCCCGCCCCGAGCGCCTGGCGATTCGCCTCCAGCGCGGCGCGAGCGCGAGCCGACGACTCGACGAAGACGACCGAAGTGGCCCCACGACTGAGCGCCTCGAGCCCGAGGGCGCCCGTGCCGGCATAGAGATCGAGCACCGCGGCCCCGATGACCCGCCGCCCCAGGATGTCGAAGAGAATCTGCCGCACCCGATCCTGCGTCGGCCGGACCGCGTCGCCGCGCGGCGCCAGCAGCGTGCGACCGCCCCATTCACCCGACACTATTCGCATTCGGACGCTCTCATGTCGTGAACCCGAGTCGCGCCACGATCTCCTCCGCCACGTCGTCCACCGTCCGTCCGTCGGTCTCGATCACCTCGTCGGCCTCGTCGTAGAGCGGCTCCCGTTGGCGCAGCAACTCCGGGATCAGGAGATCGAGATCGCGGCCCGCCATGAGCGGCCGCTGCGGTGTTCCCGGCTCCTCCAAACGCGTTCGAACGTACGCGACGGAGACCCGCAACCAGAAGGTCACGCAGCGATCACGCAAGACCGCACGATTCTCGGGACGCAGGATGGTGCCGCCGCCGCACCCGATGATCTGCCCGCTGCCCGCGCACAATTCGCTCAGGATCCGGCTCTCGATCTGACGGAACCACGGCTCGCCCAACGTCTCGAAGATCCGTTGGACCGGCGCTTTCGCGACCTCCTCGACCAAACGATCGACGTCGCGAAACGGAAGACCGGTGCGAACCGAGAGCCGCTCGCCCACCTGCGTCTTCCCCGCCGTCATGAAGCCCACGAGCGCGATGTTCTTCGAGAGCAGCACGCGGTCGCTACTTCCGTCCTGCGGGGTCGCCGTCGACGTCGATGACGGCGTCGGGTTCGGCCGGCGCGGCCGGCGTCGCCGGCTCGGGTTCGACGCCCGGGTACGTCGGCGACGAGATCTCTCGCGGAACCGACGCTTCCGCTCTCGGACGACGCGGCGGCACGCGCGTGGTCTCGTCGTCCTCCAGCGCCCCGATCGTCTCCTGACGGATCTCCTGTTCGATTCCGCGCACCGCATGTTGGAACTGACGAAGACCCTGCCCGAAGGATCGCGCCGCCTCCGGGATCCGCTTGGATCCGAAGAGCAGGAGCACGACGAGCATTATGAGCAGGAGTTCTTGGGTGCCGATGTTGAACATGAGCGAGGGGACATCGTAGCAGAACGAGGAAGCCCCTCGGACTCGCGGTCCGAGGGGCTTCTTGCAGATTCCCTTACTCGACCCCGAGTTGGGTCGGAGCAAAGAGGACGGCTCGCCCGAAGGCGAGCCGCTACTCAGAACCTCACATTCGCCGAGAAGGTGTGCAGGTCGTCGAAGAAGCTATCGATGGTCTGGAAGGCGTAGTCGACTCCGATGTCGGCCCCGCCGAACGGCGCCTTCACGCCCACGCCGAAGGTCGGTCCGTAGAGGAAGTCGTCCTGACCGGAACCGATGAATCCGCCGCGAACCGCGAGCACGTCGCGGTACATGTACTCCGCGCCGCCCCGCACCTCGTCCAAGGAGAAATTGTTGCTCTGATACGCCCCGTACGCGTGGAGGCTGTTGTCTCCACTCTCGAACGCGCTCACCTCCCCGCCGATCTGAAAGTATGACGGCAGCTCGAACTCGGACGACTGCCCCGAGAGGATCCGCGGCAACGCCTGAGGGTCGTCGCCCGGACGACGGATGCTGATCTCCAAGTCGGAGCCGCTGTACTGCATGCTCGTCCCGAAGTTCTTCATCACGACGCCGAAGCGGCTGTTCCGCCAGGGGATGTCGTACCGCAGTCCGAGATCGAACGAGAGTCCGTGCGCCGACGTGTTGAGGACCGACTCACTCACGTACTGACCGGTCGCGCCGAAACTGATCGCGTCGGTCAGATAGCGCGAGTACGTAGCGCCCAGCACCGAGAAGGTGATCGCTTCCACCTGTCCCGTACCCTCCGGCGCGTCTTCCGTGGTCACATAGAGGTCGCCGATGTCCAAAACCTTCGCCGTGAACGCCAGATTGCCGAAGCTCTGGTTCGTCGCGAGCGCGAAGTAGCGAACATCCATGTCGGCTAGATACTGCGTGTGGCTGAAGACCGCCTCTACCCCTTGGTTCGAAGCCAGCCCCGCCGGGTTGTAGAAGATCGACTGCAGACCGTGACCAGCCGCCACCGTGGCGCCGCCGAGCGCGAGACCGCGAGTACCGACCGGGATCCGCAACTCAGCCGCTCCCGCCGTCCCGGTCCGACGCTCGTTTCCCGCGACCGTGTCTCCCACGCTCGCCGCGCCGAGCGCGACCAGGGCGAGGAGCGCGGCCGTCGTGTGCATACCTTGCTTCATCAGAACCTCCCAGATTCGCCAGAGTCCGTTCCAGCGCCACTAGAACGTGTTCAGCCGCTCCTTCTCGATGAAGATCGCGAGGCGTCCGTGCGTAGATGCGAGGGAGCGACCTCCGTCGCGCGCCTCGACGTGATAGATATAGACGCCGCTCGCGACCGGGAGAGCCCGATCGGTCGTGAGGTCCCACTCCAAGATCGAGGAACTGCTCGCCGGCTTGTCCAGTGTCCGCACTAGCTCGCCCGCCAAGTTGAAGATGCGAACCTTCGCTTCGCGCGGCAGACCGGTGAACTTCACCCGACGATCGAACTGGTTCAGCTCGTAGACCGAGTGCGCGCGGTACGGATTCGGCACGACGCGGATCTGCTCCAGGTCGTCCTCCAGGTTCGACTGCGCGAACGTGACTCCGCTCGTGTCGAGCCGGAAGACGTCCGCGGACGAGTTCGGCTTCGTGGTCGAGAACTGGATGACGGTGCCTTGCGCCGGCATGACGAGCGGATCTACCCGCGAGACCACGATCAGTCGCGCGAACAACTCGACCGTCGAGGTGTCGTTGTCGTACGAGCCGTCGGCCACATCCGCGAGGAAAGCCTCATAGTCACCGTCGAATCGGTAGGCATACGCCCAGTCGGTCGCGGGCGAGCTCGAGAACGGGTCGGTCACTCCCTCGGAGTAGTCGTAGACGCCGCTCGTGCCGCCGCCGCCGGTCAGGAAGACGAGCAGTCGCGTCTCGACGCCGGTGACCGGGTTGCGCTCGTAGAAGCCGAACGGCACCGGCCCGACTTCTCCCTTGTCGAACGCCCACACTCCGATGTTGTCCGGGCTCCCGTCCCATTTCATGAAGATGTCGCTCGACGTCAGGTTCGCGTTGTCCGAGCCGTCACGGGTCAGTCGGCCGACGCCGCCGTCGCCGCCGCCCGCCGAGAGCAGCCACTCGGCGGTGGAGCCGCGGCTGTGCCAGACGTCGTTGCCAGGACCGCCCTTCCCGTCGGCGTCGACCGCAACGCCGCCCGGGCCGGCGATCTCATCGATCATCGGGGCCGGTACGCTGTTGGTCTTGAAGCCCGGAAGAGCGCCGGCCACCCGCCACTGGATTCCGTCCGCGATCAGGTAGGCATCGTCGAAGGTCTGGTTGCGCTGGTCCGCCAACACGGTGACGCCGCGCGTCGTGTTGATCAGATTCCAGACCGGGACTTCGATGAAGGGATGCGCCGAATCTCCGGTCGCCTCTTCGATCACATCGAACCGAACCTCGTAGACATCCCCGGTCGTGGCGCTGGGGTCGACGACGATCGCGTCGACGAAACCATCGCTGGTGCCGGAAATGCGCTCCATGCGGACGACGATACCGGGAGCTCCGTCGCCGTGGGTCTCACCCGCCGCCGGCTTCTCCGGCACGACCGTGATCGCCGCAGGCGCGTTCTCTAGCGTCTTGAGGCCGGCCCCGGCCGCCCCGTTGTAGCTATACGAAGTCACCGTGTAATAGTAGGGCTTCGCAACTCGGATCGGTCCACCGAAAACCAGATCTTCCTCGATCATGAACGTGTAGCGAATGCCGGAGTCGCTTCCGAACTGTACCGGCGTGCTGACCACGACCCCGGTCCGTGCATCGAATTGATCGTCGAAGATGATTCCGACGTCATTGTTCACGTCGTAGGTCGCGATCCGCGTCCACGGCCCCGCGATCGAGGCGCCCTGATAGACGTTGTAGCCTTCGAAATGATAGTCGCCTTCGACGTAGTCCCGCTCCGAGCGACCGTCCCAACTGAGGACGACGGCCCCGTCGAGGCCGGCCGCATCGACGACCGGCGCGATCGGCGGCCGCGGGAGGTCGAAGTTCTCGTCGAACGCGGTCTGAGCGAAGAAGTCGTTGAACTTCAGCGCTGTGATCGAAGTGAAGCGATCAGCGCCTCGGCCCACGATCACGGCTCCGACTACCTCCTGCGTGTCGCCAGGCGCCATGGTGAAGGGACCGGAGGAGAGCATCAGGCGTCGGTCCGCGGGGCCTGTGTCGAGCCAACCGGTGCGTGCGACCGGATCCCCGGAGACGGAGTACCGCGTCGGCTTGTTGGTCGCTGGATTGATGACCGTCGCGCCGCTCGCGTCGAAGCCCTGCATGTATCCGTAGGTCTTTCCGGGTTCATCCGGATCGGTGCCGTTGATGTACTTGTTGAAAGAGGTCATCGGCAGATTCCGGTAGCCCGGAACGAGCACGCCGCTGACCGAAGCTGTGTCCCCAGGCGACTCGACTATCGGGCCCTGGAAGAAGTCGAAGCCGACGGCGGGCGGCGAACTCCCGTAGAGGTTGTCGCGGTTCGTCGCGTTGTAGACGTAACCGAGCGACAGCGTCGTGTCGGCGCCGACTAGATCATCCCCTGCGCCGCCGAGATCCGGGTCCGACCACATCGAGACGAACGCATCCTCGATCGTGTTCGAGCCCTTGTTGATGACTTTCCACTTCATGAAGTAGACGTTGCCGAGCGGGCCGGGTCGATTGAAACCGAACGTGGTCTGCTGGATCTCGACGCCGAGGGCGGTGGTGCCCATGGCGCGATTGGTGTGCTTCTCCGGATCCAGGTCGTGGTAAACGGACCACAGAGTCTGGTCACCGAGGAGGAGCGGATTCCCGAGGCTGTCGACCGGCGCGCCGTCGGCCACAGGCCACTCAGCATAGTCAGGATTGCTCGCATCGGTGTCGCCGAGCGAGATCTTGTAGACGCGATTCTTTTCCAGACCTTCTTCTTCGAAGGTCGTAGGAGAAGTGATCCTTCCGGCGGCGAATTCGTTCGAGTATTCGGCGATGGCGCCCCGGACCTCGCCGTTGACCTTGCCGGCGATCCACAAACCTGATGCATAGACGGCAGTGAGCTGAGTGCCCTTCGGGTAGATCAACCCCGACGCTTGGTTCGGGATGTCATAGGAAAACGAACCTTGATTCGTCACCCACATGTCGAGGTTGTTCGCATCGATCCGGGTATCGTTGTCGATGATCTGCGAAGCCGGCGGGACAGATTGGTCCTGTCGCTCGGTTGGATTCGCGGACCACGCGGAAGTTGCGCCGGACGCCGCCCCGAGCCCCGCGAGCAGGATCGTGAGCCCGAGGCGCCAATGGGTCCTCGCTCGACGGATTCGCTTCATTCCTCTCCTCCCTGATAGGTCGGCAGACGCGCTGCCTCCCGTCCGGACGGATGGGGCCCCGCCAGCGCCCCTCGATCCTGTCCACTCCTGGTCACAGTCCCCGCGAGTGAATTCTTCCACCGCGGGTCGGAACTATGAGAAGGGCGGAGCGGAGAGTGTCCGCGCCGCCCCGATTCGATCAGAGACTCAACGACAAGCCGAGTCGGATCATTCGCGGAATGCCGAACTTCGTCGGATCTGATTCCGCCTGCTTGTACTTGCTCACGAAGTCTTCGCCGTGTTGCGCGACCTCTCGTTCCCCCGCCTCCGTCGCGAGGAATCCGGTCGTGCGCGCGCTGCCGCTCGAGCCGTAGACATCGATCTCGTTCTCGGTATCGAAGATGTTGAGGACCCAGACGTAGGCCTGCAGGCCGTACTGCCCGAGACCGAAGTTGCGGGTCGCCTTCGCGTCGACTCGATGGGTCCATGGTCCGTACCGCGAGTTGATCGGTCCGGTCGGCTGGATGTCCGGCTGCGCCACCAAGCTCACCTCGTTGTGAACCTGGAGAGGCGTATAGGGCAGGCCGCTTGCCGCCGTGACGAGCACGTTCAAGCCTGCATTCTCGAGGAGGTGCATGTCGCCGAGCGCAGGACCGCCGCCGTCCCCGCTGCTGAAGTCGAGGTTGATCGAGACCTTGTGTCTCTGGTCGAAGGAAAGCGGAGCGGTGAGCTTCGGCTGCTGGGCGCCCGTCCACGCGATGTTGCGCTGAGACTGCGAGGTCGAGCCGGTCCCGGTGGCGTACGAGAGGCTGTAGTTGACCGCGCCGGTGATCCCGTTCACCGCGCGCGTGTTGACGCTGAGATCGAGACCCTTGATCGTTCCGTAGTCGGTGTTCCGGTACGAGGAGAAGCCGCGAGGGTTGGAGCTGATGGTCTGGACCTGGACCAGGTCTTTCACGTCCTTGTAGTAGGCCGTGACGTCCAGGCGGACATCCGGAGTCGGGGTGTGCGTGATCCCGACCTCGTAAGCGGTCGTCGTCTCCGGAACCAGATTCGGGTTGCCGAAGGCGAAGTAGTAGCCGCCATTCGCCACCTTGTATTCCAGGTAACGATAGCTCGTGTACAAATCCTCCAGGTTCGGTTGCTGGAAGAACTTTCCGTAGTTCGCATGGAAAACGGAACGATCACTCAGCGGGAATCCGAACCCGAGGCGCGGGCTGATCTTGGTCTGCTTCTTGGAATCGAGCAGGTCCGCCTCATCGAGGCTGCCGTCCTGACCCGACCCGAACGGTTGGCTGTCACTCGCCAACGACGGGGTCTTGGGGTCGAGGTGATCGACGCGGATACCCGCGTTGAGCACGAACTGTTCGGAGTCGTACTTGTTCTGCACATAGAACGACCCGGTGATCGGCTTCTTCGCCGAATCGTCGAACTTGCCTGCGTCCCCTTCGCCCGTGAAATTTTCGTCGTAGCCGTAGTTCACCACGTCGTCGAAAGCGTTGTCCGGACTCACGAAGATGCGGGCGGGGAACAGGTGGTTGTAGTACCGGAGTATGTGCCGTTGGAAGTCGCCGCCGACCTTCAGCACGTTGCTGTCCGTCCACTTGTGCGACACGTCCGCGGAGAATCCTACGTACGACGACTCCCGATGCAGGAAATCGTCGAAGACGTGGCTGGGCAGGAAGGTTGTCAGCAACGGGTCGGTCGTGGTGTCCGGCCGCGCGGTATTGAAGAAGAGGTTGTAGAAATCTTCGTAGTCGGGGTTACCGATCGTCCGGATCGACTCGGCGCCTGTGCTGTCCACGCGATCGGTCGCGAGTCGCCGGTACAAGTCGAGATCGTCGAACGCGACGCCGTCTCCGCGGGTCCGCTCCGTCTTGAAGAAGTTACCGCTGACGTTGAAGAAGGTCTTGGTCCCCAGGTCCTTCGTCAGCGTCGCGAAGTAGGAGTTGTTCCGGTCCTCGTACTTCGGCATGTGATCTTGGTTGTACGAATAGGTGTGCAGGTACTCCCGCCAGTCGTCGGTCGAACCGAGCGTCCCGAGTCGCAGCGTCGCGCCCTGGTCGATCTTCCAGGTCAACTTGCCCTGGCCGGTGAACCCGGAGAGATGGTTGTTCGGCAGGATCCCGCCGGCGGTGGAGCGCGGGGAGCGATCCTCTTGCCAACGGCGCTGACCGGAGACGAAGAAGGTGAGATCGTCCTTCCCCGGGAAGACTGGCCCGCCGAAGGAGGCGTCGTAGACGTTGTAGTCGTACGACTTGGTGTTGGCGAAGTCGTCGCCGAAGAGGTTGTCGCTGACCGCCTCCAGCGTGCCGAAGTATTCCTTCGCGCCTTCCTTCGTCACGACGTTGATGGCGCCCGACATGATGCGGCCGTACTCGGCGTTGAATCCGCCGGTCATGACGACCACCTGCTCGACCGCGTTGTTGTTGATCGAGGTCGTCGAATAGCCGGTCAGCGGGTCCTGCTGAGAGAAGCCGTCGACGAAGTAGGCGACCTCGTTGGCGCGGCCGCCGCGAATGAAGAGGACGGGGTTGTTGGTCGACTCGTTGCCTTGGACGTCGACCGAGTTGACGCCCTGGACTCCGACCACGCCGGCCTGGAGCGAGGCGGCATCCTGGTAGCCGCGCGTCGGCAGCTTGGCGTACTGCTCGGAGTCGATGATCCGAACCGTAGAAGTGGCGTCACGTTGGAGCAGCGGGCGCTCCGCCGTGATGTCGATCGGATCCATCATCTCGATCACAGTCGGCTCCAGGGCGAAGTCGACCTGGGTCGAGAAGTCCGGTGTGATGAGAACATTGGTGAGCCGCACCGGCTTGTAACCGACGCTCGACGCCTGCACCGTGTAGGTGCCGGCCGGCACGTTCAGGATGAAGAAATCGCCGGAACCGCTGGTGGCGGCCCCCATCGTCGAGCCGACGACGGTGATGGCGGCGTTGGGAAGGGCCAGACCCGAATTGGCGTCTTTGACGATTCCCTGGATCTTACCCGTGGTTCCCGCCCAGCTCTCGCTGACCGGCCCGAGGAGCACCACCAGCGTCACCGCCAGCCATACTCCCATCCTCGCTGCGCGCATGGATCCTCCTTGGTTCACGTCCACGGCCCTTCGTCTGCGTCGCCGCCGAGCGGTGGACACAGGACATTCGGCACCCCGGCGAGAGAGCTCCCCAATGTATCGGCTCGCTACAATCGTTCTCGAAGTAGAGCGCGCGGTGTGAGCTAATCCCTGCCCACCCCTCGACTTCAAGCTGGGCGACGTTAGGCCCCGGTTTCTCGACCTGTCAAGCGCCTTTCCTGGCGCCGCTCTTCCCTCTGCCCCTGGATCGAGTTGTCCCGCAGGCGTCTAGCCGCGCCGGACCCCGCGTTCCGCACGGGGAACGATGCGTTTCGCGTGGGCGCTCTACGGGGAAAGGCATGGGCGAAGGCGAGCAAAACTCGCGAATCCCGTCCCATCAGTAGGGATACCGCCGCGCGGCGCCGATATCCCTGAGGAGGCACGGCAGTCGCCTATCGACAATGACCTGGAACGTCGAGACGGGAGGTTGGTCGCGATGAAGCATGGTCAGCGTTCGAAATCTGCGCCCTCGGCCGAAGCCGGATTCACGCTCGTCGAGCTGATGATCTCCGTCTTCCTCCTGACCGTCGGAGTGTTGGCGGTGTCGCAGGTCTTCGTGATCGCCGACCGCCACACCTCGTTCGCGCGCGAAGAGACCGTCGCGGTCACGCTGGCGCGAGAGATCCAGGAAAAGATCCTGAGTGAGACGTTTTCCGACATCGACCAGATCTTCGACGGAGTCGACACGAACGATCCCCAGTCGTTGACCGAGCCGTCGGAGCTGTGGGGAGAGCATGTCGTCGAGCGACTCGGCTCCACCGGCCGAGGCGTCGTCGAGGTCACCACCAACGCAGAGGACCCCGGCGCGGTCCCCTACGGCATGGTCTCCGTCCTCGTGACCATGAGCTGGTACGAAGGCTCGAGCGAGGTCTCGGTCCCTGTCCGCTTCAACATTGCCAAGATCGGCGCCTAGAGCCGTGGGGCTCCCGCGTCTCGGAGGAGACTCGAGCATGAACGCGACCCCATCGGCCGCAGCGCGCTTCGGCGCGGACGCAACGCGAAGAGGAGATCCTCGCCGCTCGGGCGGTGAGGAAGGGAGCACGCTCCTGCTCACGTTGCTGATCCTCTCGGCTCTGTCGATCCTCGCGAGCGCGGTCATCGTGACCGCGATGGGAGATCGCAATCTGTCGCGCTACGAGCGTCACTCGATGCAGGCGCTGGGAGCAGCGGAGACTGGAATCGCGTTCGCCAAGCGCGCCATCATCGACCTGGAGGCGCCGCTGGAGGACATCGACGGCGACGGCAAGCCCGACTTCGTTCTCTCCGACACGCTCGATTGGGGCGGCTCGTACACGGTCGTGGCCGAGGCCTCCGACATCAAGGGGCTCGGGATCACGGCCTATCAGGCGAACGGCTACGTGCTCGTGGCGGAGGGCCGCTTCGTCGGCGCGACGCGGCGCGTGAAGGTCGAGATCGTGCATGACTCGTTCCTCAAGTTCGCTCGCTTCGTCTCGGCCACCAGTCTCACCTACGCCTGCGGCGCCGCGCTGACGGGCGAGGTCTACACCGGCGGAGATCTGAACATCCCGTGCGGCTGCTCCCGGCCCTGCGAGTTCCTGGAGAGCGTCTACGCGGTCGGGGACATCCCGAACTCGAACTGCGGCGCGTTTCATCGCGGCTTCATCACCGACGCGGAGGAGATCGATCTCGGCAACTCCTTCAGTTGGACCGACGTGCGCAACAAGGCGCGGGGACTCGGGGCGGACAACTCCTGCGAGCGAACCGGCGAGGTCGGGATCTACATGAGCATCCCGGGCACCGACCCGTTGGGACTCGACGCGCAGGTCGGGGCGGACGATCGGGTACTCATCCTCGATCGGTTCAACTTCAACAACCTGACGTTGGCGCCGGGCGACACGGTCATTTCTTACGGCGCCGCCGGCGTGATCAACACGTTGACGGGCGCCATCATGCGCAAGGGCGAGTTCAACGGGATCGTCTTCTTCGAAGGGACGGGACTCGTCCGTGGAACCGCCGACGGCGTCTCCGGCCGCAGCATGACGATCTTCTCGACGACCAACGCCACGGTCCGCGGCGACATCGTCACCGGCCACACCGGGTTCGATGCGGTCACGCTCAACCCCGACGGCTCGGGTGATCCGGTCAACCTCGGACTGGTCTCGGATAGTTACGTCTCGATCCACTCCGCCACGAAGCGCGTTCTGCGCGTCGACGCCGCGCTGCTCTCCCGGACCTCGAACTGGGTGGCCGCGGGGACCACCGCATCGCATCCCGACGCGGCGCCGGGTCCGATCGATCTCGACTTGGACGGCATCAACGGGGAGTCGCCCTTCAACCATGATCCGGTACCAGGTCAAGGTTGGAACGAGCTGACCATCACGGCGGCGACCTGGGTGCTGAACATCAACGGTCCCATCGTCACCGTGACCGGAGGCAGCGCGGGGCCCTGGGCGGACGGCAGCGTCATCGCGGCGGCGGCCGGACCGACGCGTCGTTACAACTACGACCTCGACATGACCGAGTACCCGCCGCCCTGCTTCCCCGTCCCGCTCAACCTCTGGAAGGACGTTTCGTGGACGGAGATCTTCGAGGCGCAGTCCGACCTCTCGAGCCATCTCCCGGAGTGAACGACGCCCAACCGCGGACAGGAGAGACCGTCCCGATGAGCCACCGCCCCTACCCTCACGTCCCCGCTCCCCCGACCGTGCGCTTCCGCGCTCGCGCGGGATTCACCCTGCTCGAGCTGGTCATCGTCTGTCTCGTCATCGGCGTCCTGGTGGCCGCCGCCGTGCCGAACTTCACCGCGCAGAACGCGCGGTATCGGGCGGAAGGCGCCGCCCGCGAGATGTCCTCGCGACTCCAGATGGCTCGGCAGAAGGCGGTCTCCGGCCGCGTCCCCTATCGCATGGTCCTCGATCGCGCCGCCGGGTCGTACAGCTTCGAACGTCAGGAGAACGACTCCACCTGGGCCGCCGAGCCGGAGCAGGTCTACACGATCGAGGGGATCGATCACTTCGACGCCGAGATCGGCGGCAGCGTGATCGAGGAGACGATCGAGTTCGAGACGCGCGGCACCGTGCGGCTGGATCACTCGCCGGTCAGCATCATCTTCTACAGCACCGGGGGCGACACCACGAGCCTCTCACTCGTCCGGACGGGACGGATCATCGTCACGACCGACGCCGCTTGAGGCCAGGAACAGCGAGGAAACGATGAAGACGACCGCGCCACATGCCCGCTCCGCCCGGGACGGGTTCACGCTCATCGAGATGATGGTGGTCGTGACGATCACCGGGTTCGTCTCGACCTCGATGTACCAATTGCTCTTGGCCGGGCAGACGAGCAACCAGCGCAACCGCGTCTATACCGACATGTCGCAGAACGCGCGCGTCGGTCTGCAGTCGTTGGCGGATGACCTGCGCCAGGTCAGCTACGGCAAGGATGCGACGCAACCGTCGATCCTCTACGCGGGGCCTGACTCCTGCACCTTCGTCGCCGACATCGACCCATCTCCCGGCGCGGAGCGCATCAGCTTCTTCCTCTCGGCCGACGGCGATGCCGACACGCACAATCCCGACGACACGATCCTGATGCGCGTGGTCGCGGACACGCTGGGCACCGTCCTGGTCTCGGCCCCTCAGTCGTACGGCGTGCGGGGCGACGGACTGGAGTTCCGCTGGTACAACGGCGGAGGCACCGAGCTCCCGAACCCTGTGCCGCAGCCGGAACAGGTGGGCGAGGTCTACGTGGCGTTGACCACGGTGGGCGGACAGGAGATCTCGGGCGAGTACCCAGAGTTCACCCTCTCCAGCACGATCTACCCTCGCAACCTTCCGCTCTCGCCGGCGCGCAGCCGCCCGTCGACGCCGGCGTGTACGGGACCGGTCTATCCGAATTGCGAGTCGGCCACCATCGCCTGGGATGTGCCGGTCACCAACACCGACGGCACCGAACTCGAGTTCGGCGACATCAGCCACTTCAATCTCTATCTCGGAACGGACGCTGGAGATATGGGCGTCTACACGCGGTTGGCGCGGACGATCGAGGAGTGGACGATCGACGGACTGGAGACCAACGAGACCTACTACATCGGCGTCTCTTGCGTCAGTCGCTCGGGCGTGGAGAGCTACGATTGCATTCGCACCGTCTCCAACTCGTCCGCCCAGACGCCGATGACGCCGACGTCCTTCATGCTCTCCAGCTTGGGCAACGGCGCCCATCTCGTCTGGATGGCCGTGACGACGTTCACGGACGGGGATCCGATCACGACGCCGGTGCGATACCAGATCCATCGGAGCGAAACCGAAGGCTTCGAGCCGGACGAGACGACCCTGCTGGACGAGGTCAGCTTCGTCTACAGCTATGACGACACGTCCCTCGAGAACTGCAACATCTACTACTACCAGGTGCAGGCCGAGGCCTGCGGCAACCCGAGCAGCCCGACCTACGAGTTGGAGTTCGCCTATCCGTCGCTGGCGTCGTGCCCGGGCGGGCTCGACGTCCTCCCGACCGGCGTCGTCGGCGAAGCGATCGCCACCTGGACACTCCCGACCACTCGCGTCGACGGTGGAGTGCTGCCGGAGGAAGAGATCCAGGGATTCCGCGTCTACTACGACACGGTTTCCGCCAGCACGACGCAGTACGCAGAGGTGTCGGGCGCGGCCGAGTCGATCACTCTGACCGGCCTGGCCTCCTGCGTGACCTACTACGTCAACGTGCGCACGATCGACAATTGCGGCGAATTGGGCGATCTCTGTCCGGGGAACGAGGTCGTCTTCAACAGCGCGGCGCCCTGCGATCCGGAACCGCCGAATCAGCCTGGAACGCCGACCATCGCCCCGTTCGATGAGCAGGTGTCGTTCTCGTGGCCGAAGAACGGCGACTGTGATCTGTCCGGGTACCGGATCTACTACGGAAACACGGCGGGGGGACCGTACACGGGGACCGGCGCCGATCAAGGAAACAGTCCGATCGACGTCTCGGTGCTGGACGTGACGAACGGCTCCATCTGCTCGTATCAGTTGACCGGCTTGGACCCGTGTCGGCTCTACGCGGTGCGCATCGCCGCCATCGACCAGTGCGACCCACCGAACGAGAGCCCGTACGCGACGGAAGTGAACACCACGACCAACTGTATCCCGTGCAACATCGCCGGGAACTGCATCGGGTGGGCGGTCGACGGCGGGATCAACCAGAACCTCCATCTGGAAGTCATGTCGACTTCCGGCAACGACGAGGCGGTCAAGCGGATCACGCCGACCTTCGCCTCCGCCACCAATCGCGTTCGCGAGATCTGGTTCGGTCGTCCCCTGGTCAAGATCTGGGACGAAGACGGCTCGGCCGGGGGCGACGGCGCTATCGGTCCCCAGTACTCCGGCGTCGAGCTCGACGTCGACGACGTCACGGTCGAGGACTGGTCGGCGGAAGAAGACGGCCACCCGATGCAGCTCATCTTCGACAGCGACATCCGCGACGTAGCGACCACGCTCTCCTTCCGCGCCGACGGCGGCTCGTGCGATGCGACCGGCACGGGACGCGGCGCGCTCCTGGTCGACAACTTCGACGACCTCAACTACACCGGCTGGACCGTCAGCAGCGGAACCTGGACTGCGAGCAGCGGGGAACTGCGCCAGACGAACACGAGCAGCAACTACGTCATGCAGTGGGGCGCCGGCGTCTACGGCGACTGCACCATGGAGGCCAAGATCAAGTGCAACGGCGGCTCCGTCCACTCGATCTATCTGATGTATCGCTACCAGAGCGCAACCAGCGTAGGTTTGATCGGAATCCGCACCGATACGGATCGGGTGCGCGTCGCCCGTCTGAACGGAGGTACGTTCACGCAGACCGGGAGCGCCATCGCCGCGCTGGATGACAATGTCTGGTACACGCTTCGCTTCGTCCTGACCGGCAAGCGGATCGAGGGCTGGATCGACTGCGAGAAAGTGCTCGACGTGACGGACACGAGCCTCTGGTCGACCGGCGGACTCGGACTGACGACGCGAGGGACCGCCGGATGGGTCGACGACGTCAAGATCTGGAGCGGCGCGATCTACCCGTGATCCGCTCCTCGATCTCTCGCGCCGTTCGCGTGGCCGGCCTCTTCGCCCTACTCGGGGCGAGCGGGTCGGCCGCGCTCGCTCGGGACCTGGGCGACGCCGACACCCTTACCCTCCTCTACTCGGCGGAAACGCGCGGGAATCTCGAGCCGTGCGCCTGCCCGGACAAGCCGTGGGGAGGACTCGCCCGGCGCGTGGCCTTCCTCCAGGGGCGCGCGGCCCTCGCGGCCGACATCGGAGCACCGTTGCTCGTCCTCGATGTCGGTGGATTTCTCCCGGACGGGACCGTGCCGCTGCGCGACGATCCCGAGGTCGCCCGCGAGTACCTGCGCTTGTTACTGGACGGGCTCTCGGCGAGCCGCCTCGATGCGGTCGGACTGGACCGGGGGGAGCGCGCCTTCCTGAGCGACGCGACGCCCGATCGATTCCGAGCACTCGAGGCTTCGTGGTTGGCGTCGGGCGCGGCCGGCGCAGCTCGCGTGTTTCCCTGGGGCGACCACACCGTCGTCGTCTTCTCCGCGGATGAGATCGAGACGGACACGCAGTTGCGGGCGGCGGCGGCCCGAGCTCGCGGGGTCGCCGCGGGCGGCCGTGCGCCCTACCTGGTTCTCCTGGCCAGAGCCGACGCCGTCTCTGGCCGTCGCCTCGCTCGCGAGACCGGCGCCGATCTCGTCTTGCTCGCGCGAGGAACTCGGCCGCGCGCGCCGCTGCACGAGGGCGCTTCGATCTTGTTGGGATGCGGCGCTCATGGCAAGGAACTCGGCGAGGCGCGCCTCGTCCGCCGCGGGGCCACGGTCGAGCTGCTCTCCCACGTCTTGCATCCGATGGACGCGACGGTGGCCGAAGAGCCCGCGATCGGGCGTCGGGTCGAAGAGCTCCTCGCGCGCGACGGGGTCTTACTCCGCGCTATGCAAACGACGGCGGAGTGATCGCTCACTCCGCCGCCATGGGTCTCACCCCGCGCCGTCGAGCCGCGGGGAACTCTCGCGAGATGCAGTCGACTCAGTCGATGCGCACGACCCTCTGGGTCTCGACGCGGTCGCCCGCCTCCAGACGATAGAAGTAGACGCCCGCCGCCGTCGGCCGATCGTCGTAGTCGCGCCCGTTCCAAGACCGGGTGTGTTCCCCCGCGCTGAGCACGTCGTTCGCCAGGGTCGTGATCTCGCGACCCGACGCCGAGTAGACCTTGAGGCTGACCGGGGTCTCGCGGTCGAGCGCGAACCGGATGTGCGTGATCTGTCCGAACGGATTCGGGTCGGCGCCGCGCAAGATCGTCGCGAGCGCGGGGGTCGTCTCCGTCACGTCGACCGAGTTCTCCGTGATGGAAAAGTTCACGTTCGAGATGTCGAAGAACACATTGTCGGCCGCCTTCACCTTCACGCGCGCCGTCGTCGTCGCGGCGTTCGGAGCGACGACATCCGCGCTGCCGTCATTCGCCTCACCTGCGGCGAGGAGCGTTGGATAGGTGAAACCGCCGTCCGTCGAGAGGTAGAGATCGACCGTCTGGCAGTCGATCGGAAGAGCGGCGGTGGTCGACGGGTTCCAAGTGACCGTCTCCGTGGCGCCGCCGGCCCACACGATCGCAGGCACGTTCGGCGCCGTGACCTGGAAGGAGGCCGCCACCACCGTGATGTTCTCGATGTCGTCGTAGGCGACGCCGCCCAGGTTGTCGCGGACCGTCAGCTTGAACTTGAGCGTGCGCGCGTAGCTCGGAAGGATCTCTCCCTTGATCTGCACGTTGTTCACGATGTCGGCGATCTTCGGGAAGATCCGGGTCGGCGTCGTGACCGGGTCGAACGAACGGAAGATCGGCGCGTTCCCGGACGGAGTGTTGGGGCTGCCGGCCGGTCCGAGATCAAACTCCTCCCAGCAGTAGGTGAGAGGATCGAGGTCGTCGTCGTTACCGGAGCCGGTCAGCTCGAACGGCGTGCCGGTCGGGATCCAGTAGGCCGCGCCCTGGCTGGCCTCGGCGGACGGCGGGGTGTTCCCCGTCGCGGTCGTGGCGGCGCAGATGTCCCCCGTGCCGGCCTCGGTGAACTGCCGGATCTGGATGAAACTCGCGACATGCATGTAGTCGTCGCTGTGCAACTGGATGTTGTCGGAGCCGCAGATCCCGGCGTACGCCATGACCGTGGTGCCGCTCCCCGGCTCATAGGCCGTCGGGCCGTTGCGGTTGCCGCCGGCGCAGTTGCCGACCACTCCGTTGAAGGTGTGGGCCGCGCCCCACTGATGTCCCATCTCGTGCGCGACGAAGTCGACGTAGAAGCTGTCGCCGATCGGCTGCGGGAGACCTGTCACGCCCTTCGCCTTGTTGCCGGTGCAAACGCAACCGAGCTGAGCGATGCCGCCGCCCCCGGTGCTGAAGACATGACCCATGTCGTAGTTGGCCGTGCCGATGACTGCGTTCAGGGTCGCCTGGTTCTGGTTGAGCATGGTCGAACCGTTGTTGTTCGTGTACGGATCGGTCGCGCCGTTGGTGTAGACGACCAGGTCGTTGTTCGCGACCAACTCCATGATGAGCGAGCATTCTTTCTGGAAGATCCCGTTGACGCGGTTCATCGCGACGACGATCGCCGCCTGACCCAGCGGGACGGTGCCGCCGTGATACGTGGTGTACTCGCCGGTCGCGGCGACCGCGGTGCGATAGGTGCGGAGCTCGTCGCCGGTGGTGAGGCCGCCCATCTGGTCGGCCTGACGGATCCGGTCCATGGCGTCGGCGAGCCGCTGCGGATCGGTGTCGGGAGTGCAAGTGGCGAAGCTCTCGGGGCTCCCTTCGGCGAACCGGTCGGACCGGCGGTAGTCGCGCCCGAAGCAGACCGAGTAGTGCTGCGTGTCAGCGGTCTGGTACGGATCGATCCAGACCGAGCCGGAGTCGCGGAAGATGACCGCGTGGAAGCCGTGCGGCGTCAGGCTGAACCGCGCGAACGCGCTGCGATCATCGATCCCGTACGCCTCGTAGGTGCGAATCTCCGGATACCTGGCCTGCAGCGGGGCCGCCATGATCGGCGACTCGAGGACGCGGAACGACTCGAGACGACCGTCGGGCAGCGGCAGCTCGACGACCAGCGTCGGCCGAGAGTCGTTCGTGCGCGCGATCGGCGCATTGGCCAAGTCGGAAGCGAGGTCGGCCCGGTCGAGCCGGAACGTCGCCTCCGCCTCGGGCGCCGCGTACCGATCGCCGAGGGTCGGGATGGCCGACGGATCGATCTGGGTGAACGACGCGGCCAGAGCGCCGCCCGCGATCGCGAGCGTCGCGCCGAAGAGCGCGAGGCCGGCGAGTGCGCGACGGAACCGGGTCGAGGCGGTCTGCGGGGGATTCATCATCATGGAGTTCTCTCGTCTTGGATCGTCGGACGACTTGAGTGGCGTCCAGCCCCACGAATCACGCAGGGGACCGGACGAGGGAAACTGACTTCCTGGAGGACTCGATCGGCTGGCGCCCACACCCCCCGCGCAGTCCGCGCAGTCCGCGGCCGGGGTCAGTCCAACCGACGAATGAGTTTGGACCGGGAGCCATCCCGAGGGCAACCATCGGTATAGCGGAATTGGCCCCGTCTCGCCTCACAAGGCCCCGGCGGCGGCTAGGATCGGCCCTCAGGGGCAGGCCAGGCCCCCCGAGAACGCGGCGCCGAAGAGGACGAGGTTCGAATACGACCGAGTCATGACGCCGTTCGCATCGGTCAATACCAGAGGGTCGAGTTCGCCGCTCCGGCCGGGCGGCGCGAGTAGGAACAGCATCGAGACGGTAAGCGCTGCGGCCGATCCTCCTCCGTTGCATGTCGGGAGGTCGATCGTCGTGCGGGGAGGCTGGACCCGCGCGTCCGCTCGCGCTACCCGTCGCGCAACCTATCGCGCGAGCAGAATCAGAATCCGAATCGTTTCGCGAGCGCGGTGTGTTGCTTCCGGATCTCCGGCGGCAGACGGTCCCCGAACTTGGCCAGGAACTCGGCCTGTCCATCGACCTCGGCCTTCCACTCCTCGCGGTCGACCGTGAAGAGCTCTTTCATCGCGGCGGGAGAGACATCGAGGCCGTCGAGCCGCAGTGCGCCTTCGGCCGGGACGTGACCGATCGGAGTCTCTGTCGCTTCGCCTCTGCCTTCACAGCGTTCGAGCGCCCAGAGCAGCGGACGCAAGTTCTCGCCGAACCCGGGCCAGAGGAACTTCCCGTCGGCGCCCTGGCGGAACCAGTTCACATGGAAGAGCTTCGGCGCCTTCTCCGACTTCGCGCCCATCCGGACCCAGTGCGCGAAGTAGTCGGCCATGTTGTAGCCGCAGAACGGGAGCATCGCCATCGGATCACGGCGCACGACGCCGACGGCGCCGGTCGCGGCGGCCGTCGTCTCAGAGGCCATGGTGGAGCCGATGAAGACGCCGTGATTCCAGTCGAATGACTGATAGATGAGCGGCGCGGTCCGCGCGCGACGACCGCCGAAGAAGATGGCGGAGATCGGCACGCCCTGCGGCGATTCCCACTCGGGCGAGATCGAGGGGCATTGCTTCGCGGGCGCGGTGAAGCGCGAGTTCGGATGCGCGGCCGGTTTGCCCGCGGCGGGATCCCAGGGTAGACCCTGCCAGTCGATCAGCGGCGTGGGCGCCTCGTAGCCGATCCCCTCCCACCAGGGCTGTAGGTCCGCAGTCAGCGCGGTGTTGGTGAAGATGGAGTTCTGCTTCGTCGTGAGCATCGCGTTGGCATTGGTCTTCATGCTCGTGCCCGGAGCGACGCCGAAGAAGCCGTTCTCGGGATTGATCGCGTAGAGTCGGCCGTCGGGGCCGAACTTCATCCAGGCGATGTCGTCGCCGACCGTCCAGAGCTTCCAGCCCGGAAGCGACTTGGGCGGGATGAGCATCGCGAGGTTGGTCTTGCCGCAGGCGCTCGGGAAGGCGGCCGCGATGTAGGAGGTCTTTCCTTCGGGACTCTGGATTCCGACGATGAGCATGTGCTCGGCCAGCCACCCTTGATCGCGCGCCATCACGCTGGCGATGCGCAGTGCGTAACACTTCTTGCCGAGGAGCGCGTTGCCGCCGTACCCGCTGCCGATGCTCCAGATCAATCGATCCTTCGGGAAGTGCGCGATGAAGCGGCGGTCCGGGCTGAGATCGCCCAGGGAGTGCAGCCCCTTGCAGTAGTCGGTCGAGTCGCCGAGCTGATCGAGGGCGGCCTTCCCCATCCGCGTCATGATCCGCATGTTGATCACGACATAGCGGCTGTCGGTGATCTCGACTCCGACCTTGCTGATCGGCGAGCCGAGCGGACCCATGACGTAGGGGACGACGAACATCGTGCGTCCCTTCATGCAGCCTTCGTAGAGCGGCCCGATCTTGGCGCGGGCGTCCGCCGGCGACATCCAGTTGTTGGTCGGGCCGGCGTCGTCGTTGGTGTCGGAGCAGATGAAGGTGAGGTGCTCCGTGCGCGCGACGTCGGAGGAGTGACTCCGGTGGTAGTAGCAGTTCGGGTGGGTGGACTCGTTCAGCTGGATGAGCGACCCGTCGGCCATCGCCTCGGCGATCAGCCGCTTGTTCTCCGCCTCTGAGCCGTCACACCAGACGACTTCATCCGGCTGAGTCAGCGCCGCACACTCATCCACCCACTTCTTCAGATCTGCGTTCATCGGGTCTTTCCGTCCTTCCTCACGTCCCTTTGCCGCTGAGCGGTCCCGAGCGATCGGAGAGGGTAACCCGGACGGGGCGAGGGCCCAAGGGGGGTTCTCGGGCGGCGCGGGGCGAGCGCGGGGGGAGCGCGGGGGGAGCGGTGGAAGCGCGGTGGGCGCGCGGTGAGGCTCCGGCGAGCAGAGCGTGGGCGGCGTGGCCGGCGTGGGCGGTGTGGGCGGCGGAAGCGGCGCGGGTGTGGCGCGCGACGAGGGCGGCAAGAAGGGCAGCGCGGCGCGGCGTATGCGGGATGACCACCGGTGCCGGCGGTGCGTCGCGGCGATCATGGGAGCGTCCTCGAACGCGCCGAGACGCCGTCGGTCACGGACCTCGACGTCCGAGTCCGGCGGAGCCTGCTTCGTAGGCGTTGTGGGCTCGGCACCGCAGCTCCAGGTTCCTCACCTCGGTCGCGCCCCCGCGCGCGAAGGGAACGACGTGATGGAATTCGACGAATCCGGTCGCCGAGCACCGCTTTCCTCTCACGGAGACGAAGGCGCAACGACCACCGTCGCGCTGCCAGACGGCGTGACGGACCGGCCGGGGGATGGTTCTCGGCGGGTTGGGACGAATCGCGGTTGTAGGTGGAAGGACCGGAGTCGGGGCAGGAGGCAGAGCAGTCGAGTTCGAAGTAGGACCAGGAGACTCGTTGCGCGTGCTCGCGGCGGCGGTGGTGGCAGCGGTGGTGGTGGCGGTGGCGGTGGCGGTGGCGGTGGCGGTGGCGGTGGCGGTGGCGGTGGCGCTGGCGCTGGCGCTCCCTCCTGCAGCGCGCGCACGGGGAGAACGGCGTCCGGTCACCGCCCCACACCTCTGCTGCTCGAGCTTCGCGAGTAGTGTGATCAGCGCCGTATCGATCACGGCAGCGAGATCTCCATCCGCGATGCGGTGACGCAGGAGATCCTTCAGGCGCTCGATCCGCGCTCGCATCTCCGCGCTCGCGGTGAACTGCACGCGATACCGTTCGGGCGCGAGCGGACAGAGCGAGCCGCGGTCGCGTTGGGCGGCGCTGAGCAACCGCAGCCCAACGACCGGCGCGCTGGACGAAGGTGGCCCCAATTCGGACTCCTCCCGACATCGACGCTCGGTTGTTGCGCGGGCGTCGCCCGTGACGTCGCCCGTGAATTCGTTGGGGACTTCGTTGGGGACGTCGATCGTCGCGCCGGTCGTAAGTCCGTTTGCAGTGCCGTTCGACTCACTCTCCGGAACACGTTTTGAAACGTGTTCGGGTTGGCTCGGGAGCAGTCGGATCGACGATGGGACGTCCGGCTTCGGCTGTTCGCGCGCGATCAGTCGATCGACCTCGCGCGCGGTCTTGTTTCGAGCCTCGAGAGCGAGGCGGTCGCAGTTGTCCGGAGTGAGCAGGGGCGCCAGACGTCGAATGGATGTCAGCGACAACGAACCATCCGCGAGGCCATCCAGCAGACGCGGTAGCCGCCGCACGGCGCGCGCGACCTCGATCCTCGCGTAGGCGGAGGATTCCGACAGGCGCAGCACCTCCGTGCAGTACGTGAACATCGAGCTACAACCTTGGCTGAGGTGGAGACCCCGCAGCTCCACCTCAGCGAGATGAGCCACGAGATGCGCCGTGGTCACGCGTTCGCGCGAGGCCAGTTCCCGAACGCGCGCGAGGAGCAGGTCGTCGGGCAGCGCGGAGAGTAGGTCGAGACGCGGGGTTCTGTTCGAGACACGGCTCGAGGCGATGAGGTTTGTCATGGACCTATTTTATCACGCCGACTTTCGGGGCCACGGCGAGCCAGAGGTTCGCTCGGCGGGAACGGGCGCAACGGCGCAGGCGCGATTTCCGTCGAACGTCGAACCACGGCCTCGTAGCGAGCGCTGGAGGCAACTGTCACGTCGTGCTTCGTTCACCTGATGTCCAAGGTATATAAATCTGTCAACAAGTATATTTATATTCCATTGAAAACACATTGAATGCTGGAGCGCCTTCGGCGGCTCGAGGTGATTCGACGCCAGCGCGACGCAGCGAACGGTCGAAAAGCGGGCGCCATCGAGCACGTTTTGAAACGTGTTCTCGGGCGAACGCACGGAGCCATCAGCGGCGAAGATCCGCAGGCAAGAAGCTCTCGACGGTGTCCGCCCCCGCACCGCACTGGGATCCTTGGAGAACAGCAACTGCGGTTCGGTCGGCGAGCAGGTGGGCGACGGTCAAGCTCGTTGGCGTCGGCCACGGTGAACCGCACGAATGATGAGGAGGCGAACGCTGCGGGTACTCCTCGCGTTGCCCATGAGGCGAGCACGATCAGACCAACCCCGACGAAGCCGCTCGCGTGGAGAGCGCGTCGCATGGATCACATCAGCACGATCCTACCCCACCCCACCCCACTGCAGCGACAACGACAACCACAACCACAACCACAACGACAACGGCCCGAGGCATCGCTGCCCCGGGCCGTCAGTGTCCGAGTCGTCGGCCGAACTAGTCTCGCGAAGGCAACCGCGCGGCCAGCCCGGCTAGCGCGGCTCAGTCTCAGCGATTCGCGAACGGCTCCACGATCGACGGCGTGACGAGGATGATCAGCTCGCGCTTCTCGTCGCGGTTGTCGGTGTAACGGAAGAGCGAGCCGAGGATCGGGATGTCACTCAGGATCGGGATCCCCTGTTTGAAGTCGGTCTCGTTGGTGCGCACGAGTCCGCCGATGACTGCCGTCTCGCCGTTGCCGACCATCACGCGCGTGTCGGCCTGCGCGGTGGTGAAAATGAGACCGCCGGTCACGGTGGCCTGACTGGAGAGGTCGGAGACCTCGGGGTGCAGGTCCATCGTGATCTGCGTGTCGCTGTTGATGAACGGCGTCACCTCGAGCGTGATGCCGACCTTCTTCAACTCGGTGATCGGATTGCCGCGCTCGTCCAGGACGATGAGCGGGATCTCCTTGCCGACCAGGATCTTCGCGGTGCGGTTGTTCGTGGTCGTGATCTTCGGGTTCGAGATGATGTTGGCCTGGTTCGACCGCTCGAATGCCTCCAGGGTCGCCGTGAAGGTAGCCCAGTCCCGAACGACGCCGACCTTGAGTGCGCCGCTCGCGCCTGCGGCGATCGGCTCGTCGACGTTGGCGGCGCCCGAGATCCGTTCGGCCGTCGAATGCAGCTTGTCGAGGTGCCAGGAGATTCCGAGCTGCTTGCTGACCGACGCATCGACGTCGATCAACTGCGCGAGGATCTCGACCTGGCGCGTCTCGGTGTCGAGCTTGGTCACCATCTCGCCGACCTGATCGAGGCGGCTGCTGATATCGGAGACGATGACCGCATTGGTCCGCGGGTCGACTTCGACGCGGCCGCGCAAGGAGAGCGCTTGCAGCACGACCGGCTTCAGCTCCTCCGCGTTGGCGTAGTTCGCGTGGAAGATCCGCGTCTCGACCGGGAGGAACTCCTCGCGCTTGCGGTCGGCCGACTCACGATCGAGCGCCTCGTCGCGGAACGCCTTGATCGTGGCGACGCGGATGAAGCCGTCCCCATCGACCGCGACAAGACCGGCGGCGCGGCAGACGATGTCCAGGGCGTGACGCCACGGAACGTTCGAGAGTCGGATGGAGATCGGTCCCTCGATCTCGCGATCGGCCACGATGTTCGTCCCGCCGAACTCGGCGATCGAACGGAAGACCGTGCGGAGATCGGCGGCCTGCACGTCCAGGCTCATCGCGCGGGTCGACGTCGCCGACGCGTTGCCCATTTGCGCCAGCGCTGAGCCGGCGAACGGGACGCTGGGCGGCTTGCCCGCGTAGCGCGGATCGGCGTCGCCCAACATCGGCGAGGCGTCTTGCGGATCACCGATGGCGGCGCCGTTAGCGTTGCTGTTGCTGTTGGTGTTGCCGTTGGCGGTGTCGTAGACGTCCGAGTCGCCGGGGAAGTAGTAGCCGTGCGCGCCGCGGGTCGGCAGCGGCTCGGCGTACTTCATGGCGGTGGAGGCGAAGTCCGGCAGGTTCACTGTGGGGGTATGCGCCGTCGGACCGTCCGCGCCGTCCGCGCCGAGGGCCGTCGGCGGACTCGCAACCGAGGTAGTGCTCGACGTCGTCGTCGTGACCGTCGTCGTCACCGCCACCAATTCAGAGGACTCTGGAGTCACCGAAGGCGGCGTTTCGGCTGCGGTCGTATCCTCGACCCGCATGAGCTGATCGTACGCGCCCGGACCCAGCGGATCGGCGAGCATCGCCTGACCCGTCGTCTGACGATTCGTCGTGTTCGAAGCCGAGTGCGGAGCGGTATTGGGCGCCGCGCCGCCCTTGGCCACCGCATTCGCGGCGTCGAGCGCGCGGTACGGATTCATCCCGTACTCGTCGGTGCTCTGGGCCGATGCGGGCGACTCGATCACCGTGGTCGACGAATGCGTGAACGCCGGCGCCGCCTCAGTCGTCGCCGTCGCCGGCAGGAGCGCGAGCGTCAGCCGCCCTTCGTTCACGAACGCCGTTCCGACCATCGGCGTCGCCGTCTCGACGACGTAGCGCACGATCCGCCCCGATGCGTCGTCCTTCCAGAGCGACGACCGTACGTCGAGCACGTTCGACTCTCCGTGCGGAGTCGCGACCGAGACGGGCGCATCGGCGCCGAAGAGGTCGATGACCACGCGAGGCGGGTCGGTCAGCGTGAAGACATCGTGTTCCATGGTCTGAGTCGGGTCGCTCGCTTCCAGTCGGAGCTGCACGCCGTCATTCTGCGTCTGCATCTCGACTCGCTCGATCGTCCAGCCCGAGGCGACCCCGGAAACGCTGGCCATCGCCGCGAGCGCGAGCACGAAGCCGGCCGCCCGCGGGCGGACCTGCCGAAGCAACGGGTCAACGATCGCGGTCATTTTTCTTGGACCCCTTCCTGCCTTCACTGACCTGGAGCTGGACGGTGCGACCCACGCCGTAGTCATTGACGTAGAGAACGATCCCGTCCGGATTGATGCGTGTCACTGTCGCGGTCCCGTAGCGCCCGCCTTCTCGCAGGACGAGGCTGCGCCCCTCCATCGTCTCGACCAGGGCGTAGCGATCGCCGTCGCCCCAGAGGATGCCCACCACGATCAGGTTCTCCGGTCGCTCGCGGTCCTCGTCGTCGGTTTCGTCATCCCCCTCGCCGGCGACCAGACTCACGAACGGATCGCGCCGGCCCAGGCTTTCGTAGAAGTAGGGATCGGGACTGAGGAGGATCTCGTCGAGCAACCCGCCCTCGGTCATGACGCTGTCGCCCTCCACGCCGGTGTTCGCCATGAACTCCGTGGCGGCGGTCTCCGAGGCGAGCTCGGCGGTGGCTTGATCGTCGGCCGTTCGGGCGGTCGGCGCGGCCGGGGCGCCTCCCAGCGTGGTCGGGACCGCGAAGCTCGGATCGACTTCGGTCGCCACTCGGGCGCCGGGTGAAGCCGGGAGCACCGAACGCGCTCGATCGGAGACCTCACTCGGCATCGGACGAACGGCCGCATCGCTCGGCGGCGTGTCCATCTCCTCCGGGTGCGTTCCGAACACCTTGTCCAAAGCGTCTCTCAGGTTCGGCAGCGCGCGGGCGGGGCCGACGAGCACCGACACGAGGACGAATGCGAGTGCGCCCACACCGAGCAGAGGCGCCGAAAGGCGAGAGAACCATCGATCACTCATCGCTCGCGCCCTCGCTCTTCGTGGTCGGACGTCCCTTGGTCTTGGCGGCCTCGCTCTTCGCGTCGGCCTTCTTCGCGTCGGTCTTTTTCGCGACGGTCTTCTTGCCGCCCTTCTCGGGCGGAGGCGGCGGAGGAGGAGGCATCACCTTCGGCATCGTGTAGGCGATCGCGACGAAAGAGGCCGCCGCCGGGTTGGTCGCGGCGCTGTCTTCGCCCCGATCCTTGTCCTTGTTCGTCTCGAGCTCGAGGTCACGGACCGAGATGACGCGATCGAGGTTTGCGATCTCGGCCAGGAAGGCGCCCACCTGGTGATAGCCGCCGACCACTCCGATCTCGACCGGGTTCCCGAAGTAGTTCGTCCCCCGCACCGGCGGAAGCGGTTTGAACTTCGTGAACTCGATGCCCGACTGCGTGCCGACGAGCGTGATCACTCGCAGCAGCGAGGTCATCTCGACCATCTCGGGCAACATGCGCCTCCCCTGCTCCCACTTCCGGTGGAGGAGTTCCGACTCCTTCTCCAGGTACGGGAGCTGGTGCACCGCCTGGCGGGCCTTCGTCAGGTCCTTGCTCAGGTCGCGATAGCGCGTTTCCAGGACTCCGATCTCCGCCGCATTCGCCTTGTGCGTGAACGGAAGGAGCTCGGTGAAGAACCAGCCATAGAGCAGCGCCGCGCCGGCGATACCGCCGAGTACGATCTTCTGCGTCTGTGGCGTGCGGATGTCGATCGCCATGATGGTCCCCCGCTCGATCAGCGCCCTACGGCTTGACGCGAGCGCTCAAGGTGAACTTGGTCACTGTCTGATTGGCCTTGGAAGAGACTTCCTTCGACTTCTCGGCCACCGTCAGCGAGACGTTGTCGAAGAGCTGGCTCTCCTCCATCCGACTCATCAGTTCGGCCACCATCAGATTGGTGTAGGTCAGGCCTTCGACCGAGATCTGCTCCGGACCGCTTTCGGCCACCTTGGTCAGCCACAGGTAGCTCGGGATCTGCAGCGCGAGTTCGTCGAGCATCTCGACCGCCAGATACCGCTCACGGGAGAGCGTCTGGATCGCGCCAAGTCTGAGGTTGAGCGCCTCGCGCTCGACCATGAGCAGGTTGATCCGATCGATCGCCGGTTGCAGCCGCTTCGACTCCGCCTCGGCCTGCGCGATGTCGACGCGCAACGACGACATCTTCGAATGCTGCATGAGGGAGAGCCCGCCCATCGGAATGATGAGTGCGCAGACGATCAGCGCCGTCACCCAGACCTTGGGCCGCGGCATCCGGACGTCGAGTCTCGGCTCCGCGATCCGTTCTTCGCGGGGGAGTAAGTTGACCTGGATCACTTCTCGCGCGCCTTTCTGAGGGCCAGCCCCAATCCGACCATGAGCTGCGGCGCCACCTCGCGCGGGTCGTTCCCGTGGAACGGCTCCGGCGCGAAGGCCACTCGCCGGAGCGAGTCGACCACCTCGACCGGCGCCTTCAGCCGGTCGGCCAGTCCCGCCGCGATTCCGCGGATGCGAGCGCCGCCTCCCGAGATGAGGACGCGGTCGATCCGATCGGAGTCGCCGCTCGACTTGAGGAAGACGAGCGACCGTTCGATGGCGACGCCGAGATCGGCGCAGAAGCTGCGCACGACCGAGGTGACGTCGAGAGTCGGCCCGCCGTCGTGGACGCGCAGCGCGGCCAGCGCCTCTTCACGGCTGACTTGGTATTTCTTCTGGAGCGCTTCGACGAAGCCGTTCCCGCCGAGCGAGAGATCCTGGGTATAGAGCGGCACGCCGCCCTGCACGAGGTTCACGTTCGTCAGCTCGCCGCCGATATTGACCAGCGCGACGACCTCGTTCTTGGCGAAGTCGTAGTTCACCTCGGCCGCGTTCTGAACCGCGAAGGAGTTCACGTCGATGACGGCGGGCAGTAGCCCGGCTTCGCGGATCAAGTCGGCGTGGCTGCTGATCAGATCCCGCTTCGCCGCCACCAGCAGCACCTGCATCTGGGTCGGGCCGACGTCGGTGTCCAAGATCTCGAAGTCGAGCGAGACGTCGTTGATGTCGTACGGCACGTGCTGCTCGGCTTCCCACTGGATCGCCTCGCGCGCCTCTTGCGGCGGGAGCCGCTCCATGGTGATGCGCTTGACGATGACGCCGCGTCCCGAGACTCCACTCGCCACTTGCTTGCGGCGGATCTCCAGCGACTCGAAGAGATTCTGGATCGTCTCGACGACGAGCTGGCGATCCATGATCTCGCCTTCGACGATCGCTTCTGGAGCGAGCTCCGCCATGCCGAACTTGACCAGGCTCGGTCCCTCGCTCTTGTGCTCGATCTCCACGACCTTGATCGTGTGGGATCCGATGTCTAGCCCTACCGTGGTCTTCGCGCGTCCCAACAACGTCGGCCTCCCAGGGTATCGAGCCATCCGCCTCTGCTTCGGCATCCCGCCGATGAGAGTCCGTGGCCCCACTCCTCCGACTGATCCATCGGCCGTATGCGGCCCTGAGTTGAGTCCGGGCGCTTATCTTTCGCCCGATCGGGCGGATTCAGCGCGTTCCGCGGCGAGCTAACGCAGTGACTGCGGAAAGAAGCCCAGGTACCAGGCCCAGACGCGGGGGCCATAGAGGTACGTCGCGACGGCGGCGGGCGCGAGGAAGCAGCCGAAGGGAAGCGCCGATGCGGCCGTGGCGCGTCTGGCGGCCAGCAGGGCGCCCCCGACGATCGATCCCAGGAACGCCGCGCCCATGACCGTGAGGACGACCCCGGGCAGACCCAGGAAGGCTCCCAGCATGCCTGCTAACTTGACGTCTCCCAATCCCATACCGGCCCGACCTCGCGTTCTTTCATAGAGCCAGCCGACGAGGAAGAGCGCTCCGGCGCCGACCACCGCGCCCAGCAGCGCGGTCCGCCATCCGACGGTCCAGAAGGAGATCGCGAGCCCCAGCACCGTGCCGCCGAGGGAGATCTCGTCGGGAATGATCCGGTGGTCCAGATCGACGAAGAAGACCACGAGCAACGACAGGCTGAAGACGGCGAGGACCGCGGCGGTGAGCGGCGTCGGCGCGAGATAGAGAGAAGCGAGCACCGCGAGGGCGCCGAGCGCCTCGACCAGTGGATAGCGCGCTGAGATCGGCGCGCGGCAGTCGGCGCAACGACCGCGCAGCACGAACCACCCGACGATCGGCACGTTGTGCCACGGACGGATGCGGCCGCCGCACCCGCCGCAGCGTGACGGCGGCCAGAGGATCGACTGACCGAGCGGTAGGCGGTAGATGACGACGTTGAGGAAGCTGCCGAGGCAGAGGCCGAGGAGCGTCGCCACCATGAGGGTGGACGGATCGCGCGGCGCCCAGTCGTTCATCGCTGTGTTCCTTCGCCGTCGACCGGCGCCGCGGCGCCGAGATCGCGGAGGTAGTCCTCGGCCACGCGTCGGATCTCGGGGTTGTCGGATTGCACGAGGACGTCGCGCCAGAGGCGGATCGCGAGTTCGCGATCGCCCGACCGTCCCGCCACGTAGGCGGCGAGACGCTGCACACTCTCGGGCGCCCCCTCGATGACGGAGGCCTTCGCCAGGAACTGAGCCGCGACGACTCGATCGGGGCCGCGCAGATAGTGGAGGAACCCGCGTTCGAAGGCGAGGCGCCAGCTCGTCGGATTGGCCGCCATGCCGCTGCTGAGCAGCGCGTCGGCGGCGTCGAACTTCTTCGCGTCGTCGGCGAGGATGAGCGCGCCGAGGATGTAGGCATTCTCGAAGGACGGGTCGAGTCCGACGAGCGTGCGGAAGAGCGTCTCGGCGTATGGATAGCGGCGGTCGGTCTTGCGATGTGCGCCGTAGTACTGGATCGCCTCCAACCAGGCGAAGTCGGCCACGAGCCGCGCGCGTCCCAGCAACAGCGGTTTGACCCACGGACCGTTCGGGAAGAGCGCCAGCTCGGCCCCCGGCTCACGGGGCGGCGTGGCTCGATCCCACTGCGCACCGGTGAAACTCGCCGCCACGAGCAAGGCCGCGCAAGCCGTCAGCCCGATCGTCGTGACGCGGCGCGTGCGACCGCGGCCCACGCGCGCCGCCTCGACCATCAGCCCGCTAGAGGGCGAGTTCGCGGCGCGAGAGGACGACGGTGGCGAAGAAGAGGCAGGCGCCCGCATAGCAGACGGCATAGAGCGCTCCATACAGACACTGCTCGGGAGACCAGAGCATTCCGGTCAGGACGGGCAGGCTGTCGTTGTAGAGATCGAGTCGCGGCACGAGCACGGCGAAGATGCGTTCGAAGATCCGAGTGGTCGAAGTTTCGTTCCCTTGCAGGAAGGTGAGCAGGTCGCCGCTGCCGTGCCCGATCAGGTAGGCCGCCAGGGTCAGCAGTCCCGCCAGCACCGGGGTGGTGAAACTCGCCAGCAAGATGGCCAGCGCGGCGACGATCGAGAGCTCGAGGAAGGTCATGAAGATCGCCTGCAGGAAGGCCCAGCCGAACGCGTACTTCGAGAGCACGAGCACGCCCGCCAGGATCGAGCCCATCGCGGTCAGACAGACGGCGAGGACCATGAGCAGTCCGAGATACTTCCCCACCACGAAATCGGCGCGGCGAATCGGGCGAGAGAAGAGGAAGTAGAGGGTCTTGCGCTCGATCTCTCGGAAGATCAACTGGTGGCCGACGAAGATGGTCAGCAGGCAGCCGAAGGCCGACAGTGAGACCAGTCCGACATCGATCGTGATGCGCCTGCCCTCGCCGAGGGCGAGCGGAGAGAGCAGCCGCGAGAGACCGAAGACGAAGATCCCGAAGAAGACGAGCAGATAGAGGATTCGGTCGCGGACCGCTTCGAGGAAGGTGTGCCAGCCGAGCGCGCCGATCACTCTCAAGACTGCGCCCTCCCGTCAACTCCGGGACCAGTCGTTACGCGCAGGAAGAGATCCTCCAGATCCTGTCGACGCGTCTCCACGCCGGTCACGACGGCGCCGCCGGTCAAGAGGCGCCGCAGGCAACCGTCGACCTGGAACGGCTCGGGCCGCGTCAACTTCACCTGCCACTCTTCGCCGTCTTCGGTCACGTTGACCAAGGTCGATCCCTCCGGCATTCCCGCCAAGACGCCCGCGTGCACCGCGCCGGTGACTTCGATCACGACTTCTCGCACGGCCGTGCGCAACAGTTCGCTCGGCGCCCCTTCGAGCGCGAGTTGTCCGTCGCGCAACAGGCCCACCGTGTCGCAGAGCACTTCGACATCGGCCAGAACGTGGGTCGAGAGGATCACCGTGCATCCGCGCGCGCGTTCGCGCCGGATGCGATCCTTGACCACCGCGCGCGCCAGCGGATCGAGCCCGCTCATCGGCTCGTCCAAGATGAGCAGCTCCGGTTCATGCACCAGCGCCTGCGCCAGTCCGAGCCGCTGCACCTGTCCCTTCGACATCCGGTTGAGCGAACGGTCGCCGAGCGCGCCGAGACCCAGTTCCTCCAGGAGCCTCAGGTCCGACGCGTCGTCCGCCTTCAGCCCGGAGAGCGCGCGCGCGAAGCGGAGCAGTTCGCGCGGCGTGAGGTGCGGGTAGTAGGCCGGCAGTTCCGGCAGGAAGCCGAGTCGACGCCGCGCATGGCGGTCGCCCAGCGGCAGCCCGAGCAGATGCCCGCGTCCCCCGGTCGGCCGCAGCAGGCCCAGCAGCAGCTTGAAGGTGGTCGTCTTGCCGGCGCCGTTCGCCCCGAGGAACCCGTAGACCTCGCCCTGACGGACCGAGAGGTCGAGCCCCCGCAGCGCGATGACCGGCTTGCGCAGCAGTCCCGGTTGGTAGGTCTTCTGCAATTGTTCGAGTTCGAGGATGTGTCGCATCGTCTTCCAGGGATCGGCGGCGGCGCGCGGGACCCTTAGCGTCGGGGAGGAGACGCATGTGAAAAGGGCCGAACGCGAACGAGGCGGCCCCTCGCAGGGCCGCCTCGTTCGACTGTCCCACCCTAGAGCGGGGCGACTACTGGGCGT
>Ga0163144_10000731_pt1 | contig 77169 bp, 80 predicted proteins | sample OliLak19BULKMAT1_FD_123175 | JGI IMG/M metagenome (GOLD analysis project Ga0163144, IMG submission 123175) | Freshwater microbial mat bacterial communities from Lake Vanda, McMurdo Dry Valleys, Antarctica - Oligotrophic Lake LV.19.BULKMAT1 | ecosystem: Environmental > Aquatic > Freshwater >... | reverse complement strand
GGGCGCTGGTGCGCAGCGCGGCGTACAGGCGGTTCGGGACGCCGGCGGCCATTTGACTGAGTTGGGGTTTTTGGACCCGGGCGTACCGACCGAATTCGCTTGGGCACATTGGCCGAGTTCCCCGTAACTTAGCCTCGAGTTGCCCCGTAACTTAGCTTCGAGTTGCCCCGTTTGCCCTGGCACGTAGGATTGGCATCGTCCGGCGCGTATCTGACGCCCCCGCCCTACATGCGCCGCATCGCGGGCTCGGCGCGAGTCGGTCGCACGCCGTATAAAACGCCACCGACATGGCACTCGTGCCCCAACTATGCCGCTTGTTTTTGACCCCGACGAGGACCTGATCACGGGCATCGTGCTGCCCCTGCTCCCAAGCCAAGCCCCGGACGCAAAACACGAATGGCTTCACTTCACGCGCGGCGAGGCCGCGGCGCTCTCGCTCACGGGACTGCCGTCGCGCGAGGATCACGACCCAAAATGCGACGGCGTCGTGGGCCGCGTGCTCACCAGCGCCATGCGCGACGACTCGCCGCACAAACGCGTGCTGCTGTCCATTAGGCCAAACACCGTGAATGGCGTCTTCGCCTCGGACAAGGTGGCCACCAAGGAGTACAAGGGCCTGTCGCTGGGCCACCAGGTGGACTTCTTCGTCGAGGCCTCTGCGCACGGGGGGATGCCGCAGCGCTACTACATCAAGACGCCCGGCGAGGTGAGCGTGTGCCCAGAGGGATGGCGAAACTACTCCTACATTGAGCATGTCTTCCCGTGCCGCAAGACGCTGGAGCGGCTCACGGCGCGCGACCTGGCCACCTTTGTGCGCGAGTTTGGCTACGAGGCGGACGCCGGCGCAATCGAGCGCGGCGCGCCCGGGCACGGGCAGTATATAGATGCACTGTGCACCGCGGTGCAACGCAAGCGGGACGCGGTGCTTGTTGCGCAGCACCTGGACCGCGAGGAGGTTGTGACGCCGCTCAACGCGTACCCGGACCGCTTCGCTCGCTCCCGCACCACTGTTTGTGCCTCGATGGACGCCAAAATGACCGATGTGACGCCGCCGCCGCAGACTGCACCCCCGCAGACTGCACCGCCCGTGGTGACGCCCGCGGCCGCGGTTCAGTCTTCAGCGCCACCCGCGGGAGACCCGCTCAAGGACCCGGCCGCCTTGCTGGCCATGCTGAAGAAGACCGAGGAGGCGCGCGAGCAGGCGCTGGCGATGGCCAAGAAGTTTGCCGACGAGAACAAGGGCTTCAAGGAGGCCAAGGAGGCCGAGGAGCGCGCCAAGGCGGAGGCGCGCGAAAAGGAGAAGGAGAACGCGCTCGAGCGGCTCCGGAACGCCGTGGCGGCGGCCATGAAGATGACCAACGTGCTGAAGCCCGAAACGCTGGCCAACATCCAGAACGAGTTCGACGAGGGTGCGACCGCGGACCCAATCGGCACCGAGCGCCGCGTCATGCGGCTTATAGACGTGGCGGCGAGCTACGCCAAGGACAAGGAAGCGTGGGAAAAGCAGGCCAAGGAGCTGGTCGAGGCCCGCACGGCGAACGAGGACCGCCGCTTCGTGCGCGGCGAGCTGCACAGCTTCCAGGCTCGCGCTGGCAGCAACGACGCGCTCGCCGCCGAGCTCATGGCCAACGTGGTGGGCGCCAAACAGTCGCTGGGCGAGCGCTTTGCCGCGGGCCAGATCTCGTCCAGTACCACCGTGCTGGCCTCGGCGGGCAACGAGAAGCGTCAGCGCACCGAGGAGCCGGCGGCGCGCACGGCGACGGCCACGGCCACCGCGCCGCCCCCCGTGCAGAGCATGCTCGTTGAGGCGTCGAGCGGCCGCGGCATTGTGGTTCCCGCGGGCCAGTCGGCGGCCGGCGGCGAGGTCAGCGTGCGTGACACCTTCACCGCGGCCTGGCAAGCCATGGGACGCCCGCTCACGGACAAGGAGTTTGCCCGGCGCAACACGCTCACGGGCCGCGTGTACGCCAGTGCGAACCGCACCCACATGATACCCGAGGAAGACATGCGCATGGCGGTGAACAACGGCCTGCCCGTGTACGCGCCCGCCACCGTGGACAACTTTGCGCGCGACCCGTGGAAGAAGTACATCGCGGACGCGTCGCGCGCGCGCCCGCTCGACGGCCGCGTGACCAAGGCGCTGGGCGAGGACCCGAGCGCTCCGCGCGGGAACGCGTACGGCGAGATGCCGCAGGGCCGCGGCGCCTTCCACGGCACTCTCATCTGAGGAACGCGTGCTATAGATGACACAAGTGAAAGGGAAACTCGTCCACCATGAGGCGCGCGCCGCACTCTGGCGCGCTCGCGGTGTCGGTGGGCGCACTCGCGTTGCTCGCCGCCTGGGACGTGGCTCCCCTGGTGCGCGGCTCGCACCACTTCTCTCTTCCCGCGGGGGCGTATCTTGGCTTGCTGGCGATCCACATGTTGGGCACTTTGGCATTACTTTGGATCACCACCGAGGACGAGCTGCGCGAGTGTGCGGTGCACGGCGTGACGGTGGCGTGCCAGCCAACGCGGAACGCGCGCGAATTCGTCCAGCTGCAGAGCGTCAGCACGGGCCTGGTGTTGCTGCTGGCGGGCACGAACGTGCTCGGTGGCGGCCAGGTGGTGACCCGCGTGCTCGTGCAGTACGCGCTGTGCGTGGCGGCACTCGGGAACGCGGTTTGGTTTCTCTATATTCACGTACCACGTTACGCGGTGCGGACGGCGACAGTGTAAAGAGAAACGGGCTCCTGTCTAAGCACCGCGCCCGCGGCTCCCTCGGTGGAGTCCGTGATACGGCAGTCGCGCGACGCGCAGCGGCAGGCCTTGCTGCTGGCCAACTCGTACATGCACATGCGCGAGGACAATGCGGCGCGCCTGGTCACGCTTATGCGGCGCCACGCCACCACGAAACGCTTGTGTGCCGTGGACAAGGCCGAAATGCACGGCATGTTGCGGCGGCGCGCCGCCTTTGGTCGCTTGGCGCAAGACCTGCGCAACATGGCCGCAACACTGGAGCAACAATCCGAAGCACTGGCGCGCGTGCCAGTGTTGCGCGCCGTGGCCGGTGCGCTTTCGGCCGTGGGTGGGGCCTCGCAGGACGCCGACGCGGTGAACCGCGTCCTGGCGGGCGCGCTGCACAGCGCAAACGACGCGAAGAAGCTGCTCTCTCGCAGCCTGGAGCCCGACGTGGACGGCGTCGCCGATGTGGGCTGGAGCGAAACGCTGAGCGAGCTGCTTCCCGGCGTGCCTGCCGACGAGCCAGCGTGGGCACTGAACGACATCGCGGCGCCGCTCGTACACGCAACGCAGGTCAAGGCGCGCGAGATGCGCGACGCGGCGGCGGAGCTGTGCGGCGAGGCAGTGGTGTTTAATGCACGTTAGAAGGCCGGCTTGTCGTAGAGCGGCATGAAGGAGGAACCCGTGGCAACGGCGTCGCCCAGGCCAGGCCGCAGCCGGCCCAGGTGGCCCTCGTTCTCGATGAGGTGCTTCAGGTCGCCCGCCTGCGTGTCCCACACCACGTGGCCGCCGCGGTGCACCACGGTGTTGTCCACCACGTTGGTGTCGTTGAACGTGTCGCCGTCCAGCAGCGAGGAGCTGTGGCGCGCGTCGCGGCCAAAGCCAAAGAAGTGGTTGTAGTACAGCCACGAGGCGTGGTGCGGCTTGCGCGCGGCCGCCTCGGCCTCGGGCGTCAGGTGGCCCGCAAACACGTCCTCGTCGAAGCGGCCGCGGATGTCAAAGGGCGACATGATGTTCACCGTGGAGCGCGCCGGCTCCAGGTACACGTACGCGCTGGCTGTGGCGGTGCCGTTGCCGCGGAACTCGCGGTGCGTCTCGGGCGTGTGCGCGGTGAAGCCCGCGCCGCCGCCGTACGCCACGCCGGCCACGTTCTCGGCCACGTAGCAGCGCGCGTCGTCCTTGATGAGCGGCAGCATGTACATGGTCATGTTGATCAGGAAGGTCTTGGTGGCCGCGTTGGCGCCCATCTGAATGTCGGGCATGCCGAAGCTCATCTCGCCCAGCGCCGGGCCCGCGGCCAGTATGATCACGGACCACATCTGGAACAGCATGTGCGGCCGCGCCACCACAATGTCGAACGGGATGGAGATGTCGTGCTCGTGGAAGCGCGTGAAGGTGGACAGCGTCACGGGCGACAGCAGCACCAGCAGCGTGGCCGCCGTTTTGAGCGGGTCGTCGCGCCGGTTGATCGCGTCCGCGTAGCGGCGCGCAATGTTTGAGTTCGTGTGCAGCGCGCCGCCCGCGGACGAGGTGAACACCGAGGCCCCGTACGAGGGCATCTCGTAGGCCGGCAGGTCGCCCGCGTAGCGCGCCGACGCCGCCACGGGGGCGACGGCATCGCCGCGCGCGTGCCACGGGAGTGTGCCGCGAGCGCCCGAGTGGAGAAAGCTGTTCTCAATGGACTTCTGCGCGGCCTTGGCGGCCGCGTCGCGCACTGCGGCTTCCTGGGTGCGAGGCTGCACGGTGGCCACGTTGTTGAAGGCGGCGTACCAGAAGCGCGAGATGGATTCGGCAAGGGTGCCATCCACCGTGTTGTTGCGCAACGCAGTGTAGAAGGACGCGTGGGACACCACAAGCCGGCTGATTCCCACGTTGTCGCGCGGAATTGCCTGCGCGGCAATTACCTCGTCACCCGCCTCGGCTTTCAGCCAGCTGTCCAGTGTGGGCAGCACGTTCGCCTCGGTGAAGTTGTCCTTCTTCTGCACCGCCATGACCACGCGCTGCAGCGCATTTGCAAGCGCCTGTCGCGAGGTGCGGCGCTCGCGGCCGGCGCCCTGGAGCTCGGCCATCTTGCGGCGGAAGTACTGCGCGGCAAAGGCGCCAAACGAGCCGTTGCGAACGCGGTTGCCGGCCTTCTCGCTGGCCGCCGCGTAGGCTCGCCCAAATGGCGACGCGGCGTAGAGCCCGGCGAACTTGACATAGCCCGGCGTCGACAGCGCCTTCTTCAGCTGAGGCGGGGCAAACTTCCACACCACGCGTCGCAGCAGCTGCACGGCTTCCACCTCTGCCGCGTTCGCCTCGTTCTCGTTCTCTTCCACGGCGATTTCAAGCGCCGGAAGTTCGCCCTCGCCGAGCTCCTCGCCGCCCTCTCCCTCGCCGCCACCGCCGCCACTTGCCACATGAAGCGGCACCTTGTTGTGGTCGAACAAATTGGTGCCAAACACCGTGATGGCGTCCGCGCGCGACTTCTCCTCGCCATCCAGGCCATCGGCGGCAAAATACGCGGGCACGAAGCGCGGATCGATGGCTGGGTGGCTGGAAATCACCACGGAGCTCACGTACTGGAACAGCACGTCGAGCGCCTCGCTGAACGCTGCAGCCACGGCGCGCGGATCCGAGGGGTCCTCGTTGCCCGTGGCGAGGAGCGCAAGCGTTCTCAGTCCGGCCACGCTGCCAAAACCAGCCGGCAGGCGATTGCCTCCCTCAAACACGAGTCCGGCGGTCTTGCCGAGCTCCTGTACGCTACCCGGCGCGCCCAAAAACGGACCACCGACAATGTTGCCCCGGTACACGTTGCCATCCACGCGCTCTGCCGCGACCGCCAGGTCAACCACGGCTGCCATGAAGGTGAAGTCGGCCACGGTGAGCTGCTTGCCGTAGATGCGATCACGCAGGGCCAGGCCGTTCGCGAGGGCGGCGAGGCGCTGCGGGCCCAGCGCCTTGCGCATGCGCGCGTCAAACGTGAGCGCCGAGGCGCGCACCGCGGACGCGGGCAGCGCCGCCTCCTCCATGTGGCCCGCGAGCGAAACCACCTCGTACAGGCCGTTGTCCGGGTTGCGGTACAGGAACATGTCAAAGGCCAGCGCGCGCTCCGCGTTGAGGTTCTCGGCCAGAATGCCGTGCTGCGGGTCGAGCGGGCCCAGGCCGTCGTCGTCCAGAACCCAGCGGCCCGACTCGCGCAGCTTCTGGAGGAAGTCCAGCTCCACGTAGCGGCCGGGGCCGTGGGTGAGGTCGAAGCCCATCACGTTGCGCGAGCGCGAACAGTAGTCCTCGAAGCGCGAGCACACGTCCATGACCTCGTGCATGGCCAGGAAGTCGCCGTAGGTGATGGGCCGCAGCAGGCGGTCCTCGGGCGCGCGGTTGGCGTTGAGGTAGGGGCGGATGACGTGGTGGCGCAGGTCGGCCACCGTGGCCGCCACCGCGTCGGCGCCCAGCGTGGCGTAGCTCTGATTGCCCGCGCCCCACTCCAGATACCGCGTCTTGGACGTGTCGTTAGCAATGGCCGAGGCCATGCCCGCGGGCATGATGATGTCGGTGGGCACAATGTCGCCCATGAAGCCCTTGACCTTGTCCACGAGCCACTCGATGGCGTGGTGGCGCTTCTGCAGGCAAAAGGACAGCTCCTTGCTCCAGGCGAACATGGCGCCGAGCGACGGGTAGGCGGCGTGCTCGCGGCGCAGCTTGACGCGGTAGTGCATCTTGGCGTCCAGCAGCGCCTTGATCACCAGCTGTTCCATGAGTTCCACGAAGGCGAGTGACACGCTGATCATGTAGCCCGCCGCAATGGTTTGACCCTCATCAGTGAGCAGCGTCTCGCTGTCCAGCTCCCAGCCCAGCTGGTAGCGCTGCATGGTGGCGTAGTACTGCTTCACCGTGTAGGTCACCAGCTCGGGCACGCCGCGCGGCGCCGTGGCGCGCGGCAGCTCGCGCGGCCACTCCTTGCGCGACCAGGAGAAGTTGAGCGTCTCGCGCCGCTTGGGCGTCAGGATGACCTTGGTGGCCCACGAGTTGTGCGTGCGCATGATCATGGACGAGAACATGTCCTCCAGGTACTCGTTCTTGCCCTCGAAGATCTTGTACAGCGGCCACGCCTCGGTGGCCAGGTTCTGCTCCGGCGCGTACGGCATGGGCAGCTGCGGCGGGCCAAACACGTCAAAGGCGCGGTTCAGCTCGGCCGCGCCCTTGTCCAGCGGGAACTGCCGGTCGCTGCCCGGGTGTAGGGTGGCCATGGCGGACATGGTGTCTTGGACGCCGCCACACTTGGCAGCTGTGCGACGCGCGGCGCTTTATACGCGGGCGTGGCGCGATGCGATCCGCGAGGTTCCCCGATGCCTCTGCGGTCATAAATCGGTCCTTATCTATGGCGTCATTGGGCCTGCCCACCTTTGACAACTCGCCGCCAGCCTCGCCCGCGCGCAAGAAGCTGCCCAAGAGCGCGCTCGACTTTGTGCTCAGCGCGCCCGACACGGACGAAACCCTGGACGCCTTTCGCGACGCCGCGCTCGCGGACCGCGCCGACCTGGCCGTGCCCTTCTTCTGCCTCGCCGTGCGTGGCGCCAAGGCCGCACCCGTGCTCGACGCCTACCGCTGGGCGCTCGTGCACGGCGGAAAGCGCGTGCGCGCGGCCTTAACGGGCGGCGCTCTGCCGCCGCAGGAGGCGCCGGAGGCGCCGCCCAAGAAGAAGGCCGTCGCGGAGTCCGCGCCACCGAGCGCCGCGGAAGAGGCGGTCAAAACCGTCCCCGCGGCCGCGCTGGCTCGCGTCGCGCGCTTGGCCTCGTACGCCGCCGACGTGGCCAGCATACGCGATTTCCTCGCCGCGACCTTTGTCACCAAGCGGCCCTCGCCCGACTCTGCGGTGCTCAAGGAGGAGGACTTGTACGCGGCGTACAAGGAGTGGGCCGACCGCGAGGGCAGCAAATTCAACTACACCACGCTGGCCTCCTTCTCCAAGATGTACGAACTCACGTGCATGGACCCGGTGACCGGTGTCAAGGGCAAGGAGTTCCGCAAGTATTTTTTTCGCCCTCTTGGCGCTCCACCTCCTCCCGTGCCGCCGCCGACCGACCCGCTCGTTGGCGGGGCTGAAGGACCGCCGCCCGTCGCGCAACCGCCGACCGTGCCAAAGGCGGTGATGGACTACTCCCTGGCCAAAATGGCTGCCGCTGACAAGGCTGCGCCCGCCGCCGACAAGGCAAACCCCGCCACCAAGGCCGCGGACGAGGAAGGCGGGGACGAGGTTGTCAACGACGACGAGGGGTTCGGCAAGCTCACATTCCACGGCACCAGGCGCACGGAAGACGACGACGAGGATGAGGAGGACAAGGGCGACGACGTGGTGGACGACGACGAGCGCAGCGTGGACGAGAAGGACGGTTCACAGTGCAAGGGTTTCATTGTTGGCGACAACGAGGAGGAGGAGGAGGAGGAGGAGGAGGAGGAAGAGAATGCGGCCAAGGCCAAGAAGCGCCGCACGAAGGAGTTCTTGGCGGCTCTGCGCGAGGCCCCGGCCAAGGCTCAGCGCCTCGCGGCGAAGAAGGTCCTCCCCATCGATGACGACGAGGACAGTCTGTGAAGAGTCATCCGCTGCTGGCGCTGGTCCATGGCGTCGTGGGTTCCTCGTCGACAATGAGAACGTGTTTAACGTTGAGAATCTCTTGCGCAGTCACGGTAATGTTATCGCCCTGGATTATGAGATGCGTCCTTGTATCTGTCACCCAGAATCCCGTGGGCGTCATGACGATGCCAGGAAGCGAACTAGGTTGAGCCATGATTTAGTTTTTGCATTCCGTCAAACAAACCACGACGCAATCAGCGCGTCGTTCTCGCGGCACCACGAATTCAACGGGTAGGGCACGGCGTCGCGGCGAGACACGCGCAGCACGAGTGCCTTCTCCACCCGCACGCCCACCTCGCGCTCCAGTATGCGCCACATGGCATACAGTTGGGCCTGGTGCACCTCGTACGCGGAGTGCGCCCCGTCAACCTTGGCCTCGTAGCACGGCGTCGATTGGAAGCGCCGCGTGGCCTTGACCTCGACGAGAACGAGCCCCCCGCGCGATGTCTCGCACACCAAGTCCGCCGCGGTCGCGAAGCGCCACTGACGAGAGCGCATGTTGACCTGAGTGGCCAGCGGCCGCCAGCCTTGCTCCCTCACGTACGACAACACCGACACGGTGCAAGGGTCGCGCACGCGCGTCGTTGGGTTGGAAATGAAGCGCGAAAGTTCGTCGTCCACGAAGGAGCCGTGGCCCGTCTCGCTCACGCCGCGCACGCACGACACCCTGTCCGCGCGGCGCGCTGCATCGAACGCGGCCAAGGCCGCGGGCGAGCCGCCGAGGTCGGCGCGGAACTTGCGCGAACTTCGCCCCGGCTGGCACACGCCTGCGCGGCGCTGCAGCGCGGAACGCCGCGCACAGCCGCAACTGGCCATGTCGTGGTCCGCGATGGGCATGACGCGAGCCAGGATGGGTGTGAGGCCGCGAATGCGGAGCTCGGGGGCGCCAGGTTCGTGGAAGTGCGCCTCGCTGCGAGACACGGCCCCGCAGGGGTGTGTGGCCAGGGTGGCGAGTGCGGCGCGCGCCGCCATGATATTTCGGATTCCACTCATGCAGTTCCCACGCCTCGACGTTACCGTGCGTCGGCCCGACGATACAAGCCACGCGTGCGGGTACACGCGCGTGCTTGGAGTTGGCGGCCAGGGGCCCTACAACATTACGCTCGGCACACGCGAGGAGCCACAGCTGTTCGTGGTTGACCATCGCGTGACTCCCATCGATGCACGCTACCCGACGGCGGTAGCGTACAGAGTGGATCCAATGCTGCGTGTGATACGTTCGAGCGAGGCCAACCGCAGGGACCTGCTCAACAGGTCGGCCGCGGATCTCACCTCGAGTTTGTGGTACATACAGCCGGGCATTTCTGACCGATTATTTCGCGACTCCATCGGCGAGCCGCACGCGTGCAGCATTGGCAGTCCGTTCTACATACTGGAACAAGCGGCCTCGAGGCACCGAGTGCTCCTGCCCGTGCATGAGTTTAAGCGGGATTTGGCCCACCTTCGCGTGATGCCATCCTTCCCGGTGCTCAACAAGGGCGTGCATGCTGGTATACTCCGAGTACAGGTAAGTGCGCAGGAGTTTGCGTGCGAATGCCATGGAGCTCGCGCTGAACGTGCAGAGATTCGCGCCGCGATACACGTTGCCGGGGAGTGCACGTCCACGGACCCGACTCCTATGCTGCTGGCAGCCGACTTCACGCCCACGCATCGCGTTGAACAGGGCTATCTCGTGCCAGTGTAAAGCGTGTTTCGCGCCAAGTGTAACAAGCGGCGCGAGCCATGACCGATTTTCGATCACAATGGAGTCGTTCCTCGCCTGGTGCCTTCAACGACGGCGTGATCTGCGCAGCGGCACTGTGCCGTCAATGTATACGATGGACGACGCGGTGGCAACGATGCTCGTCGATGTTAACTTCCCCTGGGGCGCCACTTACCTCGACATCATGCACTACCTTGAATGTGATCACAGTGCCACCATGAGCGACTCCACGCTGGTGGGATTCGCCCTGGCATGGTCAGCCTCGGGGCGGGGTGTGGTGCAGCTGTGTGCCACGTGCGGCGCGGTGGCACTACAGCTGTGCGGCTGTTCCGCGGAGGAAAAGGCTGCTGGTGCCACGTACGTCAACCTGTCAGCGGCCGCGCGCGCGGACCGAGTCGCGTACGAGCGCTGCTGTGGCAGGACCGTGAGCGCGAATCCGCCGCGAGGAGTCTGGGTTAACACGCTGCGCCCCGGCTACTACCTGTCACAGCCTCGCATACCGTCGCGATTCATGGCGCACGTTCGCTGCCTCGACGTTTGCAACGACCAAGCACGCTTCATCTGCCCCTTCTGTTCGTTTCTGTGCACGCAGTCGGGTCGCGTGTACCGGCGGCGCCGCTCGGTGGTGCACACGTGCGAGGCACGCGGTCTCGTGTGCGGAGCGTACGTGGTGCAAGCGCCGCCGTGTGTGGCGCCATATGCCGCACTCGAGTGCTTCGTGCTGCACGCGACTCGCAAGACGGTCTTTCTCCCTGGACAGAGCGCCGCGCTCTCCGTGGATAATTGAACTTTACCGCACGCCCCGCGCGCGCCGCGATCGAAGAAACGCAGTGTTTATGCAACCAGGCGAACAAACGCGGTGCGGCCGCCGTTTGCCGTGTCGAGGAAGCAGAGCGAGTGCGGGCGAATCATCTTGGTGTTCGGCGCACAGTCTGTCACGCTGGCCACGACAGCCAGGTAGGGTTTCCCGCTCGAAGAGCGCACCAGTGCCTCCTCGCTCTGCACGCGCACCACAACGCCAGTGTCGCCGTTGGGCGCGGTGCTTTGTGCAACGACCTTGCCGACTTCCGCCCTGGTGCCATTTGCTGCCGTGCCGAGCAGCGGCATGCCAACGTAGTCCGTGGTAGCGAGGCGCGTCTGGAAGCCGAAGGGGATGCCGTCGTAGCATCCAACGCTGCAACCAGTGTGAACCTGGGCCGACACAAGCACGCTCGCAGGGCTGTCAGCCATGCTGTGGTTGTTTGGATTCTGTTTTGATGGCGACGCGCCTACGCGCGCGGTAGGCGCCGCACTTGTCTGGTCCGCTGGGCCGCGCCGACGACATCACTGCCGTGTCGACGCGGTGATGTTTGCTCGAAACACACCCGGTGGAATGAATGAAAGGTTGCTGCACGGCAGTAGTGCCGATTTTACTCATCTTCCTCGTTTTCCTCATCCCCCACCTCTTCCTCCTCCTCCTCATCCTCCTCCTCATCCACTCGCCCACCCGCCTCGGCGGCCTCCTCAAAGCGCATGCTGCGATTGAAGAGTCGCACCACGCTGTCCACCCACGCCGTGTCCTCAACGCGCTCGCCGACGCTGGCCTCGATGCCGCGCCTGGCGCGAGCCCGCGTGCGGGGGATGAGCTCGCTTTCCGCGGCCTCAATTGACACGTAGGTGGCCGACCTCCACAGCCACGATTCCGGGGCCTCGTGCTTGCGGCACAAGTACAGCGTGCGCCACGCACCGCTGTCCACCACCACCAAGGAGCGCGCATCCGCGCAGGGAGCCTTGCACACGTGGCAGCGCTCGAGCGAAGAACACACGGCGCCCGAAGCCTCGGCGCAGGCGGCGCAGACAAAGCGCCGGCCGCGGAAACGGTCCGGAGGCGCGGCAGCCACATCCATGAAGGTCAAACACGCGCAGCAGGCGCCGTACACGCGGTTGTCCAGTCGCAGCGCGAAGCCCAGCATGTTGACCGAGTGCAGCCGCGTGCCGGCGCACTGGGAGTGGGCGTGGAACAGGCGCGCGTCGCGCCGCCGCCGCTTCTCGGCATTGCGCTGCGCGTTGGCCGTTTCGCGGGGGTCGAAGCTCACCACGGCGCGGTGCGCGTTGCGCGTTTTCCGCCCCTCCACCTTGACGCGCTTCGAGGCGCAGACCCACGTTATGGCAGGCGCCAGGAGGGGCGCGGCGGCGGCGGCGTCGCAGCTGAGGGTGGGATCAAAGTTGAAGTGCGGCTGCGGAGCCAGGAATGCAGCGAGCTCCGGTGCGTGCAGGGCCGCCGCGGGTGAGGAGTACAGCGCCGGGTCGTCGGGGTACACGTGTGACGAGGCAGACTCCTTGTAGTAGTGCACCAGTGAGGTGTAGTGGTGCTCACGCGTTGGTGCGGCCAATTTCCCCATGCGGGCCGCGCGCAACACGCGGTCGTGAAGCGAGTCCTCGCCAATGGCCACGCTGACACAGCCGCGTCCCGGCCGCTCAACCTTGCCGCAAAAGCGCCGACATCCCAAACACACAAAGCACGGTATCTCGGTCGCGTGTCGCAACGCTAGCGCCGCCTCGGCCTGCGCTTCGCGCACCGCGGGTGGCAGCGGAATCACGTACACGCGCTGCCGGTCCACGCAGGCCGCCGCAAAGGCGCGCACCCAGGAGAATTGGTACACGCTGCGCGCGGCCACCCAGCGCACAAAGGCCACAATGTGTGCACGAGCGGCGCCCGAGGCACGCGAGGCATAGTCGAAGGCGGTGGCATTGTAGGCGCGGATTACCGCGGGATCGGCGCCCAGGCGACGAACAGGCACGCGCCCCGCGGTGGCGAATTCACCCTCCTCGGCTTCGCACGTCGGCACGCCGACACACGGCCGTGGCTCACCAACCACACCAGACACCATGCAGCGCAACACGTGCTCGAGCTCGGGCGTAAACACCATGTCCAGCGGCTCGTCCGACACGCCGTGCGCATCCAGCGCGGCGATGCACTCCTTGAGAAGGGTGGCGTGGAAGGGGAGCGGGCGCGGCGCGAATAGCGTGTGTGTGGGAAGCGCAGAATTGGGCGGTAACACCACGTCGAGACGCGCCGCAAACGCGCTCCCCGTGGTGAGCCTCGCGCGCAGCGTGTCCGCGTAGCCACACACGCGGCGCGCGGCCCATGCGTCGTGCCAATCGGGCACGTGCTGGCACAGCACCGCGTAGAGGGCCGGGTGCGTGGGCAGCATGGCCACCGCGAACTCGCGCACCACGCTCACCAGCACGTGCTGGTTCACAAAGGCTCCGGCCACGCCGGTGCGCGGCGACACGCGCCGCGCCGCAATCCACGCTGACACCGCCTCCACGGAGCGCGTCGGCGGAGCGTAGTGTGCGGCGCCCCGCGCGCGGGCCGCTTGAACAAGCACGGCCAGCATGGTCGGAGGGAGGGAGTGGAAGAAGAAGACCCGATACACGGCGATGCGTTCGCGTATCAGTGGCCGCTTCTTTGCGTGCCGGTACACGCCGAGAAACGAGGCCGCCAGCAGGGCGTGCACGAGGTCTCGGTCGCGCGGAGCCTCGGCGGCGGCCAACAGCGCGCACAGCTGGCGCACTTGGCAGCGGTAGGGCACGCAGCGATTGAAAACGTCCACGAGGAAATCGCCCGTGGCACGTTTCTTGGCCGCCGGCACGCCAAACACGTTGGTCTCGGCCAGCGCGGTGCGCGCCCTCGCGGGCAGTGAGTGCACCCCGAACGACGTCCCGCGCACCCACTGCGCGGCATAGGCGGCCAGCAGGGCGCGCTCGGCGCGCGAACCGTCCAGCGGCGCGCTGCCCATGTCCTCCACCGCACACGCGGCCAGCAGGTGCGAGTCAAGGTAGGCAAAGAGGTAGTGCGCCAGCACGCCGCTGGCGCCGCAGCACATGCGCTCGAGCAGCGTGAGGCGCGCCACGAGCACGGAGTACACCACGGCGCCCGGGGCAAACACGTCGCGCGCGTACGGGTTCCAGCGGGGCGCCGTCAGGGCGAAGACCTCGGTGCGCGAGACGGCGTCCCGCAGCGCGTTCAGCAGCGACACCGAGTCCGCGGTTGCGTTGCGCGCGGTGGCAAAGTCGTGAAAGAGGAGCGCGTGCACGGCGTCGGGCACGTTGCCCGCGAGGCGGCGCGCCAGCTCGAGCGCCGCGTTGGCGCCGTAGGGCGCGTAGGAGGAGAGGTCCGAGGAGAGGGGCGTGCTGGCGTCGCACCCGGTGAGCTGCGCGTCACCGGCCCATGGCACGACGCCGCCTAAAAATCCGACGCATCCACTCCGTGCGCCGCCGCTGCCGCCGCAACCTCCTCGGGGCGCGCCAGCTTCTGGTAGAAGTACACGTGGTTGTTGGCCTCGACGCGGCGGAAGGCAAACAGGTCCGGCTTCACCACGGGTGCCACCAGGCCGCTGGCGAACTCGGCCGAGGGGCCGAAACAGTCCTCGGCGCAGTATTCGCCCGGCACGTTGACCAGGTTGCTCAGCGACATGGACACAAAGGGCAGCATTGGCGGCGAGGCGCCGTCCCCGCACGACACGAAGCGCAGCAGCAGCTGGTAGTAGAATTGGCGCGCCTCGAAGCGGTAGCACAGCAAACAGCGGCGATTCAGGTCGGGCAGCCGCACCTCGGCCACATCCAACACGCCCACCGCGCGCGCCTCGTCCGCGGCCGCCACCTCGGCCGTGTACTTGGCCCGCTCGTCGGCAGTGAAAAATGCAACGAGCGTGGCGCCGCCGCCGGCGCACTCAATCCTATTCCCGTAACACGCCTCGTGCGCGGCGCACTCGGGTTCGTGCGGCGCCGGCGTACGCAGCATGGTCTCCTCGTAGGCGCGCGTCACCACTTGCTGACGCGCGTACATGGCTTGCTCCAGCTCGTCGGCCGCCGCGGAGCCGCCCCGGACGTCGCGCGCGGCCTTCTCCAGTTCGCGCAGAAACATCTGCTGGTCAAACAGGCTGGGCGACAGAATGGCGCGGCGCGGCAGCGGGCTCGCAAAGGCGGGGTTCCCGGCCACCGCCGCGTGCACTTCGCGCGCCACATACACGCTGCGCTGCGCGATGCCAGCCGCGGCGGCGACGGCGGCGGCGGGTTCGCGCTGCGCCGAAAACAGTTCGCTCATTTCCTCGTCACGCACCGCCTCCGTGGCCGCGTCCAGGCGCGCCACCATGGCATCCACGCGACCCGTGGCTCCGCGCTTCGGTGGCGCGGCGCGCCTCCGCGCGTCTTTGCGCACAATGTTTGCCAGTGAGTTGCTGCTGTCGTCTTCCTCGTCGTTGCGCGGCGCCGGCGCGGGGGTCAGCGAAGCGCGCGGCGGCGTGTAGGGTGGCAGGAGATCCTCGTCATCGATGGCCTCGCGCTTGGGCGACAGCGGCGGCGGCGGGGCCCGCTCCTCGTCGCTGTTCATGAAATGAATTTCTCAACCCACACAAATGCCATGACCGAGCTCGTGGTGGCGCTGGTGTGCTCACTGCTGGGCGACGAAGCGCGCAATGAGAGCGTGATGCGGCATTGGATTGCGCCGCGTCGGCCGATTCCGCGCGCCGTCGCACAGAAGGCGCCGCCGGCGGCGTCGCGCGTCAGCGTGTCGCCCGCGGTGAGGGCGGCCCAAGCGAGGGCGCAGGCGCGCACACGGGCCGTCATTGGCGCCGTGGCAGTGTCAGCGCACGCCCGGCGCTCGGCGCGCGCGCGGAGCGCGGTGGCCGACGCGGTGGTGGCCATGCGGAGGGCGAGCGCCTCGCCGCCCGTGGAGCGGGGCACGCTGGCGCTGTGCGCGGACGTATTTGAGGATTTGTTGATCACGCGGCCGCGCTTCACGCTCGAGGTGGCGCCCGAGTTGCGCGTGCATGTGTGGGGCGCCACGGGGCGCTTTGTCATCACCGAGGGCTCGCTGCGCGTGGACGAGCTTCGCATGGTGCACACGCTGGCCGCGCGAGTCTCGGAGTGGGGGTGCGAGCTGCAGAGCCAAATTAGCGCCAACGAGCGTGTGAATGATGCACTGGACGCGGCACTGGTGAGGCGAGAGGCCCTGTTGGCATCAGTGTGCAGGGCCGTGCTGGCCGGCACCGTGGGCGACACGGGCATGCGCGCCGTGGCGCGGCGCGTGCTGAGCGCAGCCTTGCACGCGACGGCCGCGCGCGATGCCGTGTTCCGCGGCGGCTACGCGTCTGCGTGTGTGGGGTGCGCGGCATTGTTGTAAAATCGCAAAATGGCCGCAGCTGCGCCGCTGAGTGGGAACAAGCACGGGCGAGACGATGACGTTGTTGTCGCAGAGTCCTTCGTGGAGAAGCTGCTGCGGCAGAATGAGGAAAAGTTCCAGCGGCACCTGCTCGACGAGCGCGTGTACATGCATCAGCTATTCCACGGCTATGCCGGCGGCGCGGTCGACAAGCTGTTCAAGCGCGCCATCACGGCGCGTGTGCGGGCTGGCCACACGGATGCCGAGGTGCGCTTCACGCGCGACGCGGTGTCCTCACAACACGAGCCCGACGGTGTGACCATTCGCGTGGTGCCCCCCACGGATGCGGGTCAGCACTATCCCGCCGAGAAGGCCGTGAGCGCGTGCCGTGGCATTGCGGACGACTACATGCGCTGTCGCGACGTGCTGGCAAACTTCGTGCTGTGCCTTTACGGCAAGGAGTGCGACATTGACGTCGAGGACGACGACGCCGGTGGCGTGCGCGTTACACTGTCGTGGGACACGCTGCTTCTGAATCGCTGCGGCTCGTCGTTGTAAAGGGTCGCTCGCCAACATGCAGAGGAAGCAACCCCGTCCTCACGGAGCCGTTCAGGTCGTACTGCAGCCACACAGCGGCATACGCTTTGGGGTCGTACGAGTCAAGCATATCGAGCAGTGCAGCCACGTTGTCGGCGTCGCCCGCAAAGGCGCCTTGCACATCGGCCACGGGTAAAAGGGCGAATTCCAGCTCGCACGCCGCTGTTACGCGACAATAGCACAGGCCGCGCGCTGGCGTGTCGTCTCCGCCCTCGGGAGGGGTCACCACCGCCAGGTGCTCCCTCACATACGCGTGCACGGCGCCAGCCACCGCGTCGGGTATGTCTGGCTCGCGGCTCACCACGCGCAGCGTTTCCTCGTGCACCACGGCGCCCTCCGAGCCCACTATGCACCGCGCACACGGCAGGCCCGGGTCGTTGGTGTCGCCTTCGTAAAGCACGTCCACCACGAGCAGCGCGCCGGCGGCGCGCTCGCCAAATAGCGTCGCAGCCTCGGCGGGATCGTGCTCCACCAGGGGCACCGTGTCTGCCTCGCACGCCTCCTCTGCGTTCACCAGGGCCACGTAGTGCAACACGCGCGGGTCGAGGCGCGGCGCGAGTTCGGCGGCCAGGGCGCGCGCGCGCGCCGCGGCCAGCATCCCGGCTATAAGAGTGCACGCGGCGCGCACACGGCAACCGAGAACGGGTTTACAATGAGCACCGCCATGTACAGCACCGTGTTGGTGGCGATTGGCATTTCGAGCTGGCTCGCGGCCGACGTCTGGGCCTGGATCATTGCCTTTTCCAAGGACACGAGCGGCCATTTGCGCCACTGCACCTCGAACAGCTCCGCGATCAGCGTGTACACCTACACGTTGACGCTGGCCATCGCGGGGGCCATCTACGTGGTGCAACACCTCGTTGGCTACTTCTATCCCAAGGCGTACGACACCTTCGGCGCACCGGTCTACGCGCTGTTCCAGGCCATCAACCTGCTCTTCCTGTCGGTGTTCTGGCCCGCGGTGGGCATTCTGCTGCTCGTGCAGGAGCACTTCACCAATGACCACTGCGAGGGTGCCTTCGCGTTCACCATCTACTATGTCATCGCTGGTGCGCTGGGCATCATCTTCTTCTCGCTTCCAACATTGCTCCAAGCCGCTTCGGGCAACCTGGGACTCAGCGGTGATGCGCCGCAGCTGGTCAACATGAAGTCAAAGGCATCGCGCAAGGAGGACGTTGCGGAGAAGTCGCGCGCGCAGGCGCGCGGCGCTCTGCTGGAGAAGGGAATCTGTGACCGCAACTGAGTGAAATCCCGGAAATGAGCGGTGACAAGGCCAAGCTCAAACACGAAGTGGCGCGCCGCGCGCCCTTCTCCGCGCGCGCCTTGCGCTACCCCGAGGTGCCGTTTGGCGTCACCGCCAATGGCTTCACCCCGCACATCACACTCGTCTTCGAGGACGCCTCCATGCGGTTGTCGTACGCGCGAGCCAGGAACGGCGCCGAGCTCGCCGACGGCTTCACGGCGCAATGGTTGGAGGCCTTCCGTTTTGCCAGCGTGGGTGCCTATGTGATGTGCTTGGACAAGTCGCAATTCGTGCCCGCGCGCAAGGCGGCCACGCAGCGCAAGCGAACGCGCGCGAGCGAGGCTTCCGCGGACCGCAAGGATGTTGAGTGCTTCGCATACGATGCGCGAGGCCCGCCGCTGGTGGCCGCAGACAGCCCGTTGCCGCCGCTGGAACGTTTGCGGGGTGTGCCAGCCGCCAAGAAGGCGTACGTGGCGGAACTTGTGGCCCTGATCATTGCGCGGGCTCCGCCCCTGCCACCGGGCAAACGTGTGATCATCGACTGGCCGGGTGGCTCGGTTCTCCCGGACGGCCGCGTTGCGCCGGTCGTCATACGTGCCGACGAGCACGGGAACATGCTGGCCCCGTACCACGACGCGCGGCTGGCCAACATGTACGGCGAGGCCGACACGATTGCGCAGTTCTACGCGAGGGTTGCGCGCGAGGGCCTGGCCGACATACCCGAGGGCGACGCGCAGCTGGTGAGCACGGACACGGACTTCTTCGTGCTCAGCGCTCTCCAGCTGGGCATGGCGCGCCGCGAGCAGCGAGACCGCGGCCGCAACATTTACCTCGTGATTGGCAAGCAGAACATGTCCGCCACCGGCTCGCGCGCCGACGCGCACTTCCCGGACAAGTTGCAGCGCTACGAGATCTGCGACATTGGCGCCGTGTGCGACGTGGTGCGCGATGTTTTGCGCAGCAGCCCCGAGAATTTCGCCGCCTTCTGCGTGGCGTGCGGCAATGACTACGTTGCGCGGCCCAAGCCCCTCACGCACGCCGCGCTGTACGAGACATTCTTCCCGCACGCCGACGACCCCGCCATGCACACGCCCGCGCGTTCCTTGGTGTGTGGTGCCGGCAGCGGCAGCACGGTGCTGCCGGGGGCCTTCGTGGACATGGTGCGCCGCGCCTGCCACGCGGCGCGCGGCTGCGCCGCCAAGGACACCCTCCTCCAGGACGAGGCGGCCGTGCAGCGGTACTACGTGTCCGTGTGCTGGGCGCTGCAGTATTGCGTGCGCGGGGTGCCGTGCCCCGTTTACGAGGCGCTGTGGGATGAGGTGGAATAAATCGCTTTCAAAATGTCCTCCGACGAGGATCGAGGCGACGAGGTCCGCGGGGACGAGGAGGAGGAAGATGAGCTGCCTCCGCCGCCGCCGCCGGCGCAGCCCCAACCGCCGACTGATGCCGCTGCGGCCATCGACGCGGTGTTGCTTCCTGTAACCGCCGACTTTGATGCGCTTTGCCGCCTTCTCAACATTCGCACGAACGAGCTGAAAGAGGGCGAGGGGGCAACAAACAAACCGATTGACAACATACTGGACGGGTTGACGCTCGTGGGTGAAGTGGCATCCGACAAGGAAGTCGAGACCGCAATGGCCAATTTGAAAAAGTACCACATCTACGACGTGGTGCCGCTGGCTCTGAAAGCAGTGCTCACGACGCCGGCTGCCGTCATTGGCCGACGTTTTGGCCGCCGCGTGTGCGCGTATGGCACGGAACGAGCCCAACAGCTTCTCTCGGCCTACACGGTTGTATGGGAGCAATCCGCGGCGCGCAAGGCGGCCGAGGGGCGCAGTGTTAGAACGGGCATCGGCGCGCGCGTGGTTGGCGGCGATGACATCGACTTTACTGCCTATCGTATTGGCTGGAGCAAGGCCGGGGAAAACATCTACACCAAACTTACGGCGAGCGAAGCACGCGCGACGCTGTTCAAGTTCGTGAACAACATAACGCCAGAGCTGCGTGCGCGTGTGGTGAAGGACAACAACAGCACCGAAGTGGGGCTCCGCATGACATCGATCACGCCGGGCCGCGTGCTGGTGCTGCGCTACAAAATGTGCTACATGCCCACAAATGTGTACGCCGAGCTCATCTCGCCCCTCACCAAGAAGCCCCTCGCAATTGCGCCGCCACCGGAGCCCGCCGTGGTGCCCACCGCCGTCGAGCCGCTGCCAGCCGTGGCGCAGAAGTACGCCAAGGGTGACCAACGCAAAGCGCGCGTGGCGGCGGCCGCGTCTCCCGCGAAGCGCAAGCACGACGACGACGACGACGGAGAACCGCTGCCGAGGTGGTGGGAGAATCGCGACAGCGTGCTCGCAGTGGCGGCCACGCCGGCCAGCGTGCGTGCTCTGATGCCCTACATACACTTTCCCGGCGACAGCCCGTACGACGCGCACGCCACACTGGAGTCGCTGACCAAGGACGAGGCACTCCTGCGCGCGACCTTCCACGCGATCAAATTCCTCTTCCCCCATGGCGTCCACCAGTGAAGCCTCGTTGCACGCCGAAGCGCTGCTCGAAGCGCTCGCCAGCGCGCCGCGCCCCGAAGAGCACAGCGCCGGCGACATCGTGCTGGCTGTGCTTCGGTCGCTCCGCGAGTACGACACAGTGCACGGCGCCTCCGCAGTCGACGGCATGCGGCGGAAGGCGCCGTGCGACGTAACACAATGCAAGGGCGAGCGCGTGGAGGTGCGCCTGGCGCCCGGCGCGCACTACTGTACGCGGTTCTGCGTCGCACACGAAGGCACCGCGGGCACACCGCACTCCACGCTGTACTGGTGCGCGCTGCACCGTCGCATGCACGCCTGCACGGGCGTGTGCGAGAAGACCGTGTACACGGATGCGCTCGGGAACAAGGTGTGCGTGCTCAGCGGGCGCGTGGTCGGCGCGGCCATGGCGCACTCGTTTGGCGACGGCACGGTGCCCGAGTCGGCGCTGGCGCCAGAGGCGTCGTCACGGTCCGCGAACCGGGCGCCGCGGCGAGGCTCGGTGCGAGACTTGTTGCGGCAGACCGCCGTTGGGGCCGGCGCCGGCGTGGCGGCGTCGCCGGCGCCGGCGGCGCCGGCATCGGCGGCAGAGGTCGAATACGACCCAGACTGCCCGCGCAAGGGGCTGTTTGGCAACGCGTACGCGGAGAATTCGATCGGCGACAACATTGGCGACACGCTGGACGAAATGTACGCGCAAGCGTGGGGCACCGTGCACCTGTTACTCTTCAGCCCGGAGCGCGAAGCGGACGAGGTGGAGCGCGCGGCGGCGGCGTTGCGCGAGGCCGCGAAGCGCGTGTTGTCCTACGTCAAGGACGCGCTGCGCAGCGCGCAGGTGGTTCAGCTGGACCGCTCCATGCAGTACCACGACCGGGCGCTGTCCCACGCCATGACCGCGTGCCCCGGCCTCATGCTCCCGCCCGGCGCAACGCGCCGCTACACGGCCTACTACGCCATGGCGGTCCTTGTGCGCTATCTGCAGCTCATGGAGATCGCGGACGCCGTGGTGGCGCGCACCAAGGCGGGCCGCATACGGAAAATGGTCGCCCGGCTGCGCACCTACTCCCAGGCGGATGTGTTTCCCACGGTGCTTGAGATGCTGCGAGACGAGGCCGAGCGGCAGGACTGGTTCCTGGCCGCCGTGTTTCCCGAGCCCCACACTGTCGAGCGCCTCGGCATCACACAACACACCTGCACCGAGGTCAGCAAGCGCTTCAAACAGGTGCTCATGCGCGCGCACACGCTGGGCATTGCGGCGCCGCCGCGCGTGGTGCGCGTGGATGAGGATGAGCTGCGTTATGGGAGGGGGGTGGATTTCTCCGTGGTGGCGCGTTTTATCGAGCTGAGACTTGCTATGGGTTGAACACGTCAGTGTTACAAAATCTCTTACGTCTGAAAGATGGCGAATGTCACTGGTGGAAAAAAGCGCGATGCGAGCTCGCTGGCAGCAGACGATGGCACTGAATCCCGAAACCCTGCTCCGAAGGAGCAAGCGGCGCCAAAGTGCCCAGTCTGTCTTGAATTCCTACTGGATCCTCTGGCGTTTGCGTGCGCGCACCACGTATGCCAGGAATGCGGCGACGAAATTGCACAGCGTGCCGAGGAGACCAAATCAACACCGAAGTGTCCTCTCTGCCAGCAGCGCTCGGCGCCTGTGCCAGCTCACGAGTACCGCGAACGACTCTCTGGATGGCACGCCGATGATCTCGCCGCGGCACTAGCCGACCGTGCCGCGCGGAGTGATCCAGCCGTGGGAGCCGCGGCGCTGGGACAGAAGCTTGGTCTCGTGGTGGTCATAGATAGACATCCAGAGCTCAGCAAGGAGACCGCTGCTGTATGCATGCAAGTTGTACGCAAATTCTACGCGTGGTTAGATAGCCCGGGTGCTCTATGTACAGCAACAAATACCACCGCGAGTTCCCGGGCTGACATGTCACTTACTAGCGCTTGGTCGCGGTTCATTCGACGCAAGGCGGTTGGCACCTTTATCGTTTGTGCGAAGACGCAGGATTGTATCGTGCTCATGCCGGAAAACACGATGGTGTATTTTTCAGTTAGCACTGGCCAGCAAGCATTCTTTTTTGGGTTTCTCGCGGCGCTGGCAAATGTCGGGCGTAAGCTCGTACTGGAAACGTTGTAAACCGAGTTCAATCATGGACGCCGCGGTGTCGTGCATAACGTTTGGTCCGCACACCGGCTTTCCGTGCATCCCACGCGTAACACGCGTCTACGCCTCCGACGGCACCGAGAACGCCACCGTGGATGCGTGTTTCGCCGTGTTGTGTGCCGCGGTGTTCAAGCGGCCCGACATCCTGCGCGGCCTGCCCCGCGTGCACAACGGCGTGCTGTCCACGGGGCGGCGCGGCGTCTGGCTGCTCAGCTTCGACCTTGGTCGCACCGTGACAGCGTGTGCGGCGCTCAAAGCGCGTGGCCACTTTGTGCGCGTTAAGCACCTGGCGGCATTGTTCACAGCGCAGCGCGACGACAACGACGGCGCCATGCGCATTGGTGCCTTTCTCCCGTGCGGCGGCCAAGCCGAGGACGCGGTCAGCGCGTCGCCGCAGGTGGCGGCATACCTGGCGCGCATGGACATTGCGCACCAGCTGTGTGTGAGGTGCGAGTTCGCCTTCAACGACGAGGCCGACGTGCGGGGTTTCGACCTGGTGACCAGCACGCGCTACGAAAGCCGTGCGAAGATCGAGGCGCGGGTTGCGCAGACTCCGGGCTCTGAGATGTGCATCAACACGCTGTACACGCCCGAGGCGGCCGCGCTGCAAGTCCCCCAAGCCGCGGCGCAACTGCTCTGCATTGCGTTTGGCGACGCCCGCACGGCGCGTGCGCTTGGCTGCGACTTCAGTCGCGAGCCGGAGCCCGGGGATGAGGCGCCACTCGTGGCCGCGGTGCGCCGCGCACAGGGCAACAAGGCTATGCTGTGCGTGGGGTGTGGTGTGGCTCCCGGAGATGTGCCGCACCAGCGGTGCGAGGGCTGCAATGTGCTGCGCTACTGTTCGCGTGCGTGCCACCGCGAGCATTGGCGTCGCGCGCATCGCTGTCAGTGCGCGCTGTTTTCGCGCGTGGTCAGCGATGTCATTGATGCCGACGACGCGTTGTAAGGTGGCGATCTTGATGTTGAGTAAAACCGAGTTCAACCAAGTCAAACACCATGTCCCGGGAGTTAGACTCCCTCGAATCCCTCAACGAACTCCGCCACTGCCGCCGCTGCGACACGCCCTACCTGGAGATCAACAACCTGGGCGCCTGGAAGTGCCGCTATCACCCCGGCGACGTGTCGGCCGTGTGGGCCGACAGGCCGCGCCACACCTGGACCTGTTGCGGCGCCCACGATGACCCGTGCCCCCTCCGCACGCACGCCGACACGGGCTGTGTGAAGTGTGATCATGTGTGGGAAGTGACGCCCACGGTGCAGGAGGAACGTCAGTTGCCTGACGCGCATGTGGCACGTTTAACGCTGGGAAAGGAGCGGCTCGCTGGAAGGCCCGGGGTGCAGTTCCTCCCACACGTGCATCGCTACGTTATACGGAGGTCAGCGGACGATGACGCGCCGCTGCCGGCGGGGTTGGAGCCGCCCGCGTGATAAACCCCTTTCACGCACACACGCAATGTCAGTTGTCGCAGTGTACGCGGTGCCCTTGTGCTTGGCCCTCTGGTGGGGGCGCTCATGGTTCGTGGAGCGCGCGCGGCCCACGCTGGCGCACGCGTTTGCCCCCGGGTCCGAAGTGGCCCAAACGGACCACGAGCGGCGCATTGTGGCGTTGGAGCGGCGCGTTGCCGCGCTGGGCGGCAAGGACGAGGTGGCCTCATCAGACGACGCAAACAAGCTGCGCCGCATCGTGCACGGGCGCCACGCGCCCGTGATGTCGTGGAAGTCGTACATCTGCTGCTGCGGCTGGATCCCGGCCCCGGTGCGGACATTCCTATGGAGCGGAGCCAAGCTGTGGGTGATTCTCGTGGGCGCCGTGATATTCGTGGCCGCGGTGCCGGGTCTGCAGCCGTGGCTGCGCGGCGTGCTGAAGACGCTGGACAAAAACAACGTGGGCTGGATGAAGGCCGCGGCGGGGGATCGGGCCTTCAAGGACGAGATATAAACGGCGGCGCGGCGCGGCGGCGATGCCAGCGCGATGGGTGTCGGCCACGGTCCCGTGCTGCTGGCGCGGCTGCCGCCAGAAGTCCACCAGCACAAAGTGCCACTGTCCTATGGCGCAGTCTTTGACGCGGTCCGTAGTTCGTACGAGGCCGACGAGGCAGAACTGCTGGAGGCCACGCGTCCCAGGGACCGCCTCGCGTACCTTGACTCGCCGCTCATTGCCACGCGGCGCACGGCGCGGCGTAGAGTGAGCGGGCCCGAGAGGATGGCGCTGTTGAATGAGACCCTTGACTCGTTCGGATACGAGAGGTTCGAGGAGCAGCGCGTGTTTCACCGCGAGATGACCAAGGCCATCATCGCGCACATCTTTCGCGACGACCTGGACGAGCACGTGGACGCGCTGCTGCTGCAGTTCCGCTGCACGCAGTTTTGCTCCGAGCTCATGATCATCTCGCAGCGCCGCAAGGGTAAGACCTTCTCCGTGGCCATGTTTGCCGCCGCCGTCATGATCGCCCTCGACGCGTACAACGAGCCCTTTGTGCAGAGTATCTTTTCCACGGGGCGCCGCGCCTCGCAGAAGCTTCTAGACCTCGTCTACCGCATGCTCATCCGCATCCCGGGCGCCGCGGCCTCCATTGAGACGCACAACATGGAGGCGCTGTCGATTCGCGGCCCTTACGGGCCCACGGACGTGCGGCAGCTGTTCTCATATCCGTCCAAGGTACGTGGCTTCGTTCGCGCGCGCAGGGGTTCCCGGGGCTCGTCCCCTTTTGCAATTCCCACGCTGGGTGTGTTGACCAACACAGCGGGGTTCAAATCCCCGCGGTTGCCACGTCGTTTTCCGTTTCTTCAACGTTTGCCATGAGCACGGCTCCACCCCCGCCTCGTTTCACTCATTGTGACTTCTGCTTCACCGTGCTGCCCGCCGCCTGGTCTCCCTGGCCGTGCGACGCCTGCGGCCTCGACTACCGCACGTGTGTTTCTTGCCGCGACCACGATCGCTGCCTCACCGCATGCCCCGCGCACGACCCACCCTACGAGCCGCCACGGGGCGCGCTGTTCACCTACACGGACAGCGCCTGCACGCTGGCCAGTTTGTTCGATCGTGGCACCGCCGCGGTGAACCCGGCCTGGCTGACAGAGTAAATTCGTTCCATGGCCGTTCAAGCGCAACCGGGAGCCTACAAGCGCCAATACGCGGACTTTGTGGCGCCGCGCTACGCGACGCCCCTCTCCCCGCACGACTCCTCCGCCGTGGACGAACTCTTCCACGACTTTGTCACCCGCTGCCTGGCGCTCATGCCCGACGCCGCGGTGACGGCCAAGAACCCGTACGACTTCTCCTCGCACGCGGGCAAGTTTGTGCGCAAGATGCTCGCGGCCAAGCACCTGCTCAAGGATGCCCTCGAGGCGCTGTCGAGCGACAAGGTGCCGAGGACTTAACGCTGTGCGGGAATAAACCGAATCTCGCGCAATGCAGCCTGCCTTGCCCGCGACCACGAGCATGCTGGCCGACTTGATGTCGCTGTTCTCCACTGTTGCGGAGCGCGCAGCGGCCCCCGTGACAGACGGGCCGCCGCCGCCGCTCCTGGACGCGGAGTGTGTTCGCATGGCGTTGACCATCTCGGCCAAGTACAGCCCCGACAATGCCGCCGCTGCGCCAAGTGCGGACGAATGTGCACGCGTTGCGCAACTCCTGGCGGACTTTCAACCACCGGACGATTTTGGCGAGTGTGCGCGCCAATTGCAAGCAGTGCTCTACCCGGCGACGCCGCTTGCACGACCGCGCCGAGGTCGGGGTGCACAACCGCGGTGAAACGCGCGGAGTGCGCGGTATAAAGCAGTTGCGGTGCACGATGGTGTACATCACAGAACGTGCACCATGGGCGGCACCATTTCGCGGGGCGAAGCGCTGGGCGTGGTGGCGTGGGGCGTGGCGTGGTTCGCGCGCTACGACTTTGGCTCGTCCTCGTACATGAACCGCGCGCAAAGCCAGGAGGCTGGCCTCTACAATGCCAGCGTTCGCACTGCAATTGCACCCCTCACACCCGCGTGGTTCGGCGTGGTGTGGTTCCTGCTCTACCTGGCCAACGCGGCTGCCTCGTACCACTTCTGGCGCGACTTTGAGCCCAGCACCAAGTACACCACGGGCATTGCGCTGCTCGCGGTCAACGTGCTGCTGAACAAGCTGTGGTCGCCGCTCTTCTTCGGCATGCGACGACCCGTGGCGGCCTTGCTGGACCTGATTCTCGTATTGGGCAGCGCCATCTGGCTGCAGTACATCTTTGGAGCCCAAGCGCACCACGCCGACTCTGGCTGGTGGGCATTCTTCCTGTTCGCGCCCTACACAGCGTGGCTCCTTGCCGCGGGCTTCCTCAACGTGCGCTTTATCGTCACCGGGGCGGGCGCGAGGTGAGCGCCGCGGCCGCGTTGGACGCCTTGAGCATGCTGTTGTAAACGTCCACGCGCTTCTCCATGGGCATGGGTTTCGGCGGTTTGGCGCGCGGTGGGGCGGCGGCGGCGGCGGCGGGTGCCTTGGTGACCTCGGTCATAGCGTTGGCTTCAAGTGTCGTCTCTCGCACCGGCGGCGCCTCGTCGGCCTCGGGGGCAGCGTCGCGCGTGGGAACCGGGTTGATGAGCATGCCAAGGGCACCACAAATGCAGCACAGCACAATGGCAGCAGCGATGAAAAGGGCCACGCCGGAGCCCCACGCACTGCTGCTGCTGTGGTGGTGGTCCGAAGAGCGGTGCGCCTCCGTGGCAACCGCGGCCAACAAGAGATGCAGCGCGGACATTGTGGTCGAACGCCTTGGCCACCTTACACCCACGACCCTTTATACCGCGTCGCGCAGGTAGCGCGCCAGCAGTGTTTGTTCGACCTCGGCCTCGTCGGCTCCCAGCGAAGTTGACAACGCGTGGAAGCTTGGCGCGCATCGGGCTGCGACCTCGGCCGATGTGGTGCCAGGCGGACAGCGGCAGCGCAGCGTGATCTCGTAACACAGGCGCCGATTGTCGCCACCGCGGTAGATCTCGTTCACCGTGGCGAATTCCACCCGCCACGACCATGGCTCGTGCCGCGTCACGGGCGCCAACGTGCGCCGCTCGTGGCGCCGCACCACGAACGGGGTCCCCGCGCGCGCAGCGTCAGTAGCGTAGGGGTCATGCGCTCGACTCGCTAACAACAAGGCGCGCCGCTGCGGCTCCGGGGGCAGCGACACTGCGTCCGGGGTGCACACACAGGCCACAGCGCAGGGCGTGTCGCGCCCCGAGGTGTTGACCGCCACAGGGGGGCTCACCACGCGCGTGGTAATCCACGCCTTGCCCGACACGCGGCGGTGCTCGGGTGCGAGTTCAAAGTGCTCCGCGCTCTCTGTGCGCGTGTCAAGCGTCACACTTGAGCCCAACCGCGCAGCGGCGGCCTCGAAGAGGGAATGAAACTCGGCCTCGGTAACACCGGCCGCCCAGCGCGGCGGATTGTCCGCGGACCAGCGACCAAGCGACACGTACGCCTCGTGGTGTAGGTATAAAACCTTATCACGCTGCGCGCTGGTGTCATTCATGCGTGGAATGAGTTTTTCGCCCCTCGTAGCCGTCGCGTGCCCCGACTATGTTGACCTGCTCGGCGGCGTACCCGGCAATGAACCGCTCGCGCTCGAACACCTCCTCAACGCACACCACGCACGACTGGAGCTCAGCCGCGAGACTGTCGAACTGTCGCGCATGATTGCCAGTCATGCCTCGGACCTCGCCCCGCAGCACGAGCGAGTCTACGAGGCCGCCGCGCGCTACGACGCCGCCTATCATGCCATTCTGCCACACCTGGAATCCAGCACGCTGAAATCGCGTGCGCCGCTCATTTTCACCTGGTGGGTGAAGCTCTTTGATCACGGCGTTGAGCAGCGCGACACCAGCGCGCTGTTCGAGGCCTCTGCGAGCGCGGTGTGTGTGGCCACTGCGGCCCTTAACTCACCCTCCGACGACCACGTTGCCACGGCGCTCAACGCGCTGTCCCGCCTGAGGCGAGAATCGCTTCCGCGCGTGCCGCTGCGCCACGGCGTGCGCGAGTCGCCCCTTCTGTGTGACTCGCTGGCCCTGGCCCTGGAACACAGCTTGCGCGGCGCACGGCGCTTCACACGTATGCGCGCGCGGTGCGACACCTACGTGTGCGACCAGGGTGATCACGACAAGCTCAAGGTGGCGCGGTGCCTCGCCGGCGCGCGCGCTTCCTTTGCCGCAGTTGCATGCTACGACGAGGCCGAGTCAGTGCTGCCCTCGCTCACAATGCACAGCGACGCCCCGCTGGAACACGCGCGCTCCGCCGCGAGCGCCGAGGCGTACCACTATCTCTCGCAGGCCGCGCTGCACGCGAGGCACATTGGTGTCGCCCTTGCCTGCGGGAGAATCGCCGCAGCGAAGCGCGGCGCCGCGCCCCGTGTGGTGCTCCACGCCCAGATGATGGAGCGCGACACCAAGGGCGGCGCGTACGGCGCCGATGGTGCCGTGGTGCCCGACGATGTTGTCGTCACACTGGCTGCTCGCTCGACCGCCTTCGCGGTGGCCGACGGCGACAAGCGCGTGGCACACGTGCGACTCCCACTCTTCGAGGGGCCCGCGCTGGCGGCATACGCGTTGGGAGATGACGACCCCGGCGTGGTGGACGAAGCGCTGGACATTGAACTCGGACCCCTGCACGACGCGGAGCAAGAGGAGGAGGAGGAGGAAGTCAGCCTGCCCAGCGACCCGTGAACAGCATCGCCCACGCGCGCTCCACGCTGTAGCACGAGTGGCAGTGCGAGTCGTTTCGCTGTGCAAGCGAGCGCCACAGGGTGCGCGGCGCTGCATCCCAGGCCACGCGTGTTACGGCGAGTGCGGTGGCGTCGCGCACGTAGGGGTACGAGGCCGGCACGGGCGACATTGCGAACTCGGCCATGCATGAGACACAGCGGGGTGTAGCGCATTGTGCTGTGGTGACGTTTCCGCCATATGTGCGGACGTCCAGCAGCGGTGTTGAGTCATGCGGTGCGGTGTTGCCACCGAAAACAAAAAGCACCACGTCCGTGGCATTTGACACGCTGGCACCCAGCACGTCGAGACACGTGGTCACGCGCACGAGCTGTGTCGCTGTCCGGTTGTCGGCGAGGCGATACACGCGGTGCAGCGGAGCTGGTGTGTAGGACAGCACGAGAATGGCCACGCCAAGCGCGGAGAACGTGCACACAAAGGCACAAAAGCGCTTCAGCGCGCTGTTATCGGCCTCTTCGCGATCAGTGTCGCGCGCCAAACGCATGAAATGGGTTTACTATCCCATAACGACGTTAATGTTGACGAAGCCATCCACGGTGGCACCAGTGACCGCGAAGCCAATCTTGCGGCGGTTCTCGTCCAGAAGGGCGTGATGAAAACCGGAAGCGGCGCGTGTGAAGTGGTTGATCTGGTGGCCGCGCAGCTGCCCGTACACATCCACGCGCAGGTGGCCGTCCTTGGTCTCGGACAGCCCCGTGGCGCGCCGATCTCCCGGTTCGGTCACGTTTCTGGGATCTAGCGGCTCACGTCCCACGCGCACATTGTACACGCCGAACGCGTGTGCGCGGTCGCCAGCCTCGGCGAACACGATGTTGGCCAGACGGTGCGCGAGCTGGTTGTACGCACTGCGCTCCTCGGGGGTTTGAGCTGCGAGGGGCGCGCCGTTGGCGTCGCGCGCCACCACGAGCTTCAGGTTGGCCGCCAGGTACGCAGCGGTGCGCTGGCCCCGTGTCGCGCCATTGCCCTGGGGCTGGTTCGGTGCGGCCGCGTCATTGCCGTTCACGCGAAAAGCGCCCAGTTTGGCCAAAAGCTGCGCACTTGGATCAACCACACCCGCGTCCATGAGCTCAGTCAGCATGAGCAGGCCGCCAATCATGTAGGAGTCCTTGATGTGCTTGAGAGCCGTGGTCCAGGCGTCCGTGGTGCGCAGCGACACGTTCATGATGTCGCGGAACTTGGGCGCCGACGTCAAACACTCGCGCATGAGCCGGTGCAGGCGCGCCGACACGCTCTTGGACTCAAGCGGCCGCACAAAGAGCAAGTAGCGCGAGGACACGGGCGCGCCGGTGTTGGCGCGCGGCATGCGCGAGTTGCCGCCCAGCGGGGCGTCCACCACCAGCGGGTCCATGGGCAGCACCTGGGGCACGTCGGCGAAGCGGCCCTGGCGCACGCGCGCCAGGCCGCCGACTTGCAGCGAAATGCCCTGGTTCGACTGGCGCGGGTCGCTGCTGGCCGCCATGAGCGTGACGCCGGCCAGCTTGATGCCGTTCAGGAAGGAGTCCTTGACGAAGGGGTAGTTCGAGGGTGCCTGGCGCGCCGCCGCTCCCGCTTCGCCGTTGAACGCGGTGCGCGCGAGAACCATGCTCGCGCCCACGCCGCGCTGCGCACGGGCGTCGACCCATGCAATCTCGTGCGGGAAGACGCCCTTGTTGTTTGGGTTTCCCGCGCCCGGATACACAGGGTTGCCGCCGTCCAGGTTCGAGTCGATCTCGGCCGCTGCCTCGCCCTTGGTGTCCAGGTGCGCATTCGAGATGACCAGGCCCTGTCCAAAGGGCGCCAGCCCGGCGCGGCTCGATAACTCTGCCGACATGGTGCGCGCTATGAAGCAGCGGCGGCGTGGCGAACTTTATAGCCCGCGCGACGCACCGCGATCCGCGGACGCGTGGATCGCGAGCAGCGCAAGCGAGGCGCCCGCCGAGGCCAGCACGTGCCACCAGCCGTGCGCGTCCAGGTCGCGATCAAAGTGGAAGAAGACAAAGAGCGCGAGCGCGGCAAACGCGAGCGCGGCGGCCACGTCCCACGCGTTGCACGCGGACACCCAGCGATTCTGCTGCTTGGCGCTGAACACCGAGCCCACCGCGATGCCCCACGCCAGAAGAATCAACAGGCCCACCACGGCGAGGCACGCCAGCGCGTGGCTGTGTGTGAGGGAGTGCGCGTCGACGGCGGCGGCAAGGAGGAGGGCAAGCATGGCGACGAACCACACCACGGCGTAGAAGTGACCGCCGGCGCGCCGCAACTGGATCAAATAGGCCGACACCACCACGAGCACCGACAGCGCGGTGAAGTAATCGAAGCCCGAATACATGCGCGCCGTGCCACCCGCGCAGCCGTCGCGCGTGTGTGCGACCACGAAGAGCCACACGATGACCGCAACCTCAAGCCCCAGCGCGCCCGCCGCCGCGAGCACGGTGAGGGCGCGGCGCGCCACCTTGGCCGTGGTTGACACGTGATACACCCAGGGCACGGCGAGCAGCGCCACGCCCACGGCCACCAGTGCGTAGGTTTCGTTCGGGTGCACGCCGTGCGTGTGGCCGTGCACGTGGAGCACGAGGTCGCAGCCGTGGTGGAGCACCGAGGCCGCGTAGGCCCAGCCAAAGACCACATAGATGAAGTAGTTGCCGCGCTCCAGCGCCACCCACGCGGGCCACAAGAGGAGCAGATTCGTGTATTGGGCAAAGCGGTACGAGGACGAGGTGCCGGGCACCCAGAGGAAGATGCTTGCCAGCGCGAGCGTCACGCCCACGAAGGACAGCAGCCACACCCCGGCCAGCGTTGGGTGCATGGTTGGTGCGCCACGCGCGCGACGGTAACGTTGTCATATATACAAGGAGGATCCCCTCGCAGGTGCCACGTGCGAGTCATGGAGAAATCGGTGGCATTCCTGGAAGCCCTGCCAGTGGACCTGCTGCGCCGCATACTTTTCGAGGAGGGCGGTGACACGGTGCTGCGCTTCGAGGCGCTCGTGCGCGCCGCGCCGCCCGCACTGCGCGACGGCTTTGCCGCGAAGCTGCGCAAGGTACAGGGCATCCCTGGGGTTTGGAAGCGATTCGTGGCCACGTGCTTTCCGGCTCTGGGCCGCTTCCGCGAGAAGTTACCCCGCGACATGCGTGAGAGCGGGGACGAGGATGACGACATGAGTGGCGTCGATGACAACAAGGTCGATGACAACACGCGGTGGCGCTGGTTCGCCGCGCGGTTATTGGCCGCGCTAGACTCACTTCACCTGGTGGTGCACTACGAGCCAGAGGGTGACGAGGCGCAGGTGTTCGTCGCAACGAAACCCTTCGCATCGTGGCTCGACGTCCAAATGGAGCGCAAGGAGGGCACTCCCTTCGTGACTTGCGGGCAGTATTTGAGCGGCGGCTCGCGTCCCAACATGGGCTACTACGGCAGCGATGGCAAAGAGAATCTGTCGCGCGACAGATTACCGTATGCGCTGCGCTTCTCTGACAGCGAGCACGTGCGCATGATGCTCGCAGTGCACGACAAGGGAGAGAAGCGCGAGGCACCCGAGGCGTGTGCGATGAATGACATGTCCGCCGACGTGTCCTTCAGTGACGGTGTGGTGTTCATGCAGACCGAGACGGCGCCCGGTGCGCTCGTGCAACGGTTACAGCTATCCCGTGCGTCTCGTTCGCCAAGAACCGGACAACGACGCCGATGTAAACGGCGACGCGTGAGGGCATATATGAAACACAGCGCACGCGCGTGGGTCAGATGGCGTCCGCGGCCCCGTCGCCGCGCACGCTGCACGAACTCGCGCTGCGGCAGGCCGCGGCCCGGCGTGCTGCGTTCGCGAACACGAAGTCAGACCTGGCGCCTGTGCTGCTCGGTGGTGCTGTTGGCGCCGGCGTGGGAGCTGCACTGGGTGGCACCACGGGCCTCGTGGTGGGAGGCCTTGGCGGCGCGGGCATTGGTGCACTGCTGGCCAACGACTCCTCAAGCGATGACAGCGACTGATTGACTTCACTGCGGGACTTCGGCCTTGTGCCCCTCAAGCCATGCGTCGCGAAACACAAAGAAACGACACTGTCGCTTCTGGCCGCGCGGCACATCACAGGCAAAGTAGCGCCGGCCACTGTCATCGTCGGCCTTGTTCCACTTGTACACGGCACAAAGCCGCCCACATTCGCACGTTGGTGCCCCGCCGTGGGGTGGGTCAATCCATGCAAAGGTGCCACAACTGGCCTCGCGCCCCCGTGCACAAGCGAAGAAGCGCCGATGATAATCGGGACTGTCGGCACCCTCGTCACCACCCTTGGCGCGCGCCACCGTGCAGAACCACTCACAACCGCACCGCGGCCTCTCCTCCATGCGCTCGGGAGCCGCGGCATCTTCGGCATCGAGGCCGTCGTCCACGCGCTCCTTCATCGGGCACATAATTGCCCCGGGCGGCGCACTGGCCGCCATCAAGGGGTCCTTAAGACCACACACACGCACACGAGCGCCCTTCTTGCCCCTCGCATCCTCGTCGGCGCACACGTAGGCTGGGCGGCCCGACACCCCGCACAAACACTGCGGTCCACTGCGATGCAAGATCTTGACACCGCACCGCAACAGTGTTGTGGGCTCCACCTTCTTGGCCTTCTTCACCACGGGCGCCGCGGGTGGCGGTTGCGGTGGCGGCACCAACCGTGGGGCCTCGCTCGCAAAGCGCGTGATCGGCGCCTGCGAGCGCCGCGAGTCCGAGCAGAAGCCCAGCGCGTGCTTGTTCATGAGGAACGGGTATAGTGACACCGACATATATGTGTCAGGTGTGACAGCGAGGCCAGGGAGTCACCATGCGGTGCCCGTCGCCGGGATTCGTGTTGGCATGGGTGCTCGTGGTGACCTTCATCATGGCCATCTTTGTCACCGTGTATTTGGGTCCACGTTCGGACGGCGTTGCGCGCTGCGAAGCGCAGCGCGAAGAGCATCGCGACGCATGGGAGTCACCCGTGTGTCGCGAGCTGGCGCTGCGGCGCACGATGGAGAAGAGCCGCGTGTGCGTGGTGGCGGACGAGTGGGAGAAGAAGCGGTGCGGGGACCACGGCTGGCTCGAAGTGCTCAATGCGAACCGTTTGTGTCACAACTACGCCTGCCGACCCTCTTACGCCACCGTTTTCATGCTCTTGCTCGCCGCCGTGCTCACCGCGCCCCTCTTTGGTGCCATTCGGCTGTGTCTGCAGAGCATCGACAGGACCAACGCTGCCTACGAGATGCCCGCGTGGGATGAGAAGGTGCGCGCGGCGAGGAAGATGCCCCACGCGCTCGTGAGCGGCGTGTCGGAGTTGCGGCAGCGCGAATCGCAGCACCGCGAGGACGAGTTTCTTGTTCAGATTCAGTGAATCTTTTACGCATTGGGATCGTCAACGGCAAAGTAGAAGGTGCGAAAACACACCACCGGGTCCACCGCCACCGTCACTGTCGGCGCCACGGCCTGACCAGCCACCGTGACACCCGCCACCGCGGCCGCCTTGCTCGACTCCAACACACCCGCGCACACCCTGTCCAGTGCGTCGCCCGCCACGTCTGCCTCGCCACCCAACCGGTGCGCCACCACGTAGAGGGAGTAGTCACAATTGCGCCGCAGCGCTGCCCCGGCAGACTCCTCCGAGTCCTCCTCGCTGTCGTCGTCGTCCTTGGGTGCGTCCGCGGCGTCGTACAGTTCCTGCAAGTTGTAACACAACACAAAGAGCGGCGTGGTGCGGCGCCTGGCGCAGAAATGCGCATGTGCCTCGTCGGGGAAGTCGCACTCCGCCTGATCCCGCACGTGGCCCGGAACGTCGCGCCCCTTGACCGAGTTAATCACAGCCCCCGCCTCGCACAGCGCGCGCGTGAGCCTCGACACAGGCATGTGAGCCCCCCGCGCGCGCAGCAGCGGTAGCAACTCCTTGAGCGCGCCGTCGACCTCGAGGTAGCGCACAAAGGCGTCGCGGTACGCGTCGGGCACGTGGCGCAGGTACTGCGAGCTAAAGTACACGTGGGCTTCGCGTTTGGCGCGCATGATGCGGGCCATTTCGCGGTGCAGGTGGGACACGGGTGGCACAACGGACGCAACGGCGGCACCCGTGGGTGGGTCGGGGCGCGGCGCCGCCGACGATCGGATGCGCTTCGAGTCGAGCATGGACAGCAAGCGCGGGTCTTGCATGTCGGCCTTGAATTGTGCCAGCGAGGCTGGGTCCATTTCGGGCTCCGGTACACCGGTGAACATGTCCTCGTACTCGGGGTACTCAGCGGCGGTGCGCGCCTCGCCCCTCGCGCGGCGTTCCAGGTCGTCGAAGCCCGCTTGGACATCGTCCACTTTGTCCCACGAAGCTGGTGCCCGATTCACACTCCGCACCTCGCGCGCCTCGCCGAAGAAGCGGCCCTTGTAGACGTCCGACATGGCTGTGATCCAATTTCTCGTTTCATGGCACGCATGCCAGATCGCGAGTTTCGCCTCGCCGCCGCAGCCGGTGTAAGCACGCGCATCAGTGTGCACGATACAGAAGAAAATATTGGCAAAGACCCGGTCGAGAATGGATCTTACATAGTGGTGGCACCGGTTGCGGGCAAAGCTAATTTGTTTGAGATCGTCGACTGTGCGCCATTCGACCCCAGAACGTTAATCTTCTGTGCGTGGCTCGGGCCCGAAGCCGAGAATCTGGACAAGGGCAGTGATGCGTGGGATTGCTTTCAGCTTTCGCACATGATCAAGCACACCATACTCCGCGGACCAGTGGTTAAGTTTGACCTGTTACACACACACAGCTGAATCAAATTGGTTTCATTGAAGCGCGAACCGCGGAGGACATCGCTGACGCGTGCTGCGATGTGGTCTTTTGCAACTGGAATCCACAGGAGGTGTGACAACCGCGCGCGACGGTGTGAAATCTCGATGCCACCCCAAACGCTGTCCGCCTACTACACCGACGTCGACGGCACCCCCAGCGAACTCCGCGCCCGCGAGGAGGATGACGACGCCCTCAACGCCCTCACGTCCGACGATGTCAACGGCTCGCACACAACGCTCGCGCTCGAAATCGAGGAGCTGGACCGGCTCGTGTCGCGCCCTCGCTACGATTTCTGGCGCGCCAGGCCCGCGACGCGCCGCTCCCCCCTCCTCGAACTTCGCTGCGCTCGGGGCACGCGGCGCGAGTTCAACGAGCCGCGCCGCTTTCCGTGGCAGATTGGCGAGCCGCTGCGCCTCTTTGACCGCCACACGCACGCGCTCGTGTTGCGGGGGGCGGTGGCCGAGTTGGGCTTCGATGGCGAGGTGGTGGTGAGACTGGATGCGTGACATAGAACAACTACACTTCATTGTGCTCTTCCGCCGGCGGGGGAAGTGGCGGGTCCAGGTACAGTGTACATCGGACGCCGGCAATTTCAAGCCTGTCTGGTACTTTCGCAGCCCTCAGATAAGCATGGGCGGTGAAACAGCGCGGCTCGTCATACAAGCCAAGTTCAAACCCTGCGAGCCACACCGCGCTTTCGGGTGACCAATCAACACGAAGCGGATCTATGTTCGCGCGCGATTCGCCTCTCGCTGGTACGGATCCACTTTCGAAATGTTCTGCCGTCCAGTTACATGCAAAGAGGCCAAACACCACAAAGACGTGCTCGTTCACGTCGGGTGGTGCCCACGCATTCATGCCCGCAAGTGCGGGCACAACAATCGCATCCTCGTCTTCCGGGTCCGCTGTTCCGGGAATAATCCACGTCATGTGCACGCCGTTGTCGCACGGACGAATGCGCGGCGACGGCCACGCGAGAAGGACGCGAACTACGGAAATAATCTGCGCTTGATCCAGATAACCACACCGGAGAAGGTACTTCCTCATCTCGAAGCGCGCGTCCACGAGGTCACGCCACTCACGGCACACGCGGCGCAGTGTCATTACACGTGCGCCGCGCACCACGTGCATGATGTGGTCTTCCATCAACACACGCCACACGAGCGCATTCATCGGGATTTCCGAATGAACTCGGCCCAGGCCGCCTTCGCGGCGTGCATGCGGGCCGCGCGCGCCTCGCTTGCTCGCCCACCCGACATGTGTGTTGTGTGCCGCGACGACATGACGACGGGCGACAAAACCCGCGCGCTGTCCTGCGGACACGTGTTCCACGAGACGTGCGTGAACACATGGCTGCGCCGCGCGAGGCAGTGCCCGTTGTGTCGGCGAAGTGTTGGAGGGGGTTGTCTCTCGCTCCGCACGTGCATTTTGGTGTGCCTGTCTCTGTTCGCGTTTCTCGCGTGGATGTCAACGGTGTCGCCTCGTGCCAACGGAGATTACCGCACGTGGGACGAGGTGTGCGACTCTCCAGTAAGTCTCCCTTTACCGGTGTACGACTGGCGAGCCATGGTCGGCGGCACTGGATGCATTGTCTTCCGTGCGTACTATCACAGCACGAAAAGTGGCTTTTTGTTAATGGTTGATTGCTGCCTTGCATGCTTGTTCGTTTTATCTATCTTGTGGCTGAACGCTGCTTTGATACTGGTCCATATCTTTGACACCGCCATGTGCAGTTTAGCGAATCAGTGTGTACTAGTTCACTCCTGACACGCTACCACGGCGGCGCCCATGCCCGCGGAGGTGGTGTAAACACCATCGTGAAGAGTCCAACGAACAAAGCTCTGCGAGGCGCACGGCCACACAAAGGACGCCTCGCCGCTGCCCGCGCTGAACACGTCGGGCTGCCCGGCGTTGATCTGGCCCGCCAGCGAGACGTAGTTTAGGGGCCCCACCGCCACGGACACGGCTCCACCGTGTGTGCTCGTGTAGGTGAAATGCGCGCGGCACGAGCCGGTGTGGTAGGGCTCGGGCTCGTTGCAGCGCGTGTACAAGCGAATGCGACCCTCGCTCAGCGAGGCCGCCGGTGGTGGGGAAGTGGGGGACGGTGTGAAGGGTGTCGCAGCGACGTTAAGGCTCGCTATCGTGGCTCCCGTGGTGGTGGTCGTCGGCCCCACAGTGATGCTGTCGTCGTCGTCGTCGTCATGGCTGCTGCTCCGGTGCCCACCACTGGACAAAATGTGCACCCAGGCCGCGATCAAGAGCGCCACGCCCGCCACGATGACCAACGCGCGTCCCGCGCTGCTCACCATGACGGCCGCCTTGCACGCAATCGCGCACGCGCGCTCTTATAAAGCGCCGCGGGCGCGCGGGACTGCAAGCACGATGATCAAGGCCGCGGCGGCGCCGGAAGAAAAGCAGCTCGACTTCACCGGGCGTACACTCGATGGTTGGACGGTTCTTCGCAAACTCGGCAGCGGTGGCCGGGGAAGCGCGTACGTGGCCACGAGGCCAGTAGCCGGGGCCGGGGCGGCGCAGCGAAGTGCGGTGCTCAAGATTATCACCGTGGCGCCGGCGAGCGCGTTCAACCAGGACAAGTCCAAGTGGAGCGACGACTCGGATGTGTTTAGCCGATGGTTGAACTTTGCCAGCGAGGCAGTGGCCATTGCACACGTGGCAGCAGCAGCGGAACAGATGCGCGCCGAACACCCAACTCGCGAGGACGATATCAACCTGGGCAACGTGGACCTCTTTGTCAAGTACGCCTGCACAGTTGGCGCCTCGTGCGCGTTCGATTCCTTCGTTGCCACCGCACCCTACGACGCCAGCGCACCCGGTGTGCTCGCCTTGGTGGGCGTGCTCGTGTACGAGTACGACGCCACCATGGTGTCGGCGAACGATGCACACGTTGCCGGTAACGCGCCAGTGGTGGACTTTGTTGGCCTTTCGCTGTCTCTGGCGCTCGCCGTGCACGCGCTGCACAACATTGGCCTCGTTCACCAGGATATTCAGTGGGGCAATGTGCTGGTTTCCACGGCGCCGGTCAAGGGCTCGTCGCTGGCGTTGCCGCGAGTGCAGTTGATTGACTTTGGCCGCGCGTGCCTGGCGCCGGCAGAGCGGAGCTCGTGGCGAGGAGCACGCGGGCTGGCTTTTGCCGACAAACTTGAGGCACGTTCACGAGCCAGCGTGGCATCCGTGCTTGGCAGGGGCGTGTTGAAAAACATGGTGATGGACGCGATTCAGGTGCAGTTGTGCAGCGCCGACGAGGCCGCCTTGCCGCCCTTTCAGGCACTGGGCGCATGGGCTGACAATGATCCGAAACAGCCCTGGGTGTTCGACCGTGCCGCCTACGCGCCCAACAAGGAGCGCTACGCGGCCGCGTACGCGGACTCGGACGAATACGTCTTTGGCACGCTGGTCGACACGCACGCACTGGGCGTCCTGCTTGCCAGCATTTCGTCCAAAACGCACCTGGCGCGCGTCACCGACCCCGACATCGATGCCATGACGGCTGGTGTGGCCGCCATGGAATCTCGCCTGCGTGCCGCGGGCTGTCCGGAAAGCTCCTTGCCCCAATACACGCGTCTGTACGCGTACTCGCTGCCAGCGCTGCGCATGGTCAGTGCGCACATGTACAAGATCGTCATCCGTATGATGGGCAGCGCCAATCCTCGCAGCTCGCGGGCACCAGCGCCGCTCTTTGACGTAGTTGAGGCGCTTATGTACGAGTCGAACACGTGCGGTGTGTACCGGCTGGCCGAGGCCGCGGTTGGCCGCGGCACGTACGGCCGCGTGCACTACGGCACGCACATTGTGCACGGGACGACGGCCGTGGTCAAGATGAGCGCGCTCAAGGACGATGGAGCGGTGCGCGCGTTTGTGCGCGAGAATGTGGTGCTGGATTATTTGCGACAACTGAAGAACGGATCCCACGAATGTGCCGACTACGTCGCGTGCGCAGTGGACACCTTTGTGTTCGACGGCGGCACGCTGGCCGTGCTGGCAGACGTGGTGCCGCCGCCCGTCAAGGATGTCACGCCGTGGGGTGCCACGGTGCTTGAAATTCGCGACGGCGAACGCGCCGTGGATCTGGAGCGTGCGCTGACGCTTAAGCGGGGCATTGACCGCGAGGCCACGGCGCGCGCGTTGGTGACCGCGGTGGCGGCCCTGCACAGCGTGGGCGTGGCGCACCGCGACCTCAAGCCGATGAACATTCTCGCCGTGGCGCCGCCGAGACACGTGCGTTTGATCGATTTCGGCCTGTCCTGCATGAGCGAGGCCGCGTCGAAGCGCTACTTCGTTGATTTTCGCGACAACGCTACAACCTTCCTCAACAACCTCACACGCAACACACACTTGCCGCAGCTTATTGAGGGCGAACGAGCGCACACGGTGCTTTTCACCAGCATTCCCGCCTTCTTTGAGTGGCCCGTGTGCGGAGCCAACGTCACCGCTGGCTCTCTGCCGTATCGAGCCATTGGCGAATGGGTTCTCAGCAGCGAATCGTCAGACGAGGAACGTTTCGCCAAGGCACGCCGCATGGATGGTTTCGCGTTGGCTGTGACACTGGCCGACGTGTACAATGGCGAAACGGTCGGAAGAGCAAGGCAGGGCGTTGTGCTTTCCGTGGCAGCACCGTGGCTCGTAGCGCTGCTGGAACGACACCAGGCGGTGAACAAGCACTCCAATGCAGCCATCGACGCGGCCTGGTACACGTACCTGTTCAACGTGCACGTGCCTTCGTTACCAGGCGTGTCGCTCGACGTGCTAAGCGCCGTGCGCGCTCTGCTCGGCGCAAACGGCACAGACAGAACGCGCGTCACGTCGCCCGTGGTCCTCGCCGGGCCAGGAGCGCCGCCTCCGCCGTTTGTTGCGGACCTGGCCGCACTCTTGCCCTCCGCGGACCCACGCAAACGAAAGCGGGCCGACGCGGCCCTAGTCGCCGCGCTGGCCGCAACGACATCCACGCGCGACGCTGCCTGCGTGCTGGCCGTCACGCACAACATGCCGCACCTAGCGCACGAGCTGCTGCGGGGGCGCGTTGCCCTCGCGCCCGCGGTGAACCTCGCACGCGCACGAGAAACCTCGACGGAGTCAATGGCCGCGGTGAGTGTGTGCGTGGCTGCCGGTGTGCGCGATGGAGGCGCGGGCTCGAGAGACACGCTGGCGAGGAGGGGCGTGGTGGCCATGTTGCGGGAGCGAGTGAAAACCGGTTAAAGTCGAATGCCACCCCGCCAGGCCACCGAGAAGCGCAAGACCGTCTCATCGTGCTCCATGCTTGCCTTCACCGAGCAAGGCCTACGCTTTGTGCCCCGCGGAACACCGCACACCATTGAGGAGGCGTTTGACTCCTACATAACCTGGTATCACGTACAACGGCGCCCGAGTCTCGCGGCGCGCGTGACCACCCTGGACGCATTTTTGAAGCTCTTTGCGCCGCTGGCGCGCCGCAGTGGTGGACTGTTCGGCGAGGGCGTGTACTGTTACGCGCTTGTGAGCGAGGTCGACACGCCCCAAGCGCAGCCCGGCGAAGGGTTGCACGGCGCGGGCCTGGCTGCCGCCATTCTGTCGAGCACCACGTGTCCGCCAATACTGCGCCCCGCGCTCGCGCTCGCGGTGAACCAGCTCAATCGCATGGCGCAAGAGGACGAGGCGGTGGACCTCAGGGCAGAGTTGAAACAGACGCGCGCGCGTGCGGCCGAGCTCGAGGCCCGGTTGGGGGCGCTGTGAAGACCTTCACACGCAGTGCGCGGCGAGATAGTCAATGAAGCTGAAGTTTGTGAGCAGGAGTGCGCCGGGGCCGCGCTGCGCGCGCTGCTGTTCGCGCATGAAGCTAATCAGCGCCTCAACGGAGGGCCACGATCCACAACGCCACAACAGCAACGCGACCGCGAGCGCGCTGCGGTTGGCGCCAGCCCAGCAATTGACCATGAAGGCCCGTTCACAGCCGTGTCGGAGTTCGTGTGCGGCGTAGATGGCAACAACGTCGTCCGCGAGACTCGCTGGAACATCACACACTTCGAGATCGAGGTCGCGCAGTGGCATTTCAACCGACGCAATGCTGTGCCGTGCCCACAATGCGCGATGCACAGCCGTGGTGTGCACGTCGTGCGCCATGTTCAGCGAGGTGCCCACGCGGTATTGAATCCACACGCGGGACGCTGAAGCGGCGTCCTCGTCGGTGTCCGGGTGTGACACGCGCGCCGAACACAGAATGATGGGCGCGCGGCCAGCGCCCGCGGAGAACACGGTGTGGCGGCTTTGCATCGGGTTTCACTAGCTAATCAACTCCTCCACGAGGCGTTCCACCGATATAGTCTCCGCCACCATCTCGTCCTCCGGAGGCGGCGACGGTGCCCTCTCACGTGTCGGCCAAGGCGCGGCGCCGAGGCGAACCAAGAAGAAGCCGTCCGCGTCCACCACGTAGTTACCGTGCAGGGTCTTGACCGCGCGCATGGCGTCGAACAGCGTTGGCATGGTGACACGCGCCACGCGAAACCCTGACCCATTCGTGGCGCGGTCCACGTCCACCAGCGTGGGATGCACGCCGTTGTCCGCGAGGAACGCGTACACGTTGCCCGTGGTGTGGAAGGGCACGTTCCAGAGCACAATATCGCACGGCGCCGCCACGGAGAGCCAGCGGCCGCGCAGCATGGCGTCAAAGGTGGGCGTGCGCGCGAAGTGTGGAGAGGCCCCGCGCGGGTCGTGCTGAAACCAACAGTGGGCGCCACGCCGACACAGCGCGCCCTCGGCGTAGAACTTGCATGGCGTGGTGCCCGCGTTGTGCGGGCGCGGTGGGGTTGGTTCCGCGCGCCGCGTGGCGGTGAGGCCCGGGGGTGTGGCGAGCATGAGTGGAACACGTTTATGCACATTGCCGCGCCCCCAGGCACCGGTCAATGCGCGAGGCCAGCTCCCACGTCCACTCCTCGCGCTCCGTGAAGCAGTGCCACTGCACGAGTACCATGTCACCGCGCCGCTCGTGCACGAGGCGCGGCGTGTAGCGAGTGAAGGGCACGGTGCGATCGGAGAAGTTGAGCAAACACATGGGCGCGCCCGTGCCGTGCTGCACGTAGCCGTACACCTCGCGCAGGCCCGGACACGCCTTGTGGAAGCCCTCGTGGGCGCGGAGGGCGGCGATCCGCTTCGACATGGTCATGCCCTTCAAGTGCCCCCGCTGAGAGAGCGTTACAAAGAGCACGCGGGCGCCCGTGGCGGCGAGCGCGGCCAGCTCTTCCGGCGCCACGTCCTGGCACATGTAGTCCGCGAACACGGCGCCCACGCGGACTCCAAACTTGCGCAACGTGTCCAGCAGTGAGTGGAGCGACATGAGGTGCAAGTGGACCCCGCGCGGGAGCTCCGCCCGCATGCGCGCGTACACCTTGTACTCGTGCTCCACCACGTGAATGCGGTCCGGCGCCACGCCGGCCTCGAGGAGGGCGCGCGTGGTGCGGTAACGGTCCGTGTCGAGGACCGCCACGGCGGTGGTTCTCGTGGTCTCCGACTCCACCAGGTAGGCAAACTCCGCGTTGACCTCGTCCTTGACTGTGCTGTCGCTGTTGCAGTAGGTGGAGCCTCGGGCGCGCTTCATTGCTGTGTTAACGATTTGCCCGAACTGTGGCAATTCCCGCGCTCGAAAACCGCCACCGCGTCTCATTGACTACACCTGGCAGCCACGCGAGCCACGACTGCTGTGCGCGCTCGTGCTCGCGCGCCTTGCCGTACGCCCAATACACCCAGCGCTCAATGGCCGCGGCGTCGGCGGCATCCTGGTCGTAGATTCGTTCACGAAGGGCGCGGCACAGTGCTTTGTGTTCGGCCTCGTAGTCGGGGAGCCACTCGGCCCGTGGCAAATCGAGCACGGAGAAGGCAAAGTCGACCACAACGCGCACGGCGATCACCGCTTGGTGCGGGGTGAAGATGGGGTTGTCGCGCACAAAGTGTCTCGGATCGTCCGGGTGGCGCTCCGCGGGCAGGAGGGCTGCGCAATCGATCACAAGCATGAGGCGCGGGGTGATTTTTGCGGCCCTTCCAAGTGAAATCCAGCTCCATTTAAGCGGCGTGTCGGGCAGGGAATGGTTCAAAGTCAAGAGGAGCGAAGTCGGTACAAAGGCGTAGCGTTTGTCCTCTAAGCGTGCCACTTCACACTTGTGGAACTCGTCCTCCACTGCGTACCGGATGCTGTCCACGAGCTCCTTGTTGCGCACGGTGTGGTATTTGAATGGTTCGGGCATATGTGTGACGCGATTTGTGTTGAAAATCTGTTCTCACACAATGGCAGATGGCCCGAGTGACGCCGTCAAAGAGGACGACTTTGACAGATTCTGCAGAAAGACGAAAATAGTACACGAAATTATGTACCGTCTGGAGCGCATATCAAAGCTTTGCACAGAGGAGCGCTCGCGTCACTTAGAGGAAGATTTCAATCGCCGCATGGACCGAACAAACCTTATAATATTCATGTTGTTGTTAGGATCTGTGGGCATTGGAGTGCTAGTGGCGGGTGCCATTACTATGCAGCACATGCGCGACGCGCTTCACATTGTACGGGCCCTGCAGCATGAAATCGATTATCTCCGCATGGAGCTCACCGCGGTCGGTGGTTCACAGTAAACGAAACTTTGCATCCATGGCCCTCTTGTTTTGCTTCAGCACGTCGTCATTTGACATTGGAAGCGATTTACCTCACACCCTGGTCGAAACCCTCTCCACGGGAACCTCGCGCGCGGCGGCATTCTGCGCGGCCGGCTCCGGCACCGGTGCGCGCACATCGTTGCCAAGGAGCGAGGTGATGGCATGGCGCGCGGGCATGTCGCCCTGGAGGCGACCGTTCCAACCAAGCACCGTGGCATGCACCCAGTACACGATGGCGTCTAGCGCGTCGTAACACTCCAACACCACCACCGAGGCGTTGTCCAGTGTGTGGCCTTGCTCCACGTGCCACGGGGGCGTTTCCGGCGCACCCCTCCACACCTCGCGGTGCATGGCGGCCACGAGCTCCGGTGCCGAACCCGTCCACACACAACCGTTGGCTTCGCGGCGCTGCTTCGATCCCGCCAGCGGAATGGCGCACGCGAAGCGGCCCAGGCGCTGCACGATGAAGGGTCTCCCCGCGCTTTGCGCCTTGCGCGTGTTGCCTCGCACGTGGGTGCCAAGTGACGTGGTGGCCAGGAGGAGGTAGAAGGTGTGCCAGGTCATGCCGAGGCGCGTGATGAAGAAGTGGTTCAGCACGTGCAGGGTGGCCAGTTGCTCAGTGAACACGTCTCTCCTGCCGCCGGTGACGCCGTTAGGCGGGCGCCGCGACACCAGGGATTCGATCCACTGCATAAGCGGTCGCTTGTATTTGGTGCGCACCACGTAGATGGCGGCGCGGCCGCAGCGCTGCTGGCCAAGAATACTTCGCAACGTGGCCGTTTCACCGGTGCCAAGAGCCGTGTACATTTTTGCGTCCCCGTACGGAATATCGTGCCGCTCGGCCAGCTCGCGGAATGCGCGTTCGTGGTCATCGGTGAACATCTTGCGCGCCAGCTTCACCAGCACCGCGGCCAACCTCTCACCCGCGCCGCGCGCCACCGGCACCTTGACCACGCAGCCCACCCTCTCGCCGCGTTTCTCCTTGTACATGGTGGGCAACGACAGGGCTCGATAGTGCCCGGTGAAGCGCTTCAACACAACGAGCCACCACGCCATGCAGAGCACAAAGTTACTCGAGCCCCGCGCCCGCCACTCGTCCACGTCGCGGTCCGTGGCCGGCGCGTCATCCGTCCCGCACATGAAGTGCGCCGCGCGCAGCTCCAGCGCGCCCAGGTAGCGCGATATGCCCGCGCCCGCGTGCTCCGCGCACATGAGGCGCACGCGAAACACGTGGAGGGCGAGGCGTAACTCATACATGCTGTAGCGCGACACGGCCGCAATGCCGCCATCGAAAGCCCACAGCTCGGCGCGCGAGACTTCCTCGCGGTCCGCCTCGCCGTGCGCTGCCAGGAGGGCGCCGTAACCGCGGAGCACGTCGTCCAGGACGAGAACCTGGGCATACACGAGCCAGCCGAGGCTCAAGCGGGTCCAAATCCCACAGCGGTGCGCGTCCGCGGCCAAGATCTCGGCCTTGTCCACGAGCATGTCCGATAGCACGCCCCGCACAGACTGGATCGTTGCACGCGGCTCGCGAGACAGGTAGGCATCCTCGCGCAACGTGTCCTCCGGTGCACTGAGGCAGGCGGCGAGCGCTTCATGGATGCGGGCCAGCGTGGCGACTTGGGCCAGGGGCTTGTCGCAATTACGCGCGGGACCGTGGGGGTCGAGCACGGCGGCAAAGGCCTCGCGCACGCAGGTGATGGCGGGCGCGTCGATGCGCACGGGTTCGTGCGTGGCCAGCGCGAGGTCGGCGGCCATGGTGATGGGGTTTTCGTTTTCATGGAGTATGAAGAGGCCACACTAGAGGACGTCGCAGCCGGCACCGCTGAGCGGCGCGTGTTCAGTTGCAAGATGGACCCGGGCGATCAAAACCAACCGAATCTCACCGACGCACTACTACTGCTGGGCGACCAGGCTTACGCGGCTATTCTGACCGCGTTGCGAAGGGACTTTCCGCTTGAGTGTCCCCAAAGCAACGACTGGCTTGCCGTGCTGATGCACTTCGGGCCGCGCCTTCAAAAAATTCCTTCCTACACGTTCCGCATAACCGAGGAGGGCGTGTATGTGACCTTGCTGCTGCCGCGACCGTTCGTTCTGTCTCCCATTCCTCTTCATCCCTGGTGAAGCATGTACCTCACGCAAGAACTGCTGCCGCAACTGTGCGCCGCCTCGGCGCTGCTCGTGTCCATCGTGCTGACCCTGAGCTGCGGCGCGCTGCAGCGCGTGCTCGTTGCCACGGACTGCGCCAGCGGCTGGGTGGAGTACGACAGCGACGCCGACGCGTGCGCGTACTACGTGCCCGCCAACGCGGCGCTGCTCAGTTTCGTGCTCGGCATGCTCGCGCTGCACATGTTGCGCACTTGTCCGCTTGAGAATGAACGAAGTGGAGTCTGAGGGAGGCAAAACTCGATGACAGACACACAGCGCGCGTGGCGGCTAGCCCCCGCTGCACCCACCTTCATCGTGGCGCACTTCAACGTGCTTGCGGACGAGCTTTGCGTGCCGGGTGACTTTGAGGGCGTCGACGCGGACACGATGAAGTGGGAGACGCGGCGCGAGCGCCTCCTCGACGTGATAACAGCGGCGCGCCCGGACATCCTCTCGTTGGTCGAGTGCGACCACTACGCGGACTTCTGGCAGCCGCGTCTCGCGGCTCTCGGCTTCGCTGCCGCTGGATACGCGGTCAAGCACGCGGACGGCCGCAAAACACACGGCGTGGCGCTCTTTATGCGGAGAGGGGGGCCCTTCAAGATCCACTGTGCGCCGCTCACGCTCACTTCCGGGGTGGCATGCGTAATAACGGGGTTCGAGCACACGGCCGAGCCGCGTGCGTACATCACCGTGGTTGCCACGCACCTCAAGGCAAAGGCGGCCGAGGTGGAGCGCGCCACTCAGATGAACGCGATCCACGACGCGGTGCAAGGCATCGGGCCGCTCATTGTCGTGGGCGACTTCAACGCACTCACCACCGAGCCGGGGATCAACCTCACCATGCACGAGCTTGGCCTCGTGCACGCCAATCCCATGGCATGGACCACGTGGAAGCGCCGCACCGGCAAGGAAGAGGTCAAGCGCTCCATCGACCACGTGTACGCGGACCGATCCCTGCACCCCGTTCGCTACCTCGACGTTCCGGATAATATCGCCACGCCACTGCCTGGCGCGCACTACCCGTCGGACCACTTGCTGGTGGCGGTGGAATTCGCTCTGCGCTGAAGCAATCTAAAATCCAATGCAACTCACGCGGCGCGACGTGTGGGGTTTTGCCGCCGGCGTGGTGGCAGCCTTCGTGTGGATTGTCTTCTGGACGAATGTCATTGTGGGTGTGGAGGTCACCGAGGGCGTTTTCGACGATGTTGCCGCCGAGAGCACTTGGACCAGCTCGTCCGACTGTCCTCCGTGCGGGGACTTCAACTCTTCCTCATCCCTGACCCCGTGATCGCGCTCACCACCGCACTACCTTCACACAAGTATAACGCGCAGCGCGGCACGTGTGAGGAGAGGGATGAAAGTCCAGCGCGCGGCCACCTTTGTACCCAACGCCGCACAGCGGCGCGCCGCGCTTGAGGCGGCCGGCTCCGCGGAGGAAGTGTCTTGTGCCTCGGCCCCGCTTTCTTCACTGATGCACAGCCGTTTGTGACTGCTGTCCAGTCCCGTCCGCTTCAACCACGGGCTCCGCCTTCTTTGCACGCTTGCGCTTGCGCTCTGCACCATCATAGCCACTATACTTCGATCCACTAGTGCCACAGTCAATGCTAGAAACCTTACTTTTTGTTACACCAAAGCGGACAGCCCGCTCCTGCTGCGTTCCAGAACCACGCGATGCGTAGATATCACGGGATAGTTGCCTGTTAGCCTCGGTGAAATTGCCCGCATTTGCTTCAGCGTAGCCACTGTCCTGTGCCCACGATTGTCCGTAGTCTATGTTGGACACCTGGCGCTCCGAGACGCCAAAACGAATGGCGCGTTCCCTCCGAGTACCGCTTCCGCGTGACGAAAAAATGGCACGAGCCGCCTGCTTAATAGCATCCGTAACCTTGTCGTGGCTGTTCTCTGCTGGGGTGCCAATCTGCAGGTGCGCGGGCTCAACACAAGCCTTATTGTCGCACATATGCCGCACGTGCATGCCAACTGGGATGGCTTGGTTATTGTTGTGGTGATGCATCCAGGATAAACGATGCGCGGCCAAATTACGTCCACCCGCGTGCACTTGGATGTAACCCGAGGACATTGGTGGATAATTCGGCACGAGACAGCCCCGCGCAGTGCGCTGCGCGCCCGACTGGAGGCGTGGCCATGCGCCTGCAATGATACCGTCGGTGAGAGGTCGGGAAGCACGTGCTGCAATCTGTTCACGCCGTCGTATGCGAGTTGCCTCGGCTGCCTCGGCGCCCATGGTTACGCGCGCCCAGGCCAATCCCGTTATCAATGGAACTGATCGTCGATGGGTGGACACCAAACCGCCGTCCTCGCTCTGCAAGGGAGCCGGTGCCACGCGATGCAAAAATGGCTTGCGCAATGACATCCGTGATCTTTGCGGCGTGATGTGTCTCGCCAGATCCCTGTGTCCCGTCGCGGATGCGATCTCCGGCGTTATCCTGAGCTGTACCCAGCGATAAATGCGCCGGCGCGAAGCAATGTTTAAACCGGCATGCATGTCGGACAACCATCCCGTCGCAAAAAGGCTTGTCCGGATTGTTAATCGCCCACGAAGCGCGGTGCACCGTTAGCGAACGCACACCCTTAAACTCCATATAGTCTCGCGTGACGCCGTATCCTGACTTCAGTATGTGGCCGGTATACAGAAGGCACCCGTCATCACCTGTCGTCGAGTGGCTCAAAAGGCGAGCCCACAACTTCGTACGCTCGGCGGCTGATGACAGCCCCTTGAAACCAGCGGAGTGAGTACTAATATCCGATGCGGGCTGTGTCTTTGGCATGACTTCGCGCTAGTCCCGTGTCGTGTCAGGATGTATATAGATTTCACGACCAGATGCGATCGCGTGTTCTGTTCACACGAGAACGGATTGTGATCGGCCTATGTCGCAGTGTCTCAGTTGCGGTATAACACACCGGGTGCATTATTCTGTGTCGAGCAATGAAAGTGCAGCGTGCAACTACCTTTGTGCCGAGTGCGGCTCAGCGGCGCGCCGCACTCGAGGCCGCGGGGTCCGCGGAGAGTGGGGATGAAGTTAGCTGGTCGTCGGCCTCTGCGCCGCTCTTCCAGCACGCGGAGCCTGTGCCGCCGCGCACGACACGCACCGCGCCGCCGATGTCAACGCAGCCGGCGGCTCAGGCGCGTGTGGCGGAGGCTTATGATAGTCTGGATGAGGACGACGGACTGGGAGGTGCGAACAACTCCATGTCTGTGATTTCACTTGATGTGGGCCAGCTGGCCAGCGCGTCCACGGCGCGAAAACGCACACGCGGAGCGCGCCGCGGCGCCGCAGCCGCAGCGGCACCACCGCCGACGCAGCCAATTTCAAAGTGCGTGGTCTGCTGGGAGGAACAGGAGTACCGGAGGAGCGGCACGGGGTCGGCGGGAGGCGCCATGGTGCAGAAGATCCTCAACTACCGCGAGATGATCTACGGGCTGCAAAAAGCGCTCGTGGTGCTCGTGTGTGACCCCATCATCTTTGACACCATGCTCGCGCTGCGCCGCAAGCATGTGGAGTCCTTCCTTGAGCTCCACGGCGTGCCCTTTGTCCCCTGGACGCTCCAAATCCTCGAAGAACACTACAACCCGCGAAATAACCACCGCTTCGACGCCGCGCGCATCCTGGAGCGCGAGCGGCGCGCCATGTGTGACCTCGGCGACGCCCTCATGGATGACGGCGCGCTCTACGTTGCCGACCCATCCACGGGCGAGCGCGTGTTTCACGTCAAGGTCGGCACGCTGCGCGTGGCGGTGTCCAAGCAGATTAAGGACCTCACCGTGGCCGTGGAGAACATGAACAAAGCCAACGCGGCCGCCGCCACCATTGACATCGAACGCGTGCTGGCCGCCGTCGCGCACAGCGCGGGCGACGTGGGGAAGAAGGGCGCAAAGGCGGCCAGCGTGCCGGGGGACACCGCGGCCGCGGACGCGCAGCTCGGTGCAGTGTACGATATTGGCGGGTTGGCGTAAAAGGTTACTTGAAAATAACAAAGTCGAAATGTAGAATCATTGTAACTGGATCCAAGCGCACTCCCTCCAGGTGATAATCCCACTCGGGTCGGAATTCTGAATGCGCAAGTTCAAGCGCGTGTAACATCATACCGAAGGTCAAGCCGTCATCCGTGCAGTGGAGGCCAACCCGAGAACTATCAGTGAATTGTACAGACACAGGCCCCCGAACCGATGCCAGACGGTCCACGCAGAATACATCCGCTATGAGCTGCATGCACCGGTCGAGGCGGATAATGCGGGCGAAAGCAACGTCATCGTTATTGTACCGCAGCAACGCCCGCGCCAGCCGCGCCAAAACATACAAGTCCATCCACGTGCACACGGCTTCATGCCACGCCCCCCCCCTCGGTCGACGGCCATCAAATGGAGGTAGCTGCCAGTGTGAGAACGCAAGACCCATTGTCGTAGGTCGTCGCTGCCGGGGTGTGTACGCAAGACCCGTTGTCACAGGGCCTCCGTGATCCCGAACCTCGCCCCACCCGCGCCACAACAGCATCAGACCATCCAGACGGTCACGCATCGCGCGCAGACAGTATCGCAGCGGTGTCTCGCCCGCCCCACAGACCGGGATCACGGCATCGAACGCATCGGGATCAGCCGCGCGAAACTCGGCCGCCAGACGCTCCTCGGCCAAGTTCGGCAACGTGCCCACGCGCCGGTGAGTTGCCCGACACACACTGGCCAGCGCGGGCAGGTCGCGCGCGTCCGCGAGCGCGAACACGCGGCGGAAGGCCTCCTCGGATATGGTGTCCAGCATGTCTGAGTACAGTTTACACTCACACACGGACATCATCAGACCCGCGTGTAAGGCAGGTGCCGATAGTAGCTCGGCACCAGCGAGACACGCGTGTGCAGCCACGCCACACCGCGCCCCGCGGTGGACACCCACACGGTGCGCCCCGCCGTCGGCACTGGCGCGGCGTACGCGCGGCTGCCCGGTTCGTTGTTGCGCGTGATTATCGCCTGTTCGCCCACGGCCGACCAATACTCGAGCGTCTGCTCGCGCGTGGCGCCGCGCATGAAGGCACCCAGATGCCCGTATATGTCGAGCGGCGAACCGACAATCCGCGCGGGTACCACCAGCATAGCATTGCGCGAGAGATTGGGGAAGGAGAACGAGGTCGCGTCCTTGATCACGTGCCCGCGCATGTGCTCGGCAAATGCTTCTGGGTCCGTGGCCCGAAAGCCACTCGGCGCGTCGATGAGCACCATGCGGAACGGGTCGATCCTATCCACCACCATGGGCGCCCATTCCATGTACACGCTATTGCGCTCGGCCACGGCGCGTGTGAATTCGTCCGCGAGCACCTCCCCGACGCAACTGCCCCTCTCACACTGCTCCAGGAGCGAGAGAACGCATGCAAAGCTCGCTGGTGTGCCGTCGTCCGCGAGCACGCCGTACTCGGTGGTTCTCGCACCACACCGAGCCAGCGCGCGCAGGTGCATGTAGGGTTCGTTTTATGATTCTTCAATCGAGATCTTCCTCTGCGGGCCACGCGCTGCGCACAATGTGAAATTCCAACGTTTCACGTTGACGAAGAGGAACAATCCCTAGCTCTGACTGAACCAGTCCGATGCGATATGCATACTCGCATCGCTTCGTGTATGTGCATCGTTTCAGCGCGATGTGGTAAGAGCCGGTGAAATACCGCATGCGTAAAAATTGGCTCAGTGCTTCCGGGACATCTGCTTCTCTTTCCTGGTAGAACCGGCTTGCTGATGCTGATATAACAGCATCAGCGGAAACATGGTTGATGCGAAGCTGTTCCCAAAACCTATGCCAGCGGTCGATGAAGGCGATGTTTCCCGCCTCCAGCGCCGCCCTCAGCGGCACGCGCCACAGCTCGGTGTCGCACATCTCATTCCTTGGTACAGTCATATCCCACAGCGGTGTCAATCCAAGCACGGCTGCCACATGCGCAACGGTGCGGTGTAGCTTCACGCCCAGCTCCTGCTCGCGTGGAGGGGGTTCAAACAACTCCTTAGTTCCGAAATGTCGCAACGCTCGTGCAGGTCCGTGCGCCGACATGTACCTCGCCCAACCCTCGAGTACGTTTGGGGGTGACAATGCAAACAAAATCTCACGGGGACTGAAGGCCGAGTGCCACTTTGCCGCGGTGAATAAGTACGTCGCGACGGGCCTCGGCACACCCTCCTTCTCCTCGGCCTGCAGCGCCGCCGCCAACTGTTCCGGCGGCAGCGTGTACACTGGCACCGACGGGACTCCGTCGTCGAAACCGGCATACAGCAGCACGTAGCGCCCAGTGACCACGTCGAAACGTGCGCGCTCCTCCAGGAGGAAGCGGTCAATCTCGGTGAAGCGGTGCCACATGGCCGCCGCCCTAGGGTCATCCGTGGGGGCGTATGATTCGATCATCCGATTTACTCGCACACAGCGCTCGCGCCGATGACCCCTCGACGCGCGCGATCGTGGCGCCACGTGCCGAGAGTTGCTATAAAGCGCCGGCGCGCCGCCACACCACAACGCGGACAAAGTCAACCATGGCGGGCAGCGGCGCGGACTTCCTGCGCTTCGGCCTGCCCTCGGGCCGCGTCGGCAACCTGTCCATCCTGCACCCGTCGCTGGCGGGCACGAAGCGCGCCGACATTGGCGACGAGTTCATGGCCATGGGCTCCGCGGCGCTCTCGAAGCGCTTTCGCTCCACTGAGAGCGCCGCCTCCGCGTCCGTTCTATCCGTAGTGCAGGCGGTGCTGCCCGCGGGCCTCACCGCCACCATGAACGTGATCGACACGGGCCTGTCCACGCTGGAGAGCCAAACCGACGAGCAGATGGTGCACAGTTTGTTCGCCGTGGCCTTCCCGGGCCACCGCTGGGAGCAGAGCTACTGCGACTACACCTCGCTCTTTGTGGCGCGCGACCACGAGGGCGAGCGCCGCCACCCCGGGCTCTACACCGTGGCCAGCGTGCCCGTGTTGAACGCGATTCTTGAGAGCGCGGAAGCGGCCACCGGGAAGGGGCGGCGCCTCTCCTATCAGGGCAACGCCGCGGCCAACGCGGGGGCGTTCTACGGCGCGTACACGAGCTTGGCCGCCACCACGGCCGAGGAGTTTGGCGAGAAGTGGAACTTTGCCGGCCACTTCACCTCGCAGAACGCGGGCGGCATCTACTCCAGCGACGCGGGCGAGCGGCGCTCCGGCGGCACGCAGCGCCAGATTGGTGTCTCGCGCTGGAATCGCACCAACGCCTTCAATCTGTTTTCGCCCTCGGTCCGCGTCGGCACGCGACTGTACTTCACCGTGCGCGACTTTGACGTGAGCGAGACCGGTGGGTTTTGCGACCCCGAGGGCGTCACCATTGCGCGCCGCTCCGCGTTTCCCGCCACCTCGCTTCAGGTTCGTGGCATGACCGACACTGACTGCGACATGTTGCCGCACGCCAGCGGCTGCAACAGCGCCGACATGTTCTGGGGTGACGCGGGCAACGTTGGCGCCACGCCCCGCAACGACGATGCCGACTATGTTCGGCGCGAGCATGCCGCGGCACAGGGTTATGTGCACTTTGACTTTGGCATGGATGACAACAAGGACATTTTCGTCGTTCGCCCGCTCATTGAACAGGAGGGCATCACCGAGGCGGTTGCAAACGTGCCGCAACTGGTCTGGGAAAGTTACCAAGAGGGCGTGGTGTACCCGGTTGGCGTGGTGCGAGAGGTTAAGGGTGCGCGGTCAAGCGCGGCCAACATCCTCAAGGGCCACCGTTCTCACGAAATTCTGAAAACACTCACGAGATTGGAGTTGATGGGTCGCTCGGGTTGATGATCGCATCAGTGAAACAGCGCGCGGCACGAATGCTGTTTCCAATTTCTCGAGCATGAGCGCCCAGCCACCCACCCCGCCAGTCCGCCCCCGGGCAGCGGCTACATGCTGTTCGCGGGGCGCTTCCGCGCGAGCGAGGCGGCAAAGGGCGTGCCGCCGCGCGAGCTGCTGCGCCAGTGTGCGATGGCGTGGTACGTGGAGAAGGCGGCGGAGCGGCACTTGGCTCTCGAGGAGGAATCGAGGCTGCAGCGGGAGGTGTACGCGGGAAAGATGCGCGAGTACACGGTGGCGCTGCGCGCGTGGATGAAGGGCGAGGAGGAGCGCAAGACTGCAGCGGATGCGGCCAAGGCGGAGGAGGAGGAGGCGCGGAAGTGCGGGAGGCAAGGTATGGCGAGGGTGGGCGGCGTGTGGATGGACAAGGTGGCGGCGCCGTGCCAGGCCGAGGACGGCGAGGCGGCCTGCGTGACGTGCAGGGTACAGCGGCGGGATGTGACGCTCCTACCGTGCGGACACTACGCGCTGTGCAGGGACTGCTTGGTTACCATGGTGACTCGCGAGCGTGTGGGCGACTTCACGTGCCCGCTGTGCCGCAAGGCCGTGGACGCCGCCGTGCGCACGATTCACTCGTGAGACTCAGAAGACGCGCGCCTTGCAAGGGCCACTCGAGTGAAGCTCGAGTCCGCGGGAGGAACTGACGGCAACGAAACCGTTCGGCTGCACAATGGCCCGCACGCGGAGCACCTCGTTGTCGCTCGTGCACTCCACGCGCGCCATGGCTCCACACTCAATGTTCAACGTGGCTGCAAGCGGCGCCCCGGGCTCAAGTGAAACCGACGCTTGTCCACCAGCGCGCACGGTGGCGATTTCGCCGTCCAGCTCCAGGTACACCGGGCAGGGCCGGTTCCCGGTCGGCTCGCGGCAGCACGCGACGCACGTGCACACAGGTCGCACGCTGAGCCCGTCGTGGCTCGCTTCCTTGCGGTGGGTTTTCGGCGGGCACTCAACGCAGAGCGTGTCGGGCGAGGTCCACGTCATCGTGGCGCCCCAGGTGGTGCACGAGACCACGCCACCGGACCTAACACAGACACGGCCATCGCGAACGTCGAGCGTGATGTTGCCGCTCATGGAAACTGATTCTGGCATGAGCTCCTCCACACCGGTGAACCCAAAAAAAGTGCGCTTCCTCTCGGAGCTGGCGCGCCCCGCGCCGACACCCACGCCTGGCTCCACGCCACCAGAGGCCACACACCTCCTGGACCGCGCGCAAACCGCGCTGAACGATCTCCGCGCCGCCGTCATGGTGCCGGGCCGCCTCGTGGAGGCGCTCGCCGAGGGCTGGGCAAACATCGCGGAAGCGGAGCGCCTCGCATTCCTCTTTCCCCAGCACGCGGCGCTGCTGCGGTGCCAGGCACTCATTATTGCCACCAACATGGGTCGTCGCATGCACGACTTTGGCAAGCGCTTCGACATTGCGCGCCGCTGCGGCGTCGTGTACGTGTTCACGCTGCTCAACAGCGAGTATTCCAAGGGCAACGCGGCGCGCGTGCGGGACATACTGGCCGCGCCGAGGCCCGCGGACAACGCCGCCGAGGCGCTGTGGCCCGCGATGTTCAACCTGCCCGACGCCGTGGTGCGCACGTGTGTGGCGCTTTTCGAGTTGCATGGGGTGTTGGGCGCGCAGAACCCCATGCTGGACATACTGAATTGCGGCCAGGTTGGCACGTCGTTTGCGCGACTTTGCGACATTGTGCGATAAAAGCCCGCGTGGCACGCACGCGCGCACGCTCATGTGGTGGCTACACGTGCTTGCCGCCGCGGCGACGGCCTCGCATCTGCCGGATTTTGTCGTCGATCCACACGTTCTTGCCCACTCGCTTGGTCGCGACTATGTGCCCGCGGACGCCGACCAGTGCGCCATTGAGGAGGGATGCTCAACCAAGGCGCTGTATCCAGGCGAGCCGCGAACCTTGCTGCGTTTCTCCACGCGAATATGGAACTTTGGCACGGCCGACGTGCGCCTTCGCATCCCCGACGATCCAGACTCGTTGACGCCAGACAGTATGTGGGAGTTTGCCAAGTGTCACGGCCACTACCACCTCCGCGGCTATGCCAACCACACGCTGCTATTCGCAAGCAATCACAGCCGTGTCCCTGGCATACACGGCGTCAAGGCTGGCTTCTGCATGCGCGACAATGTGTGTCGAGGCGGACAGGCAAAGCCGCGGTACACGTGCGATCACCAGGGCCTGAGCGTTGACTGCGCAGACCACTACGGCTCGGAGCTGCCGTGTCAGTGGGTGGACGCGACCAAGTTACACCACGACGTCGCTTATGTTCTGCGTGTCGAGGTCAACGTGCTTGGCAGCGTTGCCGAATTGAACTACACAAACAACGCGGCCGAGGTCCAGTTTGTGCTGTCGCACGTGCCGCGCTACCGTGCTCCGCACGTTGTGCCAATGTCCGTGGCTGCACTTGTCATTCTGCTGCTTTTGTTGTGTTGTGCGGCGTGGTGCGCGAGTCGCATGATGTAAATTCACACTGGCGTCGTGGAAGCAAACACCAGCGCACGGTGCCGCGCCCCAGCAATGGCTCTGTCCATGAGCAGAGACTGGTACTGGTCCGTCTGCGGCGCCGGCGCGCTGTACGTTGCGGCGAGACCACCGGCCTGGTAGGTGCCGACACTCCACGCCGGTGTTGCCTCGGGCTTGGGCGGGGCCGCGGCCACCAGTGGCTCAATTTCGGCAAGTATGGCACGCGCCGCGGCCACGATCTTGTCCGCACTCGCCCGGTCGCGCAGCGAGAAGCCGTGCGACTGTGTGGCCAGAAGCGTAATGGGTGCGTTGAGGCGCAAGTCAGAGGTGCCTTGGATGAGATCCTCGTACAAGCGCTGCGAGCTGGCGCGCGCCGCCTTCTGGTAGGAAATGACGCTCTTGGGCTCGCTGGCTGCCGCGGCTGCGAGCCGCTCGACAAAGTACCGCATATCGGCCACCACGTATGGGTGCAGCGTTCCCCATATGGCGCGTTGCGTCAGGGCGAGCTTGAGCCGTTCGACTAGGCCGCCACGCATGCGGAGCGCGGCCTCGGCAATGGCCACGTTGATGACGCGACCCGAGAAGTTGCGGTCCTCGTCGGCAACATTGTCCACGATGTGTTGGATGAGGCGCGTGCCGTGATTCTTGCTCACGTGTTGGACGACGTCCAAAAGCGCGGGACTCTCCTTGCGGGGCTTCACTTCTCCCTCGAAGAGCGGCATTGCGGTCCTTGTGGTCGTGTAGGCGTGAGAGTCCAATGACCTTTTATAGGAACGTGTCACGCCGTTAATTACTTCACACATGAGCTGGGACGCGGAGCCCCTCGGCGCCCCGCGCCTGGTGGCGGACTACCGCGAACGCTTCGTGCTGCCGGCGCTGAAAAAGCTTGACCCCGCCTTTGTGGAGAGCCGCGTGGACAGTGTCAATCTCGAGGTGGGCGACTTCCTCATAACCCAACCGTGCCGCCCGTACGCGGGCGCCGCCAAGGAGAGGGAGATCCTTGGCGGCGGTGCCTCGGACACGGCGGGGGGCGGCGCGTTCTACAGCGTGCTGCTGGGCGAACGAAAGGACGCCAACGACCTGGGAAACTCGCTCACCGAAGCGGATGAAGTGTCGAACGAAATCCGCTGGGACAGGCAGAAAATCGACATGGCGGGCTTTTGCGCCAACGGCCGCCACGCGGTGCCCTTTCTCATCATCGAGGACTTCGAGGGGCGCGTCATTCGCCGGGAACACTGCGGCGCGCTGAGCGAAGACGCGGCGCACACGCTCCTCCTCAATGCCGCCCTGCTCGACGGCTTCCACGTGGCGCACACACGGAACCCCGCCGACACGGCCTCCTTTCTTCAGCTTCTCTACCGCTACGTGGCCGGCTCCCCACCCTACAACATGTCGGGCACCTGGTGGGCGCGCAGCGAGTGCAGGGCGGACGAAACGCCCAACCTGGAGCTCCACCTGGCCTCCGAGGTCACCGCGGGCACTTTTGTCAGCGTGATCAAGCACAATCGGGACACGCGCCTGGCCAAGGCGCTCGCGAGCGTGCGGTACGACGTGGAATTGGGCTGCGGCGTGGCGCGCGTGGTGCACGTGCCGGCCGACGGCGGCGCCCCGCGCCCGCTCGTCATCATGGAGAAAATGCGCATGGTGGACGCCTTCAGCGGCGAGCACGCACAACACCGAGCGCGCACCGCGGCGTGGGCGAGGCGCAACAGTGTGCGCGCTGTGCTCCTGGTTGAGGACTTCTTCGTGGACCGCGCGCGGCCCCTGGACCCCGCCTTGCCCGACGCCAACGGCGCCGGCGTGCGGAATCTCCTCCTTCGCGCGGCCTTTGAGCTCGGCTACACGGTGCTCCACACGCGGGACGCCACCGACACGGCGCGCGTGGTGGCCAAGGTGATGGGCGCCGCGCTCAAGGAGAAGCTGCACAACAAGTTCTGGACCCAACCGTGCGCCGTGCGGCACGATGTCAACGGCGTGATGGCGCAGTTCAAGCCGCGGCGCAGCGTGAAGAAGCGCGCCAACAACACGCCCGAGACGTGGTTTTCAAACAGCCTCGCCGCCTTGCCTCTCTTCTCGCCCGCCTTCGCTGACGTGGTGTGTGAGGCACACCCCAACCCGCGCGCGCTCGTGGACCACTTGACCACCGCTGACTCGCTGGCGATCGCGCGCAACGCGCTGGCCGACTTGCGCCCCGTGCGGGGCGAGAACGGCGAGGTGGGCACGCGCGTGGCCGACGAGCGCGCCACGACGCTGGTGCAGTTTTTCGGCTTCGACGGCCTCGCCGGCGAAACGTCCAAGGATAGGAAGAATGCCGCGGCCAAGAGGAAGCGCGAGGAGAAGAAGCGCGCGGGGGCGGCCCCTGCATCAGGGGAGGAACCAGCGGCCAGGTTGCAGAGTGGCTTTGGAGCGGGCGGCGACGACGCTGAAGAATCGTTCTGAGGCATTCATTTGAACGGCACAAAAGACTCAGTAACAATTGAGCGACACAATGGACACCGTGGCCGTTGCGCTGCTGTCAGAGACGTGGCACACGGAGCACACGTGCACATGTGACGGCACGGGAGGAACACCGCAGCCGAGACGCGCGCCAAGCACATTGCGCAATCGCGTGTTGCGTTGTCCTCGGGTTGCCGCAGCACCGTGCAGGCAGCGGGTGCACCACGCGCGTGCAGTTCCTTGTGTATCTGGTCCGTAATCCACTTATCGCCATCTGTAAGAGGTTCGTTGGCGGCCAAGTCATGGAATCCGTCGTGCAGGAAGCGAAGCACGGGGATGCTCGCGCCGGCAAGATAGTGAAGCAGCAAGAGTCGGCGTCTGACGTCGCGGTCGTCTCTCGCGAGCGCCGCACCGGCGATGTGTCTCATCAACTGCGCCTCCGCGCGCGCTGACTCGTCGCCGGAGGTGTGTTTGGCTACTTTTGCGCCCATGAAAAGAGAAACGCATTTCGCCACCATGCTCGCCCTTCCGTGGTCCGTGGCGCTGCGCGTGTGCGAGCTCGGCGTGCACGATTGCCACTGGTCCCTGCATACGCTCTGGTCCATGTTGTACGTGTGCCGCGACTGGCGCGCGGTGCTGATACGCGCGGACATGATGCGGGTGCTTCGCTACCCGGTGGAACGCGCGCCAGAGTTTTGTGTCCGGGGTTTCGGAGGTGTTGGCTGGCAGCGTGCGTTGTTAGTTCTGCGCCAACTGGGCGATCAGATGTGCGTATTTGCCGGTTCGGCAGCGCTGAGCATCGCATATGACGATGTCGCTGTTGGGAGCCGCGGCGACATCGACCTCGTGGTTCGCGGCACACAGAGCGACGACAGTGTATTACGCTGGGGATACGCGAACGCCTACGTGAGCGCGCCTTATCTAGCACACCACGGACTCAGCGCAGAGAGTGCACACGACCTTGACCGTGCTATTTTTGGCGTTCTCAGGCGTATTCCGTCTGGCATCGGCACCGAGGATGCTGGGGAGGCACTGTATCGCACACTCCTGTGTTATCCTCGATGCGCGCGCGGTATTCCACGTCACATCCATCGATACGAGCTCAGCCACTACGAACCCCACGCTGACCTCATCGCATACGCTAACGAGCGCGACGCACCGCGCCCGCTGTCACCGCACGACTACGTGTGCGCCACCTTTGACTTTGACTTCTGTCGCCTCACCACCGGCTACGACGCACAAGCCGAGCGCTGGCGCGTGCGGTGCGGCGACGTGGGCGCCTTTGTGCACCGCCGCACGCGGGCGCCCGATGCCGAGACCACGTCGCCATGTAGGGCGGAGAAGTACCGCGCGCGCGGCTTCACGGTGCCGGACTCCGCTCCACGAGGCCTTGTGCCGCCATGGTTGTCATGAAGCCGTCAATGTCCGCAAACACCAGCGCCGCCAGCACGCCCACGCGGTCCGCGTACGCGCTGCCCACGTTGCAGCACGCCATCAGCTTGCGCAGACCGGCGGCCACGTCGGCCTCGCTGCACCACTCGGGCGCCGTGCCGAACATCATTGCGTGAAGCACCTCGCGCTCGGCCGCCGCCGCGAGCGGGGTTCGCAGCGCGGCGCGGTCGTAGTACGCGCGGCGGCCCGCGGCTGTCACGCGGTACACGGTGGAGAAACCACCGCAACAGGTTCATTCGCGCCTTCTACTCTTCACCAAGCCACGTGCTTCCAAACGTGCCATGCAGCTCGAGAAATCCACCAGCACCGCGCTGCGCTCTTCACTGTTTAAGCCGCTGTCCGCTGCGGCGAGGCGGCTGCCAATGTCCTCCGCGGTGCACCACTCGGACAGCGTCAGCATGACGAAGAGCACTGCACCGTCGCCGGATGCCAAGAAGGGGAAGCCCGTGCCGATTTGCCATCGCCGTCCCCGTTCCGCGACTCGATACTCCACTACTGCGCTGCCCACATCCACCTTGCCCGGTTCCTCCGCCAGAGAATCCATGAAAGGCGAATCACAGCACAGCGGAGAGAGCGGCCGTGTAGGAGGGGTGAACGGGAACGAGCCCCAGGCCCTTCATGAGCAACACGCGCCCATTGCGCCGCGCCGCACGGTACAACTCACCCCCACACTCCACGCGCGTCATCACGGCCTCCATGGCGGGCCCCGGGCAGCAGTCGCGCGGCACACCCGCTTGCGGCGAGCACACAGTCTGCGTCCATTGACATGGCGCGCGTTCGTCCGGTGTGAACCAGACGAGGTCGCAGCCCACGCGCTCGCACGTCACCCTCTGGAACACCCCACACACGGGGCACTGCACGAGGCGCGTGGTGGTGTCGGACTCCATGGTGCGATTTTCACTGCGACAGCTCCAACAGTGTGTCGCGCGGCACCGGCTCTGCCTGCAGCGAGGCCGCCGTGCTCTTCACGGCACTCAGGGCCGTGAGAGCCGCAGCCTCGTCCGCTGCCACGTCTTTGAGCCTGCGCTTGACAAGTAGAAGACGCCGCTGCGCAAGCAGTGATGCATCCACAGCATAGCGCACGCCGAGCGCGAGCGAGCTGCCACTGTACAGGCTCCGCGCGACCTGGAAGCACTTGTACGCGTCATTCGACATGGCACGAGACATCTCCACCGCCATCACCACCTCCTCGCGCACCACGTCCTCGCTCCGACTCAGTTCCGACACCGTGAGCACCTCGCGGTAGAAGGCATCGGCAGCGGCGAAGCGCAGATACAAGTGAACCACGCGCCGGTGCACCACGGCGTCCAGTGACGTCTTCGCAGGGCCCCAGTACGCCTCCATGGCAGCGTACAAGGCATCGGCGCGGTCAGGATGTAGAGCGAGCATGAGGCCCATGTGCACACGGTCGAAGCCGCGCGGGTTCACGTTGTCCGTGAGCGTGTTCGCGTTTGGCAGTGCCCACAGCAGCGCGGCGCTCACGTCGCGGTCCGTGGCCGCGCCGAGCCCCGGAGGCACGGCAACAACCCCGCCGCCCGAATCAGGCTGCGTGTACCCGTTCTGCGGCCACGCCCCATAAACCCGCTCCACCGCGTTCAGTAGATTCTCATCACCACCAAGCGCCTTGTAGCGCGCGCGGTCCACGTCTCGCACGGCGAGGCGCGAAAACGACTCCTTTCTCAACATGCGCATCACATCGTCCATGACGCGGCGTCGAAACTCCGCGGGCTCCGGCCCCATACACTTCATCATCATGGCCTCCTCGTTGTCATCGACCGGAGCAAAGCGTGGTGCATTCTCCACGGTAAGCGCGCGACGCAGCGCAGCGCGCCGCCTCACAATCAAGTCCGACTGGCGCTGCACCACCTGTGCGCCCTCCACCTCACCCGCAACCAGCTCGTAATCCGTGGGCAGCGCCAGGCGCGAGTAGAGCGAAAACAACGTGGGCGGGTCCGCGGCGCGAAACACGCGCGCCAGCACCTCCATGTCGGGCACGGAGAGCGCGCTGAGATCCCACGGGAGCAAAGTCGCACTTGCAGCGCTGCGCAGCGTGTCCGAGCACATCACAAGTTGCGTCACGGCCAGGATGAGCGCGTCAATGCCGCCAAAGTCCACGCGTATTGTCTCGCCCGGGTTCACGGTGCGCAGCAGCTCCACGTTGTTGTCCTTGATGCGCGCGTTGGCAAAAACGGCGCGAGGCCCGTCGGCGTAGTTCCAGGCAAAGGCGAGGTGCGAGGCCCAGTTTTTCTGCGGGTCGCGGAATGCCAGCGACTTGATCTTGCGGCTGCGCGGTGGAATGCCACCAATGACCACCAAGCGCAGCGCGGCAAGCGCCACCTCGGCGGGCGCACGTGCCTCCAGAGCCGCCGTTGCCGCCTCGGCGTTCTCGTGCGTGTAGTTCGAGTACACGCCCAGCACGGTGGGCGTCTTGCCGTCTGGGCCCTTCCCCCCTATTGACTCCGCCGCGCGCACCACCGTCACCCCGGTGACAGCGTCGGTGTCAATCACGAGGAACTGCGGCGGTTGGCTTAGGTCCATTGGGGGCTCAGGCGGTGCCGGCGCTGGTCGGGGCTGTTTTGGGGCCTTCTGGCGCCGGGGAGGTCGGAGCGGCGACGGGCCCTGTCGAACCGGCGACGCGGGCGGTGTGTCGAGATCCACCAACACCGCGGGGGCGCGCTTGACAAGAGAATAGGACTTGTTTTGCGAGTTGGGCTTCAACAGTTGCCAGCCAGGCGGCAAGACAAGATTCGAGTTGTCGAGATAGCTGTACATCTCGCGCTTTGACTCTTTTTTCTGCGCGAGCAGCCAGTTAAAATCTTGCAGCGCCGCCTCGCTGAGCGTTTCGAGCGACCATCGCGCGCGTAGCTCGGAGTGGGCCCAGTAGGCGACTCCGTAATCAAAGGTGAGCTCTTCGCCCGCGTCAATGTCTCGGTGGGCGATGATCTGGGCCTTGTGTGTGCGCATGTTTGCGAACACGCCGCGCGCCAGTCTTGTCGGTATCTCCACGCCTTCCGGTGGGAACCAGGCGTGGTTCATGGTGCCGTACCACGAGCCAAAGCCATCGACGTTGAACTTGAACTCGGTCCCTTTCACGCGCACACGCATGTCGTGTCCGTAGGGCATCGTGTTGTCGGCCACCATGCGCTCCAAATACACGTAGCCGCGCCACGCGTCGAGCGGTACGCGGCACGGTATCGGCGTAACTGCGCGCACGCCGGCACCCACGGGTGGAGTGTCGACAATCTGCACACGGATCTCCTTCTTCAACGGCGCCTCGATGACGTCTCCGACAGTCGCAAAGACAGGCTGGTGCTCCGCAGTGTAGCCGTACCTCGCGTGCGCCAGTCGTATAGCGGTGCGTTCGTGCAGGGTTAGGGTACCATACTCCACCGGGATGACCGGTACCGCGACGGGCGCCACCGCGGGCGCCACCACGGGTGCCACCTCGTCCTCCTCCACGGGCTCCACGTCGCTTTCAAGCAGCACCACGGTCCCCACGGGCCCGGCGGTGGCCATGGCGATGTCACCGCGCCCGCCGTGCACTTTATACGCGGCGCGTGCGCTTCGGCGCGCCAACCACGGGCGTGCCGGGCCCCGACTCTGTCTGCGAGTCGCTGCTCTCCGAGGCCTCGCTCGAGGACGACGACGACGACTCGGACGACTCCGTGGTGGTTGAAGTCGACGAGGGCGCCGTGTGGTCAACTTGGCCCGGCTGCGACAGCGGCCCCCGCTTGGGCCGCAGCGCGATGTACTTGGTCAGGAAGGAGGCAAGGCTGGTGTGCGTGCTGGTTGCGAGGGCGCCGCTCAACAGGTCCGCGTACACGGCGCTCAGCACTTCCACGGCGCGCGGGGAACGGGGTGTGGTCGACGCCATGGCACGGATGATCGGGTTTCACACGTCGGACACAACGTAAACCGCATCAATCATGACGGAGCCCGACAACAAGAAGCGCGCGCTCGAGGACGGCGCGCCCACAACTGCGCCTTCCACGACCGAACTTCACACCTTCTTCACCGTAGACGAGGGCACAGGTGTGGAGCACTACTGGGTCGACTTTGCACTCGCTCCCTCGGCCGCGCTCCTCCTGAGCGCGGTGCGCGAAGCGCGCCGGCGCCCCTCTGAACCCGCGGAGAAGGCCGAGTTCGAGGTCATGTCACTGGCCACTCAGATGATAGGGATGCGCGGCAACGTCACGCACGATGACGACGACCTCGCCGTGCTGGAAGCCAACCCGGAACTGCGCCGCTGGCTGGAGGCGAGCGCACCGCACTGGGAGCACTGGCACATGTCGAGAGACTCGCTCCCCGAGGACGTGCCCTACCATGTGCACCAGTTTGTGTCGTGGCTCTAAAAACGCTTCCTCCATGCGCGCCCTGGCCACGGGTGGATCACTGCACCGGGACGCGTACCTCAGCGACAGCGGCGAGCTGGTCGTGGTGGATGAGCACAACCGCGAAAAGGCGCGCCACTCTGTCCCCGGCGCCACACACGTAACTTGGTCCCCGGGCGGCGTGTGGCTGGGCTGCGCGGGCCGCGGCTCGCTGTGGATCTTCGACTGGCGCCCCGCCTTCACCTCGTACGTGCGCCACTACCAGGACAAGCGCGTCTGCACGTGCCTGACCGTAACGGACGACTTTGCCGCGGTGGGGTTCTACTCGGGCCTCATCCTCGTGCACAACCACGCAGCGCGTGGCGTTCGCCCGCGCGAGTTCCACCACAGCGAGGTCGTGGAGAGCGTGATGTTCTCTCACGCACACCTGGGCGCCATGGCGGCCAACGGCGAATTCCGCGTGTGGAATTTGCGCCGCGGCCGCGCCGCCTCGCTCGTCATGCGGCACCTGTCGCACGCCGCGTGGGGTGGACGCGACCTGGACACGCTGATCACCGTGTGCGACGACGACAACGTGGTCCACGCCTGGCTGGGCCGCCCGCCGTACGGCCTGCGCCGCTGCTGGGGCACCGTGGGCCGCGCGGACGCCGTCGCCGTGCACAATGACACCGTGTCGCTGGCCACGGGCGCCGGCACGATTGAAACGCACGACGCGCTGCGCGGGAAGGTGCTCTGGGAGGCGCCGCTCGCGCACGGTCTTGTCACGGACCTCGTCTACTCGCCCGACGGCAAGTATCTGGCTGCCGCTTACGCGGGTGGCTACGTGGTGATCATGAGCGCTGCGCGTGTGCGCGACATTGTCGTGGCGCCGGCGAGCGAGCGCTTGCTCGTGGGCTGGGATGCGCGCAACCAACTGACCTTTGCCAACCGCGGGCCCAGCTCGACACCCCTCCGCTGGAAGGCGCCCATTCTACGCGAGCTGGACGCGTACGAGACCGCGGCCGAAGCGCTGCCCAACGTGCTGACGCGTGCCAAGAGCTGCGCGTTTGGTGCGAATGTCCTTCATCCCGGCTACACCCTGCACACCCTGCACGCGCTCTACTGTGCCAACGCGCGCGCGCCGGCGCTCACGCCCGTGTCCGTGGACGACAAGACGCACGACATGCTGTGCGAGATACTGCGCCAGCGTGTGACAGGCTCCGCACAGAGTTAAACGCGTCCCTCACTTCTTCACTTTCTTCTTTCTCTTTGTCTCGCTTATCGCACCGGCTGCCGTGGCCATGGCATACATGGCAGCAGCCGTGGCACGCGCGTCTGACGGCTCCAGCGCGGGCATTGGTTCCATCTTGATGCCTTCGGCGAAGTTGGACATGGCTTCCATTGCCCAGTGCGCCAGCGCCTTGATCTCGGCCTCGCTCGCGTCGTGGCGCTGCCTCTCGCTGTCCGAAATCCCATACCAGCGGTTATCTTCGCCCTGCGCTGCCGCATTACCGAGCGTGAAGTACTGCACAAGCTCGGTCCGAGGCACGGGCGTTGTCACCGCAGGAACGTCGCGACGCACACACACGTCTGCCGGCTCAAAAGAGGTAACATTGGCCCAGGCCGATTGTTGCGCCACGGGCGCCACCTTGTCTGCCTGCACTAGGATCGAGGCCAGGTCCAGGTGACCAAAGTAACTGTGCAGTGCCACCACGCCGTCCGCTGTGCTCTGCATGGCATTAACCATGTCCACGCCTTCGCGCAGAACCTCGACGCCAATAAAGGCCGCGCCAGCAACTGGAGCACTGATGGACAGGGCAGCGACAACAATCTCGGCACGGAAATAATACGACGTGGCCGCCAAGGCAACCGACTCGCCAATCTTGCGCACGTTATTCGTCCACTCACCCGACGCCAGCGAGTTCTGCAGCAAAGTGACACCGGGTTGCAGCGTCTCGGCCGTTTCGTTGCCTACCGCGGCGCGCAACAGTTCGAAGGCTGCATTCGTGCTTGCTGACGCCACGTAGCCAAGCGTGTCGCTGGCATTCAGGCCCGCCTCGAGGCTCAGTAACAAAGTCTGCGCGACACTTGGCTGAAGCTGATTCCAGAAGGCGCGTTCGCGAAACAACTCCTCCACGCGCATGAAAACCAGTGTTTGTCCGGCACCGCGCTGCACGAAACGCGTCCAGTCGTCGACGCCGTGCAGCGCAGCCAGTGCGTCAACTTGCGCGGGGAGCAGCGGCATGGTGTTGCGCTGCACCCAGGGCACAACGGCCACCGAACGACCGCCCTCGTCGACGCCGCGCACCACTGCGCCTGGCACGGTGCTCAGCTGCTGCACATAGGCGGACACGTCGGCCCGCAGCCGCTGCACTGCGACCTGCGAGCTACCAAACACGGCGCGCAGCGCGACAGCTTCGCCCACGCCGGCCGTTATGCGCGGCATGTACTGGCCCGACGGGGCAAAGGCGCCAAACGACGGCGGTATCACAGTGGCCAGCTCGATCCTGTTGTAGCGCATCACGCGCGTCATGGTGTCCAGGAGGAGTGCCGGTGGCGCCACGCGCAACATACGTCGGTATGCCACGTCGACGTTGAACAGCGCGTTGCCTGGAACCTCGGTGATGCTGCGGTTGAGCGGTGGACCCTCCACTTGGCCCAGAGCCGCGGCAAAGTCTGGCTGCACCAAGAGCGCGAAGTCAGCGCGACGCGCCGCCTCGCCGAGGTCGCCCTCGAGGCCTTGCGCGAGCATAACATTGTTCAACATGGTGGCCACGCGTTCTCCTTGCGCCGGCGTTGACGCTACGCCAGCACGAACCACGTCATCGCCCGTCACCGGCGCAACGGGATCAACGCGAAGCGTGGCATCAATCCATGGATGGAGTGGCGCCGAGTAGGGAAGCCCACGCAGCGCGTCGCGAGCAGTGGTGGCAACGATCTCGCCAAACACAAAACGAGTGTTGCGCGGCACGGGGTCCCCGCCACCAGGGTATGCGCGTTCCACGAGAACATTGCTCATCCACGGCGTCGCGTGTGACACGGCTTGTATGAGCAGTGTGAGCATGATGAGGCGGAAGGGCGTTCCAAACAGCATCTTCGTCAGCCACCACATCACCGAGCCCAGCCCCGCCGCCGGGTTCAGCGCCGTCAGCACAGCGCCGCGACCAATCGATGCCGCCGCGCTGCGCAGACTCGGCAACGCACCCGCGCCCGGACCCGTCGCCTGTACCAAGCCCGCGCGAGCTCCGTGAAGGGTGGCGGTCGCCACGCCAATGCCTGCCACAACAGCAGCCGTTCCAAAGCTGAGCGGGCCGCCGAGTGCACCCTGCACCGCTGTCAAGGCGCGCACCAGGGCATACACGTATCCGATGCCCATGTTCTGCGCGTGCATGGCGGCGAGAAATCCCAGTGGAAGCAGGTAGGTGACCGCCACGCACGAGATGTCAGTGTGCATGTACCAGAGCGACAACAGCACGCCCTGAACAAACTCCATGGCCGCCCGCCAGCCGCGGCTTGGCGGCGTGGGCGGCGTCGCCGCCGCGCCTTCTGGTGCCGCATCAGGTGCCGGCGCTACAGCGCGTGCCTCGAGCACCGCCTGCCGCGCTGCCATGTCGGCCAGCGTGTCGTTCAGCTTGCGCAACACCTCGAGCGTGCACTTCTGCACTGCTATGCCGTCCTCGTGCACGGCCTTGGCCGCCGCATCCGCGTAGACTCCTCGCCCGGCGAACAGGGGGCGGAGATCGGCCTCGGCACGAATGCGATTGGTGGCATCCGTGTGCAGTGCCTGCGCAGCAGGCTCAAAGGGCGCCGCGCGACGCGCGGACAAATCGGCGGAGACGCTGCGTCCCAGCCGCTGCTCTCTCAGCACGTCAAAGACGTCGGTGGCGCCACCCTCAATGCGTTCGCGCGGTTCCTCGGCCGTGAATTCGCCCAGTGGGTGTCCCGCCGCTGAGCACACGTCGAGAACTGCGGCAGAGCGACGTGCCAGCGGCACGGCGAGGCGCGCGGCATCCACTGGGTTTCCCGAGGCACGCGCGCGTCCGTACGCTGTCACAAAGGCTAGCGAACGCGTCGTCTCGTCGTACATCATTGTGCCAACACGCGCTGCGTACTCAGCCGCGGCCACGATTTCCTCCGCTCGCTTACTGCCCTTGTAGAGTGATGCATCGGGCTTCACAACTGGCGCCGCGTATCTAGGCGGTGCGCTGGGCACGGTGCCAGGCTGTGGCGTTTTCCCGCTGGGCGCGGCGGTCGGCGCACCACCCATGGCCTTGAAGAGGGCCTCGAGAAGCTCGGCGTCGCGCAGGTAGCGCGCGTCGCTCTCGCTGGAGCCTTCACCCCAGCTGGCATCGCTGCGGCGCAGCGCCTCCTCGAAGGAGGCCATTGTAATCAGCCGCGCGCCACACCGCTATATAGTGGCACACACGACGCCGCGCACGCCGCGGTGAGAGTCAAATGAACCGCGTGCTGCTTGATGTGGAGCAGATGAACGCGGCGTGGGCGGCGCGGCGCGCAGACATGGTGTGCATGTGCATGGCCGAGATCAACAAGCGTTTGTTCTCGGGTCGCGGTGTCATTGCCCAGCGCGCCGGCGTCGCCGACGACTCCGATGACACGTTCATGAGCACCTACATGGTGCCGTTTGCGCGCGACTCCGAGGACGCGTACATGGCCTTTGGCGTGGTGCCAATCGCCGTGGGCCGCGTGCGCGGCGTGGGCCACGGGGAGCAAGAGCTGGTCCCCTTTGTCCCGCGCTACGGCACCTACAACATCAGCACCTGGGCAGAGAACGGAGTGCAGCAGTTTGGCTTCCACTGGACCGCCGACGGAGCCGCCTCACCCTCCCGCTGGGGAAACCTCGCCGTGGACCCCGACGCACAGGTGCAGGTGGCACACGACTTTGGCAAGGACCCTGACCTCACGGGCCGCCTCAACTCGCTGTTTCACAGCTGCGTGCCAGCGGTGAATCTCGCCAACAAGATGACCGGGCACCTGTTGGACGCCGAGCGCGTGGCCTCGCTCCCACCCGTGGTCACGGAGTACGACGCGAGCCGCGCGCCCGCGGTTGATCCAGTGATCAAGAGCAGCCCCTACGCTGGGGGCGCACCGGAGGCTGAGTGTGAAACACACGCGGTCAACACGCTGACGCGCACGGCCGAGCAGCAGGCGGTGTGGAAGGAGCAAATGCGAGCCCACGCGCGTTCGCACGGCTACACACCTGGCGAGATGTTCCGCACGCGCGAGACCTCGCTCGTGGACGCGCCTGAGTTTGCCAATCCCGCCGAGGCAATCGACGATCGCGGCTACCGCATGCCGTGGGGCACCTCGCTCCCTTTGCCCCCGGAGCGGCACCTGGTCGCCTTGCAACTACCGCAAGCGCGCGCCGACTACGTTCCCATTCAAACGATGTGCCTTGAACGAGTGTGCGCCGTGCTGGGCGTGCCGCGCTCACTGTTCACGGGCTCGAGCGCGGTGAGCGCGGGCGCCGAGAACACCGCGAGCGACATGCAGCGCACCGTGCGCCACCTGGCCGACATGCTGACCACGCTCATGACCCTAGCCTACAACGTTACGCAGGGCACTCGCACGCTAGAACGCGAGCTGCGCTCCACCATCGAGCGCGTGCGCGTGTCGCGCAAGCTGGCCCCCATCGTCTCGCTCATCAGCGTGGAGGAGCGCAAGGCCATGCAGCGGCGCGCCTTTGTGCGGCTCACCTTTGACCTGCCGCCCGCGGTGGACTTGGACAAGCTGGCCTGGCTGTACGGGGCCAAGATTATTTCGTGGCGCACCTTTGCGCGCTACGCGCTGCGCGGCGCCGAGATGGACGCGAGCGAACTTGCCACGCTCGACGACCCGCACAAGGACGACGACAGGCGCTCGCTCGCGTTCCAAGAGTTGAAAGAGGACGTGGCACCGGGTGCACGGCCCCCGGGGGGCAAGTCCAAGAAGCGCAGCAAGCGATCGTGATGTACAGCGGTGGCTGCGAGGTGGGATAAAAGTGCACACGAAAATCGGATTCAACATGGGCCGCACCAAGCACGTGGCGCGCAAGTCGGTGGGCGGCAAGATGCCCCGCCGCGAGAAAGCGGGCGCGGTGAAGAAGGGGGTCACTGCCACGGCCACAAGTGCCGAGGCCGCCGATCCTTCATCGCCCGCGGACCTCGTCGACGCTGTCACCGCGTCATCTGCAGTGTTCGCGGAGGCCAAGAAGCCTCGCAAACCGCACCGTTTCAGGCCCGGCACCGTGGCGCTTCGCGAAATCCGCCGCTACCAGCGCAGCACCGAGCTGCTCATTCGCAAACTGCCCTTCCAGCGTTTTGTTCGTGAGATCGCCCAGGACTACAAGACAGACCTCCGTTTTCAAAGCGCGGCGGTGGCGGCCTTACAAGAAGCGTCCGAGGCGTACCTCGCGGGCCTCTTCGAGGACGTCCAGCTGTGTGCGATACACGCGAAACGGATCACGATAATGGTAGGGCGTTTTGCCATCTTGTCTGACACCCAGCACAGCCGCGCGACATGTTTCTCGCTCGCCGCATTCGCGGCGAGCGCCAGACCTGAGTTCGTCAAGTCAATAAATGACCTCGCACAGAAACCCATACCACAATGCCGTTCTCGCCAACCACAATCTCCGCGATTGAAGCCGAGGCAGACAGAATGGGATGTGCCGTTGGCCCGCTGTCCGTTGAAACATTACGCATCAAGTACACGCTCGACATTGCGCTCAACGCTCTCGCCGCGAACCGCGAAGCCGAGGCGCGCAACGCTGTGCTCAGTATTGCAGCGCTCTGCGCGCGGTGCATTGATCAGCACAAAGGGTCAAACCGCTGGGGCATAGTCCACGTTAGCGTGGTGAAAACACACGACGCCGCCAAATTCCCTTACGACTGCAGACTGCACCTTACTGATAGGCGCGTGATACGGGCGCCATTCACGTCGACCTCCGACATCCTTGCGGCCTACAAACTTCTCGGCCCGCAAGTGTTTGGGGACTCACGCGACTTATCTTTTGCTGTTGTGAACGGACTGTGCGACCTCGGTGTTGTTGAAGCCTTGCTGGACAACGCGCTGAGGGCCGCGGCGACAAGTTAAACTTCACTGCGCAGCCACGCGACACTCCTCCTGGTGTGTGTCCCAATGAACCTCCTGACACTCCGCGGAACAATACCGCGCCTCCCGGCACCCGGAACACTTAAGATCGGCAGGGATGCCACACCTGGCGCACAGAGTCCATGGCGCGCGAACCACGAGTACCTCGGGCGCCAGGCGCATATTGACATCGCGCCGCGCGTCCACGGCGTAACACACAATGTCTCGCCGCGCGCGAGGCGCGTCCAGAGCAGCACAAAGGGCAGCCTGCAGAGCCGCATCGCCGTCGAATTCGTTCATGGCCGAGGCAACGATGTCGGCCTCATCTGCATCGCCGCAGATCACCTCCGCCGCTTCTCGCTTGGATCCGCGCGTGCGCGACACGACAAAGAAATTCGCCGGTTCGCGGCGCCAACTGCCCTTGATGAGCATCACCATCACGTAACGATTGGCGACACTCTCACGAGGAGCACCCTTGCCACTGAATGCACGCCGCAAAATTGGCATCGCGGCAATAACATGGGCCACGAAGCACCACGGCTCGCCGCGCTTGCGTTCAACGGGCGTCGCGCCTCCGCAGACAAAGGTCTTCCTGGACATTCCGAATTTCGCTTCCATGACCAGCGAACTCGCACCCGTGCCCGGAGATCTCCTCTGGGCCACGCGCCATTGGCGCGACGACGTGGAGCTCCTCGCGGCGCCAAAGGTCCGCGTAACAAACGTGGTGTCCACGTACCAGTTCTGCGAGTACGTGGTCGACGTGGAGGCGCTCACGCGCGCGCTGCCGGGCATGTTTAGTCCGGCGCGCTTCCCCGCGCCCAGCGTGCGGCAGGACGCCTCGTGCACGCTCTTGTTCAGCAGCGGGCGCGCGGTGTGTCCGGGTTCGCCCAGCGTGGCCGTAGCGCACAACACGGCGTGCAAATTGGTCCAGGTGGCGCTGTCGCTGGGCATTCCGGCCGAGCTGCGGGGATTTTCCGTGCGAAACACCGTGTGTTGTTGCGAGGCTGGCTACAGCGTGGACATTGACGCCATGGCGCGCTCGTATCCTGTTCAGGCCAAGGCGACTGCGTTGCTCGCACCGACGTCGCTGACACCCGCCGCAGGTGCGCGCAGTGTGTCTTATTCGTCGTTCTCGCTCTCTCCTCACCTCCTTAAGTACCGCTCGGGCTCCTTCCCGGGCCTAAACTTCATGCTGTCCAAGCCCGCCGTTACGTTTGCCGTGTTCTTGAGCGGCAAGTGTAACATTGCCGGCGCCGCAAGCGAGCGCGAGGCACAGCTGTGCTGGACGTGGTTCGCCACGCGCGTGTTGCCGCGCTTCGCCAAGGCGACCGCGGCCGATTCCAGCGGCACCGCGCACTACCGGGCTCTCACGGCGCGCCGCGCGCGAAGCGAGCTCTCGCGCCATCTTCTTGTCCGGGCCGCCGCCCCGGTGGTGGTCAGCGAGGCGAATCTCGCCATGGACCGCATGGCAGGTGCGTGGCGAGGCCACAGCCGTGTCTGTCCGTGCGTGAGCGCGCCAGCCAATGACTGGAACTTTTTCGAGAATCTGCGCGCCGCGTGCCTGGCCGCCGCAGGCGACGAAGCGGCCTCGCTTCGCCTCGTTGGCCCACACGTGGATGCGCGCTGCGTGCCCATGCCGTGCGGCGCCGCGGAGGTCAAGGACGCGTTGCGCGCGCTGTTGCACGCGTGTGAGAGACAGCGGCTCATTGTGACCGAGGTTCTGGGTGGCGCGGACAACCACGAGCCCAGCGAGGATGCGTGTCTGTGGGACGCGGTGGCCATGGCGCAGCTGGAGGCTCTGCGGGCGGACTCCGAGCTCACGGCGTTCTGTGTGGAGGGATAAACTCGATCCGCAAATGTCCATTCCCGACCGACTCAAACCCATGGCCGCCGTGTCAGCGCGAGAGTTCTCTGATCTTATCTGCAATGGCATCGACGCTGCGCGTGCCGCGCAAGCTCGACAAATCGAGTACATCTTCGACGAATTCGTCTTCACGTCCGAGAACGTGGCACACGCTCGCGGCGCCATCGACGAATTGACGCGCCGCAACAAGTGTTCGGCTGTTCTCTTCAATATTCGCCAGATATTAGAGGAGCTGCATCACCTACCGTGGCACGGCAAGGCATCAGGTTTACTTTTTGACTGGTTCAAACAACCCCTGTGTGACAGAGCATACGACCTGGCCCAGGTGCAAATGTACGCACTTGTAGACAATGGCACTGGCGGCGACTACAGCGCGCGGTTTCACTCGTCACTGACAAGCCGCGTGTGCGCACACTTTGGCCCCGCGTTTCGCGTCTACGTGCACGCCGACACAGGCCTTGTGGAGGCTACCATAGCCTGGGGCTACGCGACGACAAGACACGCGCCCGCTGACGTCATACAAGTGCGGACGACCGAGCAGCTGCCGGTGTGGAAGGAGCAAATGCGACAATACGCGCGCGAACAGGGCTTCACCATGAACCAGGTCTTCGCGACGAGAGAGTGCGTGTTGTAATGGAAAACCTAAAAATGGCATCGGACGCGCCACCGCCCCGTGACGTAGTCCACGAGCGCGAATTGTACAGCGAGATCATCGAACACGACGAGCGCCCGACGTACCGCAAACTGGAGGTTCTTCTGCACACCATGAGAGTCGCACACGAGGCGGAGGAGAAGGCACGCGAGGAGGACAAGCAACGCCGCGATAAAGTTCTGGACATGCTCCTTGACCACCGCCGCGAAATCGACGAGCTCAAAGCGTCAGTGGCAAACTTGCGCCAGGGACCAGCACCGAAGCGACGCAAGCGCCGCGCGTGATCGCACACGCGTGGCCACACATATAAAGCGGCCGCGGGCACAACACGCGCGCACGCGCCATGCCGAGCGCCGTGGAACACGCGGAGCGCGGCGCGCACACGCTCTTCCACGAGGTGCTCTACTTCATAGGCGAGAGCGCGTACGATGTGATCTGGTTCGCTGGCACGGCGGCCGTGGTGGGCGCGACACTGGCCGGGCTGCTGGCCGTCACCGTGATGTTGCTACGCGTGTGCGGCGTCGGCGAGCACACGCGGCGCCTCGTCAAATACCTTGGCGGCATCGGCGCCTTTACACTGACCGCGTGGCTGGCGCTCAAGGCGGTGGGCCTGAGCGTGACCGAGATCAGCTCGGTGGGCTTGTTTGGCCTGGTGCTCAGCTACGGACTGGGGAACTTCATCAGCAACGGCGCCGCGGGCATCACGCTCACCTTTGACAACGTGGTGGCCATTGGCAAGCACGTGCGCGTGAATTCGGCGCTGCGCCCGCAAGGCGTCGTGGTGGACATGAATCTGCGCCACGTGGTGTTGCTCGATGCCAGCAAGGGCGGCACGCCCTTCTTGAACGGCGCCGCGCCATCGCCAGGCGCCGTGCCCGAGCTTGATTACGTCCCAAACACGGATTTCACCACTTGCGGCTTCACCGTGCCCGCGCACGACGCCGGCGCGGCCCACCGACAAGGCGACCGCATCGAGGCGCTGAACATGCCATGGACAGGGGTTCAAGTTCTCCCCCTGGCGCCGCCACACAACAAAACATCGCCGCCTCCGCCGCCGCCGCAAGCCGCGCAGCCACCACCACCCGCGGCAACACTGCGCAACCGGCAGCCGCCGCCGAGCAGTGCACCACCCACGCGCAACACAGCACTGGCGGCGGCGTCGGCGGCCAAACAGGTGTAAATTGACTCACGTTTCACTCTCGCGCCGCGCCAGCTCGCCCACCAGCGTGGCCACAAAGGCGTCGCGCGGCCGCGCCGCGGACTCCCCGCTCAAATCGCGGCAAACACGACACGGCCCCTCGCGCCGCCACTGCGCCACACACGCGCGCAGCAGTGGCTCGTGCTCGCCGCGCGGCAGCGTCACCAGCAGCGCGTCCAGCAGCCGCGCTTGCAGCGAGGGCCAAAAGGCGGCTCCCGCGCGCGCACCGCGCAGCGCATCCGCCAGCGCGCCGCCAACTGCCACCAACTCCGCGTAAAGGCCGTCCGCCAGCCACCACGCGAAGCCGTCCGCGTACTCGTCGCACGCCACTCCGCCGTGCGCACCCAATTCCACCTCCACCACGTGGCGCAGCACCGCGTCCAGGCCTCCCGCCGCCAGCGCATCGCTCTCCACACGCGCCAGCAGCGCCGCCACGTGCGCCAGGCTCGCCGCGTGCGCGCGCGCTTGCTCCGCGTGCGCGGCCAGGAGCGAGGAGAAGGCCGTTGGGGGTAGCGAGGCCATTGTGTTGGGTTTCCGAGGCTGTGCGCGGCCCCGGAGACGCGCGGCATTGCAACGCGCGTGCTGGGTGCGGCGGGGCGTGCAAGGGGCAACGCGGCGACATGCGGTGGCAATGGCTCCAGCATTGCGGCGCCTTCCACATTTTGCTGTGTGCTGAATTTGATTTTCTCTCACACTCTGCGCCGGCCCTGGTCCACGGTGGCAACGTTGGGAGAGTGGGGAATTATTTATAACACAATTTTGCCACGTCACCTCTCGCCGACCCCATGGCCGTGTGTGTGACGTCACCAGGAACACGACGCACGTGTCGCCGTGTCAAACACGTCAGCGC
>Ga0163144_10000730_pt1 | contig 77177 bp, 77 predicted proteins | sample OliLak19BULKMAT1_FD_123175 | JGI IMG/M metagenome (GOLD analysis project Ga0163144, IMG submission 123175) | Freshwater microbial mat bacterial communities from Lake Vanda, McMurdo Dry Valleys, Antarctica - Oligotrophic Lake LV.19.BULKMAT1 | ecosystem: Environmental > Aquatic > Freshwater >... | reverse complement strand
TTGTCATCGACTGCACCATAATCGGATGCGTACCGCCGACCATCACGCCCCCGATGCTGACGGGGACGGAGCGGCGCCTTTGAGAAGCTGGCATACCTCTATTTTAACGCTAGACGCTCAGCCAATGCTTCGGAGTGTAAGGTGAATACTTTATGGATCTTTGCGATCTTTCATCCGAAGTAGCAAGAGATGGAACAGACTGGCTACGGACCGAATCGGCGGGGCAGGAATCGTGTCAAGAAGATCTTCGGGCCAATGATTGAAATGACCGTGCTCGAAGGCGGTACGATGAGCCGGAGTTACGCCCGGATAGTGGACTACAACGAGGGTGGATTCGGGTTTCTTTGTCACGATGCGATTAGCCCAGGATCTATCGTGAGTTTCGAGGACGAAAAGCTCGAAAAGCATAGAGCCAAGGTCACGTGGTGCCAGAAAACACGCGGTGGCGAGTATCGATTGGGCGTCAGCTTCGACATCCGCGCGCCGGGCGAAGAGGACGATACCGAAAAGGCCACCGACGAAACAGTTGACTACTACGAACTGTTGCAGGTCAATCCGAAAGCGGATTCGGATACGATCCATCGCGTTTACCGTATGCAGGCACAGCGCTTTCACCCGGACAATCAGGAAACGGGCGACGCCGCAACGTTCACGCTGATGCATGAGGCCTATACGAATCTCACCGATTCCGAGAAGCGTGCAGCCTACGATGTACGGTTGAACAAGATTCAAAAGAGGCGTTGGAAAGTCTTTGAGAAACCGGCGGAAGCTCAAGGCGTCGAGGCGGAGAAGCGCAAACGTATTGCGATCCTTTCGATGCTGTATACCAAGCGGATTCAGTCGCCTGGATCGCCGGCGGTCGGCATCGTGGATTTTGAAAACGTGCTCGGTATTCCGAAAGAGCACTTGGAATTTCCGCTTTGGTACCTGCGCGAGAGCGGTAACGTATCTCGCAGCGACAACGCCAAATTCACGATTACGGTTCGTGGTGTGGACGAGGTGGAACGCACACCGGAAGCCGCCACCACGGTCCGTCCCGTTCAAACCGACCGGCTACTTGCCTAGGTGCTATTTCTTCCGGTTGTAGAGCTTCTCGAAAGCATCGATCTGATCGACGATGACTGAAGGGTCCCGTCTCGCCTCTGGGTTGTCGAACAGCGGAATCAGATTCCAGCTCGCAGACAGCGTCAGCACGGCGCTCCGACCGGTAGCGTTGAGATAGTAATCCACACGCCGCGAACAGAAGGCGGTCATTTCCAAGCGAACCTCATCGATTGAGCTATCGCGTTCGGCCAACACAAGAATGGTGCGATTACTCCAGTGGAAAAGCCTATCCTCTGGCGGCAGCGATTTGATGAGGTGTGCCGAGAAAGCGTGGACGAGTTTTTCGGCGTTGTTTAGCCCATAGCGGATGCGGAACATCTCGAACTGGCTGAGAAGCAGAATGATCGCGTAGGATTTTTGGCTAGACGCCAGACTCATCTCGCAGGCCCGGATCGCTTTTGCTCTCAGCGGACTGGCAAGTTCTTTGGAGTTTTCCGAAGGGATATCTCCTTGGATCTCCTCTGCGGCAGCGGAACGCGCAGCAGGTTGGAGGTCTTGCCGCTGCTGCGATGGTGCCGCGCGAAAACTCATTGATGCGCCGGTGACTTCTCCGTTGTCATTCTTCACCGACGAAACCATCACGATGACTGGGTTCCGCTGCCCTTTTCTCGAGAAGAGGGTCGAACGCGATCCAGACCCGATGGCACTCGATCCTCCAAGGGCCGCGTTTAGAGTAGCCTCCAGTTCCTCGTTTCCTTCGCCTAGGGGGTCGAAGAACTCTTGCAGCGATCTTCCCGTGATGTCTTCGCATTGCGTCAGCCGCGCCGCGGTCGCATTGGCAAAGGTGATCTTTCGATCCCGTCCGACAATGAACACACTATCCAGCATTCCGTTCACGATGACAGAGAGCAGGTTACTCTTTTCGCGGTAGCTTTCCCGTTCCACCACCATGTTTCGCGCGGCGGACAAAATCAGTTCGATCTCCCCTTCGCGAAGGGGTTTGATCAAACCGCCCAGGGGCTTCAGATCCAGGAGTTTGTTTGCAGCCTGTGCACTTGCCGAAAGCAATAGAATCGGGATGTCCGCTTCAGAAATGATGCGCGATGTCGTTTCACCGTTGGGATTGCCTGCTAGCGCCGTCGCCACGATCGCCACTTGAGGTTTTCTCCGCTTGGCGATTTCTACTCCCATTGCCCCCGTACCCGCGTACGTCACCATATGTCCAAGCGCGGACAACGCCTGTTGAATCGCCATGGCTGTGGCCGCGTCATCCTCAATCAACAGGATGTCGAGGCTTTGACCGTCTGGCTTTACTGCTTCTGACGGGACCGGCTTTTCTGTCTCTTGGTTGTCCATTCGGCTCGATGCACTTCCTTCTCATTCGCAGGTTAAAGGTCCCGCAAATTGACATCTTACTGAGGCTTATCGGCGTTGAGTGCGACGATAAAGAGCAGTCCGCCATGTTTTGTTTGGAGAGTGTTCCGGTGCAGCGGCCGCATCAACCCGATCTCGCCCGGTAGCAGCGATCTCGGGGACGACAGCACGTAGCTTTCCTGCTGGTCCAACCGTCCCAATAATGTTCCGCACAGCATGTTCGATAGCTCGCACATGACATCCCACGCGGACGTTCGTGTCAGCGGAACCCCCTCTTCAAGACTGAGAAACACGCCCGCTAAGCTGCGCGCCGTTCCCTCCTCCATGGCCAATGCGCAGGTGCCCTTCAACCTTTTTCCCTCGAAGTCCAGGCCGACGATGATTGGATCCACCCATCCCGCTGGAGGAAATGTCGTTCCAGTGAGCACAGGACTCATGAACATCGTGCCAAGCACGTCATTGGCCGCCGCCCGCATTTTAGCGTGCACAGCAGCCGTTAGCATCGGTTTGTCCTCCCACCCATTCGGATCGATTCTCGTCTCATACTTTCCGCCTTCCGTCACCCATCCTCTACGTCATACGGATTGGTGCGCCTGCACACACTGGTTGTGACCCGACATTTACCCGCCCATGACAGATAGGACCTTTTGCTTGATCGTTTCCGCGTTGAAAGGCTTACAGATGTAACCCTCGCAGCCGAGTTGACCCATCTTGACCACCCGTTCGGTGGAGTTGTCCGTGGTGACCATAATCACCGGAATTTCCCGATGCATCCGATCGGCCTTGACCTGCCTGATGAATTCATCGCCATCCATGTTCGGCATGTTCAAGTCGCTGAAAATAAGGTTGAACTGGCTCTCCTTAAGTCGAGCCAAGCCTTGCACACCGTCACCGGCCTCACCCATCATTTCAATGGGTAGACCAGACGCCGTAAGGATCCGCTTAATGTGTGCCCGCATTGCAGCCGAATCGTCCACGATGAGAATCCGCAGTGACATTGTAAATTCCTCCAAGAAATCTCATCGGCTCCGATAAGAGATCTTTAAGAAGATAAGTTCGACGTTCAGAAACCATCGAATGGAACCAAACGACACCCGACTGACAGTGCGAACCGCTCCGTTCCTTGCGATGTCCGCAACAGCGCACAATGGTCTGGAAAAGCTAAGCATCCGGCTGGCCGAAATTCATACGGAAGGTGGCAAGTTCACCGAGAAAGAGTGCGAAACCTTTCTCAACCAACTGAAAGCTGCCCAAACAGCCTTGACAAGTTGTAGCGATCTCGTCAACGCGATGCGCATCGAACTGATCGAGGTTCGCACCCTGCTCGACGAAAACGAAGACGCCAATCCGTCCGCCAACGCCAGCCCGAGGCGGGAAAGCAATCCGGAAGACGAAATGTTTCCTGCCGGCGATGTCTCCGATACTCTTTCCGGCCTCCCCGGTCGCTCCATTGCGATCCGAGCGATCCAATCGGCCCTTTCGGTTGGACGTCCGCGCTATGCCTGCATCTTTTCCATAGACCGTCTGCGTTATCTGAGTTCCCGATACGGTACCGACGCCGGCCAGCAGGCCATTCGCCTCTACGGCCAACATCTCCGCACGAGAATGCCGAGCGATACAATGCTCTTTCGCTGGGGCGGTGGTTGCTTCCTCGGGCTGTTCGACCTTTCCGGTCCCATCGGCGACGCACGTGCCGTCGTCGAACAAGTCCGATCGCAAAAAGTGAAACTCAACTTCGAGTCCGACGTTCGAAGTGCTCTACTGAGTCTCACTTCTGCGTGCCTTGCCATCTCCTTCTCGTCTGTTGCATATCATCTCGTCGCCATCCAAGAAATCGATACCTTCATCGACAATCACTCATGCAAACAAACCGACTAATCGCTTTACTCCACTTTTCTCGGTGGTTCTACTGCTAACCTGAAGATAGTGAGATTCACGGACACGTTCCAAAACGGAACAGCTCGTCCGCTGTACAAGGGGATGCAAACTGCCGTTTTCGCAGAGCAGTATTCTGCTTCGCTGTCTTGCCGGCATTCAGGCCGGCGTGCTCGGCGGCCTTGCCATGCTGCTCTATTTCTCGGTGGATGCGATCATGCACCGGCAGCGTTGGGCCGCTCCTGAAATCCTGCTCGGCACCGCGGTTTATGGCAACTGGGCGATCTGGCACGGAAGCTTCAAAGCCATGCTCGCAGGTGCGGGGTTCCAACTTTTTCTAGCGGGCCTCGCTGGAATCTCTTGTGCACTGCTGTTTTCCGGATTCCGCGCATTTCGCAGCGGCGGATTGCTTGCCCTAGCCTCGGGTCTCGCCTTCGCCTTCGCCTGGTATTCGCTGTGGTATCTCTGGATTCTCCCGCGCTTCGCCCCGCTTATTCCTCAATACACGTCGCGATCTGTGGCCATTGGCGCCCACGCTCTCCTCGGGCTTCTACTTTCCCGCATCCCAAGGTTCTACCGGCAGTTGGACCCCGACGGCCTCAACTCTTAAGACGCTGCATCCTCACCTTCGGGATAAAACCCGGATGCGATTCCCACGTCTGCCCGGTCACGCATCGCCTCGTACTATCGTCGAATCCCGCAACAAGTCGTGTAGCGATGCCTGCAAGAATTTCGACACTCTTACCCCGCTAGCTCAAGATGTGGTTCCCTGGCCAGTGTCGGCGGTCGCGACGGGCATTCCCCAGTCCTCGGGAGCTTGTCCCTCGGGCAGCAATTCACCCTTCTCAAGGTACCGAATGCGGCTCGCCGTGCGCGCCGCATGAGGATCGTGCGTCACCATCACAATGGTCTTGCCGTATTCCTTGTTCAAGCGGGAAAGCATCTTCAGCACGTCCTGCGCGGAGGTCGAGTCCAGATTGCCTGTCGGTTCGTCGGCCAGGATCAGATCCGGATCTGTCACCAATGCCCGCGCAATCGCCACGCGTTGTTCCTGACCTCCCGACAACTGCCGCGGCAGATGCCCCATACGGTCTCCCAGCCCGACGAGTTTCAGTGCCGTCTCAGCATGTTCCATCCGTTCCTTCGAGTTCAGATTGGTCAGCTTCAAAGGCAACTCCACGTTTTCCAGGGCCGTTAAGACGGGAATCAGGTTGAATGACTGGAAGATGAATCCAATGTGTTCGTTGCGCCAGCGCGCGATCTCGCGATCCGTGAGCGAACGCAGATCTTCTCCGAGAACCAGAATCTCACCGTCAGTCGGGCGGTCCATCGCAGCGATGAGATGCAACAGCGTCGATTTCCCCGAACCGGAAGGACCCATCAATGCGACGAATTCGCCACGATGGATATCGATACTCGCGTTCTTCAAAGCAAAAACATGAAACTCGTCGCGCACGTACTCCTTAGAAAGTTTGCGCGTTTGGATGACCGGCTCGCTCATTGTTTCACCTTCACTTTCATCCCGGCTTTCAGATCCGGCGGAGGCGCGCTGATCACATCCTCGCCACCCAGTAACCCGGATTCAATGCGCGTCCCCTGCGGTCCTGCCGGTCCCGCCTTCACCATCCGGCGCACAGCAACGCCGTCCACCAGCAGAAAAACCGCACCATCGACGATGGCCGACGATGGCAAGTACACTACAGGCTTCTGCGGCTTGTCCGGTTCCGCCGTCGCTGGCTTCTCATCGGCGAGAAACGCCACACTCGCATTCATATCCGGACGCAGATACTCATCCGGATTCCTGATCTTCACCTTGACCTGCACGGTCGCCTTCTGCCGGTTGGCCTCCGGCGAAATTTCATCGATCACACCTTCGTACTTGCGGTCCGGATACGCGTCCGTGGTCACGGATCCCCTGGTGCCGTTGCGCAATTTGGCGAAGTCATTCTGGTTAATGTCGAGTTCGACTTTAAGGTCATTTAAATCGGCGATGGAGACAACGTAGCCTTTCGCGCCTCGATCGCCTACAAAACCGGTCGTGACGAACTCGCCTCTTTCCACATTTCGTTCCAGAATCGTGCCGGTAACGGGTGCCGTAATGATCGTATTCGAGAGCTGCGTTTCGAAAAACGAAAGTCCGCCTTTGGCCTGCATAATTTGGCCCCGCACCTGCTCGATTGCCTCTTTCCTGGGCCCCAGCTTGGATAGTTCCAGCGTTCGCTCGACGGATCGCAGACGTGCCGCTGCGGCATCGTAGCGGCCCTGCGCATCGTCAAGACGTTGCCGAGCCTCCACTCGCTCTTCCACAAGTTTGCGGGTGCGATCCAGTTGAACGCGAGCATTCACGGAATCGGCGCGCGCCTGTTCCACATCCGCCGCAGCCCGCTGCACCTCTTCAGGACGCGATCCATTCTGCGCCTCCGCCAGCCGCGCTTCGAGGTTCTGCAGATTGCCCCGAGCCTGCTGCACCTGCGCCTTGTATTCGTCGTCTTCCAGCTTGACCAAAGTCTGGCCCTGTTTGACTTTGTCTCCTTTTTCGACACCGATCCAGGCGACTTTGCCCACCACTTTAGAGGCAAGCTGAATCTTGTGCGCGGCAATCACATAGCCGGTGGCGTTCAGGATCACGCTGCCTTGCGCAGCCGCCGAACCCGCGGTGACAGACTTCGCCCGCACAGTCTCCACTTCAACCGCTTTGTTCATCAGCCCATAAACGAATCGCGCCGCTCCGGCAAGCAGAAACAACGCGATCCCGGCAACGATCCACTTCGTGGCCCATCCAGAACCTTCACTTCGTTTCTTGCGGCTACGGTCAATCCGCAAACTTTTTAGTTCAGCTTCCATTTCCTGATTTCCTTTAAGCATCGCGAAGTGCTGCGAGAATCTCTTTTCGAGCGGCGTTGAGAGAAGGGAAGAATCCGCCAACCGCTCCCAGCACTAACGCGAAAGCGATACCCGATAGCATGATCTGCGGAGTCACCCGAAAGTTGAACGATACTTCGCTGAAGGTCGTAAAGTTACCGATTCCCGTTGTGATGCCGTTGAGCGGCAGCACCAGCAGACAGCCCAGCAATCCGCCTAAGAGCGACAAGGCGATCGACTCGATGAGAAAGCTCAACAGAATGCTGCCCTGCGAGAATCCCAACACGCGCAAGGTGCCCACTTCACGAGCACGTCGCGCCACGGCGGCGTACATCGTATTCATCGCCGCAAAGCTCGACCCCACCGCCATAATGATCGAAACGAAGATGCCGAGAAATTGTATCGGCGCGCCGGAACTGGTCTGCGATGCCATGTATTCATCCTCAAGCCGAGCTTCCATGTTGAGCTTCACGTCGTCGTTGATGTTGTTCACCAGTGCCTTCGCACTGGCTCGATCCGTGGCCCGCAGCAGGATCGAACTCAGGCCCTCCATGCGGTTGTAGTCGCTGGCGACCTGATTGAGATCCCCAAAAATCTCACTGTTCGCCGCACTTTCTCCAGCGTCGAAAACTCCAACGACAGTCCACGATCCTTTACCGAACCGCAGTTGCTTGCCGGTCGCCGCGTCCGGATATCGCTTCGAAATGCCTTTGCCGACGGTAATTTCGCGCTGCCCTGGGCTGAACCAGCGCCCGCTGGCGAGTTTCAACCCACGCATCTCCGCGCCAACCGGCAGAAGTCCCCGCAACGTCACGTTCATCCCATTCGGACTGTCCACCGACTGTAGATTGATGATCGTCACTAGTTCGAGAGAAGCCATTGGATCGTTGTTGGATGCCGCATCGAGCCCCGGCCTGAACTTCATTTCCTGATACTGCTGTCTGGTAACGCCACTCGACAGCTCCGCCGTGGCACCTTTGCGCATCACCAATACCTGCTTCGGATTTCCCGCTGTCGAAAAGGCGGATTCCAGCCCTGCCATGAGAGCCAAAACGGATAGCAGGACCGCGACTGTGAGTCCGATGCCAAGCGCGGTCATGAAGGTTGTCGTCCGCCGAACCAGCAGGTTCCTCATGTTGTAAGAAAGTGGAATCGCCATCAGCCCGAATACCTTAACGACTCAAGAATCGGTGTGCGCGCAGCGTTTGCTGCCGGAACCAGCGCGCTCGCGAGACCAATCACCATCGCCGTGGCAACGCAGAGCAAGGCGACATCCGGCGTCAAACGCAATGTCTCCAACTGTTGAAAATTGGTGGGCGCATTGCGAACGACACCGCACAAGATCACAGCCAGACCCGTGCCGATCACGCCGCCGATGAAAGAGATCGTCAGCGCCTCGCCTAGAATGATTCCCAGAATCTCACCGTTTGTGAATCCCAATGTCTTCAGGATGCCAACTTCCCGGATCCGCTCGCGCACCGACATCGCCATCGTGTTCGCGGAAACCAGGAGAATCGTGAAGGTCACCGCTCCGCAAATCGCGAGCAAAAATAGCTTTACATTGCCCAAAAACGAAACGAAACTAAGCATGAACTGCTTTTCGGATTCGGTCTTCGTGGGCTCCGGGGCATTCTCGAACATCTCGTCAATTGCCTTGGAAACGCGAGGCACGGCCTCCGGACTGTCTGCCAGGATGTAATAGGTCCCTACCGTTTGGTAACGACGATTGTTCACGCCCAAAGCCTGCTGCAGGTACTCGTTATTGAACAGCATCGTCTTGTCTTTATTGACGTCGCGATAGAAGCCCACGAGAGTGAATTCGAGATTCACAGGATAGATATCGCCCTTGATGATGATCTTGTCGCCGATCTTCCAGTTCTGCGCCTTGGCGACAAGATCGCTCACAACCGCAGCGGTGCGCAGGGTGAGAAATGCCTTGCGCTCTTCTTCAGTGAACTTCCACTCGCTCAAAATGCGCAAGGCTTGCTCTGGTTCCACAGCGAATCGCGCAAAGAAGTTGTTCGGATCGCGGGCGTCCTTGTAGACGCCTTGAAACCAACTGTAGACCGACACTTCCTTGACGCCCGGAATCTGCCGGATCTTGTTCTCGTAAGATCCCGGCAACGCGACGGTCAACGAAACCCGATGCCGCGTAATCAAGCGAAGTGCGGATTCAGGGGTGGTGTCTCCGTGGAAAAACGAACGGTACAGCGCAAACAGAACACCCAGGAGGCAGAGCGACATCGCGACGCTCGAAATCGTCAGCAGGCTGCGCCGTTTGTTGCGCAGGCTGTTTTTGAACATCAAGGGTAGAAATCGAAGCATGAGGTGGTCCTATCCTATTAATGTGGGCGAAACGAAAAGAGTTGGCGAGAGGCTACCGACGAAACCTTGATTCTCACCGACGAACAGCAGCATATAACGGACGAACGCTGGATGGAACGAGCGCTCGTCCTTGCGCGCGAAGCGGAACGCAGGGGTGAAGTTCCGATTGGTGCTGTACTCGTCATAGATGACATTGAGGTGGCCGCCGGATCTAATTCTCCGATCGAAAACAACGACCCAACGGCGCACGCCGAGATTCTTGTCCTGCGCGTGGCCGGCGAGCGCATGGAAAAATACCGTCTCACCGGTGCGACTCTCTATGTCACGTTGGAACCGTGCCCCATGTGCGCGGGTGCGCTGGTAAACGCTCGCATCGCTAGGCTCGTCTTCGGATCTCGCGACCTTCGTTTCGGAGGCGTCCGCAGCAAGTTCCAAATCGCCGATTCCGACCTCTTGAATCATCGTGTCGAAGTCACGGAGGGCATACTTGGCGCAGAATGCACTGCTCTGCTCAAAACTTTCTTCGAAGCCAAGCGGCGCTAACTTATTTCCCAATGTCAAAACTCGCCATCTGTTTCTCACTCCTGACGACAAGCTTGCCCTGTGCAATCGCCGGCTGATTCCAGGTCTTGCTGTCCATTGCCTGAAACTTCGAGATCTCCTGCCACTGTTGCGGATTCGCCTTCACCAGAATCACTTCGCCGGTTTCCGCCGTCACGATCAAATGTCCCTGCGCCAGCATCACTTGCCCGTATCCATAGCGACCGCCCTTCCACTTGCGATCGCCGGTCGCGGCATCCACGCAACTGAGGATGTTCTCATCCAGCCCGTAAATGAACCCCTCATGCACCACCGAACTGCTGAACTTGTTCTTCAGTAGCTTATTTTGCCAAACTACCTTCGGCGCGCCAGCCTTCGCCACCTCAATGACCGCCGCTCCATGGCCGTATCCCGACGACAACAACACCCGGTTCGGACTCACCAACACAGGCTGCGCGGCATTGATGTCGTATTGCGTGTGCCAGGGATGTTCCCACAGTAGAGCGCCATCTTCCAGCTTCAGACCCAAAACCCGGTCACCGGTATAGGTGAGAATCTGCGGCACCCCGGCGAGTTCCACATACATCGGCGATGCGTAGGCAGACGAGTCGTCGAGCACGCTCCAAAGTTTTGCCCCGGTAGTCTTGTTGTAGGCGACAACAGACTTGCCGCCCTTGCCCCCCGCGTGAGTGATCAACCTGTCTTTGACGATCAGCGGAGAGATCGCAACCCCATAAGGTGCGGACTTTCCGCTGTTTTCCTGCAAAAGATTCTTACGCCAAATCAGCCTGCCAGACGAAGCATCCAGACATCGCAACTCGCCCTCTGCGCCTTGCACATAGACCCGGCCCTCGTCGTAAGTCGGCGTCGACCGCGGGCCGTTGCCCCCCAAAAACGAACCAAACGCGCCATCCCACGCGGAACTCCAAAGTTCTTTGCCGGTGTCGAGCGAGTATGCGACGGCGGCTTCCTGCTTCTTGCGCTGTTCGATGGTAAACACTTTGCCGTCCGCAACGCTCACCCCGGCGTACCCGTCGCCCACGCCGATCTTCCAGAACTGCTCCAACCCGCCCGTCTTCCACTCCGTGCGGATCGCGCTCTTGTAGACGCCATCGCGATTGGCGCCGCGGTGACCCGGCCAGTCTTCCGAGAGCAACACAACAATTGCCAGCAAATGCATATGAAAACAAATATAGCGTGTGTAAGTGAGATGGGTGCAGCGTGAAGCACCGTCACAAGATTTGAGCGTGACCGGCGGACAGGCCTCCGTCTACTGCGAACGATTGCCCGGTGATCCATGAGGCTTGTTCGGAGGCGAGAAAGGATGCCATGTTGGCGATGTCTTCGGGCCGGCCCAGGCGTCCGAGGGGATGGAGGGCGGTGAGGCGCGCCGTCCTTTCGGCATCGCGAAGGATTGGCTCGATTAGCGGCGTGGCAATGAATCCTGGGCAGATGCAGTTGACGCGAATGGCCCGTCCCGCATAGTCGAGAGCCATGTTGCGGGTGAGCGCGACGATTGCGCCTTTGCTCGCCGTATAGGCAGCGCGTTCGCGAAAACCTAGTGTGCCGACCACGGAAGCGATGTGAACGATGCTACCGCCCGAAACCATCTTGGGAAGCGCATGTTTGGACACAAGGAAGGACCCGCGGACGTTGACAGCCTGGATCTGGTCCCAGGTTTCGACGCTTTCCTCCTCGACTGTATGCCGCACCGCGATTCCGGCACTGTTGACCACCACGTCGATGCGTGGATGCGGCGCAAGAGCTGCGGAGATGGAATCTTCGTCACGGACGTCGCAAGAGGGAAACGCGGCCAAGTCGAGTTCGACCACGGTGAATCCATCGTCGGTGAGCCGTTGAGCGATGGCTGCGCCGATACCGGACGCGCTGCCGCTAACGATGGCAAGGCGACTCATTGCTGCGCCGGTTCCGGATCTTTCGAGAGGTTGAACTCAACGGTCACGGTCTCGCCTTTGCGCAGCATGACGTTTTTTGGTTCAGGTGTCGGGAAACCTTCTTTGGCGACCGTGACCTTCACCGCACGCACACGCAGGTTAGCAATGAAGTTGTCGCCAGCCGTGGAAGCCGCGCGGAATTCCGCGTCATCGATCAGAATCCTGGCACCATCCACATTGACCCGAACCAACAGATTGCCCACGTTTTGTTCGGCGCTGACCAGCAACAACACGCCGGGAATCTCACTAATGACGACCGGGCGATCGAAAACATTTGCCCCATCCACCAGCCTTATGCGGTGGGAACCTGGCACCAGAGCGGGAATTTCGCGTTCCTCCGGACCCAGCGTGCCCACGAGTTTCCCATCGACGAAGAGTTCCACCGGGCTGTGACTCGATTCCGCTTGCGCCTTGCCACCACCATACGAAATTGCCGCGACATGAGCATTTGCGGCGAGCACCGCACCGTTCAGTTGCGGCATCATGGCGGGCTTCATCTCAATCGGTGCGACGATACGAATGTTGCCATAGGACAGTTCGACAGATCGGGTGGTCACGGGGATGCGCAGATTGAGATTTCCCTCGCGGGGCACGAGTTCGGTGCGTCCCCCGTCGAGTTTCAGCGTGCCGCCAGTAAGATCCGAAACCACTTGCAGTACAGGCGGGATGGCGGTGAGCTTCATGCGTACGAATCCAGCACCACCGTCTTCGAACTTCTGCGAGATGGCGGTGGAAGGTTCGTATCCCGCCAGGCGGGATTCGAAGCGATGCTGCCCTGGATTCACATAAACCTGCAAAGGTGCGCGGCCTTCGAATTTGCCGTCTACCCAAACCTCGGCACCGGCAGGTTCCACCGTGATTTTTACCTCGGCCGCGAGAGGAATTGGCTTGATGTTGATCTTCACCAACACCAAAGCCGTCACCAGCAGGATGCCGACAGCATAATTCACGTGACGTTCTGTGCTCGGGGGGCCCATGGACTAGCGTTTGAATGCTGTTTGGTCCTTGAATTCTTCGAGAGAGTTGTAGACGATCGGGCAGTAAGTCGCGCGATCGATGAACTGCCACATGCGGAAAGGGATCGTGCCGTTGCCGCGGATCAGATGCGGAAAATCAACGCAAATGTGCGGGCGGGCTTCGTAAACGGTGCAGTCGTTTCCATCGAGAAAGACGCAGCCCTTGCCCGCTTCGAACTTCAAGACCGTGCCCTGCTCTTCGTCTTCCTGCGTGTAGTCTTTGCGGAACTGCGCGGGCTTAACGCCCATGTAACGAGCCAGCTTGTCGATGTCGCGGTCGTGCAACTTGACCGTGGCCTGTTTGCAGCAATTTGCGCAGACGCTGCAGTCGATCTGGGATTCGATCTCTTCCGCCGCCTTGCGAAACTTCAGTTCCTGAAAGCCGTGAGTCTTGAGGTGTTTGCGAAAGCGATCGTTCTCCGGGCGTTTTTGCTCGCCAAGGCGCTTGATCTGAACGAGGTCTGTGATGAGCATTTATTCCGGGATCGACCGGTAAAACCACCGGCTGATCCCAAGGTTAACCCACAACGACCAGGCGGTTCCATCCTCGCACACTATGAGTGCAATCTACGGCTGCTGCAATAGGTCGTTTAGCCGTGCCAGATCGTTCTTGGATATGGCGTCCTGCTTGGGGATATCCACCCGCGATTTCAGCTTTCTCCGATAGCGGCTGAAGTATTCGGCGATGTCGCCTCCGAAGCCGAAGCTGTACATAATGTCGTTGAATGCAGCGGTGTGCGCAAGGCCCAGCGCATGGCCTGATTCGTGGACGCAAGTCAGGTATACGATTGCGTCTCTGAGCAGCGCGTCTTTCCTGGTGGCTTCGAAGATGTCTTCACCGAGGCCTTCCATCTCGGGGCGGACGTAAAGTTCCGCACCACGGCGTCCATTGACGATGATGGGGCGCGCCTCGCCGTAGAGGCCCATGCGTTGCGAAACCCACGTGACCCGGATGTGCGCGTCTTGACGAGTGGTGGACTTTACGAATTTCACACCGCCTGCTGTCACGCGCTCCCACGCTTCGAGCGCCCACTGCGCGAGTTCCGGATCGCCGGGCTTGCAGGCGGATTCCGCAGGGATGCACGGATCGATCCAGTAGCGGTATTCAATTGCGGATAGCAATACCAAGGCGACCGACAACATCATGTGTTCTCAAGCACCCGTTCCGCAGCCATGGTTCGCACCATCTCTTCGAGTTCGCGGACGCGTTGATTCAGGTCGTCAATGGCTTGGCCTTGCGGATCGGGCAGCTTGCCATGATCGAGGTTTTCATTGACCTGCGCGGTGTTTTTGGTGCGCACAATCCGACCGGGGATTCCGACCACCGTTGCGTTGTCCGGCACTGAGTGGACCACGACGGAGCCAGCACCGATCTTGACGCAATCGCCGATGGTGATGTTGCCAAGCACTTTGGCTCCGCCGCCGACGACGACGTGATTGCCGATCGTTGGATGGCGTTTTCCCTTGTCTTTGCCGGTTCCGCCCAACGTGACGCCCTGGTAAATGAGAACGTCGTCGCCGATTTCCGCAGTCTCGCCGATGACGACACCCATGCCGTGATCGATGAAGAAGCGGCGTCCAATAGTTGCGCCCGGGTGGATCTCAATACCCGTCGCGAAGCGGGCGATCTGCGAGACGACACGGGCCACGAGGAACCAGCGGCTTTGATAAAGCCGGTGCGACAGCCGGTGCAACAAAATCGCGTGGAAGCCGGGGTAACACAGTACGATCTCCAGCACACTCTTGGCGGCTGGATCTTCTCTGAAGATCGTATCGACCTGTTCCCTGACGCTGGCAAACATTGTGGAAACCTTTATTATCCCCGAATCCGAATCGCGTTACGCTAATGCCATGCGCTTTCTCTTCTTGGGGCAACTGTTCTTCGGGTCTGTTCTCGGGCTCACTTTGATTGGATGCAGCGGTTCGAAAGAAGTTGCAGGAGGTCCGGCGTTCGGTGTGGCTGGCGAACCGCTCACCAAGCCGTTGGCGACGAACGGCAAGATGCATCCGATGGCAAAACATATCGAAATTTCAGGCTATCGGTTGAGTGAACCGAAACCTGGGACGCTTCGGGTCAAGATGAATGTCGTAAATCACTCGAGGGCGGATCTGGGTGAGGTTCCGATGAAGGTGCGAATCACCGCCGCTGGCGCGAAGCCTGAGGATCCACCGGTGGCGGAGGTGACATTCAAAGTAGCCTTGGGTCCGGAAGAGTCGAAACAAGTGGAGCCCACCTATCCTTCAAAGCTGCGTGTCTATGAACTTCCCGACTGGCAGTTTCTGCGCTGCACCGTTGAGATTGGGCCGTTCAACTAAACCGATTTCTGTGGCATCGCCGCTAACTCAACAGGACTCATCACCGCGATATACGGCAGGTTCCGGTAGAGCTGCATGTGGTCGAGACCAAAGCCAACCACAAACCGGTCTGGAATCTCAAAACAACGAAAGTCAACGGGAATCTGCACAATCCGTCGCATCGTGCGATCGAGCAACGTACAGATCGCCACTGAGTTCGGACCCCGCGCCGCCAGAGTCTGCATGAGATAGCGGGTCGTGAATCCGGTATCGACGATGTCTTCGATCAACAGAACATCTTCACCTTCGATGCTCTCATCCAGGTCTTTTGCAATGCGCACCAAACCACTGGAACCCGACGAGGAAAAGCTCGAGATCCCCAAAAAATCTATCTTCACCGGAACCGTGATCTCTCGCGCCAACGCCGTCAGAAAGAACACCGAACCCTTTAGCACACCGATGAGCTTGATCGAAGGGCGCCCCTCGTAGCGCTTTGCGATCTCTGCCGCCACCTCCCGGATCCGCGCCTGTATCTGCTCTTCGGTAAACAGAACCCGTTCAATGTTCATGCGCCTCCGGCGATGCCGTACTTGCCAAGCAGATCCTGAAAGTCTTTGCGATAAAACACCTGGATGTTCACATGCGGATAGATCGTCTTAAGCAACTTGATCTTGCGGTTCTTGCGCGTAACCAGTGCCTGCTTCATCGTCGTGATCTCCAGATAGAGGTCGAACTCGGGCAGATAGAAGTCAGGCGTGAACGCTTCCAGCACGTTGCCATCCTTATCCCATTGCAACGGAAACGATCGAGGTTCATATTCCCAACTGACGCGATAAAAGTCCAGCAAATGCGCAAAAGTCTGCTCACTCGGATGCCCAAAGGCAGGGCCATCCAAGTTCGCTTTGCCATTCGGAGCGATTCCATGCGACGCCAGTTTCAACCGGCTCTGGAAGCGAATCTGCGCCTCTCCTTGCGCAGTGAAAAACTCCGCGGGTCCACGCATTTCAAAAGCTTTCCGAACGATTGCAGCCCCATGCTCCGGTTCGAAAGCGGCGATATTCAGCACCAGATCGAAGGCTTCCGCGTGCTTCCCAAACCGTCTGCGCCGCTGTTCCCGAAGATCTGCATCCATTTCCCGCAAAACCGTTTTCGCAGCGGGACGTTCCAAACGTTTCGAGACCATGATGTTTCCCACACGACGCTCCTCTGAGCCCGTGAGATGTATCCGCAATATTGCCTGCATCCGCGCGAACAAATGTTCGCACCCCGGAAAACAAAGCACAAGATGATGCGTCAGTGCCAAGCGCGCCACCACGGATTCCACTGCGGGACCCCAAGCCCCGCCATCCACTTCACGGCCATATTCCTCGCACAGAAGCGCTGCTACACTTCGCTCACCCGCGAATGTGAACCCAAGTTGCGACGCCACGAGCCGGGCGACATCTTCCCCCGGACATCCCGCATCGGATGCGACGCTTACAATGGACATGCAAACTAACAGTATGGACCTTTTTCCAAAAGGGCTGACGCGACGGTCGCTCTTACAAACCCTCGCCGCAGCAACTGCACTCGGCAAGAATCTTCGTTGCGATATCGCGATTATCGGAGGCAGCTTCGGAGGCTGTGCCGCAGCCCTTGCCGCATTGCGCAATGGCATGCGAGTGATCCTCACTGAAGAGACCGATTGGATTGGCGGTCAAGTGACGTCTCAAATCGTCCCGCCCGACGAACACCCCTGGGTGGAGCAATTCGGCGGCACCCGCACCTATCGCGAGTATCGCAGCGGAGTCCGCCAATATTATCGGGATCACTACCCGCTCACCGAAGCCGCGCGCGCCAAGCCTTACCTCAATCCCGGCAACGGATCGGTATCAAAGATCACCCACGAGCCGCGCGTTTCGCTCGCGGTGCTGGAAGCGATGCTCGCGCCCTATGTCAGTGGCGGTCAACTGACCGTGCTGTTGGAACACAAGCCAGTGGCAGCCGATCTCGCAAAAGATCAGGTGCAAGCAGTAACCGTCGAAGGGAAAGGCACCAGGAAAACAATCGAAGCCGCTTACTTTCTGGATGCCACCGAGCAGGGTGATCTTCTTCCGCTCACCCGCACCGAATACGTGACCGGCTTCGAATCGCAGAAGCAGACCGGTGAACCGCACGCGCCCAGCGAGGCCCAGCCCGGCAACATCCAATCTTGCACCTGGTGCTTCACGATGAGTCATCATCCCGGCGAGGATCACACGATCGACAAGCCCGCCCAGTATGCGTTTTGGAAAGAGTATGTTCCCATGCTGAATCCCGCCTGGCCCGGCAAGTTGCTCAGTTGGACCTACTCGAATCCCATCACGCTGCAGCCCCGCGAAGTCGGCTTCGATCCGGAAGAAAAGTCCACCAAACCGGGAATCCTCAACCTCTGGATCTACCGCCGCATCGCTGGCAAGACCAACTTCCGGCCCGGATCCTACGACAGCGATATCTGTCTCGTGAATTGGCCACAGAATGACTACTGGCTCGGAAACCTCCACGACGCGCCGGATACAGCCAAGCATCTCGAAGGGGCGCGCCAGTTGAGTCTCTCCCTTTTTTACTGGATGCAGACCGAGTGTGGTTTCAAGGGCCTCAAGCTTCGAGGCGACATCTCCGGCACAGCCGACGGGCTCGCCAAGTACCCTTACATCCGTGAATCGCGCCGCATCCAAGCGGAGTTCACCGTGCTCGAACAACACGTCGCCACCGATGCCCGCAAAGCCTCCACGACCGCCGAAAACTTCGCCGATTCAGTAGGCGTTGGCAGTTATCGCATCGATCTGCACCCCTCAACCGGCGGCGACAACTACGTCGACGTCAGCTCACTGCCGTTCCAGATCCCATTGGGATCGTTGATACCGAAGCGCGTGAACAATCTCCTCGCCGCCTGCAAGAACCTGGGCGTGACGCACATCACTAACGGCTGCTACCGCCTGCATCCCGTTGAATGGAACATCGGCGAATCCGCCGGCGCGCTCGCCGCCTTCGCCGTACAGCGCAAGCAAGTGCCGCGCCACATCCGAGCCGATAGGAAGCTGTTGGCGGACTTTCAAGCTTGGATCCAAGAGCAGGGAATCGAAACTACCTGGCCCAAGTTGACACCCCGATAATGAATCCGAAGCAACAGTATGAAGCGCGCCTGAAACACTGGCGCAAAGTTCTCGAAGCCGAAGCCAAGCGTTACCAGCAGATCAGCGACATCCGCCTCTGGGTAGTGGTTGCGGGTCTAGTGACCGCCTGGTTGGCACCCCTACCGTGGATTGCAGTTCCCATTGCCGCCTTCATCGCCCTCATGGTTTGGCACGTGAAAGTGGATGTAAAGCGCATCGACGCCAAGCGGGGCATCGCGTATTTCGAGCGAGGCTTGAAGCGGCTCGAAGGCAATTGGGCCGGAACCGGAACCTCTGGCGACCGGTTCAAAGACAGCAACCACGTCTATGCCGACGATCTCGATGTCTTTGGTCGCGGCTCGCTCTTTGAACTGCTCTGCACCGCCCGCACGGGCCCCGGTGAGGATATCCTCGCGCAGTGGCTGCTGCATCCGGCAGATGCTGTCGCCGTCCGAGAGCGCCAGGAAGCAGTGAAAGAACTCGCCCCCCAGGTGGATCTTCGTGAGACAGCGGCGCTCGCAGGCGAAGACATTCGTGCCAACTGGCGTTTGAAACATACTCCCGCATTTCCGTTGTATGCCCGACCGCTCAGCATCGCCATCTCCCTCGCCGCCATCTTGAGCGCCACCGGATTCGCGATGGGCTGGTGGAATTCTTCGCCATTCCTCGCCACCGCCCTCGTTGCACTCGGCGTCTCGTATCTCTTTCGCGAACAGATCATCCTCGGCCTTGACTCACTCGAAACATCCACGCGCGAACTCGACCTGCTCGTTCGTCTCTTGCACCACCTCGAGGATCGCAGCTTCGCCACGCCGCTTCTCAAGCGCCTTCGCGAAACCGTCACCGGCTCATCCAGGGAGGTCGCTTACCTGAAGCGACTCATGACCTTTGGAGACAGCGGCCGCAACGCCTATCTGCTTCCCTTGACCATCCCGACACTGTGGAATGTTCACGTCGCCTACGCAATGTGGCGCTGGCAGGAACGTCATCGTCAACAAGTGGACGCCTGGATGAAGGCGCTCGCCGAATTCGAGGCGCTAAGTTCACTCGCTTGCCATGGGTTTGAGAACCCCGATCACGCCACTCCACAACTCATCGACAAGCCTGAGTTTGTGGCCACAGCGCTTGGCCACCCATTGCTCGCTGCGGCCCACTGCATCGCCAACGATGTGGAAATTGGCGTTGCAGGCGCGCGCATGGTGATCGTGAGCGGATCGAACATGTCCGGCAAAAGTACGTTGCTGAGATCCATCGGACTCAATACAATCCTCGCGTGGACCGGTGCCAGTGTCCGGGCCTCGCATCTGCGGGTCGGGCCACTGTCCGTTGGCGCTTCGCTGAGAACAGCGGATTCGATTCAAGATGGCAAGTCGCGATTTTATGCCGAGATCACCAGACTCAAGCAGATCACGGATCTCACCGCGGGCGGCAAGCAAGTTCTGTTTCTGCTCGATGAGTTGCTGTCAGGCACAAACTCGCACGACCGCAGGATTGGTGCCGAAGGGATACTCAAAGCCCTGCTCGAGCGCGGCGCGATCGGCCTAGTCACAACCCACGACCTCGCGCTGGCCTCGATCGCCGATATAGGAGAGATGATCCGCAACGTCCACTTTGAGGATCACGTCGAGAACGGTGAGATCCGCTTCGACTACAAGATGCGCCAAGGAGTTGTGACGCGCTCGAACGCCCTCGAATTGATGCGCGCCGTAGGATTGCTGAAGTGAAGGTGCATTCTGGTAGTGGCTGCGCCGCACCAATCAATTAGAGCTCCGAACTTCGAAGGGAGCGTCCTACTTCCACTCGATTCGTTAGTTCCCGGTCTCTTCGACCAGCTTTTCAACCTGCATCATGTAGATCGCCCACTTGCCTTCGCGATCGCTCTGAAAAAACACCCGCTGGCTGTTCGGCGAAAACACCGGCGCCACCAACGAAGGATTCGAAGCCTTATGCTCTGCCAAAGTGAACTCGCGCTTCACGCTCCGCAGCAACAGCAACACATGCGGCGATGCCTTGCTTGAACTCGCACCCACAAACACCGACGAATCCCCATTACGGCTCACCGAGGCGAACTGCGACGTCGGAGCCACCAATTTATCCTCATTCGCATCCGGCTGGCACTCACGCAACGCCGGCAACTTCGCACCCTCGGCCCGCACCAGATACTCCACCGTGCGCCCGTCTGTCGACCAATGCGCAGAAAACACCTCTCCGGCTGCGACCCTCAGCTTGTAATTCTGAGTAGCATCGAAGTTCCCCAACCACAGTTCATTGCCGCGTCCATAGACCAATCCTGCCCGCTTCGGCCGGATCACCGGATCCCGCAACTCCGATTCAGTGGACTCTGCAACTGTCGATGCCATGCCCTTCGCAGTTGCAATCAGCCGCACCCGAGACTGTTTATCCTTGATTTCCACCAAAGCCGCGAACAGCCCATCCTCAGAGATGCTCATGCCATTCCCAAAGCGCCAGCCCTGCGCGGCTTGATAGACCGTCCGCTTTCGTCCCGCGAGAAAACCTTGCACGAGCGTGTTTTGGGATTCGAGCCAAAAGGCGGACCGCTCGTCAGGAACCATGCTCAGCGTCCGCGGATCGATCTCCGACGCTTCCAAAATTTCCTGGCTCACGCCGCTCTTCACGTCAAGTCTGCAGACTGTCTTTCCGTCTCTCGAATAGAGCAAAAAGTTGCCTCGACGGCCCATGATTCTGTTGTAAACAGAAGGCATAAGGCAGTCCGCGACTTTGGGGTCTGTCAGACGGACTGCCGGAAACTCAGTGACCGGATCGGCAAACTTCCTGAGTTCCGTGGGAAACGTACGCCGTTCTGCCGCGAAAGCAACCGAGCTGCCGAGGGTCGTGAGTAAGAAATGTCGCCGGGACTGGATGCCCCCAGAGTATCACTTACTTCAAGTTTGCAATCGCGAAATCGTTGCCGAACTCGCGCCATACAGAATGGACGTGATTCCCGCCGTTCTGCGTGTTGTTGTACTCGATGATAAACGTCGGACTCTGCAGACGGTAGTAGTGCCCGTCACCCTTGTTGATGCCGCCAGACCATGCGAAGTTCAACTGCCCAGTCGACTTTTTGTAGACATCGAGCCGAGCGGCGGCTAGGTCGTCTGACAAATTGCCGGTGTACTCCATGACCAACTCATCGAGAATCGCCTTCTGTTTTGCGTTCAACTTCGAGACGGCGAGGCCGTTCTTCTGGCCCGCAGGCAGGTCTGGGAGACGCTTGTGGTTGTCCGTTAGGATATCGGCTGGCGCTTTCTCATCAGTGATCGCGACCTTACGCTGGTCGGCAGTCAGGGAGGTAATCAATTCACGGCCCAGGTCCTCCTCGCGGTTGAGTACGCGCAAACCGTTTCGGTTTGGCAGCGCTCGCACTTCGTGTGGATTCGATCCGAAGAAAGTCGGCGCGGCTACTATCTTGCCCTTCACCACGGTGAGGTTCAGGCTGAGGTGATGTCCATCCACACGCATAGCCCACGTCCCGGTTTCAGACGGTTCACCGAAGATGCTGAAATAGTATTTCTCAGGATTCCGACGCTCTCCGCTATCCTTCTCGGCGATACGCAAAACGTCTTCCAGCGACATGATCGTAGTTGCTTTGATGAAGCCGCGCTGGCTCAATGATGCCGATAGCAGCGCATGAGCAAGCGGCTTCTGGTATGCCTCCATCTCGCGAACTGAGAGACCCTTGCGGGGAACCGGGCGGTAGTCCCAGGTGAAGCGCTCTTCGTCTTCGAGCTTGAATTGAATCTTCGCTTTCTGCTCAGCGGTCAGCGTTCGCAAAAGTTCGCTGGCTGCGGCGGATACTGTCTGTGCGGTGTGCGCCTTCTGGTAGGCGGCGGTAAGCATGACACCTGTAAACGCAACGAGGGTGCCACGGACGATTAGGGAACTGGTGGGGTTCATAAATAGAAATGGGCGGACCTTGCCCGGTCCGCCCACTATATCAAAACTTAGACTTGCGTGAACTGCTTTTGCTAAAAGGGCATCGTCGACTTCTTGCTTGTCGGGACCGAGCGCGAAGCCTGTGCCAGATAGTGATATGGATTGACCGGTGTACCGCCCACTCGCACTTCGTAGTGCAGGTGAGGTCCCGAAGAGCGTCCGGTGCTGCCGGAATACCCAATCACTTCGCCGCGGCGCACGGGCTGTCCGGCGATGACGGAGAAGCGGGACAAATGCCCGTACAGGGTATGGATCGCGCTGCCGTGATCGACCACTATCGCCTTGCCATAGCCGCTCTGCCACTCAGCGTAGCGAATCACCCCGTCGGCTGTGGCACGAACGGGAGTTCCCATAGGAGCCTCAAGGTCAACGCCCGGGTGGTAGGTACCTTCACCGGAGAATGGATCCATCCGGCGACCGAATGAACTCGCAATCCTAGAATTGACAGGCCACAGATCTGGCTTAGTGTGCACCATAAACTGATTCACAAAGCTACGGTGCATCCGCGAGAAGCTAGCCGACTTCATGAAGTTATACTGCTCGATCGATTCCTTATAGGTGGGAACCAACGGAGCTTCGAACGACATGTCAGAGGGACCTTCCAACTGCCGCTTCACTCCCAACGCTAACTGCACTTCAGAGGCTAACAGTTGTAGCGAAGCCAGATTTTGGTCCTTCTGATTGGACTCGCTTTGTAACATCTGATAGCGCGCCCTTAGCGTATCCATCTCTGTGCGCAGTGCGTTGTAGTTCGAAACCTTCCAGGACATTCGAACATAGCTCGAGACGACACCGAACAACGAGATTGCGCCGAAGAAAGCAAGCGCGAGGACTACATAGACGAACTGATGGGGAACGTGAATTCTGCGAAGTCTGCCGTGAATCGAATGGGCCAATACAACGATGAAATATCCCTGCCGCATCCGGTCTCCTTACATTGTTTTTCTCGGTCAGCATTGCATTCCGTGGGGCGCTCTATCTCTCCCGAAGGCGCTCTTCCTACGTTACTATGCTACGTCTGGTCCGGACAACGCATTCTACCAAAGGACCACAAGTCCCAGGCGGAACATGAATGAAAAGTTAGGATAGCCCATTACTCACAGGTGTGTCAAGTTGACACACTCGGTTTACTTTACGCTGTGAAGTGAAAGATCGCCTCCTGCCTTCGCCAACTTCGCCTCGCCCATGAGTAACGCATACTCACTTTGGATCCGTCGGTCTCCGCTAGTCGCAAGTCCGCTTTGGGCGATTTGTGTGTCGACGCTAGTCGCCAAACCGCTTTCAAACCGCAGTCGCGACAACTCCAAAATTTCCCGGGCTGCCTTGGTCGCCTGCAGCGCTGACTCCAGACTCTCCCGAGCGGATTTCAACTCCTCCGAGGCCTGCCGAATCTCCTGCTGAATCTATAGCTTAAGCCGACGAACTTGCTGCGCTACTTGATCCACTCTGGCCTGTGCGGCTGCGGACTCGGATTAAATCCTTTTGCCGGTCCAAAGCGGTACGTTCATGCCTACACCGACGTTGTATGTGCCGATACTCCGATCAGGTCCCGCGCCGAGCAAACCGTAATCCGCAAAGGCCGCAACCTTCGGTCGTCGCTGCTGATCCACCGCTTTCCGCTCCAGGCCTGCGACCTTGGCCTTTGCCTCCTGGGCAAGCAGGTCCGGTCGCTGGTCCTGTGCGGATCGTTGCACTTCACTCTCAATCAACAACGCACACTCTGGCTTTTCCAAATCGATGCGACCTTCGATTTGTTCTCGCCCTATGGTTTTCAGTAGAAGCGTCTGCAATACACGGAAGTCTTTGGTCGCCTCAATTTGAATGGCTCGTTCATTCTCCCGTTGTTCTACCGCGCGGGCGACGTCGAGTTTACTGCCCGTTCCAGCTTGCTCTTTGGCCCGAGTCTGTCCTAGGATCGCCTCTGCCGTCCCGATCCGGGCCGAGGATGCCACGATCCGGCTTTGCGCCTGCAGCGCCTGCAAGTAGATCTGCACGATCGCGATGGCAAGGTCATCCTTCACCACCCGAACTTCCAATTCGGTCATCGCCTGTCTTGCGCGGGATGCCCGAACTTGGGTTAACAGTGACAAATCCAACACCAAATGTGTAATCTGTGACCCTGCGTTGAACGTTCGATCAGGTCCGATCCGGGAAGGGAATCCGGGAAACACCAACCCAATTCCCTGAAGGTTGCTAGTCTGATACGCCGTTTGGATGGTAAGCTTTGCCTGGGGCTGCGAGGTTGACTACTGAACAGTGTTCACTATTAGGATGCAAAGAGTATCCCGAAGATGCAATAAAACTGAACGCTGTTCATAATAGAATCGCTGAACGTACACTTTGGGTCGGCTAACGCCTTTTCTAGACGCAGAAAGTGGCTGGAGAAGGCTCCAGCCACTTTGCGAACTCGATAACTGTAAGGAAGATTAGAAGGCCTGAGTGCCGCCAATCCCGTTAGTCTGCAGAACGACCTGCATTTTTTCAAGCGCTGCCTTGTGGATTTGGGAGACGCGACTTTCGTTGATGCCGAGAACGCCACCGATCTCTTTCATCGTCATCTCATTGGTGTAGTAGAGCGTGACAACTTTCTGGTATCGTTCTGGAAGTGTCTTCATCGCGAGACCGAGAGCGCTGCGAAGCTGCTCGTGGGCACACATGTTGTCGGGCTGGGTTTCGGGCTTGGACGGGAAATCCGGGGCCGGAAGCTCTTCCTGGTCGTTGGCGCGGGTGGATGCAGAGATCAGTCCAACGTTGCGGAGATCAACCATCATCTGCCGCCAACGGTCCACTTCGATGCCCAGCTTTCCGGCAATTTCGGATTCGGTTGGGTTGCGCTGCAGTTCCGCAGCCAAATCGCGGGTGACTGCTTCCACCTGTTTGTGGCGGCGACGGAGGTCGCGTGAAGCCCAGTCCAACTGGCGGAGGCTGTCCAGGATTGCACCTTTAATTCGGTGCTTCGCGTAGCTGGAGAATACCACCTGCTTTTCGGGGTTGTACTTGCTGGCTGCATCAAACAAACCAAGGATTCCGGCGTGGACTAGGTCATCCAGGTCAACATGTACAGGAAGGTTCTCGTGGACGCGCACGGCGATCGCTCGGACTAGGGGGAGATGTTCCAGAACGACGCGATCACGGCGAGCCTGACGGGTTTCCTTCACTTCGGAAATGTCCACTACCGCCGCTTCGTAGCATTCGGTAACCGATGCTGAGAATGACGAATCGAGAGATTCTGCGGCAAGTTCCGAATCAAGTTCGTCGTCCAGATCAACCGAGGTCAGTTCAAACTCCTGAGGAGTTGGCATGACATGGATCGATTGCAGCGACTTCATAGTACGTCGGCTCTTCAAGGCGGATTTCGCTTTGGCGGGCGGTGCAGGTTTTACTTTCACCTTAACGGTGAGACTGGCCATTGCGGTTGCGGCGGCTGCTTTTGCCATAAATTTTCTCTTCTCCCTCAGATTCGAGCTCTTCGTTTTTGAGCCTGCGATTCGAGCCCTGCCGCTCGCCGCGTGCTCCAGCCGGTCATCCGGCGACTCTGTAGAGTGCAAGAGCGTGACCAAATCTCGTCACGGTCTCATTTCGCTTATGGATCCGAGGTCTCGATTTGCCCGTAGGTGTTCTGCCCACAAGACTTACCGATTTCGGACCTAAGTTTGAAATTAGGTGTTTTCCCTCTACAGAAGGTCACACCGATGCCGAATCAGCACGAATTCCACACCCTGGCCAGTACCGTTTTGAAACTTGAGTTCCATTGAGGTACCGGACTGATGTACCGCTGATGTGCTCTACTTAGGAGGTTAAAGGTCTGAGAGAAATAAGTACCTTGGCGAGAAACCTGAGAATATGACCGGATATTCCCGTAGTTGCTTAGGGAGATCGGGACTATGCAGCTAAGGTTAAGTGGGGATGCTGGACTCAGCGGGGGGAGGAGAGGATACCCGCAGGTAACTTGCCTTCGGATTTGGCCGGGGGTAGTATACCCAACAACGCACAGGCGATTGCCGATACATCAATGGCTTTCAATCGACCGATCCAGTGGTCCCTTTGAACACGTTTGCTGCTCAAAATTAGATACGATTCCATATCGGAACGGGTCGGGTCGAATCCGTGTTCCCCCCGCGGGAAAGGATAAGGAGATACGGATGGTGATTTGGCACCTTCCGTTGGATAGTGCAAGGGTTTCAGGTCGAAGCACAGATCCGGCGAATTGGCACCTCGCAGCCCAAAGCGCTGGTCCAACTCCGCACTGCGATAGAAGCGAGTGAACGAACCCTGAGCCTTGAGCTTCGCTTCCAAGTCGTCGATAACCCGCCCTCTCTCCGCGACAGGCACGACACCCTGCATCCAGTCGGTAGTATTCACAAATAAGCAACTTGCGTTCGGAACAACGTGTTCCTTTTCAAACCCGAGTTCCGCCAAAAGCGCCCCCATACGGATCTCATGCGTATTCCCCGCCATGCCGTGGTCGCTGCTAAATACGATCGAGTCGTTCCGAAATCGCCGGATGACAGACCTAAGGCCCTCGTCCAAAGCTGCATATCCCCATGATCGGTAGGGGTTTATCGACTTCACTCCCGTCGTCGCCCACCCAAACCAGAGATGTTCGAAGTCATCGACTACCGGATAGTATCCTACCAACAACCGCGGCCTAAGCCGCGACTCCAGTGCCAATAGATGACGAGTCATCTGGCGAACCACCAGTTCCAGTGTCTCCAGGTAGCGACGCTCGGCCGAGCCGTCACCCCCTTCAACCAGTCGCTTCCCGAAATAGCCGCGTTCGTAAAGCGATACGGCGGAGTTTCCAACAAACGCCCCATCAGACGTAAGCAGATCAAAGGAAACACCCGAACTTCCCAACTCTTGAGCAGAGGTCCGGTAGAGCAGAAAGTCTGAATCACTGAATTCGAAAAGGCGTAGGTAAACACCCGTGCGGATCCCGTTGGCCTCCACCTGCAACACTTCAGAGAATCGCCGTGCAAGTGCGCGCTTTCGCGGAGGACGTACCTCCAAAGCCGCCTGCCGGACTACCACAGCCCCTGAGGACGATTGCACTCTGAGGCCGTCAGACAACCGGTCCAGTCGGAACGTTAGAGGTCCGTCGGTCCATTGATAGACTCCCGGTCTCAGTTCCTTCACATCCTTCTGCCGGATCACCCGATGCGGTGCCATCATCCAGGTCTGATACCCATTCAAAACGGCAGCCTTTCCGGCACTTTCATCGTTGAATGGATACATCTGAGTGGCTTGGTAGGCGACGGAAGAGACGCCCTGACGAGCGGCGGCGGTCCAAATAGGTTCCGCTGTGAGGCTTTCCGAGCGAAAGCCCGTGATAGTCTCTCGAAGCGCATACGAGGAACGAGGTGTCCTGGGGTTCGTGTTGGAAAAGATGCCATTGACGCCCGCCCACGCCCCTGTGAAGAGAGCAGCATGACCTGCGGAAGTCTTACTCGGAAACGACGTTTGGAGCGGAGCGATGACGCCACGGCGGGCCAATCGATGCAGGGATGTCAACTCGCGCGCTGCAGGATCCTCGGTCAGATTCTTGTAGCCTAGACCATCGATGCTGACGAACAGCACACGTGATTCAGCAAACGCAACCAAGCTCAACAATCCAGCCCAAAAAACCATCCTCTGATTGTTGCATCGATCGGTAGTCTGAAAGTTACAATCCGACTTTGCGAACCAGTTCCTGAAACCGCTGGTCGGAGCGAAGATTTGTCAGACGGCGATCCACCTTCAGGAACATTACTTGAGGATGGTGCTCGCTATAGGCCTTTTCAAGGCTTGCGATCGCCTTATCCTTCTCGCCGATCAGAGCATACGCCCGTGCATGTTCCAACGCGTCCAGTTCGTCGCGCACGATCATTTCCAGGGCCTTGTTCTTTTCACCCAGAAGCGCCCACTCGACACAACCTGGAACCCAGTCCCTGATCCGGGCCAATTGCCCCCGCCTGCGGAAACCGGCCATCGCCTCGTCTCTGCGGCCGGCGAACGCAAGGGCCATGGCTCGATCCCAAATCAGGTCATCGAATCCAGGATAGATTTCAGCCGCTTTGTCGTAGTAGCGGATCGCTTCGGCTTCCTTTCCCGGAGTCTGCAGCAGTGTGTAGCCAGCCAGAAAATTGGAGAGGAAGGACAGCGGATCAAGTTCCACAGAGCGTTTGGCTTCGAATTCCGCCTCAATCAGTCTGGCGTTTGGAAGCAGATAACCGAGGGCGTATACGGCACGAGCCTCCGCCGAACCGGGATTTAGTGCAATCGCTTTGATGAAGTGCACCCGGGCCTCGGTGAACTTCCACTCACCCATGGATAGGGCCATCCCCATGGCAGCATGACCCTCAGCGTTGCGAGGATCCAACTCAATCGCCTTGCTGGCGAACTGCTTTGCCTGAGCCGTCGCCTCGGATGTCGGCATATTCTGGTAGTAACCGTTTAGGACGAGGTTGCCCGCCAAAAGCGCGTATGGCGGCGCGTAGGCCGGATCTTTTTCAATCGCCGTGCGCGCGTACCGGCTGCTGAGCCTCAGTCCCTCATCCGAAAACTGACTGCGATGAAACCTAGCCCGCAGGTAATCATTGTATACCTCCGGATTGCGCGCGGAAGGCGGAATCAGCACCTGATCCGGATCCGCACTCATTTGGACACGCAGGCCATAGACAATCGATTTCGCGATCTCTTCCTGGATCCGAAAGATATCCTTCGATTCGCGTTCCCAAGTCTGCGACCAGATCGTATTGCCCTTCGCGGTATCCACTAACTGCGCGGTCACACGGATCTTGTCGCCTTGCTTGCGCACCGATCCGTCGAGCACCGCCGCAGCGTTCAACTGGCTCCGAAGCTCATTCAGGCTTTCCGCCTTTCCTCGAAAACGGGCGGCGCTGTTCCAGCTCACCACACTGAGATTCTCGATGCGGGTCAGTGCTTCGATCAGCTCAATTGTGAGTCCGTCGCTGAAGTATTGGTTGTCCGCATCGGGACTCAGATTGCGGAAAGGCAGCACTGCGATTGCCGGCTTGCTCTGCTTCTTCGATTGGCTGCCTAGGTAGAGGAACAGACCGATGCCGAACGACATGATCGTGATCACGATAAAGACCATCGCCGGGCCCGACATGTGAAACCGTATCGGCGGCTCCTCCGCGACGCGTGGCTTTTGAACAGAATCAAAAACTGGAACATAGCCGCCCTTGGGCAGCGAGATCACAACTCCATCGGCGGGATGCGCTTTGTAATACTCGTCAAGGCGCGACCGCAGCCTCCGGGCGTCGACACGCACGATCGGGTCGGTGCGCGGGTCGTAGTCCGGTGGACGCTGGAAAACCTCCACTCCCAGAACACTTTCCTTGATCGAGTCCGCCTGCCCCGCGAGTGTCTTATCGACCAGAAACTGCAGCAGCGGACCGATCCGACCGGCATCTTTGAAGCCGCCACTCGCCAGAATTCGATCCAATTGACCGCGAATCGCGGAGGCGTCTAAATCATTCACTACACAAGAGTATACCGTTAAGTTTACCCCCAGCTTCTGGCTTTTCAGCGGCGGATCGGGTCTAATGATCTCAATGTTCCCGACGCTCGCACTCACACTTCTGATGCAAACCGGATGGCCCGCTTACGGTGGCGCGTCCGAAGGCACCCGGTTCTCAAAGCTCACCGAAATCCACAAAGGCAACGTGACCCAATTGAAGCCCGTCTGGACCATTCACCACGGCGACGTTCGCGATCACAAAAAGTTCAAGCGGCCATCGGCTTTTCAGGCGACGCCAATCGTGGTGGACGGTGTTCTCTACTTTCCGACGCCGTTCAACAGGGTCTATGCTGTCGATCCGGCAACGGGCAAAGTGAAGTGGATCTTCGATCCAAAGACCGATCAGAAGAATGAATCGGGCGATGGATTTGTCTCCCGCGGCGTTGCCACGTGGAAGGATGCGAAGACCGGCCAACGCCGCATCCTGCTCTGCACCGTAGACGCCCGGCTCATTGCCGTGGATGCGGCCGATGGGAAGCAGCTCTTCTCGGTGGACCTCGGCAAGGACGTTGGCGCTGTCTACAACGGTGAGTATCACGTCACCTCCACGCCCACGGTGGTGAACGACGTCGTCATCACGGGTTCCGCCATCGATGACAATTCACGCGCCAAGATGGCTTCTGGCGTTGTGCGTGGATTCGACGTGCGCACCGGCAAATTACTGTGGCGTTGGGATCCCATCGCGAATGAAGCCAATGCCGGCGCGGCGAACGCCTGGTCGGTATTCAGTGCGGATCCGGCGCGAGATCTTGTCTTTATTCCAACGGGAAGTGCGAGTCCCGATCACTTCGGAGGTGCGCGCCTCGGAGACAACAGATGGGCAAACGCAGTCGTTGCGTTGAAGGCATCGACGGGCAAGATGGTCTGGGGATTCCAAACCACGCACCACGATCTGTGGGACTACGACGTCCCCGCGCAGCCGGTTTTGATCACGTTCAAAGGGCGCCCGGCTGTGGTGCAGGCCACCAAGATGGGGCTGTTGTTCGTGCTTGATCGCGAAACGGGGAAACCGCTCATTCCGGTGGAGGAACGCCCGGTTCCGCAGACGGATGTCCCGGGTGAGAAGACCTCCGCCACACAGCCGTTTCCATTGGTGCCGCCGCCTTTGGTGTCGCACGCGCCAATGCGTCCAGAAGAGACGTGGGGTGTCGCGTACATCGATCGCAAGGGTTGTGAATCGAAACTGGCGGGCCTGCGCAACGAAGGCATTTACACACCGCCCAGTCTCAAGGGGACGCTCATCCGCCCGGGCATCGCCGGTGGCGTGAACTGGGGTAGCGTTGCCTACGACGATCAGCGGCAACTGGTGTTCGTCAATAGCAGCAACGCGCCATTTCGCTTGCGACTGGTTCCGAGGGACGAAGTGGCGGCGGCGCGCAAAGAGAATCCAAAGTCGGAGTATACGGAAATGCGCGGCGCTCCTTACGCATTGATGCGCGAGCCTGTTTTCTCGTCGCTGGGGTTACCTTGCTTTACACCGCCATGGGGAACGTTGGCCGCCGTGGATCTCAACAAAGGCGTGATCAAATGGCAGGTTCCACTCGGAACGCCGCGCGCGCCGTTGCCAATCACCATGGCTACGGGAACGCCAAACCGAGGAGGTCCCCTGGCGACGGCTGGGGGGTTGGTGTTCGTCGGCGCGGCGATGGACGACTACCTTCGCGCCTTCGATTCCGATACGGGCGTCGAGTTATGGAAGGGAAGGCTGCCTGCTGGAGGCCAAGCAACGCCAATGACTTACTCGGTGAACGGCAAGCAATTTATCGTGATCGCTGCTGGCGGGCACGGCAAGTTGAAGACGACCATGGGCGACTCGCTCATCGCGTTCGCTCTGCCTTAGGCGCAGACTTGAAAGACATTGCCTTCGGGATCTACGCAATCGGCTGCACCCCAAGCGTAGCGAGTGATCGGAAGTCCGGCCGCTTCGAGCTTGCCGCAGCAACCATCCAGGTCGTCCGTTTGAAAGATCGGCTTCAATGGGATTTCTTCGCGTACCTCGGGCGGGGAAGTAATGACGATGTCCTTCGCGATGTGTTCGGGAATCGCATGCAGCGCGAGCCCCTCGCGGAATTCCAGCCATCCATCCGTGCGGCTTGCTTCGATGGGATGCAGCCCCAGGATGTCGGAATAGAGTCAACCAGCGGATTGAAGTCTTTCACGTAGAGCATGACTTGCTTGAGTTTCATGGTTTTGGTGCCAACAAGGATCCCAGCAAGCGCACTTGCCTCTTGGGTCCTGACAATTCCAGCGCCAGCGCTCCGTCCGGTTGCGTCGAACCCTGGCCTTGATAGGCATCGGTTCCTTGCGTGAGATTCAGGTCGGTCAACGTGAGACGTGGAGTGGCATTCGCATAGGTCGCCTTGAAGGATCCGCTCATCTCATCAAACATCCACTCGGGATTGAACCGCATCGCCGAGGCAGAGAACTCGCCTTGCGACTGCAACTTATCGAGTAGGATACTGCCAAGCCCTTCGGTCTCGATGCGGCCCTCAACATCTACTCTGCCGCCGGATACCGGAACGCCATCGATGCTGCCGGTCGACCGATAGCGGGGTTGATTGTTTGTGAGATCCACTGCAATTTCGCCGTTGAGTTCCAAGCCATCGCCCTTGGCTTTTACATCCCTGAGCAGCGCCTTCGCGCCATCCCATTGATACTTTGCCGAGACCTTCTCGAGTTTCGGACCTTTCGCCCCTGCTTGGAGCCTGGCAAACCGCAGCGTGCCTTCCACCTTGCGATCAGTCAACCATTCTGGCGAAGGCGCCTTTGTTAGCCGGAAAGTTTTGGCCAGGAATCCACCGCGTGCCAATGTCGGTCGCAGAATCCGTTCCACTTCCGCGAGATCGATCTGTTCGGCGGCGAGATTGAGCTTATGCGGACGCACTGCTTTCGCCTCGTATCGATAATCACCCGTGAAATCGATCTTTCCGCAAGTGCCGCGAAACGCGCGAAGTGCCAACCGTTCGCCGTCGAGTACGCCTGCAAAGGTGACGGTAACTGGATTCGCAAGCCCAGGAACCTCCAGCACGCCGTCAATCACTTCTGCTTGCGCCTTCCATGTCGCCTCGCCTTCGGCAGGCGCGAGATACTGCAACGATCCGCGCCAAGTGCCTTGCTTAAAGCCCGACAGCACGGGGGCATTCGGCGCGAGTCGCATTGTGTCGGCAATGGGCGAGGCGTTCTTGGCCTTGATGACAACGTCCAAGCCACGAGCGTCGAGATCGTATTTGCCGGCAATGGTCAGATTTGGTTCTTCAGCTTCCGCGTGGATCTTGAGATCCATGTTCCGGCCCGTAATTTCAAACTGTAGGCCATCGCCTGCGAGCTTGCCTCCGGTGGGCAATTGGAACTCGGCGTCCTTAATCGTGATGTCGCCTTTGGCACCTTCATCACGCGAGAACGAGACCGATCCACTGACCGAGCCGCGATCCACTTTGAACCCTTCCGGCGGACGGACATCCATGCGTTTGGCTGCTTCAAAGAGAGCCGGGGCGGAGAAGTCTTCAAACTTCAATTGGCCCGCCCATTCGGGCGACGCCAGGTAGTCTTTCGCATGAAACCAAGCTTTCAAAGGTAGTTCACCGGGCGCGGTGTGGACCTCGATCTCATGCCCGCGCATATTGAACCGCCCTTCGATGGGCAGCTTCGCTGCGGAGGAAACCAGTTGCTGCAGCAGACTCCCTGTGATGTCGTCAAAGCGCACCGCGCCTTTGAAATCGATCGCCGACAAGGGCCCCTTGAGGTCGAAATTCGAAGCGAGAAATCCCTTCAACCCGGGGTCGCGCATGCCCATCAACTTCGCCACTTCAGGGATGCTGCTGCGTTCGCTTTCGAGTTCCGCAACGATGCTCGGTTCCGACGTGCTCGTGGAAGGACTGAGTTTACCCGTAATGTGAAAACGTCCGGTCGTATATGCGGGGCGATCGGTTCGGAACGGATCAGCCGAAACCGAAAGTCCGAGCGGTCCAGTGGATGAGGGTTCGAGATCGAGATCCGCATTGCCGAGATAAAAGATGGATTTGCGATCTCCGAACTTAAAATTCACCCGGGCATCGCGAATCTGGATCGGCGGCAATTCGGAGGTCTGGGCCCGCTGCAGAAACAGGTCTATGTTCCAAATGCCCGATTCGGTGCGTGCGAAATTTACCGAAGGTTCGACGAGGCGTAGATTCGAGAAGCGGATCTTGCCCCTGAATAAGCTCAGCAGGTCAACGCGGCATTGCACTTCTGCGACGTGAGCGAATGGCTCGATGCCGATGCGTTCGTCTTCCGCGATGGTGACTTCTTCCACCTGAAATCCGGGACCTCGAAACACGTTGTACCGGGCATTTCCAATCTTGACCCTGCGGCCGAGCGATTGTTCCAGCCCTTCTTGAATGCGAGACGCGAAGTAGTCAGCGCGAAAGTACGGGGCACCGATGCCGGCTGCAAGCACCAGCACAAAGATCACGGCCAGAATCCTGGCGAACTTATGAAATCGTTTCAACACTGCAGTAAGAGTTTCCGATACTCGCTGGGTAGATCGATATCGCGATGGATCCCCGGATCGTCGACCTCGACGTAATGAATGCGCGCCGCATCGCGGCGGATTACGTCGGCGGGAGTGCCGGTTTCGACCGGGAGTGCCAACAGTTCTTGAGCGACCCTGCCCGAGATACGCACCGGATGCCCGCGGCGGCCGTCAAATCGTGGGATAACGATCTCGCCATCGGCCTCGACAACCGCGCGGATCGTCGACTCGAGGATCGTGGGATAGTCCAAGGGCGTGAACAGAACGATATCGTCGCCTGCGATCGAAAGTCCGCGTTGCAGCGAACTCAACATCCCGCGATCCGGATCCGGATTGACGGCCACAGTAGCGCCGACTGGAGCCCACGCTTCCGTCCCCGGTGCCAGGACGATCACCACGCGACCACAAAATCCATTCATCAGCCGAAACATCCGAGCAAGAAATGTTTCGCCCTGGTAGAGCAGCAAAGCCTTGGGAGATCCCATGCGGCGCGAGGACCCAGCGGCTAGAATAACAGCGGTCACTTCAACAATGCCTTCAATCGATCGTGCGCAAAGATCGACTTCGATGACAATCGCCAATTTGTGGAGGGTGCCCGCCGCATCGCAATCATTTCGGCAACTACGGACACAGCGATTTCCTCGGGCGTGAGGGCCCCGATCTCAAAGCCCATCGGCGCAAAGATCCGCTCGAAGCACTCGCGATCGAGGCCCTCGCGTTCCAACTCGTGCACCACGGAAATCGTCTTGCGCTTGCTGCCGATCATCGCGATGTACTTCGCTTGCGTACCCACAGCCCAGCGCAGCACGCGCATGTCGTCGCGATGCCCGCGTGTCACGATAATTATGTAAGAAGTCGAGTTAATGGCAAGCTTGGGAAACACATCTTCGTACTCTTCGGCGAACACTTCATCCGCTTCTGGAAACCGCTCGCGGTTGGCGAACGCCTCTCGGTTGTCGGCCACGACGGTCTCAAATCCCGCCAGTTTCGCGACTTTCGAAAGGCTCTTGGAAATGTGTCCCGCGCCAAAGATGAAAGCACGCGGCTGGGGGATCACAGGTTCAACGAAGACATTCAACTGACCACCGCAAATGAGCCCCTCATCGTACGCAGCATCCTGGCCCAGACTGAAGGTGAGATGCTTCGGTTTTTCGGTATCCATCACTTCGCGCGCGGCGGTCCAAACATCGGCCTCTACGCATCCGCCGCCGATGGTTCCGACAAAAGTTCCGTCTTCCCGCACCAGCATTTTGGCGCTTTCGAAGCTGGGAATGGATCCATTCACTTGCACGATGGTGGCGAGGGCGCTCTTCTGGCCTAGGCGTCTCAACCGCACCAGTTCGTCGAAGATGTCCATGAAGTAACTCTATTATCGCAATCTATTACTTCCAGGGAAGCGACGCTGGCTCAGCGAACACCGATTCCTTCAGGCGAGCGAACGCCTGCTTGTTGATCAGTCCGCCATAGAACCAGATCACGACGCCAGGCAACTCACGCTGGCGGCAGAGTTCGATTTCCCGGATGAGAATCTCCGCTGTCCCGTTCGTGACATCGATTCCCGCGACGAGGCGCGACCCGTCGCCGTCGAGCGCTCGAATCTGGGCGTCCAGTTCTCGTTCGAAGGCCGCGGGATCGTTGCGGTAAATCTGGGGTGAGACGTAATCCACCGACCGATCTTTCATCCACACCGGATATTCCTGCAGAAAGTTCACGTAAGAAAAGCTGTAAACAATCGGCGCGCTAGTGATGACCAGCCGCCAGTTGACGGCTTTCAGTCTGCGGCCAAGATCGGCAACAAACAGGTTCAATTTGTTCGCCCGCCAACGCATCCAGGCGGCATCGCGCTCGTTTGCGGGAGGCTCCGCGCCATTGTGTTCCTTGGCATAGAGGGCGAGAGTCGCCTCGTCATAGCCGCAATTGAGTTCCGGGTACCGCGCTCGGTCGAACTGAATCGAAGGGATATCGTACTCGCGCGCCAGCTCTTCCATCAACGCAAACAGAAACTGCTGCCCTTCGGGATTCGTGTGCGCGATCCAGGAACTCTTCGTGGTGCCGGCCCAGGAAAAATCGGTTGTCCCGTCTTTGCGCTTCGCCAGCCATTCCGGATGCTTGTCGACGAGCGGTGCTCTGCCGCCCGAGTATCCGATCACGAAGCCATATTCCACCCATGGGATCACTGCGATACCGCGCGTCGAAGCTTCAGCGATCACCTCTGCCAACACATCGCGCTCGCCATACACAGGATCTGTGCGGACACCGGTTTCGCGCGCGAATACCTCGCTCCGCCAGAGCGGATACCCGCGCGACCAGACGTTGACGAAGACCGCGTTGAAGTTGGCGTCGCGCAATTGATCGAGCATCGTTGCGATGGAAGCACGCGATTCTAAAGGTGCACGATCCACCCATACGCCACGAAGCTCTTTCGACGGCCCGGCGAAAGCCTGCAACGCAACCAGCGCAAATGTGTAAGCAAGTCGACTCATGGAAACATTTTACCAATCGGCACAGCCCGCGCGAGCAAAGCACGGGCTTCCCTGGGGTTGAAACTGAGCCTGGATGTCAATTCGCAACGACTTCGGCAGGCGTTTCCGTGCAGGCGATTGGCGGAGCGACCAGGGACACTTTTGGAGGGTAGGTTTACATGCCGCACGCGATCCAGGGTTCAAAAGCTTTTTCTCACGCCTTCGAAGCCCACATACTGCACCTCTTCTTCGAGGTCGAAATGAAACCGCTCTCGAATGCGAGATTTCAGCTCATCCACAATCGCGCACACCTGGGCCGCCGTTCCGTTGCCTTCGTTGTAAATAAGGTTGGCGTGATGGTCGGCGTTGACGATCCCGCCGATGCGCATGCCCTTGGCTCCGACCTTTTCGAGAAAGTACGCCGACGGCACTTTGCCTTCGCGCACTTTATCCGCCGGCACCTGCGCTTGCACCGCAGCGGGCAGGTTCGCGTACAGCAGGTTCTTGAAGATGCTGCCCGCGCACTTCATCGTCGGCGGATACTTCTCATCCCTGATCGCGCGGATCTCTTCGGCCTTCTGTGACAACAGTTGAGAATCGCCAAGTTTCAAATGCAATATCGTGGAAAAGATCGTCCACTCTTTGTGTCGCTTGAACAAACTTTCGCGATAGCGGAACTCGCACTGTGCGTGATTGAAGGTTCGAATCGCAGACCCATCGAAGAAGCGCACCGCCTCCACCCACTCATGAATCGAATGCCCATAAGCGCCCGCATTGCCATACACGGCCGCACCAACCAGGCCCGGGATGCGCGTCATTGTGTGAATTCCGCCCAGCCCTTGAGCGATCGAAACATCCACCAGAGCCTGCAGTTCCGCCCCGGCCTGCGCTGTGATGCGGGCCCCATCCACACAAATGACGCCGCCGATAAATCGCAGCACAACGCCGCGGAATCCGGCATCGGAGACGATGAGATTCGATCCTCCGCCGATCACCTCGAGCGGAACGCCAGCGGCGCGGACCATTTTAGAGGCCGCCATAAAGGCTTCTTCTGAGGACGTCTCCGCCATTGCATCCGCGGGTCCGCCAATGCCGAAGCGCGTGTAGCGGCTCAGAGGAACATCGCGTGTAATCGACAGCAAAGGGATTTCACGAAGACGTTCGTGGAATGACAAAGGATCTGCCAACCTTCTATTGTATTCAGTCGTGGCGCAGGGAAGGGACTGGCTCTTCGATGCGGAACTGCAGTTCGTCGTCGGGTTGGCTCATGTTGACGAGATCCAGCCGCGCTATTCAAAGGGTGCGAGCGCGGGTGTTCTTTGGCGGTGGCTATCGGGCGCGATAAGTCTTTTCGAACTTGTTGCGCGAATTAAAAACGGTGAAGGAGCCGTCGGCGTTCGCACTCAACTTGATCCATTTACCCAGATCGTCGGTCTCCTCCAGATTCGCAATGAACATGTCCGGAACGTTGGTTTCTTTGCCTCCGGCGACGGCGAAGTGCAATTGCCACATGTCCTCCAAACCGGCAACCGATTTGATCGTTTTCCACGCCGCGGGCATCCCGCCCTTGCGTGCGCCATTGTTCATGATCGCGACGCGCGGCTTCAGTGCGTTTACGATGGGCGGCGAATTGGAAGCCGCGAGCCCGTGGTGCGTAGTCAGGTAGACATCCACTGTGCCCACTCGGTTGTTGGGACACACGAGATCGAGTTCCTTGTTCCAGGTGAGATCGCCAAGATCCGCCAGACGGAATTTGCCAAAAGAGATGACCATGCCAACCGACAAAGCGTTCTCTGTCGGATCGTCTTTTTCTCGCTCAACACCGCTGCAGGAAGCATTCATCAATCCCCCGGCGGCGATGGGTTCGCCGTTGGCGATCACCACTTGCACATCGAGCCCTTTGACGGGGATCTTGTCGCCGGCCTTGACGACCTTATGAACCGCACCCGCTTTCGCGATCGCCTCTTCATAGACCTGTGTCAGTTCTTTGGCTAGTGCAGTTTTCTCAACGGAGGGCCCTTTGTCGATGAAGGTTCCGATAGGAAAGCGTTCGGCCAGTTGCTTGGTTCCGCCAACGTGGTCGGTATGATGGTGCGTGACGATGACGTAGTCGATCTTCTTGATCTTGGCCATCTTCGCCGCGGCGATGATTCGGTTGGCATCGCGCGCGTTGAAGCCTGGCCACCCGGCATCGACAAGCATGGATTGTCCCGAGGGGGAAACGAAGAGTGTGGCCTGCCCGCCCTCGACATCGATGAAGTAGATATCGAGGGTCTTGGCGGCGAATAACGAGAAGGTGGAAAGAATAGCGAGTGCTGCGATGCGCATTGTTTGCGATCCTATCACAGAGCTTGTTGATCCTGACGGTACCACTCGAGTGTCCGGCGCAAACCCTGTTCCAAAGTGAACTGCGGATCGTGTCCCAGATCCCGCACGGCAGCGGTCGTGCAAGCCTGTGAATCTCGGACATCGCCCTCGCGGCTCGGTCCGTATCCGGGCTCAATCGAAACGCCTTCGATCTCTTGTAACTGCTTCCAGATCGTGTTCAGCGAATAGCGATTGCCATTGCCCGCGTTGTACACATTGCCCACCGCGGCTGGGCCAGCTTTGGATGCCTTCATGATCAATCCTGCGACGTCTTCGACATAGGTGAAGTCGCGGGTCTGTTCGCCATCGCCATGAATGAGCGGTGCGGTGCGCGCGATCAGATGCTTCATGAACAACGATAGAACGCCCGAATACGGACTATTCGGATCTTGCCGCTGACCATATACATTGAAGAACCGCAGCGCCACCGTTTCGAGCGAGAAACAAGAGGAAAAGACACTGCAATAGTGTTCGCCCATCAGCTTCTGCGCCGCATACGGAGACTTGGGACGCGCCTGCATTGTCTCCACTTTCGGAAGCACATCGGTATCGCCGTAGGCCGAAGACGACGCCGCGTACACCACCCGTCGAACTCCACCTTCCTGCGCCGCGCGCAGCACGTTGAAGGTTCCGTCGATGTTCACTTCATGCGAAGGAACCGGATCTTTGATCGACCTCGGAACGGAAGGAATCGCGGCCAGATGAAAGACTGTGTCGGCCCCCTTTACCGCTTCGAGAACGTCGTTGAAGCTGCAGATATCGACCAGATGCAGCTCGACCTTCGAACGGACTTCTTCCAGATTCTTACGATGCCCGGTGAGCAGGTTGTCGATGACAGCGACTTCCGCTCCTTCTTCCGCGAGCAATCCACGAACGAGGCAAGAGCCAATGAATCCGGCCCCGCCAGTAACGACATAACGTTTCATGAGAGTTTCCCGATCTCCGCTTCCAGATAGCGCAACGACTCCGTTGCGATGGTTTCAGCGCCGAATGAAAAATCGAACGCCTCGAGCGACACCCAGCCCCTGTAGTTCCGCTCTCTCAATTTCGCGAGCAGCGGCTTGAAGTCGTAATCCCCTTTGCCGCAATGCTTTCCATCCATCTCGTTCACATGGATGTGGCGAATGAAATCAAAATGCCGATCCACCACCATTTCGTGTCTTTCTGTCTCATCGGCCGCATTGTGCGTATCGAACATAGTCTGAATCGATGGAAGGTTGCAGCGATGAACGATCTGCATAGCTTCGTCCAATGTGTTGACGACATCCGATTGCGCGTTCGGCAGTGCCTCAACGAGCAACTTCACATGAGAAGCGGCGGCGTGCGCCGCCATCGCTTGGAACAAGTCGCGAAACCTGTTCACGGCGTCGTCACATGTCGCGCCGCCAGTGGTACTGCGCTGAAACGGCGATCCAAAAACCATGATGCCGTTGTCGCTCTCGGTGTTGCCGGCGAGATCGGCGCAGAGGTCGATCAGATCGCGGATGTGATCCCAACTTTTGCCGCGTAACGTCTCATCGGGCGTCGTCACGTGCAGGCCCTTGGGCGCCACCATCAACCAGTGCAACCCGACAAACTGCAGGTCTTCGCTGTTCATGATGGAGCGGTACTGTTTTCTCTCTTCCACTGTGATCGTTGCGGGAGTATCCGAGAGTGTGAACGGGGCAATCTCGATGCCCGTATAGCCGATCTCACGGATCTTCTTGCAGGCTTCATGAAACTTCCAGCCTTGAAACACTTCATTGCAGATGGCGTGCCGGAACGTATACGAAGACGAGGAAATGGACATGTGGATTGAGTCAGTCTTTGGTTCGGGCAACCGCGACGATAGACAGCCCTTGCCAGGGCAATAATCCTTCGATGCGGCGCCAAATCCAGACGGTCTTATCGAAAATCTTCAACGGAAGTTTGCTGATGCTGCGCTTGCCGAGAACCTTGGAATAAAGCCACCAGGCGGGTTTGCCGATCTTGTTCACCTGATGAACCCGTTCAACGGTAAATCCGGCTTTGTCGAGCATGTCACGCAGTTCGGCTTCGGAGAAACGGCGCTTGTGGCCCAGCGTTTTGTCGACTGTACCGAAGAGTCCCTGGCCCTGCGGCGCGAGAACGATGACGTTGCCGCCGAGCTTGACCGTCGTCCGCAACGAGCGGAGCACTCCTGCGGGATCCTCGGAATACTCCAGAATATTGACACAGAGGCCGGTCTCCACTGCGGAGGCGAATGGCGCATAATCGATCGGCACGTCCGGATCCAGGGTCTGGACATCGACGTTCGGGGTGCGCAAGAATCGGTTCTGCAAGGAGTGCAGATACAAGGGGTCCCTTTCCGACGCGATGTAGCGAAGCTTCTTGCCCATCAACCGGCCGCTCAGGTTTCCGATGCCTGCGCCGAGTTCCAGAACGGTATCACCCAGATAGGGCCGCAGAAGCTGCGTAATCCAGCTCAGATACTGCGGCGTTCCGGTGAGATTGTTGAGAAACGCGCGCCCGTAAGGCTCGGCATAGAGATCGTCAATGAGCCAGAAATAAAGGATGACGCCCAGCGCCTTGACTCCATCCTTCCAGCCGATCTTCTTGCCCTCTTCGTACGTCCGGCCGTGATAGCTGATCGGAACCTCATAAATGCGCAGCTTACGCTTGGCGCACTTCATGACGATTTCCGGCTCGAAGCCGAAACGATCCGAACGGACCGGGATGCTCTTCAGCAGATCGGTGCGGAACACTTTGTAACAGGTTTCCATATCGGTCAGCTTCAGATTGCAGAACATGTTCGAGATCAACGTCAGATACTTGTTGATCATCGAGTGCCAAAACGGCAGGATACGAATCTGGTCACCGGCCATATAGCGGGATCCGAAAACAGCATCCGCGTGGCCTTGCAGCAGCGGCTTCAACAGCTTGGGATACTCGTTTGCGTCGTATTCCAGATCGGCGTCCTGCACCAGGCAGAAATCGCCGGTCGCCTTCTGAATCGCACTGCGCACGGCCGCGCCTTTGCCCTGATTCTTTTCGTGGCGATAGAGGCGGATGCATGGATTGTCGGCCGCAATCCGTTCCAAGATGGTCCAAGTGCCATCGGTCGAACGATCATCGACAATAATCAGTTCCCGATCCATGTTTTCCGGCAACGGTGCCTGCAAAACGACAGACAGAGAACGTTCCACTACCGTCCGTTCGTTGTAAACGGGAATGAGTATGGATAGCAGCATCCTGCTGGGCTTGGGCAAGGGTCCAGTTGGCTCCATTTCAGTCTGTTCCGGCGGTTTGACGTTCTTCTGCTTGGATGGCGTCTCGCTGGGCGACGGCAAGGAGGCAGTAGACCGGGCAGCCGTTGTCTCAACGGTGGGCATGATCTTCAATCGGCACTTCGACTTAAATACAGGATATCAGGCTCCCGGGAACCAATCTGCCGTTAGCGAGAAACTCGCTATTCCACCGCTACGGCGGGGAACTCGATCCGGTCATAGATCCCCGACATCGATGCGTCCACGCCAATCGAACTCCGCCGCACCACGTCCCCGAAACCTACGTAGGCAGTGAACAACCAGAATCCCTCAGGACTCTTCGTCAGTACTTCAACTCGGGGCTCTTCATGCGAAACCAAGGCGTATTGAACGAAGCTCGGAATCGTTCGGTACATGTCGAACTTGCGAGTGCGGTCGAAACGCTCGGTCAACGGCGAAAGCACCTCAATCAACAGCACCGGATTCTCGAGAACATCGTCGTCGAAGTACCTCGGCTCTTCACAAACGACAGTCAAATCAGGATAGAAGAACGCCTTGGCAGCGGGAACCCAAACCTTGAGATCTGAATTGAAGGGCCGGCACGCTCTCCCCTCAATTGAGAACCAATTTCAGTCGTTAGATTGACTTGGATCGTGGAGTGCTCGATTGACCCTCCGGCTATCGCCTACACAGCCATCCGCATACTCACTCTTGTAAGCAGCAGCCCGCTCCCGAATCAGATACTTCTCGGGCGTTAACTTGGATACTGGTACGCTCGCGTTCAGACACCCCACTCTACCCATCCCGCTCATGGCACACTGTAAGGAACCACAATCCGGAAAGGGGCCGCTCCAGATGCTGCGAACTCAATACGCCTCCTGCATGGCGATACTGACCATGCTCTCTGCCAACGCGCAAGAACCCGTCAATCTCCGCGCGATTCACGAAATCAAAACCGAAGCCTTCGAGAATTCCAAAGTCATGGACCACGTCTTCTACATGACCGACGTCCACGGACCCCGTATCACCAACTCCCCCGGGCACCGCGCTGCTGGCGAATGGGCCGTGAAGCGCCTCACCGAGTACGGCCTCGTGAACGCCCGTCTCGAACCCTTCAAGGCCTTCGGCCGCAGTTGGAACTACACGCGATATGAGGGCCACATGAACACCCCGTCGTACTCTCCACTGATCGGATATCCGATGGCTTGGAGCGAGGGGACCAACGGCATGGTGCGCGCCGACTCGATGATCGCACTCTTGCAAAAGAAGGCCGACCTCGACAAGTGGAAAGGCAAACTCAAAGGCAAAATTGTCCTCATCGATCCGATGAAAGATCTGTCTCTCAATGAGGCCGCTATGGGCAAGCGCCTCACCGGCAAAGAACTCGAAGAACGGGCCACCGTTCAGGATCCTTCGCGCATGGGCTACCCGATGGGAAACCGGGCGTCGTTTCTGTCCGATCTCAATCGCAACGACCTCAATAAATTCCTCAAGGACGAAGGCGCGCTCGTCGTGTTGCGCCAAGGCTACAATGGCGACGGCGGAACCGTGTTCGCAACCGCGCAAGGCTCGCGCAATGCCAAAGATCCCGTTCCGCCTTGCACCGTCGTCCTCACCGCCGAGCATTACAATCGCATCTACCGATTGCTAGAAAAGAAGCAGACCGTCGAACTGAGCTTCGAGGTCCAGGCGAAGTTGCTTGACGAGTCAGTGGATTCCTTCAACGTCATCGCCGAGATCCCCGGAACTACCAAAAAAGACGAAATCGTCATGCTTGGCGGTCACCTCGATTCCTGGCATGGAGGCACCGGCGCTACCGACAACGCCACCGGATCCGCCATCGCTATCGAAGCCGTCCGCATTCTCAAGCAATTGAAGCTACCCATGGAACGCACCGTACGCATTGCACTGTGGGGCGGGGAAGAACAGGGCCTGCTCGGATCCATCGCCTACATCGAAGATCACTTCGCCGAACGCAAGACCATGAAGCTTAAGCCCGGCTTCAACAAGCTCTCGGTTTACTTCAATACAGACACCGGCACCGGCAAATATCGTGGCATCGGCGCTGGAGGCAACCTCATGGCCAAGCCGATCTTCGAAGCGTGGATGGAACCGTTCAAAGACCTCGGCTTTACGACCGTTTCCGGAACCACATCGCAGACGACCAAGCGCCCCGGCGGTACCGATCATACGTCTTTCACTTGGATCGGTTTGCCCGGTTTCGGCTTTCTGCAGGATCCCATCGAATACCAGACCCGCACGCATCACTCGAACATGGATGTCTACGACCGGGTGCAGAAGGGCGATCTCATGCAAGCCTCCGCCATCATGTCCTCGTTCATCTTCCACTCAGCGACGCGCAAAGACATGATGCCTCGCAAACCGGTTCCAGAACCACTCCCGGCAACCGAACCCAGCGGCGGCACCCAGTAACTACCAGAGGGAAAGACTTGTCTCTAATGAATATGCATTCCATCACCAGATCCGCTATCGCGGTTCTCTGCTGCTGTGCTCTCACGGCTACCGCCGAAGAGCCCATCGATCTCAATGCGGTCTACAGGATCAAGACCGAAGCCTTCGAGAACTCGAAGGTCATGGATCATCTGTTCTATCTGACCGATGTCTACGGTCCGCGATTGACCAACTCCGCCAACCATCGCCAAGCCGCGGAATGGGCTGTGAAACGCCTGCAAGAGATGGGACTCAAGAACGCCAAGCTCGAAAAATGGGGACCTTTCGGCCAAGGCTGGAACAACACTCATTTCTCGGCGCACATGCTCGAACCCAGCTACATGCCGATCATCGGATTTCCCCAAGCCTGGACCCCCGGCACCAACGGCGCAGTGCAAGCCGAACCGACGATGGTCAACATCAAGACCGAAGCAGACATGGAAAAGTACAAAGGCAAATTGAAGGGCAAGATCGTTCTCGACATGCCGATCAAAGACCTGCAAATGGCCGTTGCGCCGATGGCGCGCCGCTATACCGATGTCGACCTCAACAATGAGAGTCTCGCTCCGGATCCGAGCCAGCGCGGCGGTTTCGGCGGTGGTCCTCCGCCTCCCGCAGCGGCGGGCGCTCCAGCCGGCGATGCCGTATCTCGGATGGGTGGGTTCATGGCTATGCGCGCTTTGCGGCAGAAGGTGAACAAGTTCTTCGCTGAAGAAGGCGTTGTTGCAGTCATGAACTACGGATCCAAAGGCGACGGCGGAACCGTCTTCGCCACCGCTGGCGGGTCACGCAATGAAAAAGATCCCGTCCCGCCGCCCATGTTCACTGTCACGCCCGAGCACTACAACCGCATCGCACGACTCCTTGAGAAGAAGATTCCGGTGAAGATGGAAGTCAACATCAAGGCGGAATTCGTTCCTGCCGTCGACGGCTTCAACGTCATCGCCGAGATCCCCGGAACCGACAAATCCGACGAGGTCGTCATGGTCGGCGCACACCTCGATTCCTGGCACGGAGCCACCGGCGCAACGGACAACGCAGCCGGCTGCGCCTCGGCCCTGGAAGCCATTCGTCTCATCGTGTCGACTGGTCTCAAGCCGCGCCGTACCATCCGCATCGCTCTTTGGGGCGGTGAAGAGCAGGGCCTGCTTGGATCCCGCGCTTACGTCAAAGAGCACTTCGCCGACCGTGAAACCATGAAGGTCACCGAACAGCATGGCAAGATTTCGGGATACTTCAACCTTGACAATGGCACCGGCAAGATCCGCGGGGTTTACGCGCAGGGCAACGACATGATGAAGCCCGTGTTCGATGCCTGGCTCAAGCCGCTCAACGATCTCGGCGCAACCACCGTTACCAATCGCAACACCGGCGGCACCGATCACCAATCGTTCGATGGCATCGGCATTCCCGGATTCCAGTTCATTCAGGATCCGATCGAATACTCCACCCGTACGCACCACTCAAACATGGACGTCTACGATCACGTTCAAAAAGGCGATCTCATGCAGGCCGCCTCCGTGATCGCGACCTTCATTTACAACACCGCCAATCGCGACGAAAAACTGCCGCGCAAGCCTCTGCCTAAGCCGCAGCCCGCGCGTCCGAACATGTTCTAGCGTGCTCGTCTACCTGGGACTTGGATCGAATCTAGGGGATCGCCAGGCGGTCCTCGACTCGACAATCGCAAGACTGGCGGACTCCGGCTTCCGGAACCTCCGCCAGTCTTCGCGTTACGAGACCGCGCCTATGGGGTTCCTGGATCAGCCTTGGTTCCTGAACATGGTCGTGGAGGCCGAGACCGATCTCTCTCCGCGAGCCACACTGCGGCGTATCCGTGGCATTGAGCGCGAACTCGGGCGCAAGAGGTCCTTCAAAAACGGCCCCCGCATTATCGATATCGATCTGCTTTTGTATGGTGACGTCGTGATCGAAGATCCGCGCTTGGTGGTTCCACACCCGCGTATGTGTGAACGAAGATTCGTACTCGATCCACTCGTCGAACTCGCTCCACAGTTGATTCATCCCGTTTTCAGAAGACGTGTTTCCGACTTTCTCGGCGGGACACTAGATCAAGAGATCCAAAAACTCAATTCGCCACGAGCTTAGCTGAGAATTCAGCCCCGCATGACTTGCCGGGCTCCCGTCGCCAATGCTGCTTTCTCGGTTAGAGCAACTTCTTCCGTCCAGTGACCGTCGAGACCAGAGAGTTGTCGCAATCTACGCAATCCTCGAAAGAGTTCTAAAAGTGGTCGAAAGTTGGCGGAGTCGGCCAAACTCATTGCGAAATCTAAACGAGAGAGCTTCGAACGGCACGAACGACTTCGTCAATCTCATCCATCGTGTTGTAGGCGTGTGGCGAGAATCGAAGTCCCGCAGCGTCGCCGGATTCGGTGGCGGCAATTGCGATGCGATGCTCGGTGTACAGAATCTGATCGATGGCGCGTGGAGATCCGGAACCGGCGAGCACCTTGACGACGCCTCCACAGAGATCCGGTTCAAGATTGGTCTTGACAGTAACCCCCGGAATCGCACGGAACTTCTCATTGAATGTACGTGAGAGATGACGCAGGCGTGCTTCGATCTGAGCCATGCCAATGAGGTTCAAGAAGTCCACCGCCGATTCTAGCGCGACGAGACGCGGATCGTCTCTTTGACCCAAGGCTTCAAGACGCGCGCCGCCCTTGTTCGAATCGCTCCAGCCAACGCTGACGATGGATGGCCATACTTTCGCCTGCCGATCCTCGCGGACATACAGGATGCCAGCTTCGAGCGGACCCATCATCCACTTATGCGTGCTCGACGTATACGAATCGCAGCCAATGGCCTTCAGATCGAGATCGAATGCACCGAAGGTTTGCGCTCCATCGAGATGGAACCAGGCTCCGGTGCGATGGGCGAGATCCGCGAGATCACGGGCGGGAAACTGCAGGCCAGCAGTGTTGGTGACGTGTGAGACGGAGATCACGCGGGTTTTGGGCGTAATGGCCCGACGGAACAGATCGATCAATTGATCCTTACTCGCGGCTGGAACGGGCACCGGTAAGATCTTCACCGTGAAGCCTTCGCGCGAGGCACGCACCTTCCAGGAATTGAAGTTCGAGGGATGATTGTGCTCGGTCAGAATGACTTCGTCGCCCGGTTTGAGATCAAGTCCGTGGACGATGAGATTGTTGCCTTCGCTGGTATTGCGGGTGATGGTGATTTCATCCGGCTGCACATGCAACATAGTTCCGAGCTTGCCGCGGAGACGGGCTCGCAGCGCATCGTATTTTGCGCGGTTTTGAAACGAAGGGTTGGCTTGGAAGTCCCGGAGAAATTCCGAGTGACGGTCAAGCACGGCGCGCGAGGCGGGGCAAACATTGGCCGCGTTGAAGTACAGCAGGCCGTCTTCGAGCGGGAACTGTTTCTTGACGAGACGCCAGAAATCCTCATTGGCGGGCGTGGCGGAAGAGGAGGCGGCTTGAAGTGCCTGGGACATCGAGGCCCAGGAGGTAGCAGCGGCAGTGGCGCATTGCAAAAACGAACGGCGCGAACTCGGCACGGGCAGCGGCTTCATCATGAGAGTGATTGTAGCCGCTTGTGACGGGCTCGCGCCGCGAGGAAGTTAGCTGGCTTTCTTGGCGGTGATATCGCGAGCGGGCTGATCGCCACCTTCGCGGGTCATCTTGAGTTTCAGGTCTGAACCTTCGAGCTTACCGGTGTACAGCATCTTCATCTCATTGCCATTGAATTCGACCTTGACGGTGAAGGAGACGTTGTCGCCGTCGACCTTGCCTTCGGAAATGGCGTTCTCACGCCCGCCCATGCCAGAGACGGTGCCTTCCAGCTTGGCGCCATCCTGCTTGAGGTTGAACGTGCTGGTACGAGCAGGGCCACCGTTGCGGCCGGGCATTTCGGCTGTATATTTGCCGGTGACATCGCCGAAGGCGAGTGCGGTGAGTGCGAACACGGACAGAAGTATCTTTTTCATCGTGGATTTCTTCCTTGGAAACAGTCTCCAGGATTAGGACCCCAATGGGAAGCCTTGCGTTACTGAGTTTACGAAAGTTTAACAGCGCAGCCAGCGATGGAAAGGGATACTGGCACGATTCTGGCACGATTTTGGCACGATTCTGGCACGATTCTGGAAGGATTCTGGGAGGACTACACACACCACGCAGTGCACCACTGCATCAGCATGGGATCAATTCGAGGGTTTCTTCAAACGTCAGCAGGCCCGTGACGCTTCCAAAGGATGAGACGCTCAAGGATCCCGCCGCGTTGGCGAGGAGGGCCGCGCGTTCTGGACGGAAGCCCTTCTGTAAGCCGGCCAGGAATCCACCCACGAATGAGTCACCGGCTCCGGTGGTGTCCACTGCATTCGTCGGAATCGCCGAGACGGGAAGTGGATCATTGTCCGCTTCGAAAACGATGCAACCGCGACCGCCGAGCTTGACGACAACATCGCTGGCTCCCCGGTCGCGAAAGGTTCGGACAGCTTGAGCCGGGTCGCTGTGTCCTGTCAGCATCCGAATCTCATCTTCATTCGCGAATAACAGATCGATCGAAGGCAGGCATGGTTCCAGCACACGCATCCACTCGCCTTTGGAATCCCAAGCTGTGTCAAGCGATGTCGTGAGGCCATGCTGGCGTGCCGATTGCAAGGCGACGACGCTTTTGCTTCGAAAGTTGGGAAGCGCGAACGGGTTCGCCAGATGATAGTGCGAACAACCTTCAAGAGTACTCGTGTCGAAGCCGTCGAAGTCAGCGAAGGCCTCGAGGCTCACGCCTGGGCGGTGCAGGAGGGCGCGAGATCCATCGGCCTTGACCAGCACCACGCTTGCGGCGGTGGCTTCGACGCCGGTCTTCAAAAAACCGATATCGACGTTGACGGATTCGAGCATTCGCCGGCATTCAGCCCCAAAGGCGTCGGAACCGACCCAGCCCAGGATCCGGACTCGACCGCCGAGGATTCCGATGGCGTAGCTGCTATTGGCCCCATTGCCACCGAGATGCCGATCGAGACGGTCGATCCATTGGGTTCCACCGAAGGGGATGTTTTCTATGGGGGCAGCGACCGTATCCTGAACGAGATTTCCACTACAGAGAATCGCGCCTGGGATGCCGATCATTCCACGTTGCCCTCGGCGAGCGACTGAATGAGTGCGAGTTCAAGAGGCCATTGACCGGTCACCCGTGTCGGATTCTCCAGTGCAAATTTACCATTCAGCAGCAGGCCCGCCAGATCCGAAGGCTTAGGCGTGAGTTTGTCGCGAGCCATCATGTTACGAAGCAGCGATGTCGCTTCTTCAAGCTGTTGCAGAATCTTTTTTGCGTCCTGGTCGCTGGAACATTTCACGCGAATTCGCAGAAGCAGATTCTTTCCATTCGCGTCTGACTCTATCGTGAAGAGAGCGTGCTCCGCCTGAACTAAGGCCGAAGCGAAAATCTTTGCGCCCGTAGGCAGCGCGGTAGGGTCACGCAGGATGTTTCCAGGCACCAGAACCCAAACAGGAGCGGTATTGGACCAGGGATCGTCTGGCTTGGGAGGTGCGATCACGCGCGCGATCTCGTAGACACCCCCGGAATGAGGCGCCGATGCGAGAGCGATAGCCAACCCGTGCAACGGGTAAAAGGAAGTGGAATTTTCAAGAGCTTTGCCTTTGACTTCGCAAACAGCATTGAGGCACTCCGCACCATTTTGCAAAGCGTAGCTCTTGATCCTCGGCCAGTCGAAACGGCCCACCGCGATTGCGTAACGGCTCTTGCGTTGGAACGAAATGGCGACCCGATCGAGATCTGTCTTGTAGTCGAATCCGGAATCGCCAACGAACTTCCGATAATCCAGTTCTTCGACGGATTTGGTTCCAACAATGGCTTGCAGTAAGCCACTGGAACGGATCGCGGCGACGTTCGCGTAGACGATGACGGCGTTTTCACTTGGCAAGGACCGAGCAAGTTCCGACGCGTTCCATTCGTTGCGATTGCGGTAGGCGATCAAGCCCCAGATGGCGGCAGCGCAGATGGCCGCCAAACCGATGACAGGAACCCAGGGTTGTGCACGGAAGCGCATTTACGTTATGGTAACGAAGTTCCGGGGCTTTCTTCTGTTGCTACACTGGGGTTCGTTTCCACGATGATACAGCAATCCCTTCCCACGAAGGCACAAGCCGGACTCTATGTGTTTTTGGCTTTCGCTTTGATTTCGGCTCTCAGTTTCCTTCTCGATTCCATTCGCTACTACCGCCAGAACGGTGATGAACTGACCGGAAGCACCGGCTATGTCGTCCGCTTCGAGGCCTTGAGAAAGGAACTGCCGGCAACAGGGAAAGTAGGCTATTGGACCAACGCAGAACGGGATCCCGGTGATCTCGAATTCCACCTGACGCAGTTCGCGTTGGCTCCGGTTGTCCTTGAGAAAACGAAAGTTCATCCCTATGTCGTGGGCAACATCGCCAAGAATCCGACGGTGGAAGAACTCCAGGCACTAGGTCTTGCACTGGTAAAGGACTATGGGCTCGGCGTTGTGTTGTACCGAAGGACTCAATAGTGGTGGCGGTGTCGATCGTCGTCAGTATCCTGACGGGGTTTCTTTTGGTGAGGGCGCTCTGGCCGGGGTCAACGAAGTGGCAGGCGGCTGACTGGTTACGTTTGCCTTTGGGCATCTGGTGTGGCCTGGGATTATCGTCGCTTGCCAGCTTCGCTGTACAACTCGCAAGCCCTGGAACTCGGGTAATCTGGATCACCGTCGATGGCGTCATGTTGGCGGTAGCTCTGATGCTTTGGGCCGTGTTTGGCCGCAAGGCCGAGGCGGAAGTTTCAAATTCAAAAGAGAGATCGGCGTGGACCGTGGCGAAGTGGACGTCTCTCACAGGCGTGGCTGTGATGGCGATCGCCTATCTACTGATGGCGCTTCCAAGGCAAACCGGTGAGGTGGATGCATGGAGCATCTGGAACATGAAGGCTCGTTTTCTCTATCGCGGGGGCAGTTTCGCGACGATGGCCGACCCGTTGCTTACCTGGATCCACCCGGAGTTTCCTTATCTTCTGCCTTCGCTGGTATTGCGCAGTTGGCATTGGGCGGGTGAGGAATCGATGACTGCGCCGATGTTGTTGGCCGCCGTGTTCGTTGGATCGCTGGCGATGGCAATGTACGGCGCAGTGTGTTTCCTGCGGACACAAACGCAGGGCTTTCTCGCACTGGCGGCAATCTTAGGATCCGCCGGGTTTGTTGGCAATGGTGCCGTTCAGTATGCCGACTTTCCGTTGGCGGCCTTTCTGTTCGGTGCACTCGCCGCGATCGCAGCCGCAGATCGGTTGGATCTGCCGCGATTGCTGTCGATCGCTGGATTGTGTTCCGGCTTCGCTTCCTGGACCAAGTTCGAAGGTGTCTTTTACGCGGTTGCGCTGCTTGCGGTAGCGGTTTGGCGTCTCGGGGTTCGCAGCCTCTTGCCCTTTGTTGCAGGCGCCATTCCGGGCGTTGCGATGCTGGTGTATTTCCGAATGACGCTTGCGCCTTCGATAGCGGCGATCAGCGCCGATCCGATTTTGCTGCTCATCGCGATCGCATCGAAACTGTTCACCTTCCAGTTTCTGGGTTGGGTTGTGAGTCCGTTCCTTATTTTCGCCCTCTATCTCTATTGCATGGGAACGTCGAAGGATCGCCGCAATGGGTGGGTGGCGTTGGCGTGTCTCTTCGTTGCCGGTTGCCTCGCGATCATCGTTCGCGACGACAACATCGGCGACGCGGCGGCGATTCGAATCGTGTTGCACCTGTGGCCCGCCGCGCTATTCGCTGTATTTTTGCACGCGAATGCGCCTGAAGAACTTATGCTAACGACAGGCAAGGTTCACAAAGCCTCACGGAAATAGGACCCTCGCACCAGCGCTGCTGACGAACATGCACGCGGCGTTGTGCCCACAGCGTGGAACCATCACGAGCCTGTGCTCAGCTTGATACTGCTGACGCATGTAGTTCCAGAAAGTGATGCCGCGTTCGCGGCGATTGGGTCCCTGAGCCTGCGCCGAGCAACTCTTGTCGAGATCCGTATCCTGCAACTGATCGAGATTGCCGAGCAGATACGTCACGGCGCGAGTGGGAAACTGCTTGCGAATCGTTGGCGTACCGGTGGATGCGGCGTAGCCGACGAGGTTCTCGAGTCCATAGCGGTAGCGGTTGTAGTTGGTGCAGTTGGCTCGATCCCAATAAGCACCGAATGGCGAGGTGCACTTGCCGTCCGGTGTGCAGGTTGCGTCACTGCGAAGGCGTACGTCACTCAAATAGACGTAGGAAGAAGGGTTCGCGACGACGTAGCGAATCGAAACCCCAAGCTTCTGTTCCATCTGATTCACGGCGGCGTAGCGTTGCATGAACTGACCTCCGCCCGAATGTCCGGCCAGGACGATGGATCGCAGGTTGGGGAATCGGCTCTTGTCGGCAAGCAGTTGAACGATCTTGTCCATCGCATCGAACGAGTTCGATTTTGCCGTGCTGTTGATGGCAGGGAAGCCGGCGTTCCAGCCTTGGCATCCAAAGAAGAGTTCGCCCTCTTCCACGGCGTCTTTGCAGGAAGGCCCTTCATTCCCCTTGAAGTGCGGAGCCACGATGAGGCTCTTGGCGAGTTGGCCCCGGGAAACTGCGGAGGCAAGTGCAGTTCCGAAGTAGCCGTCACCATTGCGTTGCGCGCCGTGCACCATCACAACTGCCTGTTCGACTTCGCGGCTCCCTTCGGTGAGGGGATGGGTACGGTAGACGAGCACCCATCCGTCCTTGAGTGGAACCTGTTCCGAACAGCTTTTGTTCGGAGTCACGCAGGGACCCTCGGCCACAGGAATGGCCAAGGTAGCGATCAAAGAGAGCAGCAGCATCGATTGCTGCATAGTGTATCGCGCTCGAAGTGCTCTGCGGTTGGGCCTTTTTTTGTTGACGCAGACACTACTACGTGCGACGATACTACGTGAGGCGTAATAGATGAGCGATCCTGGATTGTTGATCCTGGCGAGTCTTGCGGAAGGCGACAAACATGGCTACTTGTTGATGGAAGACATCGAGGCGTTTGCGGGAGTGCGTCTGGGCCCTGGGACGCTGTATGGCGCGATCACAAGGCTGGATGAGCGGGGTTGGATCCGCGCGCTGGCGACGGCAAACCAGCGGCGGCAGCCTTACACCTTGACGGCGTCGGGCCGGACTCATCTTCAGGAGCAGTTAAGCGCACTGGAAAAGATCGTGAAGACGGGGATCCGGAGGCTGGGAAACGCCTGACGATGAGGCGCGTAGCGAGTTGGTTGATGCATCTGTATCCGCGCGTATGGCGGCGGCGCTACGGTGCAGAATTCGAGGCGCTTCTAGAGGACTCGAGTGTCGGGTTGCTTGATTTGGCGGATATTGCAAAGGGAGCATTGGAAATGCAGACACGAACGATCGGAATGGTGGCGCTTGCGGCGGCGATCGGCCTACTCGTGGGGTTTGCGGGCAGCTTTGCGATTCCTAGACTCTACGTGGCCGGGAAGGGGTTTCACTTCTCGGCTACTCCAGAGAAGGTCAATTCGCTCGTCGCTGAGGTGCTACAGCGCAAGAGTCTTGTCGAAGTCATCGACCGCCACACACTCTTTGAAGTGGAGCGAAAAACGCAGCCGCTCGAAGAGATTGTGGAGAAGATGAAGCGGTCCGTCCATGTTTCCTCTAAAAACAAGAACGTATTCTTGATTTCGTTCACCTCAGGGGACCCGGAACTGTGCGATCGCGTCGTCAAGGACTTGACGCAGAGGCTGGTTGAAGAAAATGAGCGCCAGGGCAACGAAACTTTAGTCGCCGACATTCCTTACCTGACTGGATTGCTAGCGCCCAATCGGACGGCGGTGGCGGTTGTCGGGATGATGGTCGGCCTTCTTTCCGGCATTGTTTTCTTTTGGTTTCGCCGTCCTCGGATCGTTGGTGCGGCCTTGCCGCTGGCGAAGCGAATGAGTTGATGATTCGGGTTTTGCTGAGGCTCTATCCACGCGCGTGGCGGCGGCGTTACAGCGTGGAATTCGAAGCGCAGCTAGAGGACTCGGGCGTGGGGCCGCGCGAATCCCTGGACCTTCCGGATTCAAAAGGTATTCGTCGCGCGGCAGGCGCTTGGTTCCGAGGCTTCGACCGCGCAAGTGGCTAAATCCACCCTAGTGGTTTTGTAGCGGAAGCAGCCTCGTCGAGGTAACGGAGGAGCAGAAGTTCTTTGAGGCCGAGCGCAATGTAAAGCCACTGGAAGAGGTGGTCGAGACCATGAAGCGGGCGATTCATGTTGCGGCGGTCAACGGCGAATCCGGCGAGTTTTCCCTAGGTGTAGTTGGTGCAGTTGGCCCTCAAAATAGAGGTAGGAAGAAGGGTTCGCGACAACGTAGCGAATCGAGACCCCAAGCTTCTGTTCCATCTGATTCACGGCGGCGTAGCGTTGCATGAACTGACCTTCGCCCGAATGTCCGGCAAGGACGATAGACCGCAGGTTCAGGAACCGGCTCCTGTCGGCGGGCAGTTGGACGATGTGGTCCATCGCATCGAATGAGTTGGCCTTCGCCGGGCTTGTCCACGCGAGGCGGTGGAAGCGAGGGCGGTTCCGAAGTAGTCGTTTCCGTTGCGTTGCGCTCGGTGCACCAGGACGACGGCTTGTTCGATGTCGCGATTGCCGTCGACCAGGGAATAAGTGCGGTAAACGAGCACTCCATCCTAAATCTGAACGTGTTCCGAGCAGCTCTTGTTTAGTTAGCGAAAGACAAGGCCCTCGGTGGCGGATAGAGCGGTAAGCGTGGTGAGAGTAAGAACAACGGTAGGCAGCACGTATCGCGCGGTTGGACGTTACGGCTCGCAGTGTTGAGGAGCGTTTAGGGTCTGGCTCGCCAACCATCTGTTTGGGGCGTCAGGACCTTGCCGGGTATTGCGTCCGTGAACTTTCCTTGATCGACCACGGCGACACCGTTGACGAAGACATACGGGATGCCTTCCGGATGTTGGCGCGGCTGAAACGAAGTGGCCTTCTCCGCGATTGTTTCCGGATTGAAGATGACGAGATCGGCCCAGTAGCCGGTTTCGATGCGTCCCCGGTTTTTGAGTCCAAGGATTTGCGCGGGCAGGGAAGTCATCGAACGGATCGCGAAAGGCAGGGCGATGGCGTTGCGTTCCAACGTGTACCGGCGGATCTTGCGAGGAAAGGTGCCCCACGAGCGCGGATGGTCGATGCGCAGCGCGCCGTCGGTGCAGGTGGCGGTGAAGTCCTGCTGCATGAAGTGCTCGACGTCGGCTTCGTCGATGGAAAAACCGCGCATGCGGGCGCCGCCGCTGACGCCGTCGAGTCCATTCATCTCGATCCAGATGACAGCATCGGTGAGGCTGAGCTTGCGATCGGTGGCGACGAAGTCCAAGGTCTTGCCAACATACTTGGCGTCGGGGAATTCGTGGATGACGATACGCCGGGCACCTCCGCGGCGGTCGATCTCATGATCGATGTCGAGCAGGACCATCTCGCGGCTCTTGGGATCTTTCAGACGCGCCTGCAGATTTTCCTTCGCGTTGCGATAGGTCTCCGGCGAGTCGCCATCGCGATCGAGTTGGCCAGAGACTTTTGTGCCCGGCTTGCTCAAGGCCCACAGAGGGACCAGCACAGTGGATCCATCGGTGCCGGAAGTCTCATACGGATACTGGTCGGCATAGACCTCGACGCCCTGTTCGCGAGCCTCGCGGATGAGGCGGGTGGCGGTGTGGCTCGATCCCCAATACGAGGCACCCTTGGCTTTGATGTGCGAGCAGACGACGGGTACGCCGGTTTCGCGTCCGATCTGGATCGTCTCTTTGACGGCCGCCAGAAGATCGAAGCCCGGCGTCGCGTCGGAGGCGTTCTTCCACATCGGATCTTTTCCTTCGCTGCGTTCGTGGCTGATGTAAACTCCGCCAAAGGGCTTGACGGCGCGAGTGAGCTCGATGACTTCGCGCGGTTCGCTGAAGCGCCCGGGGTCGTACTCGAGTCCCGCGGAAAGTCCCCAGGCGCCGTCCTTCATGCCTTGCTCGATGAACATCCGCATGGCCTGAATATCAGCCTCGGTTGCGGCTTCGCGAGAGCGTTTACCCATAACTTTTTGACGGGCGGTTCCGTGACCGGCCATGAGGATCACGTTGCTTCCGATACCTTGTTTTTCATAAGCCGCGCGCTGCGACGTGAGAGGCCAGATCGGGGAACGGCCGTCCTGATTGACGACGGATAGGGTGATGCCCTGGGCGATCATATTGTGATTGAATCGCGTGGGCAAGTCTCGCAGATCGGCTTCGCTGTGCGAGTGTATGTCGATGAAGCCCGGGGTGACGAAGTGTCCTTGGGCGTCGATGGTGCGTCGGGCTTTGGTTTTGGAGAGATCTCCGACGGCGGCGATGCGGCCGTCTTTGACGCCGAGGTCGGCTAGGAACCAGGGGTTGCCCGTTCCGTCGAGGACTTTGCCATTGCGAATGACGAGGTCGAGATCCTGAGCCTCAGTTGGGAGGGAGAGGAAGAGGAAGAGGAATGCCGCGAACGCTCTCATGAGATGGATCATCCTTTGGGGCAAAACTACTTGACGAAGACCAGCTCGCCGAAGCGGCTGGGGAAGTGAGGATTCGGCTTCACCTGCCCAGAGTCGGACCATTGGCTCAAGCGGCGATTGGGTTCCACTCCATCCCAGCGGTTGAGGTTCGCAGTCCAGACGGAGCCTGTTGCGGGCGCCGTCGCCTTGCCGGTCAGTTCTTCGAAGTTTTCCCACGGGATGGATATCTCGAGTCCCCAGCCTTCGTCGCTATCGCCGCGCATGTTCAGTGTTCCGCGAAGGAACGTCGCCATGTGCCAGTTGGTGAAGTTCAATCGCTTCATCAGAAACTTCGGAAAGGCGTAGAAATAGTCGTACATCACAGCCTTGGCGTTCATTTCGAGGCCGTAATAGAAGTCCTGCTGCTTGGGGTTGGGGTTGATGAAGATCTCGACAGCGTCGTCTTTGTAGGTCGGGTCGTCGCGTTCGGTGTGATGCGCGACGACATCGACATCTTCGGCCTCATAGCCGACGTAGAGGTTCTGATCGTCCCAGAGAACCCGCGCGCGGGTTTTCTGTTTCGCTCCTGTTTGGGCATCCCACGGGAACACAAAATCTATCACAGGGGCGTTGGCCCAGGCTGCGTCGTCCAGTTTTCCGTCGATGTTGATTTTAGAGGTGGCGCGTTTGACTTCGTAGCGCGGGATGGGCGGAAGGTTGGTGCGGAGATCTTGAGATAGGAAATGGGCGAGGAGCAGCGCTGTGATCACTCGCCCATTGTAGTTTGAAGTTAGACCAGTTCGGTGGCGGCGAAGAAATACGGCACTTCGACGGCGGCGGTTTCAGGAGCATCCGAACCGTGGACACAGTTGCGTCCCACCGAGGCGGCGAACTGCTTGCGGATGGTGCCTTCCGCGGCGTTTGCGGGGTTGGTGGCTCCCATCACTTCGCGCCACTTGGCGATTGCGCCTTCGCGTTCCATGCAGAGGACCACGACTGGGCCTTCGCTCATGAACTCTACGAGTTCACCGAAGAAGCCGCGTTCTTTGTGGACGGCGTAGAAGCCTTCTGCTTCTTTACGGGTCAGATGCTTCAGCTTCATGCCGACGAGCTTGAAGCCGTTCGAAAGGACGATGTCGAGGATCTTGCCGGTGTGGCCATCGGCCACGGCATCCGGTTTGATAATTGCAAATGTACGTTCCATAAAAGTTCCTTGAACGCGCAAAGAAGGTGCGCCGCACCCTTTGCGCCTAGAGTCTGCTCTTCACTTTCTCGCCCATCTCAGCGGGCGTGGCGCACACGGTGATGCCGGCATCGACCATGGCCTGAATCTTGTCTTCGGCTTTGCCCGATCCGCCGGAAATGATCGCGCCGGCGTGGCCCATACGGCGTCCCGGAGGCGCGGTTTGACCGGCGATGAAACCGATGACAGGCTTCTTCACGTGTTCTTTGATGTAGGCTGCGGCTTTCTCTTCCGCGTCGCCACCGATTTCACCGATCATAACGATGCAGTGCGTATCCGGATCTTCATTGAACAGGCGAACCGCGTCGGTGTGGTTGGTTCCGATGATCGGGTCGCCGCCAATGCCGATGCAGGTGGATTGTCCGATGCCGAGCTTGGTTAACTGTCCCACGGCCTCGTAGGTCAGGGTTCCCGAGCGGGACACCACGCCGACGTTGCCCTTGAGATGAATGTGGCCGGGCATGATGCCGATCTTGCATTCATCGGGCGTAATGATACCGGGGCAGTTGGGTCCGATGAGGCGAGTGCCAGGATGCGACAACAGATACTGGCGCACCTTGATCATGTCGTTGACCGGTATGCCTTCGGTGATGCAGACGACGAGCGCGACGCCCGCATCGGCAGCTTCCATGATGGCTTCGGCAGCGAACGGTGGGGGTACAAAGATGACGCTGGCGTTGGCGCCGGTTACCTTCACGGCATCCGCGACGGTATTGAACACGGGCTTGTCGAGATGCTTTTGACCGCCCTTGCCTGGCGTCACGCCTCCGACGAGATCGGTTCCGTAAGCGATGGCCTGTTCAGCGTGAAAAGTTCCTTCTTTGCCGGTGAAGCCTTGCACGATCAGGCGGGTATTTTTGTTGACGAGAATGCTCATGCGGCCTCCTTTGCTGCGGCCACAACCTTATCCGCCGCGTCTTTCATGCCGTTGGCAACGGTGAATTTCAATCCGGATTCTTCGAGAATCTGCTTGCCTAGTTCGAAGTTGGTGCCTTCCATGCGGACGACAATTGGCAGCGAGACATTCAACTCGCGACAAGCGGCCACCACGCCGGTAGCGAGGCGATCGCAGCGCAGGATGCCGCCGAAGACGTTGATGAGAATCGCTTTCACATTGGGGTCGGAGGTGAGAATGCGGAACGCGTTCTTGATCTGTTCGGGCGACGCGCCGCCGCCGACATCGAGAAAGTTCGCCGGGCTTCCGCCGGCGTATTGGATGATGTCCATGGTGGCCATCGCGAGTCCCGCGCCGTTTACCATGCAGGCGACGTTGCCGTCGAGCTTGATGTAGTTGAGTGAGTACTCCGACGCTTCCACTTCGAGCGGATCTTCTTCGTTGATGTCCCGGAGTTCGGCCAGATCTTTGTGGCGGTACATCGCGTTGTCGTCGATGGTGATCTTGGCGTCGAGGGCGACCGAGCGTCCGTCAGAGCAGAGGATGAAAGGGTTGATTTCCGCCAACGAACAGTCGCAAGCCTCATAGGCTTTGGCAAGCGCCTGCATGGTGGCTGCTGCGGCATTGACCATGGGCGCGGGTATCCCTATCCCGAAAGCAAGCTTGCGGGCCTGAAAGGCACAGAGGCCGAGACCGGGCTCGATCGCCTCTTTCAAGATCTTTTCCGGAGTGTGCGCGGCAACCTCTTCAATGTCCATGCCGCCTTCTGACGAAGCCATAAACACGTTCTTGCCGGAAGTGCGGTCGAGGACGATGCCGAGGTAGAGTTCCTTGTCGATCGGCAGGGTCTCTTCGATCAGCAACTTCTGGACGAGGCGGCCCTCGGGTCCGGTCTGGGGGGTGATCAAAGTCATGCCAAGAATATTCTTGGCGTAGCCGATCGCATCGTCAACGGTCTTGCCAACCTTGACGCCGCCGCCCTTTCCGCGACCGCCAGCGTGAATCTGCGCCTTGACAACTACACCGCCGGTGGCGGAAATGGCGCTAATTTCACGAATAGCGGCTTCTGCTTCTTCGTGGGTCGATGCGGCCTTGCCTTGCGGCACAGGTACGCCGTACTTCGCCAAGAGGGCCTTGGCCTGGTACTCATGGATTTTCATATGGATTCCAGAGGATTCTCGTGCAAAACTGGGAGAACCTCATCTTAACATGGCCTTTCTACCTTATCTACATCGAGTGGCTGAAGGCGGCATCCTTTCACGCGCGGAAGCGTACGAGGCGATGTCCGCAATATTGGAAGGCAGCGCGACCACGGCCCAGATCGCGGGCCTGCTGGTTGCGATCAAAATGCGCGGCGAAGTAGCGGAAGAGATCGTCGGCTTCGCGCAGGCGATGCGAGCACGCATGGTTCCGGTCAGCGGGCTGGATGGGCTAGCCCTAATCGACACGTGCGGAACCGGCGGCGATGGCGTTGGAACGTTCAACATCTCGACGATCGTTGCCCTCGTGTTGGCGGGTGTGGGTTTGCATGTGGCGAAGCATGGCAACCGCTCGGCGTCGGGTACCTTCGGATCCGCGGACTTGCTGGAGGCGCTGGGTGCCAAGCTCGACAAAAGTCCAGAGCAGACTGCCGACGATATCCGCCGCAACGGTATTGGCTTTCTTTTCGCGCCCGCCCATCATCCGGCTATGATGCACGCTCGCACAGCGCGCACAGAACTAAGAATGCGAACGGTGTTCAATCTGTTGGGGCCACTATCGAATCCTGCTCGCACGCAGCGTCAATTGATTGGCGCGCCGTCAGAGATGGCCGCGCGTTTGATGGCTGAGGCGCTGATCGCTTTGGGCACCGAGCGGTCTTTTGTTGTGCATTCGGTTGACGGGTTGGACGAAATCAGCACAACTGGTTCCACGATTGTGTTTGAGGTCATTGAGGGACGGATCGAGCGTCACCTGTGGGAACCGTCGGATTTCGGCGTGCATCGCGCGCGCCTGTCTTCGTTGATCCCATTCGGCCGCGGAGAGAATATCGAGATCGCGCGTGCGGTGTTACGAGGTGAGAGCGGGCCGCGTCGAGATATCGTTTTGGTGAATGCGGCTGCTGCGCTGGTGCTGGCCGGGCGTGCGAAGGATTTCCGCGGGGGAGTGGCTCTGGCAGGGGAATCGATCGATTCCGGGGCTGCTCTCGCTAAGCTTTCGGGCATGATGTAACGTCCAGTGGAATTGCTTCGCCTGATACACTAAGTCCTTTCATGCAGAACTTCAGCTTCCAGTTCCTCGCCACAGTCGCGTTCGCACTCGTATTCTTGTCCGGCTGCAACAAAAAACCGGCGGTTCAGGCTGCCAGGAAGCAAGCAGATGCTGTGGAAGTACGGGTCGCTCAAGTTGGTGCTCGCGATATCACTCGGGTCGTAGAATCCGTCGGCACGATGTTTCCGTTCGATGAAACTGTCGTGTCAGCCGAAATCGACGGAAAAGTCGAGAAAGTCGAAGTCGACCTAGGTGACAGCGTTGTTACCGGGCAGATTTTGGTGCGTATCGGGGACGAAGAGCAGCGCTACATCATGGCGCAAAACGAAGCACAGCTGAGACAGTCGATGGAACGCCTCGGCTTGCGCGATGAGAAAGAAAAGTTAAAGGACGCGAAGGATGCGCCTGAAACCCGCCGCGCTGCGGCTGAGCTTTACGAGGCGGAACAGCGCGCCAAGCGGCAGAAGCAACTCACGGATCAGGGTATTGGCGCGCAGGCTGATTCCGATCAGGCGCAGGCTCGATTGCGGGCGGCGCAGGCGAACTACGATGCCAGCCTCTATCAGGCCCGCAACTTGGCGCAAGAAGTGGAGCGGTTTAAGGCACAGTTGGACCTACAGCGTAAGAAGCTTCGGGACACCACGGTTCGCGCGCCTTTCGCCGGTGCTGTGAAAGAGCGCAGCGTGAACGCCGGACAGTATGTCCGTACGAATTCTCCGCTGTTGACTTTGGTGAAAACGAATCCGATTCGACTGAAGCTTGAGGTCCCAGAGCGCATGGCGCCTTGGGTGAAGGTCGGTCAAATCGTCGAAGTCGAAGTGGAAGCATTCGAAGGCAAGAAGTTCACCGGCAAGGTTTGGCGCATTTCTCCGACGGTAGATCAGGCCAAGCGTACGTTTGTGACGGAAGTGCTCATCGACAATTCCAACAACGCGTTGAAACCTGGATCGTATGCCCGGGCACGAGTTCCTACCGACAAGGTGGAACGAGTGACGATGATTCCTGCGCGTGCCGTGGCATATGTTTTTGGCGCAAACAAAGTTTACGTCGTCAAGGACAATACGGTGGAAACTCGCGATGTGAAGCTGGGTGACAGGTTTGAGAACTCGGTGGAGATTCTCGAAGGTGTGGTTGAAGGCGATAGGGTTGCGGTAAGTGGCTTGGCCCGTCTTGACACCGGCGCGAAGGTGAAGATCGCTACGGGGCCGCCTCCGGGTGGAGCTGATAAGAAGGGCCTCTAGATCCTCTAGAACAATGAGTCCTGCCCGCCGATCGTCAACATTTGGCGCGGGATCTTGAAGTAATCGAATGCAGCGGAGGTCGCCACCCGGCCTCTTGGGGTGCGGTCGATGAATCCCAACTGCATCAGGTACGGCTCGTAGACTTCCTCAATTGTGTCGGATTCCTCATCGATCGAGGCGGCGATTGTGTTCAATCCCACGGGTCCGCCGCGATACTTCACAAGAATGCACTGCATGATCTTCTGATCGATTTCATCGAGCCCGAAACGATCCACTTCCAGCAGATCCAAAGCCGCTGAGGCCACTGCCATGTCGATGTGCCCGGATGCGCGCACCTCTGCATAGTCGCGGACACGCCGCAGCAACCGGTTTGCGATGCGCGGCGTTCCACGGGCGCGCCGAGCGATCTCTTCCGCGCCCTTGGGATCGATGGTCACACTCAAGAGTTTTGCGGAGCGAGAGACGATCCGTGTGAGCTCTTCGACATCGTAAGGATTCAGCCTTAGGACAAGCCCGAAACGCCCGCGCAGAGGGGCGCTAATGAGTCCCTGGCGTGTCGTTGCGCCGATGCAGGTGAAGCGCTGCACGTCCATAGAGACGGTGCGGGCGCCTGGTCCTGTCCCGATGAGGATGTCCATGCGGAAGTCCTCGAGCGCCGAATAGATCATCTCTTCGACGTCGGGCAAAAGGCGATGGATTTCATCGATGAAGAAGACTTCTCGTAGCTGGATGTTGCTGAGAATGCCGACCAGGTCGAGCTTTTTCTGCAGCACGGGGCCGGAAGTGGTTTGCACGCCGACGCCTAGTTCCTGCGCGATGATGTTCGAGAGCGTGGTTTTGCCGAGCCCAGGTGGGCCGTAGAGCAGCACATGATCCATCGCCTCGCCACGGCGGCGTGCCGCTTCGATGGCGATCTTCAGATTCTCTTTGACCTTGGTCTGGCCCGCGAAGTCGTCGAGACGGCTGGGGCGCAGCGAGGTTTCGAATTGCAGTTCGTCGTCGTTCGAGTCAGGATTGAACTCTGGCGAGGCGATTCCCTTAATCGGCATTGTGGGCGACTTTTCAGATTAGCGTACGAGCTTGAGTGCAAGTCGGAAGAGCGGATCGAATTCCAGGTCGTCTCCTGCCCCGGCCTTGGCTTTGAGCATGGCGGCTTCAGCGTTAGGGCGCGCAGATCCGAAGTTGATGAGTGCACTGATAACGTCCTCTTCGATGACACTGAAGCTCGCCTTCGACTTTGCTGGCATTGCGTTTGCGCCGCCCGGGCTATTCGCCGGAGCGATTGCCGCAAGCATGTCGAGCTTGTCCTTCAGTTCCAGCACCATTCGTTCTGCTGTCTTCTTTCCGACGCCGGGTATCTTCACTAACGCGGTCAATTGATTGCCGCGGATGGCACCGACGAGCTCGCCGATGGGGAGGCCTGACAACACAGTGATCGCAAGCTTGGGTCCGATGCCGGAGACGCCAATGAGCTTTTCGAAGATCATCTTCTCGTTGGTGGTCAGGAATCCGAAAAGCGAGATGGCGTCTTCGCGGACGTGCGTGTGGATGCGCAGGCGAACTTCCGAACCGGCGTCACCCAACGAAGAGAACGTCGACACCGGAATCGTGACATCGTAGCCGACACCTTGGACATCGACGATCACCTGGTTCGGATGTTTCTCAAGCAGAGAGCCACGCAGAAAAGCGATCATATTGTTTCAGGATGTCACGACGGCGATTCTTTGTGGACGAGGTCCGAAATGGACAAGCTTCGATCAGCGGTGAGGATGCGAAGCATTTGACGCGTGTGCTGCGCGTGGAACGCGGCGAAATGTACGAGATCTCTGACGGGTCCGGCAAGATTTACTTGGCCGAGATCACGCTTGCGCACAAGGGCGAAGTTGTTTTTGACGTGAAGGAGACGGTTGAGCCGAAGCCCGTACTGGTGCGCATCACGCTGCTGCCCGCGCTTTTCAAGTTCGATCACTTTGAGTGGATGCTCGAAAAGGCAACGGAACTGGGCGTGGAACGAGTAACGCCGCTGATCGCGACTCGCAGTGAGCACGGCTTGGAACAGGCCGCTGGCAAACGCATCGAACGCTGGCGGCGAATCGTGATGGAGGCGAGCCAGCAGTCGCGGCGCGATCGGGTTCCGATCGTGGAATTGCCGGTGAAGCTCAATGCGGCCCTCCGTTCGAGAGGATTCATGCTCGATGAAGAAGGTGGCGAGCCCCTGTTGAATGCCCTTCCGGCGCGAAAACATCGCGAGGCGCAAATGGTTTTGGCGCTAGGGCCCGAAGGCGGCTGGACACCGGAAGAACGCGCGCAATTCACAGCGGCTGGCTGGACTCGGGCCTCTTTGGGATCGCAGATCCTGCGCTCCGAGACCGCAGCCATTGCGGGACTCGCGATTGTCCAAGCCGCCTGGACCTCAGGCGAGATAAAATAACGGGTTATGATCACACGCAGAAGTTTTGTTGCAGGCGCCGCCACCAGCGCGTTGGCCTACTCGCAAATCAAGGGCGCGAACGACAGGATCCGAATCGGCATCATCGGTTGCGGTGGGCAAGCCAATGGACATCTTCGCGATCTTCTGCCCGGACGAGAGAAGGACAACATCGAGTTCATCGCGATGAGCGATGTTTTCACGAAGCGCGCCGAAAAGTTCAAGGCGATGGCGGACGGCACCCCGAAGGTTTATCAGGATTACCGCAATCTTCTCGCCGACAAGAACATCGACTATGTGCTGATCGCGACGCCCGAACACTGGCACTATCAGATGATCATCGACGCGGCCAACGCGGGCAAGCACATCTATTGCGAGAAGCCGATGACACAGCACATCGAAGAAGCAAAGAAGGTGGTGCAGAAGATCCACGGCAGCAAGATCAAGTTCCAGGTGGGTGTGCAGGGCATGTCCGATGAGTCGTATGCGACGGCGGCCAAGTACATCAAAGAGGGCGCGCTCGGCAAGGTGGTGTTGGCGCAGATCGATTATTCGCGCAATCACAAGAAAGACTTCTTCGATTACGATCTCGATCCCGATACGCGGCCGGGAGAAAATCTAGACTGGAACATGTGGCTGGGCAACCGACCGAAGCGAGCTTTCGATCCAGACCGTTATCAGAACTGGCGTCGCTATTGGGATTACTCAAGCGGTATCGCATCCGATCTGTTCGTGCATCGTGCGACACGAATGCTGAAATCGCTGGATCTGAAGACCCCCGAGTATGTGGTTGCGACCGGCGGCAAGTTTGCGTTTGCCGATTCGAAGGCCGAGATTCCGGATACAATGAGCGTCCTCATCGATTATCCAGGAGGTTTGACGCTGCACTTGGTTTCGTCAATGGCGAGTGACTACAAGATTCCGCACGTGATCCGCGGGCAGAAGGGGACGCTTGAGTTCACGAGCACGGGGTTCACAATTACGCCGCAGAAGCTGTTTGAGACTGAGGCGAAGCAAGTTACGTACGAGCGCGAGGGCGCGGAAAATGTCGTTCTGCATCACCGCAATCTGTTCGAAGCGATACGCAGGGATGTTCCGGTGAAGTGCGACGTCGACCTTGGGTATCACGGAGTTGTGGTTTGCGAGATGGCGACGCTGTCGTATCGCAAGCGCAAGTATATGAAGTGGGACGCGGCGAAAGAGCGTCCGGTCGCGATTTAAGGATTGCTGCCGAACTGCTGGCGGTGGAACTCAGCGAGATCCACCGCCAGCGGTGCTTCGAAAATAATCCCGCCGGATTCCAGGTGGTATTCGATTCTGCTCGCATGCAAGGCTTGCCGACGCAGCGGCAAATGCTTCGCCAGATTACGGGTGAAGCCTTCTTCCACAAATTCCACGAACAACTTCTGATCTGGCCCGTAGATTTTGTCGCCAACGACCGGATGTCCAAGCCACGCGGCGTGAACGCGGATCTGGTGCAACCGGCCAGTGCGGGGACGTACCTTCACGAACGTGAAATCTCTGTTCGATCGAATGGGCTCGAACTCCGTGACGGACGGCGAACCCGCAGGAACCACCCATTGACGAATTCGCACCAAAGAGCCTTCGTCATTGCCGAGAGGTTGATCGACAACGACGGGATCTTTGAATTCCCCCTGCAGAACCGCCACATAAGACTTTGTCACCAAACGACGTTGAATCGCCGTTTGCAAAATAGAAGCCAGTTCCGGCTTCTTCACAAACACCACAACACCGCTGGTTTCGCGATCGAGACGCGAAGGCATGTGAAGTCGCTCAACGCCCAGATACTCGCGGCAAGCGCCGACAAGGCTCGACCAGGGGCCGTGCTTCGAGGGGTGGCAGACGACGAGCCCAGGCTTGTTGATGACAAGCATTTCATCGTCGTTGCGCAGGATCCACGATTCCAACTCATCCGGCTCAATCCGCCAACCCCACTCGGTGGCAGGCACTAGTAGCCCTTCGGATAGCAGCCGAGCATACGGATCATATCCGCAAGTTCGCTGAGATGTGCGAGCGCATTCTTCACGCGGGGCTCGTCGATGTGGCCGTGGACATCCAGGTAGAACAGATATTCCCAGGGCTTGCCGCGAATTGGGCGTGACTCGATCTTGGCAAGGCTGATGTCGCGAAGAGCAAATGCCGCGAGCCCGCGAAAGAGGGAGCCGGGTGTGTTGCGGGTGGTGAAGACGATCGAAGTCTTCCAGTGGGCGTACTCGTTAGAATCGATTCTGCGTTGACCTGGAGGACGCAGCAGAAAGAAGCGCGTATGGTTCTCGCGGTCGTCTTCGATGGACTTCTTGAGGATTCTGCCACCGTAAATTTCCGCGGAAAGGGACGACGCTATGGCGGCGGCATCCGGCAAGTTCTGTTCCAAAATCATCTTCACGCTGCCAGCCGTATCGTAAAACGGAACGCGTTCGACTTGGGGATTTCGTTCGAAGAATCGGAGGCACTGAGTGAGTGCCACGGGATGCGAGTAGACTCGCTTTACCTTTGAGAAGGAGACACCCGGACAAGCGATCAGATTGTGAACGATGCGTACGCTGGTTTCGGCGACGATCTCATGGTCGAAATTCAGCAGATGGTCGTAGTTCTCGTGGACTGAACCATGCAGCGTGTTCTCGATCGGAATGACCGCAGCGGTGACTTTTTTGTCGCGCAGTGCCTTAAAGGCTTCATCGAAGCGCTGGTACGGTTTGGGAGAGGCGTCCGGGCCGAGAAGTTGGCGGATGGCCTGTTGGCTGAAGGCTCCGAGTTCGCCTTGAAAAGATGCGGTTTCCCTGCTATCTGTCACTTTTCTGCGGCCCTCCATCCCATCGCTTGGTGTCGGCGGCACTTGCCCCAATGAGATCGAGGACGCGATCCACACTGTGGTCGACGATGTCCATTACAGACTGCGGATTGTGATAAAACCCCGGGATTGGCGGCGCGATGATCGCGCCCATTTCCGTTAGGGAAGTCATGGCGCGGAGATGACCCAAGTGGAACGGTGTTTCGCGGACCATCAAAACCAGTTTACGGCGCTCTTTGAGGATCACGTCGGCGGACCGCACCATCAGGTTGGAACTGATTCCATGGGCGATGGCGGACATGGTCTGAATAGAACAGGGAGCGATGACCATGGCGTCGGTTTGGAACGATCCAGAGGCGATGGCTCCGCCAATATCTTCAAACGGGTATGAGCGGTCTGCGAGTGCCTTGAAGTCCGCCGCAAGTTTTCCCATCTCGAGGTAGGCTGTGCGTTCGCCCGATCGCGAAAGGATAAGATGTGTCTCGACACTGTTGTTTTCCCTAAGTTTTTCCAGCAAACGCCAGCCGTAGATGGCTCCACTGGCACCTGAAATTCCGACGATCACCTTCAAGTTTGCACGCTACCTTTCTCGATCTGTTCCGAATCCGGAACACACAGAGCATCGATCTGTTCGGTTGCCGGTGAGGCCGCTGAACGGTATAATTCCGCATAAGGACCCGCCCAAAATGAGCCAAACCAAGACCGCGATAGACCTGCCGGGGCTCAAGCTGAAGTCCATTCGCGAACGCCTCGATCTGCGGTTTCGCGATGTCGAAGAACCCAGCTATCGAATCGCAGCTATCCACAAGAACGACGAGTTTTGCATCGCCATCAGCCGGTTGGCCGACATCGAAAACAAGGGCGTCATTCCGTCGATCTTTCGTCTCTATCCATTGTGCGCCATCTACAAGCAAGACATCGAAGAAATGCTTGGTTAGTATGGCGTCGATCTCTCTCAGATGCCAGCGGACTCGCGCGTGACCGAAATCGCTCGTCCTCATGCGGTGAAATTCAAGGCCTTTTCCATCAAACCCGACCGATAGAGTTCACAGTCATCGCGATGCTCGGTGATCGGCAACGTGAGCCAATGTCGAAGAATCCGTTCATGGCTGGTGCAGATCGCCTCGTCTGCAATCGGACCGCCGCAGCGCTTTTCCAAACCCGCGTGACGCTAGGCCCCGGTGTTTGGATGTCTGAGGGGGGCAAGATAGGCCAATTGCCCTAATTCCGAGGGAATCTGGCTGAGTGTGGCGCGCCAAGGTCATCGATGGCTGGACGTTCCAAGAGGCGATGTTACCGTATTTGCGCGTCGATCTCGTGCAGCCAGTCGGGCTTCTTGAGCACCTCGCGTGGTCGCGATCCATCCGGTGCTCCAATGATTCCGTCGCGCTGCATGACGTCCAGCATACGCGCTGCCCGACCGTATCCGAGCCGCAAACGCCGTTGAAGGATCGATGTGGACGCCTTGCCCATTTCGCAGACGACGCGTACAGCGTCCTGATAAACGGGATCTTCGGACGACGATTCGTTGGTGTCTTCGCCATCGATATCGGTGGTGCCATCGTCCGACGGTGGTGCCATCAGGTAGCTCTTGTCGTATTCGGGTTGCGCCTGTTGCTTCCAGTATTCGACGACCGTATTGGTTTCGGCTTCCGAAACATACGCGCCGTGCACGCGCACAAGGCGAGAGGTTCCAGGGGCGAGGTAAAGCATGTCGCCCTTGCCCAGGAGATGTTCCGCGCCCATGACGTCGAGCACCGTGCGCGAGTCAACTCTCGTTGCCACTCGGAAGCTGATGCGAGAAGGGAAGTTGGCTTTGATCAGGCCTGTGATGACGTCCACCGACGGACGCTGCGTCGCAAGCACAAGGTGCATACCGACCGCGCGAGCCATCTGTGCAAGGCGCGTTACCGATTCTTCGACGCCAGCTCGTTCGAGCATCATCAAGTCGGCAAGTTCGTCGATGATGATCAGAATATAGGGCAGGGGCTTCAACTCTTCGTTGGGACCCGCGCTGGGATCGTCATTCTCAAAAAGGCTGCGGGGCTGGTTCATCAGCGCTCGCATCTTTTTGTTGAACTGATCGATGTTGCGCGCGCCGTGCGACGCCAGAAGCTTGAGCCGGTTTTCCATCTCAATCACGGCGTTGCGTAAGGCGTTGGTCGCCTTTTTGGCGTCGGTGATGACGGGCGTCAGCAGGTGCGGGATGCCTTCATATAGGCCAAGTTCGAGCCGCTTGGGATCGACCATGATCAATCGCACGTCGTCTGGCGTGGCTTTGTAGAGCACCGACATGATGAGCGCATTGAGCATCACCGACTTGCCGGCTCCCGTGGATCCAGCAATGAGCAAGTGCGGCATGGTTTCCATTGGGGCGGTTTTGATACGGCCGCTGATGTCCTTGCCGAGCGAAATAGTTAGCTTCGATGGCGCTGACTGGAACTCAGGCGACTCCAGAATCTCGCGCAAGCTGATGACCTCGCGGCGCGAATTTGGCACTTCGATGCCGACTGTGGGCTTGCCTGGGATTCGTTCGATCAGCAGCGACTCGGCTTGCAGGCCAAGACACAAATCGTCGCGAAGATTGGTGATGCGGCTGTACTTGACGCCGGCTTCAGGCTTGAATTCGTAAGTCGTCACGACCGGGCCAGGGTTGATCTGCACCACGTTACCACGGACGTTGAACTCTTCGAACTTCGCCTTGATCTTGCTGGCGATGTCGTGCAATTCCTCTTTGTCGAATCCCGCTGAGGCTTCGGCTTCAGTGAGCAGGTTCGTGGGTGGAAGCGTAAAGAACTTGCGCGCGCTGGGTCTCGCCGCCGGCTTGCGGTCAGTGTGAAGGGGTTCAGGCTGTGGGACGTTGAATTCCTGTTTCGGCAGTTCCAGCATTTTGATCGGTATGTTGCCGAGTTCTTGGTGTTCCTCTGGTGTGGGGAACTCGCCGCTGTCCGAGGTGATATTGTTGCGCAGCGGAATAATCGCGGGCATTTCATCGACGTCGAACGGAGGAGCGTTTTCGTCGTAGAAACGTTCCGCGCCAGACGGTGGCGAGTCGGATGTGGGTTGCGGAACACCAACAGGGGCGCGGCGCTGCTGCTTCTGCTCGCGTGCAAGAACTTTTGCCTCTGCCTGCCTCGCGGCTGCTTTCTCATCGGCACGACGTTTGACCGCCACGCGCCAAGCCCGCCACCGGGCAACGATTCCACGAAACCATCCTGCGGGAACCTGCATCCACGAGGCGAGAATTTCAAGCGAGAAACTGGAGATGAGATAGAGCGAAAGCAGCGCGGTCACCAGTACGATGAGGATGGCACCCGCATCGTTTACCCGTGCGACAAGTGCGTCGGCCAGGATGATGCCGGCGAGTCCACTGGCGGGGATCGAACGGCCGATGGGACGCCAGCTTTGGGCGAGTCCGAAGGCTGCGGCGATTGAGGTGGCGAGCATGGCCCACCCCATGACCTTGATCCAGGGTGCGCGAATCTCGGCTGAGCGAATCCATTTCCAGCCAAAGGCAAGCACTAAACTGGGAAAAACGTAAGCCGCCAATCCGAAAATCTGCACAAGCAGATCTGCAACGTGGGCACCCCAACGGCCGCCGAGATTGGACGCTTTAACGGATGCTAAGGCAGCCGTATTGATGGAATGATCAAGAGGGTAGTAGGAAACCAAAGAGAGGCCAAGCCACAGGCCTGCGGCAAGGCATACTGCTGCAACGGCTTCATTGAGCCTTTTGTTTGGGGTTGGTTGTAAAAAGTTCATCTCGCCAGGTGAGTAGCGAAGAATTGCCGTTGAGCCTCTGTTATTGTACCTGATCTAGCGCGCTGGAAACAGCTTGTCGGCACGGCTCAGAAGCATCCTGGCGCGGCGTTGCATGATCAGGTTGAGAACGCGGTAATCGGGTGCCGCATTGACGTCTACTTTGAGGGCTTGTTTCAAAGTAGTTTCGAATTCCTCTCGTTTCTTGGCCTGCACGAGGACGCTCTCCGCATAGGCGACCAGTGGGCCAGCTTGTTTGCCCCCGCCGAGTTCCATGGCGCGGTCGAAGTGGTGCCTGGCCTTTACCGCCTTATCGGCTTTGGCGGTGAGCTTGGCCATCTCATAGGTGACATAAAACCCATGGATTGCTCCTTGCTCATAGGTCTCGTCAAGTTCGAGTGCGCGTTCGAGCAGCGCTTCGAATTGAGGGATTTGGGGCAGCATCATGAAGTCGCGCGACGCGGAGAGTGCACCGGCCCAGCCCAGGGCTGTCCAGTAGAGCATGGGGACGTCGGCCTTGGTCATCTTCACCAGCGTCCTTTTTGGTTCGGCCTTGAGATCAGCCGTGAAGTTGGGATTCTTCAATTCGAAGTAGCGGAGGCCATAGTTGCGACCGCGCAGGAACAACTTGGCTGCGCGATCACGCGCCGACTTTGCGGCGAGCTTGTCTTTGTCCTCAATCTCATCGGCGTCCTGCATCACGAAGCCGTAAGCGAACGATGAGAAACCTTTCGTGAGTCCACTCAAGAGCGTGGCGTTCTTCGGATCCTCTTTGAGTACGGTTTCCATGACCTTCAGGCTGAAGGGAATGGCTCCCCGAACAAGTTCAGGGTCCTCATCGCGCGTGAACTCATCGGCCGCGCCGGAGAGCGCGGATCCAATAGTTTTGTACGCGCTCTTGCGAATCGAGCAAGCCGACAGGATCAGCAAGAGCGCTAGTACCGCGCTAGAGCGTTTTGGCAGAGGCGAGATAGATCGCATTGAGCACCAGTTTGAACGTACCGAAGGTTTGTCCGCGGAACTGCGGGCGGAAGCCGTACATCACCACCTTGCCTGCGCCGTGTTGAGCTTCCACCACGATCGACTTGCCGATCACTTGGCGTTCGCCAGAGATCCAACCCGAGGCGAGCAGATCTTTCTTGGCGTACGATGCGACGGCTTTGATCGCGCGGTCGCCTTTGTTGAATTCCTGGATGAGCGTGATGTCGAACGCCTGTCCGCCTTGCGAGTAGGCAATCGCGTTCTCTTCCATGCCGAAGGCAAGCGGGTTCTTGTTGTCGACCGTGATGCGGATGAGAGATCCGGGGCAATAGTAGGCGTTGGTTGAGGAGGCTTCTTCGCGCCCGCCGCCTTCTTCGCTCGCGCGAAGATTGAGCCGCACGGGCAATGGGAACAGCGTGGCGGGTAGTTCGGTTGCGCCGTCAAATGCGAGCAGCGTTCCGCCCTCACGAACAAACTTCTGGAGGTTTGAGATGCCTTCCACTTCGATGCCGCCAGTGAACTCAGGGCGCTGTTGACCATCTTCGAAAGCGCCGGCGCGTCCACTGCGGCGCTCGCCGTTGCGGATACCGTGCATGATCGAATTCAGTGTCTGCGAGGCCAGGATGATGGTGTCGAAGCGCGACTTGAGATCGCCCTTGTGGAACTCATCGTTGTGGACCATCTGATGCGGAACCTTGTAGTTGTCGAGCATCCAGTCGGTCCAGCCAGCGTCCATGTTGGTGCTGTAAGGCTCGTAGATGGCAACGCGCGGCTTGTTGAGTTCCCAGGCAGCGGCGTCGAATCCTGCATCGCCTTGCGCGAGGATGGATCCATCTTTGGCCCAGCGGATCTTCTGTCCTTTGTTGAGCGCGTCGGCCGTGAAGAGGAACGAAGAGTTCTCTTTATGATCCTTCGATGGCGCGGTGGCGGCCAACACGGGCATGTCCTCGAGCTTGGCTTCGAACGGCGTGTCGATGCGATCCACCTTGACGCCCATGAGCATGTGCAGCGTCCAGCCCGCGGAATCGTACGGGCGCTTAGTGGGGCCAGTGGTTCCGGTTTTGAGCTCGGGATAGCGATGGGGTTCCATCAGGTCGACGAGATAGCTGCGGAACGGTTGACCGGCGAGCATGACGGCGGTGCCCTCGGGGAACTTCTTGCCTCCCGCTTCAAACGGCGCGTTGGCGCGCTTGATCGAGATGCCACCGAGTGCAAGCCTCGAGAGCATTTCGCGCGCGTTCGACGGATCCCATTGTTCAGGCGAGACCGCATAAGCGAATGCGCCTGTCTTGGCCTCAATGCTGTTGCGTGCCACTTCATAAGCTTTTGAGAGGAAGTATTCAGTACGCATGGCCGCGAGATCGAGAATTGCGAAATCGGCAGTCAGATTGTATTCGATGGCGTCGCGCAAGCCCCATTTGCCGCCCAACCAGGGGACTTGATAGAACATCGAAGGCTCTTTGGTGGGGATGCCGTTGGCAAAGCGTTCGGGCAGATCACCGACTTTGACGGTGCGCGTCGTCGCGTATCCCCAGCCAGCGGTTTCGGTGAGGATTCCATGCATATTGTGGAAAGCTGGCACGCTGCGAAGTCCGCCGTTCCACCAGCCGTCGAAGCCGACATAAGAGATCGCGCCTGGCTTGTTTTCGCGGGCGAAACGCTCTTTCATCACAGATCCGATGACATTGATGCCTTCCATCACTGATGCAGGAATGTTGGGATTGAACGGTTCCGCATATGGCGGAATGAAGATGCGGGCCGGGTATGGCGCAACCTGATGCTGGTTGTAAACGATCTGCGGGAACCACTCTTCGAAAAGCAGTTTGCTCACCGCTCGCGTCTCGACGAGGTTCATCATGTACCAGTCGCGATTGTTGTCGTGGCCAGCGTATTTCTGATAGAGCTTCACCATTGGCGCATTCTCATAGGGGGTTCCGGCGTTGCCGCGATACCACTCGTTGAGCCAGTCGGTGCCGTCGGGGTTGATGGAGAGCACCTGCATGAGGATCACATTCTCGCGGATGCGCTTCACTTCATCGGTTTCGCCGGTCAACATCTTGTAGGCGAGATCGGGCATGTGCTGCACCGGCGCGACTTCGGAAGAGTGGATGCCGGCATCGATCCAGACAATCGCCTTGGATTGTTTGGCGAGCCGCTGCGCCTCTTCGGGCGATGCTTGCGCCAGGGCAAGCTTGCGGTTCATCTGCTTGAATTGATCGAGTTTCTTAAGGTTTTCGGGCGAGGAGAGGAACGCAACGTACATGGGGCGTCCGCCTGTTGACACGCCGAACTGCTGCAACCTGATGCGGTCGGACGAGGCCTGCAACTTCTGAAAGTAGGCCACGGTTTCCGTGTAGTTGAACATCTTCTTGTCGTCGCCGGGTGTGAAGCCGAAGTGATCCTTCGGCGATGGCACAGCGGCATTGAGAACGAGAGCGAGGGCGGCAAAGATGCCGAGGTGTGTCGCGCGGTACGTCATTCGTTGACAATAGTACTATGCTGCCCGAAAGCAAATACCGTCTCGGATTGGTGCAGATGACCTGTTCCACCGACCGGGCCGAGAACCTGGAAAAGGCTCTGCTGAAGATACAAGAGGCCGCCCGGATGGGCGCACAGGTGGTCTGTCTGCAGGAACTGTTCCGCTCGCAATACTTCTGTCGAGTGGAATCCGCCGAATTGTTCGATCTGGCCGAAGAGATTCCCGGTCCATCCACCGCTGCGATTTCAAAGGTCGCCAAAGAGAACAAAGTCGTGGTGGTCGCGTCATTGTTTGAGAAGCGAGCGCAAGGGCTTTATCACAACACCGCCGCGATTCTGAATGCCGATGGCGAACTTCAGGGGATTTATCGAAAAATGCACATCCCCGACGATCCGCTGTTCTATGAGAAGTTTTACTTCACGCCGGGCGACATCGGCTTCAAGAATTTCGACGCGCCGTTCGGACGCTTTGGTGTGCTTGTGTGTTGGGATCAGTGGTATCCCGAAGCCGCCCGCTTGACCGCGATGCAGGGTGCGTCGGTGCTGTTTTATCCGACGGCGATCGGTTGGCATCCACACGAGAAAGAGCAATACGGTCCGGCACAACTCGATGCCTGGCGCACGATTCAGCGATCGCATGCCATCGCCAACGGCATCTATGTGGCGGCGGTCAATCGCATTGGCTTCGAGGGTACGCCCGACAATGGCCTGGAATTTTGGGGCAATTCTTTCATCGCCGATCCGTTCGGGCGCGTGTTGCAGCAGGCCTCTGTGGATCAGGAAGAGATCCTGATTGCCGAGATCGACCCGAAGTTGCAGGATGAGGTCCGACGCAATTGGCCGTTCTTCCGAGATCGGCGCATCGATTTCTACGGCGGAGTGACGTCGAGGTGGCTGGCTTGAGTTTTAGAATGCCCGCGGAATGGGAACCGCATGAAGCGACCTGGCTCGCGTGGCCACATGAAGAGTCCGACTGGCCGGGCAAGTTTGAGTCGATTCCCTGGGTCTATGGCGAGATCGTTGCTCGCTTGGCGAAGGTGGAACAGGTCCGCATCCTGGTGAAAGATGCCGAGGCAGTGCGCGAGGTGCTGCGGAAAGTTCATGCGAATCTCGATGCCGTGAATCTCTATCCATACGAGACCGACCGCAGTTGGACTCGCGATTTTTGTCCGATCTTTGTGAAGTCTTCCACCGAGGTTGCGGTGACGGATTGGATCTTCAACGGCTGGGCGAAGTACGAGAACTACGCGCGGGACAACGCGGTTCCGGCGTTTGTGGCTGAAAAGCTTGGCTTGCGAAGTTTTGCACCCCAGATGGTGCTCGAGGGCGGCAGCTTCGACGTCAACGGCAAGGGCAAGTTGCTGACGACGGAAGAGTGCCTGCTGTCGAAAATCCAATGCCGTAACCCGGGCTGGTCACGCGAACAGATTGAGACGAAGATGCGTGAGTTTCTGGGCATCGACGAAGTGATCTGGCTGCGCGATGGCATCGCAGGTGACGATACGCATGGGCATGTCGATGATCTCGCGCGGTTCGTATCTGAAGATACTGTAGTGACTGTTCTTGAACCAGACAAAAGTGACTACAACTATGGACCGACGCATGAAAATCTGGCTTTGCTTCAGCAGCGCGGCGATCTGAGAGTGGCCACATTGCCCATGCCGTCGCCTGTCTTC
>Ga0163144_10000729_pt1 | contig 77180 bp, 54 predicted proteins | sample OliLak19BULKMAT1_FD_123175 | JGI IMG/M metagenome (GOLD analysis project Ga0163144, IMG submission 123175) | Freshwater microbial mat bacterial communities from Lake Vanda, McMurdo Dry Valleys, Antarctica - Oligotrophic Lake LV.19.BULKMAT1 | ecosystem: Environmental > Aquatic > Freshwater >... | reverse complement strand
TCTCGGCCACGCTGACGGTGAGCGACGGCCGCCTGACCGTCAGCAACGCTGCCGGCGCCAGCAACAACAAGGTCGCCTTCATCGAGATCCAACAGGTCACGACCACGGCGCAGTGAGCCGGAGGCGGTGCCCCAGACCATCTCGCTTGCCGGGAAGCGGCGCGAGCGACGAACCCGCGAGGATCCCCGGGGCGCCCCAGAGATGAGCGCAAGCCGTTGCCGCCATGGACTGGAAGAACACCCAGCCGCAGATCTCGCAGATCAACGCAGAGTCGTCACGTCACATCTGCGCGATCTGCGAAATCTGCGGTTGGTTGTTCCTGCCTTCGCGCCGATCTTTAGGGCGCCCTGCGAGAAGCCCGGGCCACGCGGTTGATCGGCGATAGCGGACCGCCAGCATTCGCAGCGCGACACGGAGGTCGCCATGCCCGAACCCGCCACGGTTCCACCGATCTGCGACCATCCCCACACCGGCGCGCTGACGCCGCAGATGCTGCTGCTCGCCGGCCTGGGTGTGCTCTTCGTCTCCGTCCTGCTGGTCATCGTCATCGTCGTACCCGAGCCGAAGCCGAACCAGGCTCTGGTATTCCGCGTCGTGCTCGCTCTCGGCGCGGCCTGCATCGGTGGCGTCCTGCCTGGCTTGTTCCACATCGCCGCTGGTTGGCTCAAGGCTGGTGGCGCGGTCGGCCTGATGGTGCTGGTGCTGCTGCTCGATCCCTCCGGGCGGCTGACCAATCCGCTCAACGGTCATGAGCAGAACATCGCTGATCTGCAGGCCGAACTCGCCGATCTGCGTAAGCGCTCTGCCGTCGGCGTTCAGGCCGAGGAGAAGATGCAGGCCACGACCAGCGCGCTGGAACAGGCGCTGGCCAAGGCGCCGCCCACGGCCGTACGTGACGACATGAAGATCCAGGTCGCCGCCGACCTTGCCGTCACCCATGTCGCTTTGGCCAGTCGTGCGACCTCAGCCAGTGAAGCCATCCGCCACTCACGGGCCGCGAGCGAGCAGGCCGCCAAGGCGCAGGCGGCCATGCAGAAGGCGGCACCCGCGGTCAGGGCTTCGCCCCGCGTCGTCGACTCCACCGCGAAGTTGGAGGCCTTGAAACGGGTTCCCAGCCGCATCGTCTCGCCGACTGCCCCGCCTACGACGGGACGGTGAGCTTCGCGAGGAAGTGAGGCATCGACACGCCAGTTGCCTCTTTCTTATTCGGCGACTGCGCTATCGTACCGCCTCTGGTCTGGCCCGTCGCCGACCGTCCCGCGGCGCTGGCAGCGCCATCCCCGACGTCTCAACCACGTCATCCCGGACGCCAAGCGTCCTTCGAGGTGTGTTTATGGAACTCTATGTAGGTAACCTGCCCTGGTCGATCGACGACGCAGGGCTTTCCGCTCTGTTCGCGCCGCACGGCACCGTCGCTCGCGCCAAGGTCGTTACCGATCGCGAGACCGGTCGCAGCCGCGGCTTCGGCTTCGTCACCATGGGTGACGCCAACGGCGGACAGGCAGCGATCAAGGCACTCAACGGCACCCAGCAGGGCGGCCGGGCGATCACCGTGCGCGCGGCTGAGCCGCGTCCGCAGGGCGGCGCTGGCGGTGGTGGCGGCGGCGGCGGTGGTCAGCGCGGCTTCGGCGGCGGTGGCGGCGGCGGCGGCGGTGGTTCCTTTGGCGGCGGTGGTGGCGGCGGTGGCCGTCGCGATCGCTACTGATCGGAGCAACGGCACGGCGATGGTCTCCATCGCCGTGCCGTTCGGTTCCGTTCCGGTGGTTGACTGACCGCCGTCCGTCTGTTGGGCCGCTGTCGGCTCACCGAGGCCTTACTTGGAACCCCGTATCGACTCTCCCAGTGCCTCCCCCCTGACGATCACCGCCCCCTGGCAGCGCAGCTGGTTGTACCACGCGCCGGGCGAGAGCGTGACCATGGGTTGGATGCTGCTGATCCATCTCCTTTCCGTTGTTGGTCTGATCCTGCTGCCCTTGCCAGCATGGCCCATTTTTCTGGTGGCGGTCGTCCTCTACTGGCTCGGCGGTCTGGGTACGACCGTGGCCTATCATCGCGGCTTGGCGCATCGCGCCGTGGTGCTCAATCCGCTCGTTGAACGGCTGCTGGTATTCTGCGCCATGTTCAATGGTTCCGGCAATCCGCTGACCTGGGTTGCCAATCATCGTCTGCACCACGCCAACAGCGACACGGCCAACGACATCTCTTCGCCGCGTATCGGTGGTTTCTGGTGGGCGCATCTGCGCTGGCTGTGGCAGGCCAACCCCGCCAAGCCCGATCAGTACTGCCCGGATCTCATCCGTCGCGGCTACCGTTGGTGGCGGCACTTCCAGGTTCCCATCCTAGGAATCTCCCTCTTCGGCGGCTTCCTCGCCTTGTGGCCACTGATCGGCTGGTACGGTGCCCTGGCCGCCTGCCTGTGGCTGGGCCCGCTGCGTCTGGTCCTTGCCCTGCACGTCCAGTGCACCGTCAACAGCATCAGCCACCTTGGACCAGATGACGCGGAACATGGAACCGCGCGGAACCTGTGGTGGATGACGCCGCTGCACCTTGGTCAAGGCGAGAACTGGCATGCCAACCACCATCGTAGCGCATCAGACCCACGCCTTGGACGCCGCTGGTGGCAGATCGACACCGGCTGGTGGTGCATCGCCGTGCTGGGCTGGTGCCATCTGGCCAGCCGCATCCGCATCCCTTCTTCACCGCGGACACCCGCGGAGGTCCGCAGGAGCCCACCAACATGAGCAAACCCGGTTTCGGAAAGCGCATTCGCGAGCGCAAACAGGAAGAGGAACGGCGCCTCAAGAACGCCAAGAAGGATCAAAGGCGCGAGGCGCGCAAGACGCGCCCTGACGGCTTCGATCCGTTCGTCATCGTCGAGCGCGAGATGCCGGATCCGTGAAGACACCGGCCCTCCCCTGCGACCGGGATGGACTGGGCACACGGGCGACGGTCACCTTCACAGCGGCGTCGCGCTGATCGCCACGCCCGAGTCCTGCCAACGCAGCGCGACCAGCGCCGTGCGCAGGGACGATCTCGCAACCAGGAAGCGTGCCAGCGGGGCCGCCACCAGTTCATTCACCACGCGCTGGAGGTTCCGCGCGCCGTAGACCGGATCGAACCCGCGCGTGGTGAGCGCGTCGAGCAGTCCCGCGTCCCACTCCAGCAAAAGATCGCGCGCGCGCAGACCGCTGCGATCAGCCAGCGCGGACAGTTCGATGGTGGCGATGCGCCGAATGTCGGATGCGGACAGGGCGCGGAACACCACCACGCGATCGAGCCGGGCAGTGAACTCGGGACGGAAGTGCGCGCTGATGGCAGCGCGGACCGCCGTGACCGCGGCGCCGCCGTCGCGATCGATGAATCCGCCCACCGGGCGGGCATCGCTGCCGAGATTGGTGGTGAAGACCACGGCGGCGGCGCGCAGGCTGGTGCGCCGGCCGAGGGTGTCGCCAAGTCGGCCCTCGTCGATCGCGGCAAGCAGCAGATCGGCGACCACTGGATGCGCCTTCTCGATCTCATCGAAGAGTAGCACCGCCGATGGCTGCGCGCGCAGCCGACGCACCAGATCGCTGGGCTGATGCGGCGTGCCGAGCATGCGTTCGGCCGCGTCCGCGCCGGCGTATTCGCTCATGTCGAGCCGAATCAACCCGTGGCCTGGCGTCAGTCCGGCGAACAACGTGTCAGCGAGAGCGCGTGCCAAGGCGGTCTTACCGACGCCGGTCGGTCCAGCGAACAGCAGCGTCGCCAGCGGCCTGCGGGGGTCGCAAAGTCCAGCCTTCACCACCAGCACCACGTCGGCGGCGGCGGCGACGGCCTCATCCTGGCCAATCACCCGCGCTGCCATTTCGGCATTAACCGTCGCTGACGGCAATGCCAGTTCATCGCGCAGCAGGCGTTCGGGCAGGCCGGCGTGACGGCTGAAGGCGGCGAGGACGTCAGTGGGGCTGAGCGCCGTGCTGCCGGCTCGGGAGCGTTCCTCGACCAGATGCTCGACGAAGCGCAGCGCCGGTCCGGGAAATCCGGCATCGCCAAGGTGGCGACGGAAGCAATCGGCGATGACCGTGGCCACCCCAGGAGCGACCGCCAGGCCGGCCCTGCGTGCGGCGGCATCGACTCCCTGACGCACCACCGCCAGGGCAGCGCCGTCGGTCAACGGCGGTACCGCCAGCACGGTCAAGGCATCGGCGAAGGCAGGCAGACGGCGACGTATGGCTTCGAGCTCACTCGCCGTGCACTCGCCAACCAGGCGCAGTCCACCACGGCGCAGATAAGGCGCGAGAAACGCGGCGATGCTGGCGCTTTCATCCTCGCCACCGACGGCAAGGAGATCGCTCAACGACTCGACGCAAAGCGTGCCGTCGATGAGCGCGAGATGCCGAACCACCTCCTCGACGCGTTCCTGCCATTCCCCGAGCCAGCGCATACCCGCCACCAGGCGCTGCGCCGAGGTCAGCCAGAAGCGCGCGGTCGCGGTGTCGCCGCCGTCCGCGCGCACGCTGGCGCGATACCGGCGTTCCGCCGTCAGCACCGCCGCCGTCAGCACCGCGCTCTTGCCGCAGCCGGGTTCGCCGACCACGGCCAGGCTGCCGTGTCCCAGCCGGGCGGCGAGTTCGCCGACCAGCGCCTCGCGTTGCCACGCGCGACCTTCGCCAGGAGCAAACGGCTCGGCCACCACCGCCAGCGCCCCGAGATCGCGCGTGGCGGCGCTGTCACGTCGTTTGGGGACTTCGACTGCCACCAGGACGATCGCGTGGCGACGTGGCGGAAGGTGGCGCGCGATGGTTCCGGGATCGTCACCGGCGAAGAATCGGCGGATCACGTGGGTGGCCTGGTCCTTGAGGTCGTCGCCCGCGACCAGGCGCAGGCTCAGGCCGAGCGTGGGCAGATGGGCCAGACGCCCAGACGCCGTGGCCATCACCACCGCCGGCAGCAGCAGGCGGATCTGATCGCGTACCGTCCACACCCGGCCATGGGCATGGTGCTCACCGCGCAGGGTCACCGCCAGTTCGACCACGTGCGGTTCGTCGGCGGGCGGATCGGCCGGATCCCATTCGCCGGCCTTGGCCAGACGCACCGCCTCGTCGACGACTGCGGTCACGGCGGCGCGCTGATCAGCGGCGCTGGCGGCGATGGTGCAGTCGTCGGTGAGCAGGCGAGCGGCCCACAGGCCGGCGTCATGCTGCCACAGGAACACCGGCCATCGTGGCGCGCTCATGGCTGCTCCGCGAGCGCACGCAGCGCCGCCCACGCGTGCTGCTCCTGGTCGCCGAGCTCCAGTGCCCAGCGGCGGCCCAGGCGCAGGTCGATCCAGCTTCCCCTGACGTGATCGATCAGCGCCGTCACCGGCCGTTCGCCGCGCTCCGGCCAGCGCTCGGGCCAGGGGGCGTCGGCTGACGCGAGTGGCTGCGCCTCGCCGCACAGTTCGTGGACGGCGCCCTCGCGGTCGATGGCAAGCACGGTGCCTTCCAGGATGCGCGCGACCAGATTGGCGGCACCACCGTGCAGCCGCCAGCCCTGGCCGAGGTGATGGCTGATCGCGACGCCGAGGTTGCCAGCCAGCGCACGCAGACGGTCTTCGCTGCTGGTGCGCAGATCTTCGCGACCGTGCAGCCGCAAGGCCACGTCTCCGCAGCCGGTTCCACGCGCTGCGAGCAGCGCCACCTCCACCGCCAGGGCATCGATCTCCAGCGCGGCGCCGGAAGCGGCGAAGGCCTCATCGGCGCTGTCGCCGGCGCACCAACGCTGCCAACCGACGGCGACCGCGCAGTCGGCACCAATCGCGATCGGTAGCGGACCACCGCCACGGGCGCGGCCGCGCAAGCGACGGCGCAGCAGTTCGATGGCATCCTTGCGTTGATAAAGCTCGGCGAGGTCGCCCGACACCTGGTCGAGTCCGATCGGCCCCTTGGGTTCGCTGTCGCGCAGCGCCTTGGCCAACGCATCGCAGCGCGCGATCAGCGCCGCGTCGTCGCCTGACGGAATGACGGCGGCAACCGTGCTGCACGGCTGCCAGGACATCAACGCCAGATCGATACGGTCGCCAGCGCCACTCACCCGCACCGTGCCTGGACCGCGTCCACCGGCGGCGAGCAGTCCGGCCAGCGGACGCACCACCAGTCCGTCGACGGCGGCGCGCACGGCGCGGCCGCCGGTGCCGGCGCTCACGGCGCGCTCGGCGATCCCGGCCAGCGCGGTCGCATCGGCGGTAAGCCGCAGGCGACGGCGGCTCAGACCGCTGCGCTCGCCGACCTCGGCCAGGGCGCGCTCGGCCAGGATGGCCAGCGACCGTGCGGTCAGCGGTGCGAAAGGGATGATGCGGTCGAGCCGTGCGGTGAATTCGGGGCGGAAGAAGCCGGCGATGGCGGCGTGATAGGCGTCATCGGCGCGTTGCCGTCCGGCGCCAAAGCCGAGCGCGGCACCTTCGGCCTCGCGCACGCCGAGGTTCGAGGTGAGCACGATCACCGCGTTGGCGAACGAGGCGGTGCGTCCGACCGCGTCCGACAGCCGCGCCTCGCCGAGCACCTGCAACAGCAGGTCGAAGACCGCCGGATCGGCTTTCTCCAGTTCATCGAGCAGGACCACCGCGAAGGGCTGGCGACGGATGGCGGCAGTGAGCGCGCCATCGGGTCGCGCCAGGCTGCCGGCCAGGCGTTCGACGGCATCGGCGCCGGCGTACTCGCCGAGGTCGAAGCGCAGCAGGCGTTCGGGCGAGCCGAACAACACCGTCGCCAGGGCGCGGGCGCATTGCGTCTTGCCGCTGCCGGTCGGCCCGGTGAAGAGCAGGCTGGCCAGCGGCCGACCGGGATCATTGAGGCCGGCCTTGGCCACGATCACCGCGTCCGCCATCGCGGCCACCGCGGCCTCCTGTCCGAGCACACCGCGGCCCAGGGCGGCGACCAGGGCGTCACGGTCGATCGCCAGGTCGACGTCGGAGAGTTCCGGCGCGATGCCGCTGGTGGCGGCGAACCGGCGCAGGACGCCAGCGCGGTCCTCGACGCCGCCGCTGGCGGCCAGCGCGCGCAGCAGGTCGGCAGCGGCGCCGGGCATGGCGCGGTCGCCGCGATAGCGGCGCGACAATTCGAGCACCGCACGCAGGGCGGCGGGGGCGAAACGCACGTCGCCACCCGCTTCCAGTGCCGCCGCCAACCGGCCGATGGCCGCGCTGGCGGCGTCCTCGCCCAGCACCGGCACCGGCACCACCCGGCAAGCGTCGATGAAGCCGCGGTCGATCTCCTGGACCACGTGCACCGCCTCCCAGGTGGTCTCGATCACCAGGCGCAGACGGCCCTCTTCGATCCACGATTTCATCACCGCACCGACAGTGAGGTCGTTCTGCGCCGAGCGCCCGGCGCGGAACAGCCCGACCAGGTCGTCGATGTGCAGCACCAGATCGTGCTCCGCGGCGTGGGCGAGGATGGCCTCGACGCGCGCCTCCCACTGGCCGACCACGCTCATGCCGCTGATCAGCCGGCCAGGCGCCACCTGCCACACTGCACCGCGGCCCTGGCGCGCGCGCGCGGCGGCGCGCAGCACGGTGGTCTTGCCGCTGCCGCTGGCGCCGACCAGCAGCAGCGGTCGGCGCGCCGGATCGTCGAGCAGCGCGGCCAATTCCCCGACCAGGGCGACGCGGCCCCAGGCGGGCTCGCCGTCGTCTTCGTCGAGCCGGGTGGCGGTGCGTTCGAGCTCCCAGCCACCGTCGCTGCGTTCGTCGCCCAGACCGGCACGGCGCGGGCCGCCCTCGACGGCGGGCAGGCGCACCGGATCGCCGCCGACACGCAGTTCGACGACGTGGATCCAGCCACGGCGCGGCGCGGTGAGCGCAGGCAATTCGTCGGTCTGCGCGAGCGCACGCTGGAGATGGGCGCGCAGCACCGTCTCGGTGCTGGCGACCAGGCGGTCGAGGTCGGCGACGTGGAACCACGGGTAGGGCAGGTCGAGGAACCGTGCCGCCCAACCACCGGGCGCCGGCAACAGGGCGATCATGACCTCGGCTGCGACGTGGTGGTGGCGCAGATCGATGGCGACGCGCACGCGGCGTTCGGCCACGGCGGCGTCGCCGCACATCGCCGCGAGGGCGGTGTGATCGCCAGCCGCGGCAGCGCGGGTGGCCTGGCGGCGCAGCGCGCCTTCGACCACGCGCAGCGCGCGATCGGCGTCGCCATGGCGCGCATCGACTCCGTCGATGAACACGCCACTGACCCGGTACAGCGTCTTGGCGCCGCGTTCCTCGCGGATGTAGACCGGGATGGTGAGGATCATGGCGCGTCCGCGTCGACGATGGCCGCCAGCAGCAGGCGCTGGAACGACGCCGCGGCCAGCGGTCGCAGCGCCACCGCGAGGTCGCCGTCCCAGCGCGTGCCGTCGCCGTTCTCCTCGACGCGGCGCGCGTCGGCGTCCCAGCGCCGACGTGGCCGTTGGCTGCCCAGCCAGCCGCGCCGGTGGAGTTCATCTGGCGGCGACCAGGTGGCTGTGTTCCGTGGTCCGACAGTGACCAGCACGCGCGCGTGACGGCTGGCGCGCACGATGAGATGCGTGCCCGCCTCGCCCAGCCAACGCGGCATGGCGAGATCCCCACGCAGAGTGAGCAGGATCGCCTCGCCGGCTCCAGGAGCCTCGCCCAGGCCGCTGCCCAGCGCACGGTCGGCCTCGCCCAGCCAGCGCTCGCCGGCGCGGCGGGCGCGGGCCACCCGCACCGTCTGCCCCCAGGCCTGCGCCACCGCCACCACCGCCTCGGCCAGAGGCAGCGCCGCTTCCGGCGGCTCGCCGATCAGGCCGATGGTGACACGATCGGCGTCGACGTCGTCGTGCTCGAGTGTCCACACCTGGGCGAGCACCGCCTGCGCCTCGGCGTCCAATCCGCTGACCGGACCCGCAATCACGCCACCGGCGAGGCTGGCGCGCAGCAGCGCCTCCTCGCCGTCGAGCGCCTGATCGAGCAGCGCGCCGGCGCGGGTGAGGAAGACGGCGATGGCGTCACGGCGATGGGTCAGGCGGCGGTGGGTAAGTGGATCCATGCCGGCGCCGCGGTGGCGTCGGCTGGCGCGGTTGAGCGTGCTCACGGCGCGGGCGCGTTCGGCGCGCAGGGCGCGAACGGTGGAGCAGGCGATGATGCGCTGCGCCAGTCGGCGGATCTCGGCGCAGGTCGAGGCCGCGACGTCGTCGACTCCACGCCTGGCGCCGTCGCTGAGGATGCGCGCGCCCTCGGCGCTGACCGCCAGCCGGGTGCCACGACCCGGCGCGCAGCGCGTGATCAATTCAGCGGCGGGCAGGGCGACCGCGGTGGCGAGGCGCCGCTTCAGGCCGCGCGCCCCGGTGGCTGGATCGAAGACGGCGAGGCGGTCGATCAGCACCGGATCGCACTCCAGGGCGACGCCGCGTCCACTGAAGCCTTCTCGCTGCGCGAGACCGGCGAGTTCGCGCGCCACCACCTGCCGCGCCACCGCCGGCGGCAGGCTGTTGAACGGCACCACGGCGTCGAGGCGGTTGACGAATTCGGGTCGGAAGTGCTGTTCGACCGCGGCGATGAAGCGGCCACCGTCGTCGCCCGCTCCGGCGAAACCGCTGATGGCGCGCGCGGCATCGGCGCCGCCGAGGTTCGACGTCATTACGATCACCGCACTGCGCAGGTCGCCGGTGCGCCCGCTGCCATCGCTGATGCGGCCCTCGCCGAGCGCTTGCAGCAGCAGATCGAAGGCGAGGGGATGCGCCTTCTCGATCTCGTCGAGCAGATACACGGCGAACGGTTCGCGCCGCGCCCGCGCCACCAGCAGGCCCATCGGTCCGCCGGCCCAGCCGGCCAGGCGCATGGCGGCGGATGCGTCGCCGAACTCGCTCATATCAAAGCGCGCCAGGCGGCCGCGATCGCCATAGAGAAACTCGGCCAGCGCCTTGGCCAGTTCGGTCTTGCCGACGCCGGTCGGTCCGATGAACAGCAGGCTGGCCAGCGGCCGGTCGCGCCGGGCGAGATCGGCCTTGGCGACGGCGAGGACATCGATCACGCGATCGACGGCGTCGTCCTGCCCGGCGACCCGGGCGCGGAACCACGTCCGCGCCGCTACGGTGTCCAGCGTCACCCGGTCGTCGAGCAGCAGCGCCGGGATGCCGGTCGACCGGGTGAAGGCGGCGACCACCGCCGGGCGATCCACCAGGGCGGCACGCTCATGCACCAGGTCGATCAGGAAACGCAGCGGCCGGCCGGGCGCGGCCGAGTACGCGGCGAAGCGCCGGTGCAGCTCGACCACGGCATCGAGAGCGGCGTCATCGACGGCGGCCTTGGCACCGCGCCGCCAGTCGGCGAGCACGGCGCGGGTGGTGGCGGCGTCGGCCTCGGGCACCAGCACCTGGGCGAAGGCGGCGATCACGGCCGGGCTCTGCGCTTCCAGTCGGCCGAGTTCCTCGGGAGTGCACTCGGCGATGGCGAGCAGCTCTCCGGCGGCCAGCCAGGGGCGCATGAAATCGGCGATGCCGGTGGCGTTGCCCTGATGGCGGCCGACCTCCATCAGTTCACGCAGGCTGCCGACGTGCAGGATGCCGCGCCGCGCGTGCAGCGCCCGGCGCAGCGCCAGGCAACGCGCCTGCCACATGCCGAAGCCGCCCATGCCGGCGACCAGACGGGCGCCACCGGTGGCCAGCAGCGGCCGCTGCGCCAGCCCAAGGTGGTGCGCACGTGCGGCCAGTGCGCGCACCGCCGCCGTCTTGCCTGCCCCCGACGGCCCGACCAGCAGCACGCAGCGCGGCCGGCGGCCGGCCAGCAGAGCCGCCATGGCATCGACCACGGCGTCGAGCCCGACCGCCGATCGGCCCGCCAGCGGTCGCGTCACCGCCGTCAACTCGGCCTGATCTCCGGCAGCCGCATCGTCGGCGTCGTCGGCGGTCTCGATGGCGACGTCGACCTCGATCTGGGATACGCTGACCTCGTCGTCGCCGGCGAGGGCAAGCACGCGACGCAGGTCACCGCGCGTGCGTTCACGTTCGAGCGCGGCCAGCGCCTGCTCGGCGCAGGCGGCAGCGAAGCGCTTCTCCTCGGCCACCACCTCGACGCCGATCGCCACCAGCACCCCGCGGCGGAAGCCGCCATGCCGCCAGGTGACCACCGGCGTGCTCAGGCTCAGCGCTTGATCCCACGCCGCATCGCGCCCGCCGGGTGGGACGCTGACATCGATCCAGCGCACCTCGGGCGCCTCGGCGACCAGGAAGCGCTGCACATCGGAGGGATCGCCGGAACCCTTCAGCCAGCGCGACAGCAGCGTCGCCGCGACGCTGGCCACGGCCGCGCGCACCGTTTCGGCGCGCTCACCGCAGCGCAGCGACCCCGGCACCAGCAGCGCCTCGCCGCGCCACAGACCGTCGCCGCCCCGTCGCACCACCACGGCCACTGCCAAGCTCACCACGGGCATGGCGCGATGGTTGGCCGGGGCGGGCGGGATCAAGGTGGTTGGCCGGACAACGGAACCCCCGGCAGTCGCCGGCGTCCGGCCCGGGCGGTTCAGGCCACCAGCACGTACGCCAGGCTTTCGATGGTCCACTGCGCCCCGGCCACGGCGGCGCGCAGGACGGTGGCCTGACGGCGTTCGTCGGTGAGTTCGCCGTCGAGGCGCAGGCTGTCGGCGTGATCGGGGCCGAGGATGCTCACCGCGGTGGCGGCGGCGGCAGCGAGGACGGCGTCGGCACCGGTGAGCAGGCTGTCGAGGGCGGCCAGGGCCTGGGCGCGATCGTCGGTCAGCGCGGCGGCGGCGAGGCGGCCGACGCCGACGCCAGCGGTGCGTATGGTGTGCTGCCAGCGGACGACCTGGGCGGTGTCGCCGGCGAGCAGCGGTCGCACCCAGTGGTCGCGGCTGGCCTGCTGGCTGAGCACCCGGTCGGTACGGGCATCGAAGGGCGGAGTCAGCAGCGCCAGCGCCACGGCGCCGGTCTCGGCGCTGCCGTCAGCGCGCACGAATACCGTCCTGCGCTGTGGTGGTGCCACCAGCAGCAGCCGCCGCATGGCGGTGAGCGGGACGCCAGCGGTGGCGAGGGCGGCGACGTCGTAGGCCAGGACCAGGCTGGCGCGCAGTCCTTCCCAGGCGGTGACGCCGCCACCGGCGAGGCGGCGCCATGCGGTGGCGCGGCACCAGGCGGCGCCAGCGGCGTCATCGAGCACGCGATCGATGAGGGCGTTGCCGACCGCGAAGAAGGCGAGGTCGGGACGGGCCAATGCTGATTCGCGATCGAAGACGCCGCTGTCGGCCTGTTCGCTGGTGCGCGCGCGCAACCGCCACGGTCGCGGGTGGTCGTCGTCGCGATGGGCGGAACCACCCATGGCGCGCAGCCAACGCGCCAACGCCGCGACCGGCGGCGTGGCCATGCCTACCGCCGCGGCCTGCTGGGCCGCGGTGGCGAAGGTGGCGACATCACCGGCGAAGGCGTCGTCTTCGCGACGGTCGCCAGCGCCACGTTCGTGCGCCACCAGCGCGGTCAGTTCGGGGATGAGCGCGCGCAGCGCGGCGCCGCCGCCATCCAGGGCGGCGACCAGCGCGCGCGTCTCGATGGCGTCGGCGGCGAATTCGAGGCCCGATGAACTGCGCGCGAAGACGTCGACCGATTCGGTCAGCACCGCCGCCCAGGCCGACTCGATGCCGTCGGCAGCGGACTCGGCGAGCACCCAACTGGGCACGTCGCCGTCGCGGCCGATGCGGTCGACGCGACCGATGCGCTGCTCGACCGCAGCCACCGACCACGGCAGGTCGTGGTGGGCGACCACCGAGACGAACTGGAAATTGCGGCCTTCGCCGCCCAGCGGATCGCATACCAGCACGGTGCAGTCGTCGTCGTCGCGGAAGCGCATCGAAGCGGCTTCGCGGGCGACGGTGTCCTGGTGGGCGCCGAAGGTCTCGACGGCATCCTCGCCAAGTGGTCGGCGCAGGGCCGCAGCGAGTTCTTCCACGGCCAGGGAATGGGCGGTGAACACCAGCACCTTCTCCTGTGGCTGATCCTTCCAGAAGCGGCGCAGGCGTGCGAGCAGGGCCAGCGTCCGCGCCGGTCCGCGCGCTGCCGACTTGGCCCACGCTGCGACAGCGGTGCGCAGCGCCGCCAGCGCTGCGGTCTCGACGGCGGGATCGACATGGCAGGCGGCGCTGATCGCCAGGTGGGTGGCCACCTCGCCTTCGCTGAGGTCGCTGCGCAGCACCTGGGTCAGCGTCTCGCCGGAGGGTGCGCGGCGGCGATAGGAGTCGAAACCGGCGGGGTCGGCGACCACCGCCGCGCGCATGGCGAGCAGCCGATCGAGCGTGTGCGGCGTCGAGCCGGCGCCGAGTTCGAGCTGCAACAGCCAGTGCGCCAGACGCGGGGGCCATGCCGTCTCCTGGCCCGGATCGTCGTGTCGTTCGGCGCCTTCCTGATCGGGCGCGCTGGGCGCAGCGCCGTGACCAGCGGCTTGGCTGGTCACGGCGCCGCTGCGGAAGCGCGCGGCGAGGGCGCTGCGGTAGAGCGCCAGGGCGGTGCGCACGGCGCGCTCGGCGTCGTCGGCGCTGTAGGCGAGCACCTCGCCGCTGCGCGTGGCGGCGCTGGCCGAGGCGACGCCGGTGGCGGTCGACAGCCGCGCCAGGGCCTGACGACGTTGACGGATGATGCGGTGGTCGAAGGGGTGGTTGGCGTGGACGTGGGCCAGCAGCGCGGTGCGGGCATTGGCGTCACCGCCGACGAGCGCCGTCGCCAGCGCGGCCAGGCGCTGGTCGCCGGGCAGGGTACGGCGCCAGTCCTCGGCCAGTGCGCTGACGTCGCTGCCGGCGTCGGCGGTGCGCACCGCCAGGGCGACGACGCGGTCGTGCGCCGCCAGCTTGGCGGTGAACGCCGGCAGGTCATCGAGGCGCCAACGCGACGGTTCGAGCAGGGCGAGCAGTCCGAGGTAGGCGTCGGCGTGCTGGCGTGCCGGCGTCGCCGAGAGCAGCAGCACGTGCGGGGTGCTGCGGCTGAGGATGGCGATGCGCTTGTACAGCGCTCCGCCCGGGCGCATGCGGTGGCATTCATCGACCACCAGCAGATCCCAGCGCGCCTTGGCGAATTGCAGAGCCTGCGGCCCGACCAGTCCTTCGACCGCGCGACTGGACGCCAGCACGAAGGGTTGCGCGGTCCACGCATCGCCCTCCCAGCCATCGAGGCGGTCCTGGTCGAGCATGGTGAAGGAGCGCCCGCCGAAGCGCACATACAGTTCGAGGAACCATTGCGACAGCAGTGCGCCTGGCGCCACCACCAGTGCGCGCAGGCCCGGCTTCAGCGCCAGCAGCGACTGCATGACCAGGCCGGCTTCGATGGTCTTGCCCAGGCCGACCTCGTCGGCGAGCAGGAAACGCACCTGGCGGTCGGCGAGCACCCGGCGGGCGGCGATGAGCTGGTGCGGCAGGGGGCGCACACGCGCGCCAGCCAGCGCCGCCACTCCGGCGGTGGTCGACCAGGCGGCGTCGCGCCAGGCCAGCAGATCCTCGCGTGCCTGGCTGGCGACCGGCGATGCCGGTTCTGGCGGCTGCCGGCTGCCGGCACGGCCGAAGCGTGGACAGAGATCGTGGAAGGCGACAGTGGCGAGCTGTTCGACGGGATCGCTGGGCAGCGGCACCGCGATGATCGCGTCCTCGCGCAGCGACCACACCGCGGCGGCGCCGGAAGCTGGGGTGCCTCCGTCGTCGCTGACCGGATAGACCAGCAGGCCGCTGGCCGGATCGCGGCCGAGTCCACCGGTGATGGTGACGGTGCGGTCACCGCCTTCGCCGCGCACGCGCAGCGTGGTACCCGGCATCAGGGCGTGGCGCTGGACCTTGCCCTCTTCGATGGTCATCGCCGCACCGGTGGCCAGGAAGCGGATGCCCATCCAGCCGGTCTTCACCGATTCCAGTCGCGCGGGTCCCTCGGCAGCGAGTTCAGGGACGGCGACCAGGGCTCCGATGGGCATCGGCGGGATGATAGGAACGGCGGCGGTTTGCCTATCCGGCACCGCCGGCCGCACGTCGATGGCCGCAGGCGATCCCGTGCGCGGGCCGCTCGAGTCTCAGCCGGCTGCGGCCGCCTGCGCCCGCCACGCTGCCGGATGCAGGCCGATGCCGCCACCCAGCGCGTCGGCGTACGCCGGCGTCGCCACCGCTGCCAGTCGGGCCCGGGCCCGTACCAGGCGCGCGGCGATGTTCAGGCGTTCGGCGACTTGGACGTGGCTGTCGCGGGCGAGGAAGGCTTCCAGGCTGCGCACGTGGCGCGTCCACAGTGCGTGATCGCGTTCCTGCTGGTTGTGCAGGCGGGCGCGATACCAGTCGGCGCCGAGCACGGCGGCGCGGGTGAACTGGGCGCGCCACTGCTGGTCGTCGACCTGCTGTCGGCGCAGGCCGCCGCCAGCCATGAGATCGAGCACGGCGATCAGCGGCGGTGAGGCGACGCGGGCGGCGCCATCGTCGAGCAGCGACTGCGCGCAGCGGCGCTGCGCCGCCACGATGGTGTCGATGCTGTCGGCGAAGGCGTCGGCGTCCTGGGTCTCGGGTCGCAGCATGGCTTCGTTGAACACCGTGGCCGGGTTGTCGAAGACCTTGCCGAGGTAGGTGTGGACGAAGCGGGCGGTGATGCGGTGGCCGAGCCGGCTGGCGAGGATGCGTCGGCCGCGGTGGTCGAAGTCGGCGATGGCTTCGAGATGGCCTTCGCTCCGGAGCCGGGCGGCGCTGCGCTGACCGGCGGGGATGCGCGCCCAGATCTCGGGCATGAGCAGGCTGATGTCGTGATCGACGCGCAGGTGCGGGCCGATGCAGCCGGCCGAACTGGTGAACGCGTCGTAGCCGCACAGCGCCATGGACACGAAGGCGTTGTCGAGATCGATCACCGCATCGAGGGCATTGAACGGGCCCTTGGTCAGGGCGCCTTCGCTGCCGGCGCCGGTGGTCGACGGCGATTTCCCGGTCAGCGAACTGGCCCACTCCATCAGCAGTTCAGGCATCTCCAGCCAGTGGATCGGCCCATAGCAGCACAGCGGTGGCGTCCCGGTCGCGCCGTCAGGCGGATTGTTGCGGCGGCCAGGCAGTACGGCGTCGACCGCCCACGCCACCGCCTGTCCGGCCGGCAGTCGCCGCGCCAGACGGGCGCCGGCCTCGGCCAGCCAGGTGCCGCGCGCGTCGATCACATCAGGGCGCTCCTGGAGATAGCGCGGGTTCTTTGACGGCTTGCCGTCGACCAGGCGGGCATGCGCGGAGGACACCAGAAACGCCGGGCCATCGGCGCCACTGGCGTGGGCGGCGACCAGATCGCGCATGGGCTGCGTCCAGCGCACGAAGCCGATGGCGTCGTCGACCAGAGCCTGGGCTCCGGCGCGGTCGATGGGTTCGAAGTTCGAGGTGAACACGCCGTCGACGCCGGCTGTGCCACCAGCGAGGTCGAGTTCGGCCTGGGCGTCCTGACCGCGGTGGACGGCGTCGTCGGGGCGCTGGAACAACCGCTGCTCGCAGTTAACGACCAGCTTGACGCTGGCAGCGCTGCGCGCAGAGATGGTACCGGGCGGCAGGTGGGCGCAGGCGACCACGGTCGAGGCGGTGATGTCGTCCTCAAGCTGGACCTTGTCGGCGGCGACGAAGTCCTGGCGCAGCTTGAACACCCGCCAATTGCCGTCGTCAGCGGTGCCGACGCGCAGGTACGAGGCGTGGATCGGCCGGTTGTCGATCTTGAGCTGGTGGCCAGGACTGCCGTTGACCTCATCGACGGCGAAGTGCCGGCGCCAGTCGGTGCCCCATTCCGGGCGGTAGAAGCGCTTCACCGCGAAAAGCAGGGTGAGGATGCGGGTGGAGACGCCGCGCAGCCAGATGTTGAAGGCCGGCGTGAACTCGACCGGGCTGGGCGTGAACAGCTTGATCACCGATCCGAGGCTGCGTTCCGGGCTGAGGATGCCGCGGCTGGGACGTTGCCCGTAGTCGGGCCGGTACGCCGGCTGCAGGCGGTCGGAATAGTCGCGGGCGATCAGCGCTTCGACTTGGTCGAGATCGGCGTGGATGTCATTGACGAAGAGCGGACCGTAGATCACCGCGTCGGCGATCGACTTGGAGATCTCCGACTTGCCACCGCCGGACACCGTGCACGGCTTGTGGCAGACGGTGCCCTCGGCTTCGGTGCCGACCAGCCGCCACGAGGCGCCGGCGGGATGGCGTTCGAGGCGCACCTTGTAGCCCGATGGCAGCAGGTAGGTGCGCAGCGGCCGCAGCGGAATGGTCTGCACCACGCCCGCCGCCGTCCACGACACGCGCTGGGCGTGGAGATCGAAGTGCGCATCGCCGGGTACGTAGAGGATGTCGGCGAACCGGCGGTCGACGGCGTGACCCTCCGGACGCAGCTCGATCAGGTGGGCCTGCTCGCGCAGGACGTCCTCCCAGGTGGCACCGCCGGGCGCCGGGGTGGCGCGGAAGGCGTCGCCGAGCGCGGCGCTGGCGAAGGCCAGGGCGCCGCCGGCGTGCTCCTCCTCGGACTGGCCGCCGAGATTGGCGGCGAAGGAGATCTGCGTCTTCACCTCCTTTTTGCCGTAGCCGAAATAGTTGTCGGCGATCAACGTGACCATGACGCCATCGCGGTCGCGGCAGGTGATCTTGAACGGCTTGCCATCGTTGTAGCGCTCGTCGGGCTTGGCCCAGCACATGCCGTCGCGGCGCTGGCGCGCGCTGGCGCGGTCGACCGGCGGCAGTCCAAGCGCGCGCTTGGTGCACGAGGTGAGATGCGGCGCCAGGATGAGGCAGCCGGTGTGGCCGGTCCACTGGTCGATGTCGAGGCCGGCGTCGTTCTCGGGCAGGTGGGGATTGCCGGCATTCCCGAAGATCGACTCGATGAAGTCCAGATTCGACACCAGCGTGCCGGGCGCGAAGCAGCGGATCTCCATGCTGCGCGCCGAGGCGCTGACCAGGGCATCCGCGGACGGCACCGCCGGCCGCACCAGCGGGCGCAGGAGCAGCGACAGCCACGCCTTGGCGGGATCGGATCCGAGCGTCCACGGGATCACCAGATCATCACTTGGCGCCGCGAAGGCGGCGGCGAACAGGCGGGCGAACACCGCCTTGGGCACCGCGTTCTTGTCGCCAGGTACCGGCAGGCCGCCCTCGGCGACATGGAACGATCCGGCGGTGGTGCGCCGATCGCTGCGCGGGTTGTGGAGGACGCCTTGGCGGGTGCGATACGACGACAGCAGCGGGGTATGGAACTCATCCTGCCCGGAAGGCAGCGACATCAGCCGCGCCAGGCCGGGGCGGTCGAGCATAAGCGTCGATTCCGGAAGGCGCGGCACGCCGACCTCACCGACGACATCGGCGAAGTGGCGGTCGAGGAAATCCTGGATGCGCCGATCGGGTGGGCAGAGATGCCCGTGCAGCAGGCGCGACTTCTCGCGATAGCTCTCCAGCAGGTCGTGCGCGATGGTCAGCAGGTCGCTGTCGCCGACCGCGTGCTGGTACCCATTGGCCGCCAGTTTGAGGTCGAGATAGCGGACCAGTTCAGGACGGCCGACGGCGGGCATGTGCTCTCCAGGCAGGACGCGACATACCAAAGCCAGACCGCGAGCGCGCAACCGCCGAATCCTGCGTCAGCGACCAGGCCATCTGCGACCTGTGGCAACAGGTCGCATGGCGGGACCTTCACCAACCGTCCCCTCATACTGCGGTCCAGCGTTCCCGGGTCGGCACGACGTGCGCTGTTGCAATGACATGAAGATCACCCTCAAACGCGTCCTCACCAAACTCGTCAAAGCCGATCGGCCGATGCGCCTCGAAGTGCGCAAGATCGTCGTTTCCCGGCCTCCGGGCACACCACCGGGCAAGGTGATCGTGACCAAGCGCCGGCTGCGCGTGCGCATCGACCCGGTCTGAACCCGGAAACAGCGCCCGGCCACCGTGCGCGTTGAACGGTCCGGTCTGCTGCCGGGCCGCGGGTCGAGTGCGCCGCTGCGCACCACCATGAGGGCGCGCAGACGAATGACCGGTGGACTCCACGGTTGCGCATGTCGTCCGTTTTCGACGCTGGCCAAGCGCCTGCCCGCCGGGCATCCTGGCACCGCAGTTGTGCAAATCCCCGCCATGACCCGGATCACCCAGCACGAGATCGCCGCCCGTCTCGGGGTCAGCCAGAACACCGTCTCGGCCGCGCTGCGCGGAAGTCCGCGCATCAGCATCGAGGTGCGCCAGCGCATCCTCGATTGCGCCACCGATCTGGGTTACCGGGTGCACCATGCCGGTCGCGCCATGGTTACCGGGCGCAGCGCCACGCTCGCCCTGATACTGTCCACCGATGCCACCCGCAGCGGTCTGCCCGGCGGTCTGCTGCACGGGGTGCTGGATGGCGCCGCCGCCCACGGCCAGCACCTTCTCGTGGCCAAGATCGCCGACGAACGGCTGGTCGGCGAGGAGGCCATTCCGCGGTTGATGCGCGAGATCAACGCCGATGGCCTGCTGGTGAACTACAACTGGCGGCTGCCAGCACAGCTGAACCGGCTGATCGTGCGCCACGCCATCCCGGCCATCTACGTCAACGACTGGCGGCGACATGACGCGGTACGACCGGATGAGATTGCTGGAGTGACCGCGGTCGTAGGTCACTTGGTCGCGGCCGGACGTCGACGCATCGCCTACGCCGACCTGTATTTCTCCGCCGCCGGCGTCCGCCGCCAACACCCCAGCCAACGCGACCGCGAGTCGGGGTATCACGCCGGCGTGGAAGCCGCCGGCATGCCGGCGGTGGTGTGGCGACCGCCGGCCGATGCCCCCGCCCAGGATTTTCCGACCATCGCCCGCGACCTCATCGCCGCGCATCCCGAGGTCGACGCGGTGATCGCCAATGGCAGCGACACCGCGCACGCCATCATCGCCGAGGCGCATGCCGCGAGGCGGCGCGTCCCGGACGATCTCGCGCTGGTGCTCATCGATGCCCAGCCGGCCTGGGGCACCTGCGGCGGTCTGCCGACCCTGCTGGTTCCCAATCACGGGATCGGCCGGCAGGCGGTCGACCTGCTGATCGCCAAGATCGCCCGTCCGCGAACCGCACTGCCGACCGTCATCGTGCCCTGCCGCTGGTATGCCGGCGGGCATGCGCCCGTTATCGACTGCGCCTGAAGAATTCCTGAGCGCTCCCGCGCAGTTGCTCGCGCTTCAAGTTGTCACCGCCCGGGCGTAGGTCAGGTGCATCTCCAGCAGGCTGCTGAAGAACAGCGTCAGGGTAAGCACACCTCATTTTCGCGCGGCGCTGGCGGGCCATACCTCGTGCGGATTGCAGCCAGGGTTGGTGTTCACCAAGCGTATTGCAGGCGTCGTTCCTTGGTCGTCATCAGATTCCCTAACAAACGTGGTTAGGGAAATATGCAAAGTCTCGGCACTACGCCGCTCTGGGTGGCGAGAAGGCGGCGCCTTCGTAACCGGCATCTGCATCGGCCCAGGATGTGCTCTCCATCGACTGCGTCGGTGCGTTCATCCCGTCGTCGATGCCTTTCCCGGACTGGCACAAGGCAACCGGCGTCGCCGACGACGACCACGCGGTTGGCTGTCAACGTCGCTCGACAATATCGCCACACCGCTGACGGCTGCGGGCCTGGGCATTGATCGACAGACGGTCTACGAGCTGCCCCGGACAGCGACGATGATTCCGAGATTATCCCAGACGTCCCGACTTCCTCTCGTGTCCGCCGCCAACCGGCAGCCGCGCCCGCCATCCACCCGGGAAGTACCAAATGCCTCGCTTCACTACGCGCACCAGCCTCATCGTCATTGTCCTGATCGGGACGACCGTCGGCGCCCTGATGTGGTGGCGACTGCGCGCGCCGCGTCCGCTCGTCGACACGCGCGCGCTGACCACGGCCGAGATGTGGTCGTGCGCTCAGCACCCCGAGGTGCGACGCTTCGAACCCGGCTTGTGCCCGGTATGCGGCCGGCCGCTCGAGCTGGTCGAAGCTCCGGCCGGTAGCGGTCCGCCCTGATCTTCCTGATCTTCATCGCCCATTCACGGAGCTCCCATGCACCCGACCATCGACCCGCGCATCAGCGCACTCCTCAAACATGGTGACCGCCTGTGCGCTTCGCTCTTCCTGCCGCGTAGCCATACCGCCCCGCATGGCGACCGCGTGCGCTTCACCCATCTCGTGCACCAGGCCAAAGCCGCGCTCAGCAGTCGCGGGATGAAGGGCGAGACTGCTGATGTGCTGCTCGCCCCCGCCATCACGCTCGCTGGGTCGCCGTCGCCCTGGCGCGGCGACCACGCCGCCGGCCTGGCGCTGTTCTGCGCCAACGACCTCGATGAACGCATCGACCTGCCCTTCGACGTGACCCCGCTCGCCGTGGTCGGCTTCGGCTGTCATGTGCGACCGCTGCTCGACCTGCCCGCCAGCGATGAACGCTTCCTGGTCCTGGTCCTGCACAAGAACCGCGCCCGACTCTTCGACGCCGATCGCTCCGGCCTGCGTCCGTCGACCGTCACTTTCCCGGAGCGTCTGGTCGAGCCGCGCCAGCACGTCGGCCGAGACCACGACGCCCAGTCCAAGACCATCGGGCACGGCGCCGGTGGCGGCACCGTGGTCTACGGCACCGGCGTCATGGAACACCTCGTCCATGATCAGGTCAGTGAGTATTTCCGCGAGATCGACCGTGTGCTGCATCAGGCGGAACCGACGGGTCGCACGCCGCTGGTCCTGGCCGGCGACGATCACGTGGTGCCGTTGATGCGCGCGGTCAGTCACTACAAACATCTGCTCCCGCAGACTGTGGCCGTGAACACCGACGAACTCGATGCCGCAGCCTTGCACCGTCTGGCCTGGCCGGTGGTTGAACCGTTGATGTCCAGGACCTTGGCCGCCGCGTGCGAACGCTACGCCACCCTGGCACACGGTGTGCCGGCCTCCGCTGCCCGCACCGCCAGCGATCTGGTGGCCATCCTGCCGGCGGCGACGCAGGGCCGGGTCGACGTGCTGTTCATCGACCGCGACGCCCACGCCTGGGGACGCTTCAACGAGGTGAGCTCGGCGGTCGAACGGCATGACCGCGTCGAACCCACCGACGAGGAGCTGCTCAACCGCGCCGTGATCGCCACGCTGCTGCACCATGGCACCGTCCACCAGGTCGGCCGCGCCGACCTGCCTGCGGATGGCGACGCCGCCGCCATCCTGCGCTTCTGAGAACCTGACACTGCGGCGCCGGGCTCGCCGTCCCCGACCCAGCGGTCCTGGCACAGACCGCACCGGTGCCGTGCCTTCTCCTTCCTTCCCAGAGGTGCGTCATGATTCAACCAGCCCCCCGCACCATTCCCCTCGATCGCTTCCGCGCCCTGGTCGGCGAGCTGGCCATCGACCAGCAGGCCTGGGGAGATGCCTTCTGGCTGCGCTTCGCTGCGCAGATCGCCGTGCTCAGTCCCGACGAACCGGCGGTGACCGCCGCCAGGATCCGCGACGCCGCCGCTACGCTGCGCGAACACAGCCAGTGGTACGACGCGCTGTCTTCACCGGCGCGCTTCGTCATCGCCGCCCTGCTCGTGCAGTCCGGGATCCGCCCGCGGACCTTCCTGCACCAGCACCAGGCGATCGCTGGGCTGTTCCAGGAGGCCGGCATCCGCGCGAGCGGGATCTTCCAGACCATCGCCATCCTCGTCATGCGCCTCTCGAACCAGGGACGACGGCACGTCACCGAGCGTCAGGTGGTGCGGGTGAAGGCGATCTACGATCAACTCGAATCGTATCACTGGTGGTTGACCGGCCCCGACGACCTGCCGGCCTGCGCCGCCCTGGCCCACTGCACCGGCCGCCCCGGCGACCTCGCCGCCCAGGTCGAGGACTGCTACCAGCGCCTGATCGAGGCCGGCCTGGACGGTGGCGACCCCTTGCAGACCACGGCATGCATCCTGCCGCTGGCCGGCCGCGAACCGTCCGCGGCGGTGGGGCGTTTCCTCGCCAACAAGCGCGCCAGCGAGGCGGACGGCAGCGTGCTGGTGCGTGAGGAGTACGAATCCATGGCCCTGCTCGCCCTCGTCGATCACGACCCCACGCGCATCATCGAACGGCTGCGCGCGGTCGAGGCCGAGCTGCGTCTGACCCAGCCCAGCCTGCTCCACGGCGTGTGCATCTCCATTGCTGCCGACCTGGTCGCGCTCGACTTCATCGGTCTCGATGCGGACCTGCAGCCCATCCGCGACGACGCCGGACTCAAGCAGGTGCGCGACGGACAGCACCTCTTGCGGGTCGCCGCCGCCGTGCTGATCAGCCAGGCCGGGATCGGCCGTGAGGGGCTGGAGAACGCGATGGCGATCCCCGCATGGCCGTGATCCCGCACCGCGCCGGGTTCGCGCGCATGCACGCCGCTGCGTCCACGAAGACACCGGCTCGGCGAGCGAGGCGGTAGCCGTGAAGTTCAAGGACTACTACCGCGTCGTTGGCGTCGCGCCGGACGCCTCGCTCGATGCGATCAAGAACGCCTACCGCACGCTCGCACGCAAGCTTCACCCCGACGTCAACAAGCAGGCCGATGCCGAGCGCCGCTTCACCGACCTGGGCGAGGCCTACGAGGCGCTCAAGGACCCGGCCAAGCGCGCTGCCTATGACCAGCTGCGCGCCGGCGGCTGGCGTGAGGGCCAGGAGGTCGACGTGCCCACGTCATCGCGATCCTTTCATGCCGATGACGCCGGCGGTGTTGGCGACGATGGTTTCGGTGCCGGCGATGCCGCCCGCTTCAGCGCCTTCTTCCAATCCATGTTCAGCGGACGTGGCCAGGGAGCCCGCGGCGGACCCGGTCGTCAGGCCTTTCCACGGCGCGGCGAGGACATCCACCATCCCATCACCGTGAGCCTGGAGGAGGCCTACCACGGTGGCGAACGCCAGTTCCAACTGCGCGTGCCGCAGATCGTGGCGAGCGGCGGCGTGGTGGAGGTGGCGCGCACGCTCAATGCCAAGCTCCCCAAGGGCATGGTCGCGGGCACCAGGATCCGCCTGCGTGGACAGGGCCACCCGGGACCGACCACGGAGGAGAACGGCGATCTTTACCTTGAGGTCGAACTGGCAGCCCATGCGCTCTACCGCGTCGACGGCCGCGACCTCGCCATCGATCTGACGATCGCGCCGTGGGAGGCGGTGCTCGGCGCCCAGGTCGCGGTCCCCACCCTCGACGGTCAGGTCACCGCCACCATCCCGCCCGGGGCCCAGGCCGGCGAGAAGCTGCGGCTCAAGGGCCGCGGGCTGCCCGGCGAGCCACCTGGTGATCAGTACCTGGTGCTGCGCATCGCGGTGCCGCCGCAGGTCAGTGAGAAGTCCAAGGACCTGTACCGCGCCCTGGCCAAGGAAGCCGCCGGCGAGCTCCAGGCCCAGGTCGGGGCCTGACATGGACGATCCGCTGCCCATCGGCGAGATCGTGATCGCGACCCGGTCGTACTCGTTGAGCCAGCTGTGCGCGGTCTGCGGCGTCCACGCCGAACGGCTGATCGCTCTGGTTGCGACCGGCATCGTCGAACCCACCGGCACGCACCCGGCTGCGTGGCGATTCGACGATGCTGCCATGCACCGCGCTCAGAAAGCCCTGCGCCTGCACCGCGACCTCCTGCTCGACCTGCACGGACTCGCGCTGGTGCTCGATCTGCTCGACGAGATCGATCGTCTGCGCACCCGGTTGGCGCGTGCGCAGTCCTGATCAACGGTTCAGCGCGGTAGCAGCATCTGCTCGTCATCGACGGCCGCAGTGAGATCAACGTCGTCGGCTGCGCGGGGTGCCCGAGCGAATGACGCTGAGCCGCTCAGGGCGCGGCGAGCGGCAAATACCGGTAGGGGGCCTGGAGATTGAGCACCACCAGGCTGGTGGCGAAGAGATCCCCGTTGGCGGGCAGCACGTCGGCGAAGCGCACGCGCGCCGCCGGAACCACCCAGGTCTGGTCGTCGATGCGGGCGAAGGCGCCGAGCAGGTGCTCTTCCAGGCCATGCGACCACACCGTCCAGGCGTCACCACCGGATTCGCGCAGGGCGAGGGTGGCGAACAGCCAGCCCAGGGGGTCGATGCGACCGATCTCATCCTGGCGCGGCGGCCGTTGCGCCAGTCGCGTGCATTGCTCCATGGCCGCCACGCTGTCACCACGGCCGGTGATTTGGCGGGCGAACAGAGCCAGACCGAGGCGGCCGGGATCGTCGTCGCGCGCGGGTAGCGGACGGCCGACCAGATTGCGCGCCTCATGGATCAACTGCGCCGGCACCGCCAGGCCGGTAGCCGAGGCGGTCTCCAACGCCAGCAGCGTGAAGCCGCCCAGTCCCGAGGCCCCTGGCTTGCCGGGCGCGAGGCTGGCGAGGGCCCTGGTGACGGCAGCGCGCAGGGCGTCGTCATCCACCCACAGGGCGCCTTCGACCAGGGCGAGCGCGACCAGACCGTCGATGACCTCATCGCGGGCAGCCGGCTGACGCGCCAGCCAGTCGAGGCCGCGACGGGCGCTGGCCAGCCGCGCCTCGTCACCGGCTCCCTCGCCGAGCAGGGCGAGGATGGCCAGGCTCTGCACCGCGATGTCGCGGCCAGGGTCGGAGGCGACGCCGAAGCGGCCGTCGGCATCCTGCTGACGGCTCAGCCAATCCAGCCCCGAGGCGACGGCATGGCGGGTGGTGGCCGCCTGGCCGAAACGCTGACAGGCCAGATCGCGCAGCGCCGGATCGCGGCGCAGGCGGAAGAGGTCGTCGCCACGCATGCGCGCCGCATCCCAGCTCGTGGGCAGTTGCTCCGGCCACTGGGCGCCGCCTTTGGCCACATCGCCAGGCACGGTCGGCAGGGCGATCGGATTGCCGTCGCCGGTGGGGGACTCATGGCTGGCGACGCCGAATCCATCTGCGCCCTCGCCGATGCTGGCGGGAGCGGTGAGATACTGGTGCCAGACCGCGATGGCGATCAGCGCCGCCACGTGACCGGCGATGACCGAACTCCACACCCGCCAACGGCTGACCGTGGGCAGCGTCAGTTGGCGCGAGACGGCACGGTCGGCGCCATCCAGGCGCGCCAGCACGCGCTTGCCGAGATCGGCGCGGCGCAGCGGATCGCACGCGGCACGCACCAGGCCACCGAGACGCAGCAGATCGGGATGATCGACGCGACCGCTGCCGTCGTAGAGGGCGTCGACGGCATCATCGAAGGACGCCTCGTCACGGTGCCCGATGCGCGCGAGCACCTGCGGTACCAGATCGACGGCGCGCGGCGGACGGGTGGCGTCACGCACCACGCGGCCGAGATGGACCAGGGCCTGGCCATCCGGGCAGGCGGGATCGCCGCCGGCGGTGGCGCGCAGCAGGGGGTCGTCGGAGCGATTCATGATTCCACCAGATCCTGGAGCTCGTCGCGCAGGAAGCGCACGGCGCTGTGCATGCGGCTCTTCACCGTGCCTTCCGGGATGCCGAGGACGGCGGCGATCTCCTGGTATTTCATGTCCTGGTTGTTGGCGAGCATGAACACGTCGCGCTGTCCATCCGGCAGAGCGTCGACCGCGACCTGGATGCGCTCGCGGATCTGCTGATCACGATCGCCATCGGCATCAGGTTCCGGACGGGCCTGGAGGACATCGACCAGGCGCAGGGCGGCGGTGCCGACTTCGGCATCGAGGCTGACGTTGTGGTGGCGATTGCGCCGGATGTGGTCGATCCACAGGTTGTGGGCGATGCGGTACAGCCAAGTGCGCACCTTGGCAGTGGGCTGCCAGCGCGCACGCGAACGGTAGACGTTCACGAACACGTCCTGGGTCATCTCCTCGGCCTGCAGCTGATCCCAGCAATGGTGATAGAAGAAGCCGACCAGTTCGTCCTGGTAGCGTCGCACCAGTTCGGTTACCGCATCGCGATCGTCATCGCGGATGCGCTCCATCAGGCGGATGTCGTCGTCGGGCATGCCGTGGCCGCTGGGGGCGAGTTGGACCCTAAAGGCGGCGATGGTCATTGCAGCCCCATAAACGGTCGCTGGAGCAGCGGGTTCAGACCTTTTCCCTCTCACCTGCGCCAGCTTGCGCTGGCGACCGGGTCCGGCACCATCCGCGCGCCGCGGAACGTAGCTCAGCCTGGCTAGAGCGCTTGCCTTGGGCGCAAGAGGTCGTGGGTCCGAATCCCGCCGTTCCGACCACTCATCACACGGTTTTTTCGCGAGCTTCGTCGTTCTACGGAATCGGGGCCGATCGGCCGGGACGTTCGGACTAGGGCTGGGCTAGAAGTCTGCTCAAGCAGCCTGCGGGTGTTGGGGAGGCCATAGGCGGCCACACGGACGAGAGTGCGGTGTCCCGTTCGGTGTGTCGGTCGTGCGGCCCAGACGACGCCCGGTTTGCCCCTCGGTGGTGTGCGGCTTGGACGCATCGACATCCCGCCGCAGCGATCCATTAGTGTGGCGTTGATGACTTAAGCCTTGCCGGTTAAGTAACGGTCGCTATCAGAAGCCCATGATCACGACCGACCGAGCCCCGGCGCTAGCTGCCGGAGTGCTGGCCTGCGGGATGCTCGCGGGACTGGCCGCCAGCGAGGTGCCGGAGGCAGGAATCGACGACCGCAGCCGTCCGTTGCTCGGTCTCGAACTCGAAGCGACTGACGACGGCCAATGGCAGGTTGCCGACGATTCCGGCGTCGATGCGTCGGCGAAACGTGGGCGACTGCCAGAGATGCTGACGCATCGGCTCGACCTGCTTGGCAAGCGGCATGGCGGTGGTGGGTTGAACGTGCCGTTCTGGACCATGGGTGGTCAGCAGGTGTGGGCGGACGAGTTCTGGAGCTGCGGCTGGCGCATCCAGGCCAACCACTGGTCCGGCCATTGCCGGCTGCTTGATCCCGACGGTGTGCGGCGGGCGTGGGGTGGCTATGAAGCCTGCCGCATCGCCTTCGAGCGCGAACGCCTGGCTCGCGACCTGCGTCGGGGTGGTGATCATCTGGTGGTGGTGGTGCACGGGATCGCTGCCGGCCCGCGCTGCTCGCCGCTGGTCGCTGCGCTGCGTTCAGCCGGGTACGACGTGGCGGCACTGCGCTACCCATCAACTCGGCGCTGCCTGGCTGCGCATGCCGATCAGATCAGCCGCGTGTGCGATCGCCTCGATGGTTATAAGCACGTGTCGTTCGTCACCCACAGCATGGGCGCGCTGGTGCTGCGCACGGCGCTGGCGCGTCCCGCCGTCTGGCGCCAGCGGATAACGATTGAGCGCGCGGTGTTCGTCTTCCCGCCCAGCCGCGGCGCCATCCTCGCCGACAAGTTGCACGGGCTGTGGCCGTACCGCGTGCTCCTTGGTCCCGCTGGCCAGGAGCTGACCACCGCCAGCGCGGCGCACATCCCGTTGCCCGAACTGTCCTTCGCCATCATCGCTGGTGGCCGCGGGGACGACACCGGACGCAATCCGTGGATCCCCGGCGATGACGACCGCACCGTGGCGGTGGCGGAGACCAGGCTAGATCAGGCTGAGGATTTCGCGGTGTTCGACGTCGAGCACACCTTCGGACTTGATCAGCCCGAGGTGGTGGCGGCGGCGGTGGGCTATCTGAAAACCGGTTGTCTGCGCGATGGCACTGGGCGCCAGGAGGGCGCACAGCCGCACATCCGTCAGTTGAGCGCGCCCGCCACCGGGATGATGTCGCTGCCCATGGCGCCCAGCCCGAGCAGGGATTCCTGTTCGATGTGGCCGGCCTGGCTGCGGCTGTAGCGCACCGTCGACTGGTAGAGGTAACCGGAGGCGATCAGTTCGCTGAGCAGGTCGTCGGCGACCTCCTCGGTGAGATGGAGGTAGCGCGCCACGATCGAGCGCAGGGCGCTCCGCGCCTTGGGGGCATCGGGATCGAGACGGAAGAAGCGGCGAACGACGCCCATGACCCGGTAATCCATGACGGCCTCCTGCAAACGGGACACTAGATACACCGTTTTCGGTCCCGCTGCGTGAAGGTCTCACTGCTTAAGCGCGAAGCAGCGATGAACCAGGAGGGGGAAGCGAGCGCGGATCGATGACCGCTGGCCTGCGGCACGAACGTCAGCGTGCAAGCGCAGCGCTCATGAGGACGCACTGGCGCCACAGCGAGCGACCAGGTCTCTGGCCATCAGGCATCGACGGGGTGTGGGATGATCGATCGCGCCGCCTGCAACGCTTGGGCAGTCGGCTTTCTGACGGTTGCCGAGATTGCGGCATCCGAAGCGGCGGTAACGCCGCAAGACGACCCGCAGTCCGCTACCCGCCAGGTGCGGGTATGCGGAATGAGCGGTCGTCACGATGTCTTGGACGCTTGAACGCTCGCCGGATCACTCCGGCCAAATGCGCTACGACGTGGCCAATGCGGCCCCGACGGCAGTCTTTGCGCTTTCGAGCAAAGCCTGTCGCCAGGGAGATGCCGCCGGTTCAGCCGGCGGCGGCAGTCGCGGTGGTCGCGCCGAGGCGGCTGCGATTGGCGAACTCGATGACCATCGCCCAGCGGTTGCGCGCCTGCAGCTTGTCGGCCTCGGTGGTGTAGCGCTTGAGGTACTCGTCCATGCGGTAGGAACGCAGCTTCTTGATGCACAACTCGCGCAGGGATTCGATCTGATCGGCCGACACCTTCTTTTTGACGCTGAGATCCTTGATGCTCGTCACCAGCGAATCGATGCTGGGGTAGATCTGGAACTTCTGCTTCGGCTTGTCGGCGGCAGTGGTCACGTTGCGGCTCCCGGTTCGGTGTGGTGGCTGGGACCCACGCGCCGGTCATGCGGCGCGGACGGGAAGGGGGACTCTAAGGCAAAACCCCGCTGCTCAAGCGTGATTTACCTCGAACCCCTCGAACCCGACGGACCCATCCACGACCACTGCACTGGCCGACATTGCGGGCAATGACTGCGGTGGTCCGCCGTAGCGGCGCTGTCCGCCAGGTCCGATCAGATCGAGATCAGGTAGGCGCGGGTCGCTGCCACCGCCTGGCGGATCTCGGTCAGCACGGCAGCGGGGACCGGATCATCCAGGGTGAGGATGACCAGGGCATCGCCGCGGCCGTCGATGCGGCTGACCTCCATGCGCGCGATGTTGATGCGGTTGCCGCCGAGTATGGTGCCGTACTTGCCGACCATGCCCGGACGATCGGGGTACTCCATGACCAGCAGGTGGCCACCCACCGGCAGGTCGACGGGATAATCGTCGTAGCGCAGCACACGCAGTTCGCCTTCGACCACGCTCCCGCCAATGAGGTGCGAACCGCCCTTGGTGGTGGCGCGCACGATGAGTTGCGCGCGGCCCTCCTTGATCTGCTCCGACGATGACGAGATCAGTTCGATACCGCGGTCAACGGCGACCTTGGCGGCGTTGACGAAGTTGACCACCTGATCGCTGATCTGCGACAGGGCGCCCTTGAGCGCGGCCACCGACAGGGGCTTGGTGTCGTAGCAGGCGAGATCGCCGCGCGCGATGACTTCGAGTCCGGTCAGCGGCTCGTCGAGGCACTGCACCAGCGCCGCGCCCAGGGTTTCGGCGGCACCCAGCCAGGCATCGATGGCGGGGTCGAGGCGCAGATTGACGTTGACCGCGTTGACGATCCGGCCGGCCGAAAAGTAGCCGTTGAACTGGTTGGCGATGTCCACCGAGACCTTGACCTGCGCCTCCTCGGTGCTGGCCCCGAGATGCGGGGTGAGGATCAGGTTGGGAACCCCGAAGAGCGGGCTGTCGGCAGGCAGCGGTTCCTCGACAAAGACGTCGAGGGCGGCGCAGGCGATGACCTTGGCCTTGAGCGCAGCGGCGAGCGCGGCCTCGTCGATGATGCCGCCACGGGCGACGTTGACGATGCGCGCCGACGGCTTCATCAGGCGCAGGCGTTCGGCGTTGATCAGGTTGCGGGTCTTGTCGGTGAGCGGGGTGTGGACGGTGATGAAATCGGCGCGGCGCAGCAGGTCGTCGAGTTCGACCGCCTCGATGCGCAGTTCGGCCGCGACCTCGGGGCTGAGAAACGGGTCGAAGGCGATCACCGTCATGCCAGCGGCCTGCAGGACCTGGGCGACGTGCTTGCCGATCTTGCCCAGACCGACGATGCCGAGCACCTTGGCGTGCAGTTCGACGCCGGTGAAGCTTTTCTTGTCCCATTCCCCGCGCACCAGCTTGGCGTGCGCCTGCGGGATGTGGCGGGCGGCTGCGAAGATCATGCCCAGGGTGTGTTCGGCGGCGGAGACGATGTTGCCAAGCGGAGCATTCATCACGATCACGCCGGCGGCGGTCGCACTCGGCAGGTCGACATTGTCGACGCCGACGCCGGCGCGGCCGACGACCTTGAGCCGCGGCACTCCGGCGCGCACCACCTCAGGGGTGACCTGGGTCGCCGAGCGCACCACCAGTCCGTCGTATTCGCCGATGACCTTATGCAGGTCGTCGACCGCGAGCTTGCGGACATCGACGGTGTGGCCGGCCTGCTTGAGCAGGTCGATGCCTTCGGCGGCCATGCCGTCGGTGACGAGGATCTTGGCCATGGTGCTCCCGGCCGCCGCAGCGGTAAGCCGGCACCGTGGGCGTGCGGAAAGACTGTCAAATCTCCGCCGCGACCCAGCGGGCAAGTCTGCATCGAAGCACGCGCGACCATGCAAGAACGCTATGGCGGCGGTCGGGGTGACGGGCGCCGGCCGGTTCCGCCGGTAGTTGATCCGCCGGCCGGCTGTCCAGCATGCGCGCCTCCGCGATGGCTGCCGTGTACGAGATCCGCGACCCGATCCACGGCACCATCGTCATCAGCGAGGACGAGCGCCGGGTGGTCGACCATCCCTGGGTGCAGCGCCTGCGCTACATCCGCCAGCTCGGCTTCGTCAGCCTGGTCTACCCCGGTGCGGTGCACGATCGCTTCCAGCACAGCCTGGGGGTCATGCATCTGGCCGGGGCGCGCATCCGCCGCCTGGTCGAGGCGCGGGTGCCTGGCCTGGCCGGCTTCGCCGCCGTCGACCTCGACTATGCGACCCGGGTGGCGCGTTTCGCCGGCCTGCTGCACGATGTCGGTCACGCACCGTTCAGCCACACCTGCGAGGCTTATCTGCCGCCGGTGGAGGCGCTGCTGCTGCCCGAGGTGTGGTACCGCGACGGCCTGCGTCCGGCCGGTCGCCAGGCCACCCACGAAGACTGTTCGCTGAGCATCGTCCACGCCTTGAGCGAGGGCGGGGTGCTTGATCCCGAACTCGCCCGCGACGTCTGCGCGACGCTGTCGCCAACGGTGCGGCGCAGCCGTCGTCTGCGCCAACTGGGTCCATTGGTCGGGATCCTGCGCGCGCTGGTCACCGGCGAGGTCGATGCCGACCGCTGCGATTACCTGCTCCGCGACAGCCACTTCGCGGGGGTCAAATACGGCATCTACGATCTGCAGCGGCTGATCGCCTGCGAGACCGTGCTGACCGGGCCGGAAGGCCCGGAGCTGGGAATGGATCTCCACGGCATCCATGCTCTCGAAGGACTGTTGCTGGCGCGCTACCACATGTTCCTGCAGGTGTATTTCCACAAGACGCCTCCGGCCTTCGAGTACTACCTCGGCCGCGCCATCGCCGAGGGCGAGATCGAGGCGTCGATGGCGCGTGGCCTGACCGATCTCGCCGAGCTGCGCGACGACAGCCTGATCACCCGCCTGCACCACGCGCGGGCGCAGAACCTGCCGTGGAGCCGGCGCATCCTCGACCGCGAGCCGGCCAAACTGGTGCTGCGCGAACGCGTCGGTGCCGAGGCGCAGGAGAACTTCCTGGCCCAGCAACTGGTCGGCGCGCTCAACGATGCCGGCTGCCATGTCTTCACCTGCCGCTCGCGTCAGGTGTTCACCCGCCTGGCCGGGGCTGGGGGCAGCACCGCTGGCGAACTGGGCGCCACCCGCCTGCTCTGCGAACGGCGCGTCCTGGGGCGGTCGCTGGTCGAACCGATCACCGGCCTGTCGGGGCTCCTGGCCAGCTTCAATCAACCCATCGATCTCCAGCACACCTATGTCCTGCGCGCCGATGCCGATCGCGCCGCTGCGGTGATGGACCGCTTGCAGGCGTGGTGACGCCACGACGGGTCCTGGTCACCGGCTCGGCCGGTGCCGTGGGCGGCGCCGTGGCCGCCGGTCTTGCGGCGAGCGGCCATCAGGTGCGCGGTTTCGACCGCAGCGCCAGTCCAGGGCTGGACGATCAGGTGGTGGGCACGCTCACCGATGCGGCGGCGGTCGATCGCGCCGTGGCCGGCTGCGCGGTGGTGGTGCACGGCGCCGCCACCCCTGACGAGGCCGACTTCGTCAGCGATCTGGTGCCCAACAACATCGTCGGCAGCCAGCACCTCTTCGCGTCGGCCCTGCGGCATGGCGTCGAACGCGTGGTCTATGTCTCCACCGTCCGGGTCGCGACCGGTGACAGCGCGCGGCCGCGACCCATCACCGTCGCGCAGGGCTACTGCCCGGACGGCTTCTATGCGCTGAGCAAGGTCTGCGGCGAGGTCATGGGCGAACTGTATGTCCGTCGCGGCCTGGCCTCGGTGCTGTGCGTGCGCCTTGGCTGGTTCCTGCGCAATGCCGCTGAGGCGGCGCGGATGGCGCGCGGTCACCACGGCGTCTACCTCAGCCGCGCCGACTGCCTGCGCTTCTTCGCCAGCAGCGTGGAATGCGCACATCGCGGCTTCGCCGTGCTGTTCGCCACCAGCAGGGCCCCGGATCCGCCGTTCGATCTCAGCGATGCCCGGCGGGTGATCGGCTACGAACCCGTCGACACCTGGCCCGAGGGCATCCCCTGGCCGCGCGCGGATTGGACGACGTGATCGCGGACGGCGGAGCGGCGAGCGCTGTCGTCGTGCTCGGCTGCGGCACCATCGGATGCCTGGTCGGTCAGCGGCTGGTCGCCAGTGGGCACGGCGTGATCGGCGTGCGCCGTCAGCCCGACGCGGTCGCGACCGCCTTCCCGGTGATCGCCGGCGACATCGCCTCCGCCGCGATCTACGACCGGCTGGGTTCGCCCACGGCCGCCCTGCTGGCGGCCAATCCGGGATTGCGCCGCGGTGGCGACAACCGCCTGGCCGAGGCCGCCCGCCTGGCGCGGGCGTGCTGGCCGCTGGCGCGGCTGGTGTACACGGGAACAACGTCGGTCTACGCCGATGCCGGCGGTGCCGGAGTGGCCGAGGACGGTGCCTTGGCCGATGACCCGGCGGCGCGGGCGCTGCTCGCCATCGAACAGGCGGTGCTCGGCAGCACGGTCGTGGGCGCAGCCGCCGACGGCTCGGCGCTGGTGCTGCGCGCCACAGCGCTGGTCGGACCGACGCGGACCCACGCGACCGGCCGTCTGCGCGCCGGCGACTGGACGGTGCGTGGCGCCCTCGATCGGCCGTTTTCATGGTTGCACGAGGATGACCTCGCGGATCTGTGCGTCGCGGCGCTCGACGGCGCGTTCGGCAGCGGCGTGCTCAATGCCGCGGCGCCTGAACGCGGCACGGTTGGCGACTACTACCGCGGTCTGGCGCGCGCCGCCGGACTGGTGGGCGAACCGCACGGGGACGGGGCGGCACTACCGGCACGGTGGATCGATGCCGGTCGCCTATGGGCGATGTGCCCGGGGCGCCGCTGGCGGCATTTCCTCGACGGCCGGTCGTCGCCGTGCGATTCGATCATTTCCAATCCGCCGGCAATTTCTCGATGAAGGCATCGAGGCGCTTGACGTGATCGCGGGCGAACGCCCCGGCCTCGGTCTGCGCATAGGTGGTTGTGATGGCGAGGTAGCGTTTGCGCTGCGGAGATTTACGGGCGATCCAGCGCGGCGCCGATGCCCGTCCACAGCGCCTCGCCCAATCCGCACAATTCCAAGGTGATGCCCTGGTCGAGACGGTTGCGGTCGAGGACGCAGGAAAACTCCAGTGGCAGCCGGGCGCCACGCCGTTGCAGAAGCGCTACCACCGGCGTCGCCAGGGTCCGGCGCAGACCGGTCCATGAGTCGGGCAGTGCCACTCGCAGGTCGGTGAACAGCAGGCGATAGCGCATGTCGATGCGGCGATCGGCACCGTCGGTCCAGGTGTCGTCGGCACGCAGCGCGCAGGTGCCACCGGTGATCAGGCGCAGCGGTCCACCGAGCATGGCCAGCATCGGTGCCGGCACGGCGGAGAAGTCCCAGGTCGTCCAGCGCCCGCCCGAGCGTTCGCCAGTGGCCAGCGTGAATGCGGCGCCGTCGATCCTGCCACTGGCGTTGGTGCGGTAGAGCGCGTCGAAGAGCAGGCTGTCGCGGCGCAGGGGCGCGCTGGCCAGACGGTTGATTTCCAGACGGTAGGTCAGTGGCACCTCGTCGCCGTCGGCAGCGGTGCGGACATCGGCGATCGCGATATCGGCGCGCTCGACGATCAGACGTGCGATGGTGAATGGTCGTCCGGATTTGCGCGGTGGGTGGTGGATCTCGATGCCGTGACGGTCGCTGCCGAGCTCGATGGTGTAGCCCTTGATGGTCACACCACTGCGTTTGACCGTCGGTGGCGTGCGCGTCACCGATCCGCCGATGCCGCGCAGTGCGAGTTCGTCGATCACCACCGTCCCGAACAACGCGCTGCGCATGCGCAGGTCGAGGTTGACGGTCTCGACGCGCAGGTCGTAGTTGGTCGCTGCCGGGCCAGGCTTACGCACCGTGAGGCCGTCGAAGTGCAGGGTGCCGGTGAACAGATTGCCCGCGACGCCGGTGAAGCCGATGGCCACTCCGCTGCGCTGTTCATGCCGGAGGAGTGCCCAGCGCAGGGCATCGTCGAGGAACCAGATGTTCACCACGGCGAGGCCGCCGATGGTGAACGTCAGCAGGCCGAGTCCGACGACGAGGATGCGTCGCGACCAGGTGCGCAGCCGCGCTGACCGGCGCCTGGGTGCGGTTCCGACGGTTACCACCGCAGGTGACCGTGGGTTCGTGTCGTCGGTTGTCCGGGTGCGCGGGGCGGCGGCGGTGACCTTCGGCGTCGGTGGGAGGCCTGGCGCCTCCGCCTCGCGGTGGTGGCGTGCCGCGATCAGCGCGCAGGTGACCTCCACGCCCAGGGTGATCGCTGCCACGAGCGCCTCAACGACGACGGTGAGGGCGGCGACCAGGGAGAATCCGGTGACCCCCGCGATCAGTTCACCGATGAGGACGAGGAGCAGTTCCATCGCTCACCAGACAGCAACCAGGCCAAGCATGGGCGACTTCCTATCAACCGGCCCACGTAACCCAACGTGTACGTCGATTTCCAGTCGACGGTCAGCGCAGGATCTGCTTCACCACATGCCCATGCACGTCAGTCAGCCGGAAGTCGCGGCCGGCGTAGCGGTAGGTGAAGCGTTCATGGTCGTAGCCGAAGAGGTGGAGCATGGTCGCGTGCAGGTCGTGGATGTGGACGGGGTCGGCGACCGCCTTGAAACCGAATTCGTCGGTGGCGCCGTGGATGTGGCCGCCTTTCACACCGCCGCCGGCCAGCCACATGGTGAAGCCGTGGTGGTTGTGGTCGCGGCCGTTGATCTTGCCGGAGTTGGATCCGGGCTTGGGCATCTCGACCACCGGGGTGCGGCCGAACTCGCCGCCCCACAGCACCAGCGTCTCGTCAAGCAGGCCGCGCTCCTTGAGGTCGCCGAGCAGGGCGCCGATGGCCTGGTCGGACTCCTTCGCCAGCTTGCGGTGGTTCACTTCGAGATCGTCGTGGTTGTCCCAGGGTTGACCGGCGCCGTGCCAGACCTGCACCACGCGCACGCCGCGTTCGATCAGCCGGCGGGTCATCAGCAGTTGGCGGCCCTGCACGCCATCGCCATAGCGATCGCGCACGGTCTTGGGCTCCTGGGCCAGGTCGAAGACGTCGCTGGCCTCCATCTGCATGCGATAGGCGAGCTCGAAGTTCTGGATGCGCGCGTCGATCTGGGCGTCGGCCTGACGGGCGGCGGCGTGGCGGCGATTCAGTTCGGCGAGCAGGTCGAGCTGGTCGCGCTGCGCGGCGCGTGGCTGGCGACGGTTGACGATGTGCTCGATCAGCTTCTCGACCTCGCTGTGCTTGGTGTCGAGATAGGTGCCCTGGTAGATGCCGGGCAGGAAACCGGACTGCCAGTTCTGCGATTCCTGGATCGGCATGCCGCCCGGGCACATGGCGACGAAGCCGGGCAGGTTCTGGTTCTCGCTGCCCAGGCCATAGGTCAGCCACGAACCCAGGCTCGGTCGCACCAGCCGCGACTCGCCGCAATTCATCAGCAGGAGCGAGGGTTCGTGATTGGGGACGTCGGCGTGCATCGAACGGATCACGCAGAGGTCGTCAGCATGTTCGGCGACGTACGGAAACAGCTCGCTGATCTCCATGCCGCATTTGCCATGGCGCTTGAATGCGAACGGCGAGGGGAAGGCGGCGCCGGTGGGGCGTTCGGTCTTGAGGTTGGCGATGGGCAGGCTCTTGCCGGCGAACGTCGCCAACAGCGGCTTGGGATCGAAGCTGTCGACGTGTGATGGCCCGCCGTTGGCGAAGATGTGGATCAGCCGCGTCGCCTTGGGCGCGAAGTGTGGTTTCTTGGCCGCCAGCGAGCTGCCGGGTTCACCGGCGGTCAGCGGCGCCCCGACCAGCGGACCGAGCGCCAGGGCGCCCAGCCCGAGGCCGCAGCGGCGCAGCATGGTGCGACGCGAGCAGGGCAGCAGATGGTCGGGGGTCATGGTGTCCTCACTCGAGGCTGGAGCGGATCATCTCAGCGCGCGTCGATCGATGCTGGTCCAGCTGCTCAGTCGACAAAGGCGAATTCGTCGCTGAGCAGCAGGACCTGGACATAGCGCTGCCAAGCGGTCAGCGGGATGTTCTTCTCGCGGAACTTGGGTTCCACCGGCTTGCCGGTGTCGGCCGGCAGCGGCCGGCGGAGGAAGTCGTTGGCCAGGCGCACGTCGTCGTCGCTGGCGGCGCGCTGGAAGACCAGGCGGTGGAGTTCCTGGATGTGCGCGGCGCCGGGCACGCTGCCCTCGGCGACACGGACGCGCGCCGCCAGGCGCAGCGCCTGTTCGATGGCGAAGGGGCTGTTCATCAGCCACAGCGCCTGCTGCGGCACCGAGGTCTGATGGCGTTGCGGGGTGTGGGAGTCTGGGCTGGCCATGTCGAAGACGCGGAACAGGCCCGGCAGGTTCTGGCGGTCGATGAAGCCGTAGACCGTGCGCCGATTCGGGAAGGGTTCCTTGGTCAGTTCGACCGGGCGGCCGCCGACGGTGCGATCGAGCGCGCCGCTGGCGGCGAGCAGACCGTCACGCAGGGATTCGAAGTCGAGGCGCCGGCGTTCGGCGTGCCAGAGCAGGGTGTTGTCGGGATCGGCCTGGCGCGCCGGGTCGACGATCGGCGAGTCGGCGGACTGCTGCCAGGTCGCCGACAGCAGGATCTCGCGCAGCAGCTTCTTCAACGACCAGCCGTCGGCGACGAAGCGGGCGGCGAGGTGGTCGAGCAGGGCGCGGTGCGGCGGCGCCGCGGTGCGCAGGCCGAAGTCGCTGGGCGTGCGCACCAGACCCTGGCCAAAGCAGTGCATCCACACCCGGTTGACGAAGACGCGGGCGGTGAGCGGATTGTCAGCGCTGGCGATGGCGGCGGCGAGTTCACGTCGACCGCTGCCCTCGCTGAACGGCTTGCGCTCGGCCGCTGGCGAGAGCACGGCCAGGAAGCGGCGCGGCACCTCGGCACCGGGATTGTCGCGGTTGCCACGGACGAAGATGCGCTGCGCCGTCGGCTTGGCGTTGTCCTCCAGGACCATCGCCCGTGCCGGCGCGCCGGGGTGGTTGGCGGCAAGCTCATCGACCTTCTTCTGGAGTTCGCGGTGCTTCTTGCGGTCGTCTCCGTCGAAGAGCTTCTCGCCGTCACCAGCGGGCAGCGCGAGCGGGGCGTCGGGACCACGCAGGGCCAGGCGCAGCACTTCGCGGGCGGGATCGGCATGGACGCTGTCGCCGTCGCTGGCGGCGGCCACACCGGCGAGCAGATCGGCGGCGGCAGCCAGGGTGGCGGGAGCCACCCCGGTCAGGGCCTTGGCGATGAGCGGATTGGTGGCGGCATCACCGGCCAGGCGGGCGGCGACGGCGCCGGATTCGCTGGCGAAACGCTCAGTGGGGAGCGCGGCAAATGCTTTCCACGGTCCAAGCAATGCGTGCTTGGCGTCGGCCTTGGCCAGCGCCTCGCGCCAGCGGCGCAGGGGATGGGTGCGCAGCTTGCGCTTCTCGGCGCGATCACCGAGATCCTTGTCGGCCAGGCTGGCAGCCTCGTTGGCCTCGATGAGGTAGCGCGCGATGTTCTTGGCCGTGCCCAGTTCGCTGAGGATCTCGCGCCGACGCTGGGCGACGAAGCTGGCGGCGGTGGCTTGGTGCTTGTCGCGTTCCTCCTCGTAGGCGGCGGTCTCCGCGCTGCGGGCGCCGAGCAGCGGCTGATCCTTGGGTTCGTTCGAATTGGCGAAGACGCCATAGAGCGCGTAGTAGTCGGCAGTGGGGATGGGATCGAACTTGTGATCATGGCAGCGCGCACAGGAGATGGTCAGTCCGAGCAGACCGCGGCCGACGACATCGAGGCGGTCATCGATGATGTCGGGCTGGTTGTTGAGGAAACGCCGGCCGACGGTGAGGAAGCCGAGGGCGGCGAGATCGCCGCGGTCTCCGCTGGCACCACGGCCATCACCGATCAGACGATCGGCAGCAATCTGCAGAGCGATGAACCGGTCGTAGGGCAGGTCGGCGTTGATGCTGCGGATGACCCAATCGCGGTAGGCGTAGGCGTAGGGGTAGCGGCGCTCCTCCTCGAAGACGTAGCCCTTGGTGTCGGCGTAGCGTGCCACGTCCAGCCAGTGCCGACCCCAGCGCTCGCCGAAGTGCGGTGAGGCGAGCAGGCGGTCGATGGCGGCGGCGAAGAATGCGGGCGAGGGGTCGGCCGCGAAGACGGCGACCTCGGCGTCGGTGGGTGGCAGACCGGTCAGGGTCATGGCGGCGCGACGCAGCCGCGTGCGTGCATCGGCGAGGGGGGCCGGACGCAGGTTGCGCGCCTCCAGGGCGGCAAGCACGAAGCGGTCGATCGGTCCCTTGGCCCAGGTCGCATCGCGCGGCGTCGGCGGGACGACCGCCAGCGGTGCCAGGAAGGTCCAATGCGCGCGCGCCGTGGCGACGTCGACGCCACCAGCCTGCGGCAGCACGCCGTCGATGCGCGGGTCGGGGGCGCCGTGCCGGACCCAGTCTGCGAAGTCGGCGACCACCGTCGCCGGCAGCTTGTCCTTGGGCGGCATCTGCAGATCGGGATCGTCCCCGCGCATCGCCGCCAGGATGCGGCTGACCTCGGGCTTGCCCGGCACCAGAGCCGGCCCTGATTCGCCGCCGGCGCCCATGCCCGCGCGCGAGTCGAGTCGCAGTCCGCCTTTGAGCTTGCCCGCCTTGGCGGCTTTCTCGCTGTGGCAGGCGTAGCACTTATCGACCAGCACCGGCCGGATGCGCGACTCGAAGAAGGCGATGTGTTCGGCGGAGGTGGGCTCGCCCGCGGCGACCATGGCCATGCCGGCAGCCATGACGGCCACAGCGACAAGGATGGGCGACGCGGTCATGGTGGGCTTATACGCCGATGGGATGCGGACGTGCTTGGGATTTTCCCTGCCGGCGTCCCGGTGACCGACCTGCGGCCAGGGTCGTCCGCAACCAACCGTTGGCGGCTGCAATTGCGGTTGCGGGCCTGTGCATAGGGTGCGCCGCCCATGAGGCGAGCATGACCGAACATTTCATCCCGCTGCGCAAGGCCGACGTGGTCGCGCTGTGCACCAGCGACCAACGCCTCGACAGCGCGCAGCGCGCCGGTCTGGTCGAGGTGTGCGCCCTGCTGGCCAGCACCTTCCACTTCGAGTTCCACCGTCATGTCGAGGAGTTGAAGGACCTCTACGCGCCGATGGATCCCGATCTCGACACCCGGCCGCTGACCGCGACGACGCCGGCACAGCTCGTCGACCATCAGCAGCGGCTGGGCGCCGCATTGCAGGTCCTGCTGGAGCGCGCCAACTACCGGCGCCTGGACGAGGCCGATCTCAATCGCGCGCTCAGTGAGGAATCGGTCTTCCGCGTCCGCCTGCACTGCCAGCTCGATGATTTCGCCGAACTGGTGCTCTACGCGCGGGGCCTCAAGACCGGCACCCACGGACTGCGCACGTGGTTCGGTCTGCGCCGCACGGAGATCGCCGTCGACTACTACGAACGGGTGGTGATCTACGCGCGCTTCCAGCCCAGCGACCACTTCCCGGCGAAGCGCCGCGCCGCGCTGCCCTTCATCCCGGGGTCGACCATCCTCAAGCTGTTCCGCAACATCCCGCGCGCCGACCTGGAGATGCTCTTCCCCAACGTCGAAGTGCGCATGAAGACCGCCGACCAGCTCATGCTCGGCGTGCCGGCCGTGGCCGGCGGCATCGTCGTGCTGTCCACCAAGCTCGCCGCCACGCTGCTGCTGATCTCCGGACTCGTCCTGTTCTGGATCGGCATGCGGCCGGAACAGCCGGCGTTCAATCATCAGCATCTGGTCGGGCTGGGTCTCGGCGTGTCGGCGCTGGCGACGTTCCTGTGGCGCCAGTTCAACGCCTTCAAGAACCGCAAGATGAAGTTCATGAAGGCGCTCTCCGACAGCCTCTATTTCAAGAACCTCGACAACAACGCCGGTGTCTTCCACCGCGTCGTCGACGACGCCGAAGAGGAGGAATGCAAGGAAACCATCCTCGCCTACACCTTCCTGCTCGCCGAACGCACGCCGCTCATCGCCGATGCGCTCGACCAGCGCATCGAAGCGTGGTTCCGCGACACCCACGGCATCACCGTCGATTTCGAAGTCGCCGACGCGCTGGCCAAGCTGGTGCGCCTCGGCCTGGCGCACGAGGCCGGTGGTGCGTACACGGCGGTGCCGGTCGTCGAAGCGAAAGTGGAGCTGGATCGGCGGTGGGATGGGTACTTCGCCTTCCATCAGGCCAAGGCGTAGCGCGATCGTCCAGCAAGCGACCGTTGCCCGCCGTTCGTCCGCTGCACACGTGCGCGGCCTGGAAGGCCACGCTACTCCCTGCCTTCGAAGGGGGCAGCGCCGCCTCTCACAGCGGTGCTCGACGCTTAGCGTCTGCGCTCCGCTGCTGCCGGCGTGGCAGCGTGGGGCCCAGCCCACGCTGCCGTGAAGGCGCGTTCGTTGGGGGCGCGAGCCCTCTCGTGACGGTGCTCGACGCTTCGCGTCTGCGCGCAGCCACTGCCGGGATGCCTGTGCGGGGCCCTGCCCGCACAGGCGTCCTGCGTCGAGCGCCCCCAACAAAAAGTCGCGTCTACTTCTTCCAGGTGAAGGTGAAGCCCTTCTCGCTGGGCACGGCTTCGAGATCGCTGACGCGTTGCAGCCACTCCAGCGCGGTCTTCAAGCGCATCTCCTTGCCCGTGAGCGTGACCGGCAGGTCTTTGAGCGCCTGTGCCTTGGCATCGAGGGCGAAGGCGAGGCCGGTGACCTGGCTGAGGTAGGCGACGACCTCCTCGACCGAGGTGTCAGCGAAGGCGAAGGTCACCGGCTTGTCGAGTTGGGCTTTGCGCTCGGTCATCCACGGCGCGCTGGCCGGGGTTGCGGGGGCGGCTGGTGCGGCGGGGCCGGTCGGTGCCTTGGCGATGCTGTCGGCGGCGGGAACCGGCAGATCGGACAGGAAGCGCAACCGACACTGCGTCGCCGGCAGTTGGCTGACGTGGACGGTGACGCGGTTGTAGGCGTACTCGGCGGGCAGCTTGGCCTCGCCGATGAGGACGCTGGCGAGCTTGACGAAGACGCGGTTGCCACGGACCTCGAACTGGAGCGGCAGCGAGACGCCTTCCAGCGGAAACTTGCTGACGATCTCGGCGAGCGGTTCGCGGGCGCCGCCAGTGAGGTGGGTGAGCTTGATCGTCGTTGCGTTGGCGACTTGCAGCGCCACCCCGCGCTGGCGGTCGTCGGTGATGTGGAAGGCGGGCTGGCTGCCGGGTGGGATGGTGGCGATCAGTTCCATCCGGCAGTTGCGCAGGAATTCGGGAAAGCGCCACGCCGCCGAGCCGTGGAAGGTGCCCGGCTGGCCCTTGCCGCCCGCCGGTGGCTGGCCCATCTCGGGCTTGAACACGCGGTCATCGAGGCAGTCGATGCCGGCCAGCTCCTGATTGAGCAGCCAGCGGTCGAGCGGTGGGAACCAGGTGCGCTGGCGCGGCACCGTCTTGCCCTTGCCGCGGTAGTACTCCTTCACCGCCGCCGAGCCGGGATCGTAATAAGCGAGCATCGGCAGGATGACGTCGGCCTGGTTGCTGCCGGCGCCGCGCTTGGCGAGGTCGGCCATCTCGGTCTGGAAGCGGCGCTGGGCGTCGCGCTCCTTGCTGAAGTAGTTCTTCACCGAGGGGTTCTTCTGCGGATCGATGGCCTCACGCACCACGTCGAAGGGCGGATAGGTCATCGCCGCCACCTTGTCGACCAGGGCGCGGTTCTCGCAGATCGGCATCGAGAAGCCGGGCGTCGGCTCGCCCTTGTCATCGAACGGTGCCGCCAGCTTCTGGTCGGTGAAGACCTGGCGCGCGAGGCGGTTGGTGGGATTGGCGTCGAGGATGTGATAGGCGATGAACACCTGATCGGCCGCCGTCGCCTTGGACAGCATCAGCGCCAGCTCGCCCATGCTCTGACGCAGCCGACCGGTCCGCCAGCGTTCGAGCGAGTCCTCGACCAGGCGGAATTCCCGGGTGGTCAGCTCCTCAAAGCGCTTGATTGCGGCGTCGGTCAGCGCGGCGAGGTCTTCGCCGACGAGGCGAGTAGTGGACAGCAGCGCCAGGACCACGGCGCAGCGCACGAGATGGCAGGCGCCCAGGCGGACGACGGATGCAGACATGGCGACCTCCGACCAGGCAGGGCGTACGCTGCGCGATCACGCGCGTTTATGGAGATGCAGGGTTGCCCGCAAGCAGCGCACCGCGCGCCCGGCACGACCAGGATCAGGGACGGCTGCTGGGCAGCCGAGCGGTTTCCGCGCTGCCGGCGACGCGGAACTGGCGCAGCATCTTGAGCGCGTGTTCGCAGGCCGATTCATCGAAGGTGAAGATGTCCCGGCGCGCGCCGAAGCCGTCGGGCATGGCCAGGGTGAGTTCGCCTCCGAGGTGCTCGCGGAACTGTTCGATGCCGGCGAAGACCGCGCGGCGGCCGCTGGCATCCTTGAGGTCGAAACACTCGTCCCACAGGCGGAAACCGCAGGTGGACAGGGCGGCGAGCACCGGTTCGACCTCGGCGCGCTGGAGACGGCCAATCTCGACGGCGTAGAGCAGGTCGAGGGCAACCCCGATCGCCACCGCCTCACCGTGCAGCAGGCGGTGCTGCGAGAGGATCTCCAGGCGATGCGCCGACCAGTGGCCGAAGTCGAGCGGCCGCGAGCTGCCCTGTTCGAAGGGGTCGCCGGCCTGGGTGATGTGTTCGAGATGCAGCAGAGCGCAGCGCTCGATCAGCCATTCCATGCTGGCGAGATCGCGGTCGCGCAGCCGGGGAGCGCGGGCGACGATCTCGCGCAGGAAAGCGGCGTCTTTGATGGCCGCCACCTTGACCGCCTCGCTGATGCCCGCGCGCCACGAACGGTCGTCGAGGGTCTCCAGGAAGCGCGCGTCGTTGATGATCGCGTAGGGCGGGGTGAAGGTGCCGAGGAAGTTCTTGTTGCCGAAGGCGTTGATCGCGTTCTTCACGCCCAGGCCGGCATCGCACTGCGCCAGGCTGGTGGTGGGCAGGCGCACCTGACGGATGCCGCGATGGATGAGCGAAGCGGCGAAGCCGACGGCGTCGAGCACGGCTCCGCCGCCGATGATCACCACGTAGGAATGTCGGCACAGACCGAGGTCGCAGGCGGTGCGGCCGATGCGCTCGACGATGCCCAGCGAACCCTTGCCGGCCTCGCCACCGCCGATCACTTCCGGCGCGGCGGCGAGATGGATGCCGCTGGCCTCGTGGGCGGCGAACCAGGCATGGATGCGCCGCGCCAGTTTGGGCTGCGCCCGCACCGCGCCTTCGTCGACATAGACCAGCGCGCGTGACGGCCGACCACCGGGCTTTGGCGCCAGCACCTTGGCCAGGCAGTCGTTGTCCGGCGCGAAGGCGTCGCGCGTGAAATGGACGTCGAACGCGAAGGGGACGCTGAACTGCTGACGGACGGTATGCATGGACAACCTGCTATGCCAATGACGTGCGAGAGGGGGGGCGCGTTGCCGGACACTTCTGGCCGCCGCTACAACTGCCTGCTCCAGCGCTGTCGCTCGGCTGCGCTGGGAGGGCGGCGTGGATCCACGTGATGGGAGCCGGTAGCGAAGGGTTGGACACGCTGCTGACCCTACCTGGACGGTGAACGCCTGGGCCGCCGAGCGTCGCCGGGACACCCGGCGCCCAGCGCTCAGCAATCGGTTCTGTCAGGCTCATTCGCGCCGTGCCGCCAGTAGCCCGGGGATTCCAGCCGACCCGATATACGGGTGAGTTACTCAGCATGGCTGGGTGCGGGCTCGCCCGGCGACGGTCGCTCATGGCAGGCCGCGCACGGCGACGCCGGCGACCACCGGGCGCTGTTCGCTCACCATCGCCAGACGACCGGCGGCGAGGCATTCAGCCAGGCCACCCGGACGTGGCCTGCCGGAGGCGTCGAGGTAGCCATCGAGGCCCTGCCGCCGTCGTGCCTGATGGCCGAGCAGGACCAGGGCGCCGTCGCGGAAGGCGGGTCGGAAGCGTTCGTCCATGCCCCAGGTCGTGGTCAGCGGCTCCATCGCCGGGGTGTTGTGTTCGGTGCCGTCGGTAACCGGCCAGCCGCGCCGGGCGGCCTCGCCCACCACCGCCGCAACGCGGTCATCGGTGTTGCGCGCCGGGATCAGTTCGACGGCATGGAAGCCCCAGGCGGCGATGCGGTCGAACAAGGCGGGGATGTCGCGCTCACCGTCGGTGAGCGGATTGCCGAGCACCGGGTAGGTGGGGACGGCGCCCAGGGCGAGGAACATCGCGCGCAGGTCGCTGACGTCAGGGAAGGCGGCGGGATCCTCGGGGACGTAACAGGGCTTGCCGGCCTTGAGCAGGTTGGCGCGCACCTGGTTCTGCTGATCGGCATCGGTGGGCTTGGGCGCGGCGCCGACCAGCTTGGTGAACAGGCCGGCATACTCGCCTGCCGACGAGCCGGCGATCGCCCACAGTTCGCGTACGATGGCGCGCGCGACGTGGCGCTCGGTGGTGTTGCCGGCAGGGCACTGGCTGGCCACCGTCTGCCACGCCGGCCCGGCGACGCCGAGCACGGCGCGGACGTGCGCGTCGACGCGTTCGATCAGCCCGCGGTTGCGCTGCTCCTGGAAGCCGCGGATGCGCGCCAGCCCGGCCTCGGCGCCGTCAGGAACGGTGACGCCCTTGCCGCACAGGTAGACCTTGCCGGGATTGCCGGGGTCGTTGAGCAGGACGCCCGCTGATTCGGCGGCGCGGTCCATGGCGATGCATTCGAGGCTGAAGACGGCGGGCAGGCCAAGCACCGCGCAGGCTTGGCCGAACTCGGCGTGGCCGGCACAGGTGAAGAAGTCGTTGACGCCGTAGACCTCGATGCCGGCCTGGGCGCCGTGCCAGGCCGCCTCGCTGGCCGAGCGGAAGACGCTGAACGAGTGGTCGGTGTGCACGTGCACGTTGGTGCCGCGCCGCACCGGCAGGGGGCCGGCGGTGGCGAGATCGCGCAGGGCGCGCAGGCGCTGGTGGAGATCGGGATGGGCGAGGTCGGTCATGGGGCAGGGATTAGGGGTTCGGGGCGAACACGTGAACGGAGTGCGGATCGTGCCCGCTCACCTGCGTTTCCTAGTCCCGCGTCCCTGACCCAGCGCCGTCGGCCGCAGGCCGACGGCGCTCACGCCGATTCCTGGTCGTCGCGGTCGCTGGCGGCCGGCTTCTTGCCGTCGCCCTTGGCGCTGGCGGTGAAGATGCTCTCGCGGCCCTCGACGACATCGCGGGTGATGGTGTAGCTGCGCTGGAAGGCGACGCGCTGCGGCAGCTCGAACATGATCTCCAGCATGGTCTCTTCGAGGATCGAACGCAGGGCGCGGGCACCGGTCTTGCGTTCGATGGCCTTGTGGGCGATCGCGCGCAGGGCGTCGTCGGTGAACGACAGTTCGGCGCCGTCCATGGCGAACAGCGTCTGGTACTGCTTGACCAGGGCGTTCTTGGGCTTGGTCAGGATGGTCATCAGCGCGTCTTCGCTCAGCGGGGTGAGAGCGGCGACGACCGGCAGACGGCCGACGAATTCGGGGATCATGCCGAAATTGACTAGGTCTTCCGGGGTGACCAGGACGAACAGCGTCGCGTCGTCCTCGACATCGACACCCTTGGGACCGTCGCCGACCTTGAAGCCGACCACGCGGTCGCCGAGGCGGCGGGCGATGATTTCGGGCAGTCCGGAGAAGGCGCCACCGCAGATGAACAGCACGTTCTCGGTGTTGACCTGGATGTACTTCTGTTCGGGATGCTTGCGGCCGCCGCCCGGCGGCACGTTGGCGACGGTGCCTTCGATCAGCTTGAGCAGCGCCTGCTGCACGCCCTCGCCGGAGACGTCACGGGTGATCGAGACGTTGCCCGAGGTGCGCGCGATCTTGTCGATCTCGTCGATGTAGATGATGCCCATCTCGGTGCGCGGGATGTCGAACTCGGCGTTCTGCAACAGGCGCAGAATGAGGTTTTCGACGTCCTCGCCGACGTAGCCGGCCTCGGTCAGGGTGGTGGCGTCGCCGATGGCGAAGGGGACGTTGAGCAGCTTGGCCAGGCAGCGGGCGATCGCCGTCTTGCCGCAGCCGGTCGGGCCGAGCAGCAGGATGTTCGACTTCTCCAACTCGACATCGCGCCCCTCCTGCTTGTGGCGCAGGCGCTTGTAGTGGTTGTAGACCGCGACGGCGATGATCCGCTTCGCGTGCTCCTGGCCGATGATGTACTCGTCGAGATGCGCCTTGATCTGCGCCGGGGTCAGCGACTTGCCCATCTTGGGGTGCTCGCCTGGCCGGCGCTTGCTGTGCTGGTCGCGCAGCAGCGTCGCACACACGTCGACGCACTCGTTGCAGATGAAGATGCCGGGCGGACCGGCGATCAGGCGTTCGACCTGGGCGCCGCTGCGGCCGCAGAACGAGCAGTTGTCGCTCTTGAAGTCGCCGTCGCGTGACTTGCTCTTGGGAGGCATGGGCGGGCGTTCCGGACGCGGGGCGGGTCAACGCCTCAGAGGGTGGGAGCAACTCGCGGACGGACGCGATCACCTGCACAGACGGACGACCGGCGCACAGGACCGCTCCGGCACGGCGGACGATTCATGCCCAGCATCTCAGGTATCCGTGGCCGTCGGCTTGGTGACCACACGGTCGATCAGACCGTACGCGCAGGCCTCCTCGGAACTCATGAAGTAGTCGCGCTCGCTGTCGCGGGAGACCTTCTCGTACGGCTTGCCGGTCTTGTCCGCGAGGATGCGATTCAGCTCGTTCTTCATGCGCAGCAGTTCTTTGGCCTGGATCTCGATGTCGCTGGCCTGGCCCTGGGCGCCGCCCATGGGCTGGTGGATCATGATCCGGCTGTGCGGCAGGGCGTAGCGCTTGCCCTTGGTGCCGGCGGCGAGCAGGAAGGCGGCCATGCTGGCGGCTTGGCCGATGCACACCGTGACCACATCGCAGGTGAGGTACTGCATGGTGTCGTAGATGGCGAACCCCGAGGTGATCAGGCCACCCCGGCTGTTGATGTAGATGGTGATGTCGGCATCGCGCTTCTGGCTCTGCAGGAAGAGCAGCTGGGCGACCACCACGTTGGCAACGAAGTCGTCGATGTCCTCACCGAGGAAGATGATGCGGTCCTTGAGGAGGCGGCTGTAGATGTCGTAGCTGCGCTCTCCGCGGGAATCCTTCTCGATGATGTAGGGGATGGGCATGGGCGCCGGGCTCCAGGTGAAGGCGGCAAGCTACGGTGAACAACCGGACGCGCCAAGCGTTTACCGCCGACGCCTCGCTTCTCAGCCGGTGGAGGCGCGCCGCTTCGTGACCATCCCGGCACAGTGCGGGCCTGCCGCTTCGGCAAGCACGGACGCGGGAGCCCGTGCCAGTCAGCAGCAGTGTGGACCGGACCGGTCGACCGGTCAGTGCCACACAGGTCATCGCCGCCGCCAACGACCGCGGTCGTGAGCGGGTATCTACCGCATTCTCAATCCGCGTGGAGCCCAGCATGCGCTTTCTCTTCGTCCTCCTCCTGGTCTTGGCCGCCGTGCCCGCGATCGCCGCCACCGCGGCCGACCTCGAGGTCAAGGTCGCCGGCACCGACATGGCCAGCGCCGATGCGATCTTCGAATTGGCGAAATGGTGCGAAGAGAACAAATTCCCGACCAAGGCCCGCCAGTACCTGAACCAGGCCATCCGCGTCGATCCTGAGCACGAAGCCTCGCGCGCCGCGCTCGGTCAGGTCAAGATCGGCGAGCGCTGGATCGCGCGCTCGCAGTTGTCGCCGGAACGCGCCGCCGCCGCCGACAAGACCGGCGCCGCCAATCTGGACGGACCGGTCGAGGCGGCACGCGTCGCCGCCGGGCCGGGACCTTCCGCGGCGCAGGTCGAGTGGAACCTCACCCTGCCCGTCGATCCCGAACCGCAGGCGCTCTTCGTCAATTCCTACCTCGACAAGATGGCGAAAGCCGGCAACGACAGCCGCGACATGGATGTGGCGATCTCGACCCTTATGACCGACGACAACTTCAAGTACGGATTGCCGCGCCTGTGCGCCGCCCTCCTGCGCAACGACTTCAACGACCTCTTCGGCGGCACCTCGATCGCCCTCGAACTGCTGCGCAAGGGCCGCACCGCCGAAGCGCGGACCTTGCTGCCGTTCCTGGTCAAGGGCAGCGAACACGTCACTGACGCCGGTGATCTCGAATTCTTCGCCGCCGGGGTCGGCTCGTTCAAGGACAAGCGCTGTGTGCCGCGTCTGATCGAACTGCTCGGCCATTCCAGCCGGGATGTGCAGCTCGCCGCCCAGATCGGCGTCTCGGCCATCACCCTGCTGCCCGAAAAGGCGGTCACCGCCGAGAAGACCAAGGCGTGGTGGGACCTCAACCACAACGTCTCCGACCAGCAGGTCTACCGCGAACAGCTCGGCAGCGCCGATCCCAAGGTCGCCCTGGGCGCCGCCGAGGCGCTCTACGAGTCGCGCGATCGCGCCATCATGGTCGTCGCCATCCGCCTGCTGCTGGTTCCCGATCGCGAGGTCAACGGGCGCGCCATCGACCTCATCCAGAAGATCACCGGGTTGACCTGGAACTACGACACCAACCTCGCACCGGCAGCGAAGAAGAAGGTCGCCGATCGTCTGGCCGACTGGTGGAAGGGCGAACAATTCAAATTCATCTGGGTGGAGGACGCCAAGGCGATCACCAGCAAGCCGCAGGTGCAGCGCGACATCTACGAGGAATCAGTTGCCGCACTGGGCAGCATCGAAGGTAACAAGGCGCAGGTCGCTGAGAGCGATCTCGCGACCAAAGGCAAGCCAGCGGTGCCGGCGCTGCTCAAGGGCCTGGAGAACGCCAACGTCATCATCCGCCGCAAGTGCAACGAGATCCTCAAGCTGATCAGCAAGCAGGACGTCGCCTTCGACGCCCGGGGCAGCGACGAGGAACGTAAGAAAGGGGCCAACGCGTGGACGGCCTGGGCGCGCAAGGAAAAGCTCATCGCCGATGCCGCAGGCGACGAGGAGCCGGCGGCGGTGGCTCCGGCACCCCAGGGGCCTCCTCCCAAAGCCCCGGCGCCGAAGGCGCCCATCCTGAAATAGGCATCCTCCGCACCCCTCGTCACTCCTCGTCACTCCTCGTCACCAAGCGCCGCCATTGCCGTCGTGAGCGGCAGGCGTAGACGCAAGCGATGCCGTCGATCGCCGACAATCTGACCGCGGTGCGCGCCGCCATCGTCGTGGCCTGTCGTCGCGCCAGCCGCGATCCGGGCGAGGTGCGGGTGATCGCCGTGACCAAGGAACAGTCCCCGGTGGTGCTCAGTGAACTGGCTGCCGCGGACGTGTTGGATTTCGGCGAGAATCGGCTCGACCACCTCGCCACCATGCAGTCGGCGCCGCCGCCTGGCAGCCGCTTCCATGGCATCGGGCGCATCCAGGGCCGCCAGATCCCCGACCTGGTGTCGCGCTGCGCCTGCCTGCATGGCCTCTGCGATCCCAGCCATGTCGATCGACTCGACACCGCCGCGGCCAAGGCCGGGAAACGCCTGCCGGTGTTCGTGCAGGTCAACGTCTCGGGCGAGCCGACCAAGGCCGGGGTCAGCGCCGAGGCGCTGCCCGGACTGCTCGGTCAGGCGCGGACGCGCCAGCATCTCGACGTCATCGGTCTGATGACCATGGCGCCTGCACTCGCAGAGGGGGTCGACGAAGGATCCATCCGGCGTTGCTTCGCTGGCCTGCGCGAGCTCGCCCGTCGGCATGGCCTGGCGCGTCTGAGCATGGGCATGTCGCAAGATTACGCGGTCGCCATCGAGGAGGGGGCCACCGACGTGCGCATCGGCTCGGCACTCTTCGCGTGACTCCCCTGGCTGGACGGGTGGCTCTGGGCGATCCGCGACTAGCGGCGCTGATCGCACAGGTCCGTGCCGTCGACGGACGCCTGCGACTGCGTTTGAACCACAACCGGCGCACCCTGCTGACGCTGCGCGTCGCGCGTGATCGCAGCGGCACGCTCAGTCTGCATCCCGGTTTCCTCGACCATCCCGCGGCGCTGGCCGAGATCCCGACGTGGATCCGCCAGCAGGGCCGCGGGGGCTTTCCGGGCATTGCCGCGGCGCTGCGCAGCATCGGGCGTGACCAGCGCAGCCGCATCCTGGTCGGTGCGGCCGGCGAGCAGCTCCGCGCTCTGCCGATCCTGGGCGGGCCTTTTGATCTGACTGCGACCGTCGACCGCCTGCACGCGACCTGGTTCCGCCATCTGCCCGCGCTGGCGGTCACCTGGGCGCGGGACACCGGAACCGGCCACCTCAGCCACATGCGGTTCGGCTGTTACCGACGCAATCCGGCGCGAATCTCGCTCCATCCCCGCCTGGACCGGCCCTGGATCGCCCGGGTCTTCGTCGAACACGTGCTCTTCCATGAGATCTGCCATCACGCCCAGGCCTGCGCTCCGCTGGCGGGAGAGACCGCGCATTCCGCGCGCTTCCGCCTGTGGGAGCGCCGCTTCCCTGGCCACGACCTCGCCATGACCTGGGAGCGTGCTTTTGTCCACCACCTGCTCGATGACACGAAGCCCGACGTACCTGGGATCTCCGGCACGGTGGTGGGATGTGCCGTGGGCGGCTGAGTCCAGTTGCTCGATGGTGCTATGAATTGCCGAGCCTGCTCCTTGCTGAAAATTTCATAAGAAACATTATCGGCAATTAAGACGGGCAAGCAGAGCTGCCTGGGAGCCTTGGGAGCCTGGGAGTGTAGGGAGTTCGCCCAAAGGGCCCTGCGCGGCAGACGTGATCTGCGCGACAGGAGCACAACCACAACGGACCTGCCGCCGTCGTTGCCGGAGCCGCCGCCAATGATCGCCGCAGTCCGCCGTGGATCACTTCGGCCGATAGTCGTTCCACTGATCGGAGCGGAATGGCGCCGCGGGCAGACCGGCTTTGTTGAAGAGCGAGGCCTCGTTCTGACCACTGCCCCAGGCGTAGCGCACCGCCACCGGATGCTTCACCTTCGGGCTCGATACCACGACCGTGTCGCCATCGATGGTCGCCTCAGCCCAGACGAAGGTCTTGTCTTCGCCGGCGATGGCGAAGGGCTTGAGCACGCCGTCGCCGGTGACGACCAGACCGCCGCCAAGGCTTTCGAATGAAATGCGGATCTTGTCGCCCTCAATCGTGGCTTCCTTGAACAGCGGGCCGTAGCAGTCAACCGCTTCACCGTACGCCACGGCACGTGCGACCAGGGCGGCGCGCGCGCTGATGCTCTTCTTGTCTGGCGGATGCAGGCTCTGCTCCTTGCCCAGATCGACGGTCACCGCGCAGCCGACGTTGGCGATCGTGCGCGCGACCAGCAGTTGGGATTCCTGCAGTTCGGCCCAGGATTCGCGGTTCCTGGACGGCTCACGTTTCAGGTCCAGCTTGCCGAACAGATGCATCTGGATGATCACGAACGGCAGCGCGTCGTTGTGAAGCACCGCTCGCCAATCGCGGATCATCAACGCCAACTGCTTGCGATAGCGCAGCGCCGAACGCTCGCTGGCATTCGATTCACCTTGGTACCACAGCACGCCGCGCATGGCGAAGGGGCCCAGTGGTGCGATATGGGCATTGTAGCGGACATAGGGCATCTGCCCGGCGCCCCAGCTCAGGTTGTAGTCGGGAGTGAAGCGCCCCCCTGCCAGATATTCGGGCATGCTTTCGAGCTTCCCGCGCGGCATCCAGCCCTCGATGAACGAACCATCCAGGGCGGTGACGATGAGCCCAATCGGGATGTGGTTCCTGGCGTGGATCTCGCGTCCGAAATGGAAAGCGACCCGTGACCAGCGTCCCGCAACTTCGGGTGTGCAGGCGACCCAGCCGGCCTTGGGATCGGCCAGGTCGTCGAACGGCTGGGCTCCGTCGTATTCATTGGGGCCGGGATTGTTCGCGAACATCCGGATATTCCGATAATCCGCCTGCGCGGTATCCTCCTTCGCCGGACCGGATCCTGCCATGTTCGATTGGCCTGAGCACAACCAGACATCGCCGATCATCACGTCGTTGATCGTGCGGGTCCCGGCGCCGGTGATGGCGATGACGTGCGGGCCGCCGGCGTCGAACGGTCCCATGCGGACCATCCACCTGCCGTCGGGGCCGGCGGTCGCCTGCCCGGTCTGTCCGGCGAAGGCGACGTTCACGGTAGTGCCGGGTTCGGTCCAGCCCCAGATCGGCGCCTTGGTGCCGCGTTGGATGACCATGTGGTCCTGGAACAGGGCATGGACGAAACGCTTGGAGACGCGCTGGTAGGCGGCACCGATGTGGAGGTTGGGGAAGGGCCAATCCGCGGGGACCGTGAAGGTCGTCTCCGCTGCCTTCGGGTCGGCCAGGCAGCCGACGTTGCCCACCCATTCCACGAAGACCATGTCCTTGGCCGGAGCCGCCGCCTTGATCGCAAAGCTGTCACCGGCCTTTCGCAGTCCGCGCGATCCCCACGGCGCCGCGCCGCCGCTGATGACGCATTCGCGTGCGCTGGGATCCTTTTCGTCCTGCTTCGGTCTGGGCTGCGCGTCCGCGGGCTGCGCGACAGCGGTCAGACCTGCCAACAGGCACCCCGACAGGAATAACCGCACGCTGGTCGGCATCTTGGTTCCTTCGCTGACCGCAGAAGCGCGGGCGGTCAGCGATCTGTACCCACCCGGCACTGGGCACAAACGGCATTCGCGGTGACGGAAATGTCGGACCGGACTCGCCGATCACCGATCGCCGATCGCCGATGGCGCCCCCTCACTCTCCGGTCATCGCCTTGCGCTGAAGCAGATGGAAGTAGCGCCGGCAGAAGCGGTGCGCCTCGTCGCGCACGTACATCAGCAGGCGCAGCCCGGGATCGCGACGACCCAGGCGCAGTTCGCTGCCGTCGGCGCGGACGATGGTCTCTTCGCGTTTGGCCAGTCCGATCACCGCCGGCAAGGTCACCTCCAGTTCACCGAGTGCATCCAGGGCCATGCGCAACTGACCGTGACCACCATCGATCAGCACCAGATCGGGCAGCGTCGCCTGCTCGTCGCGCAGGCGACGGTAGCGGCGCGCCACCACCTCGCGCATGGCGAGGAAATCGTTGTTGCCGGGAGCACCGTCTTCGCCCTGGATCTTGAAGCGACGGTACTGGTCCTTGTCCGGCACGCCGTCGGCGAAGCGCACCACGGACGCGACGACGTGCGTGCCCTGCAAGTGGGCGATGTCGAAGCCTTCGATCAGCCGCGGCGCGGTGGCCAGGCCAAGCGCGTCGCGCAGCGCGTCGAGGCCGGCGACGATGTCGACAGGCGGGGCGGCCCCCTCCTGGTAGTCGCGCAGCCGGCCGCGGCTCTTCAGGCGTTCGAGCGCGGCGAGCTGGTCGCGGCAATGGGCGGCGTCCTCGAAACGCAGTTGCCCGGCCGCAGTCTTCATCCGCGTGGTCAGCCCGGTGATCACCGCACCTTTGGCGCGGCCACCGAGGAAGGCACGCAGGGCGCGGATGTCCTCCTGGTAGTCGGCGGCGCCGATGCGCGTGGTGCACGGCGCCGAGCAGCGCTTGATGTGGAAGTTGAGGCAGGGCCGGAACGACGCCCGTTTCGGATCATCATCGCGCAGCGCCAGATCGCAGACGCGGAAGCGGAACACGCGCATCAGGAAATTGTAGGCGCGGTAGAGATCCTTGGCCGAGACGAACGGCCCGTAGTAGTCGATGCCGGCCAGGCCGCGTTCGCGGGTGACGAAGACACGGGGAAACTCCTCGCGGGTGATCGCCACCAGCGGGAAATCCTTATCGTCCTTTAGGCGGACGTTCAGCCGCGGTTGCAGTTCCTTGATCAGCGCGTTTTCGAGCAGCAACGCTTCGACCTCGGAATCCGTGGGCACGCCCTCGACGTCGGCGGCCTCCAGCGCCAGGCGCGAGGTGAACGGGCTGTGCCCGCCACGGCCGGCCTGGAAATAGCCGGCGACGCGTCGCCGCAGGCGTTTGGCCTTGCCGATGTAGATGACCCGCCCAGCTGCGTCCTTGAACAGGTAGCAGCCCGGCCCGTCACCAAGCGCCGCGATGCGCTCCGCCAGCGTGCTGACGACCGGCAGGTCGTCCGGCGTGTCGCTCACGGGATTGTTCATGGGCACTCCGCAGACGCTTCATGCCCGGCCGCTCACTGGATCTTCGCCGTGCCCTTGTTCAGCGACCACCAGTCGCGCCACGACGCGAGCAGCAGCTTGTGGTTGGCGGCATGCCACTGCGCCCACAGTTTTTCCTCGGTGTCGAGTTCGAGTTGATTGGGATTGCCGGGATCGCGGCGCGGGACCGGGGTCAGCCCGTCCTTGGTCGGCCGATCGCTGGGGATCACCTTGTAGGCACAGATCACTTCGAGGGTGCGGTTGGCCCACAGCGCGACCAGGGGATGCGGATCGTCCAGGCGGCTGATCAGCGGATCGATGCTGGCGCGCGTGGCCACTGAGATCAGCACCTCGATGACGCCCATGCGGATGGCCCAGTCGTCGCTGCCGGCGAGCGCGTCGATGAGCTGGGTCTCGATGCCGGCGCCGCGGCCGGTGAGCTTGCGCACGGCGGTGTCGTAGGCGGCGCTGGTTTCGGGATTGGACGGATCCTTGCCGTTGGCCAGCTCCTTGATCTCGCCCTCGACCTTTTTGCGGTCGTCCTCGCTGAAGCTTTTTGTGGTCGGCGGCTTGAAAATGCTCTCGTCCTTGCCCTCGAGATTGCGACCATCGTCACAGCCGACGACGACGAACAGCGTGGCCACCGCCACGATCAACCGGTGAGCACGGGCAGCGACCATGGCATTCTCCAGCGCTGGGAAACTAGCAGTGGCGGAGCCGGCGGCCAGCGTTCTGCCCAGCACGGATGTGGACGTGGGCGGCACGCCAGGCGGAACGCGCTCACTCGCATGCCATCAACAGGTCCACCTGCCCGCCCGGCTGGATGGAATAGTCGCCCGGCGGCGCCAGCAGCGGCTCGCCGTCGAGCTGCATGGACAGCGGACGGTCGACGACCAGGGCCAGCGTCGACCAGGCGCCGAGCCCCTGCACCCGCCGCCAGCCGACCATGCGCAGGCCCAGCGCCAGACCAGATGGCAGGGCGAAGACGTCGCAGCGGCCATCGCCGGCTGCGATCTGACGTCCGAGCCGGCGGCCACCCGCGTAACTGGCGATGTTGGCAATCACCAGTGAGTTCATCGATGCAGGCAGCGCTGGACCCTGCGGCCAGCGCAGCGACGCGGCGAGTGGCGCGGGCACGTCGACCATGCCGAGGCCGAGGTAGATCGCCTGATTGGCCAGCGGCGAACGGAACCAGGGGGGATGGCGATCGCGGAGGTGGTGGAAGTGCCGCACCACATGCGCGTCGCCGCCCCAGCTGCAGTAGTTGAACCAGCAGCGCTCACCCAGCGACGGCGGCGCCCGCAGCAGCCAGCGATCGAGCGCGACGCGCTTGGCCACGGCCAGGGCGGCGAGGCGGCGGGACAGCGGCTGGCGACGGTGCCAGCCGTGACAGCGCGCGAGGTCGTTGCCGGTTCCCAGGGGGATGATGCCCACCGCTGGACCGCCCGCCGCGTGCGCCGCCGCCAGCACGGCCGCCACCGTGCCGTCACCGCCGCAGGCCACCAGCCGGGCACCGTCGGCGTGGGCACGCCCGACGAAGGCGGCGAGGTCGCAGGTAGCCAGGTCGACGACGGCGTCGGCCGCCGACAACGCCCGCAGATCATGGATCAGTCGCTCGCCGGCGCGCCCTCCACTGGCGCGGTTGACCACGAAACGCAGCTCATCGACACTCGCCATGGCCGGCGGGTCGTACGCATCCCGACGTCGCACGCCAGCCCAGCCCCGTCCCGCTTTGGCGCCACGAGGGCGGGAATCAGCGGGAATCGGGGTGCGCAGCGCCGATGCCCCGGAAAAACCAGCCGCCGCGGCTGGCCGCCCCCGGTGTCCCTGCGTGGGTTGTGCAAACTTGCGCCGGCCACCTTGACGGGCTTGTGCACCGAAAGTACCTTGTGCAGGAATCTGGTCTGCCGTCGCGGTGCACGCATCCGCCGTGCACCGGACCGCCGACGGGTGCCGCCAGGAGGGCTACGCGGGTGGAATCCGAATTCGAACGCCTGCGCAAGAAGGTGGAGAACTATCCATCCGCCTCGGCCTACAACCGTCTGGCCGAGCTCGCCCGCCTCAACGGCAACGTCGCTGACGCCGAGCGCGTCTGCCAGCGCTGCATCAAGGAATTCCCGCGTAACGGCCAAGCCTACGTGATCCTGGCCGAGATCGCCCTGGCCGGAAGCCGGCGAGAAGAAGCGCTGCGCCACCTCCACGCCGCCGTCGAACGCGACCAGCGCAGTTTCGGTGGCCATCGTCTGCTTGCCGAGATGGCCAGCGAAGCCGGCGAATTCTCCGCCGCTCTCGATCACTTCCGCCATCTCCAGACGCTCAAGCCCGGCGACGGCACCATCGGCGCGCGCATCGAGCAGTTGACCGCCCAGTCCGCCGCCCAGTCCGCCGCGCGCAGTGCACCGGCGACCACCAATGCCACCACCACGGTGACGATGGACGCGGTGCGCGCCCCGGCCAACCCGACGACGACGGCGACCCCAGCCGCCAGTCCGCCGACCCGCTCCACCGTCCGCACCCCCCTGCCACGAAGCGGCACCGCCACCATCACTCGCGGCGCCGCCCTGGCGTCACTGGCCAAGGAGGATGGCGTGCGCGGGGTGGTGGTGTTCGACGCGCATGGCCGCGTGGTGGTCTCCGCCGGACTGCCCGAAGGGCGCGCCGAACTGGTCGCCGCGCTCGCCGCCGAGATCACCGCCGGCAATCAGGCCGTGCACAGCGTGCTGGGCCAGGACCAGCCGAACTGCTGGGTGGTCGAGGCCGAACGCGGACAGATCGTCGCCTTCAAGCGCGATGCCAACCTCACCTTGGCGGCAGTGGCGGCCGCTGGCGTGCGCATCGCCCTGCTCGAACTGCGCGCGCGCCAGGCCTTGCTCGACCTCGGAGTGGCGTGATGCAGGAGATCCTCGACAAACTCAACGCGGTGCGCGGCGTCGGCGGCTGCCTGGTGCTCAGCCGCGACGGACTGCCGATGGCCTCAGCGCTGCGCCAGGGCGCCGACGAGAACGCGCTCGCTGCTGCGCTGGCCACTGCCATCGACCATGGCCAGACGCTCGGCAACCGCCTCGATCTCGGCGCCGTCAAAATGGTGCAGAGCCTGTCGGTCCAGGGCGGCGTGCTGGTGCTGAATGCCGGGAACGGATTCCTCGCCATCGTCATGGATCCAGGCGCGAACCTGGCGCTGCTGCAGATCGAGGCGCGACCCTTTGCCGAACGTGTTGCCCAACGTCTGACCCTCTAGTAAGAACGCCGCACGAGACGCCCTCATGGTACAGATCAATTTCGGACAGCGCGAGGTGAGCTGCAAGATCGTCTTCTACGGACCAGGCATGTCCGGGAAGACCACCAACCTCGAGATCATCCATCAGAAGGCGCCGAAGCAGGCAGTAGGCGAGATGGTATCGATCGCCACCGAGACCGATCGCACCCTGTATTTCGATTTCATGCCCATGGATCTCGGCCAAGTGGCCGGCATGCACACCAAGTTCATGCTCTACACCGTGCCTGGTCAGATCTATTACAACGCCACCCGCAAGCTCGTGCTGCAAGGCGTGGACGGCATCATCTTCGTCGCCGACAGTTCGCCTGAGAAGCTCGAAGAGAACCTCGAATCACTGCAAAATCTCCGCGACAACCTGGCTGAGATGGGCCTGCCGCTCGAAGAGACGCCGCTGGTGCTCCAGTACAACAAGCGCGACCTGCCCAACGCCTCGTCGGTGGCCGACCTCAACGCCCAGCTCAATCCGATGAATGCGCCCGCCTTCGAAGCGGTGGCGCGCGAGGGCAAGGGCGTCTTCGCCACCCTCAAGGAAGTCAGCCGACTGGTGATCGAGAAACTCAACCGCGAGCACGCTCCCGCCGCCAATCGCCGTCGCACCGCCTCGTCGCTGACCCCGGTCAAGGCGCCGGCGACGCTCACCGCCACGCCGCCACGGCCGGTTCCGCAGGCACCGCCGGCACGGCCGATGGCGCCGTCCTCGGGCGGTCATCAGATCGCCCGTCCCGCCGCGCCAGTGGTTCAAAGCGGCGGACACGCCATGCCGCCGGTACGCCGTCCGGTCAGCGCCGCACCGCCATCCGCACCGACCCCCCTGCCCATGCGGCCACCGCCACCGCCGCCTCCTCCCACCGAAGAAGATCTCAGCCCGCGCGAGAAGCATCTCGCCAAGGCCAAGCCACCGGCCCTGCGCGAGCGCCGTGAGGCGCCCGTCGATCTCGGCGCCACCGATCCGCACCTGCGGCGTTACCAGATGCAGCAGCGCAGTGGTGGCAGCGGACTGCTCAAGGTCCTGGTGACCGTCCTGGTCGGCCTGATCATCGCGATCCTGATTCTCGCCATCGTGCTGGTGCTGTCGCCTGATCTGCGCGAGCGCCTGCCTCCTACCCTCAAGCGGTTGTTCGGTGATCCGCCGGCAGTGGTCGCGCCGCCCAACGCACAGCCTGCCGCGCTCGCTCCACCGGCCGCGGTGCCGGTACCGCCGCCAGCCGCGGTGTCGGTACCGCCAGCATCCACGCCTCCGTCCACGCCGGCCCCCGGAAAACCCGATGGTCAGTGAAAACGAAGCCCTGAAGTACCGGCGGCTGGTCTTCTACGCCGCCGACATCGACCAGCTCAACATCACGCTGCTCGCCTTCGTCAAGAAGGCCAACGCCCAGTGCTGCCTGCTGATCGATAAGGAAGGCCACCTGGTCGCCCGTCAGGGCTTCGTCGCCAATCTCGACTCGAGCACGCTGTCGGCGCTGGTCGCCGGCAGCTTCGCGAGTACGCGCGAGGTCGCCAAGCTGCTTGGTGAAGCGGAATTCCGCGTGCTGTTCCATCAGGGCAAGGGTCACAGCATCCACATCACCCTGGTCGGTGAACGCACGCTGCAGGTCGCGGTGTTCCCCAGTTCGGTCAAGCCGGGCATGATCCAGGTGCTGTCGGGCGAACTGGCGCTCCAGGTGGATGCCGTTCTCGCAGCCGCCACCGCACGCAAGCCGGCGGAGTCCGAACAACGGGTCTTGGGCGAAAACTTCACCGCCGAGGCTAAAAACCAACTCGATTCGCTCTTCGGAAATCTCTGAGAGGCTGGGTATGAATCGACCGACGCGTGTGGGAATGGTTCGGCCCAGCAACTGGTGCTGCGATCCTACGCGACGGTCGTACCTCAGTGCAGATGGGCGCGTCCGTTCGCGATTCGAGTCGATCCTCTGAGCCGTCGGGTCGCGGCGGTCGGAGAGACCGGCGCGCGCGCCCCACGCACTCCACCCTTGGCGTATACTCACCCCGGTCCCCCCCACCCGGTAACGCCCATGGGCTTCCAAGGCCAACTCAGTTCGGTCAACCTGACCGACATCTTCCAGACCCTGCACATGAACCGCCAGACCGGCACGTTGTCGGTCATGCAGGGCGATTCGGTGCAGCACATCTGGTTCGATGGCGGCCAGGTCGCCATGGCCAGCGCCCTTGCGGTCGACGGGCGCCCCTTCCTGCTCAGCGTGCTCATGCGCAAGGGCCTGCTCAGCGCCGAGCAGGCCAGCGAGCTGGCCGCGCGCATGACCGCGACCAGGCAGCCGCTGCGCGAGCTGGTGCTGGCCGCCAACCTGGTGCCGCCCAGCGACCTCGACGAGGTGGCGGTGTGGTGCATCGAGGAGATGGTCTGTCCGGTGTTCGAGTGGCGCACCGGCGACTTCACCTTCACCGACGGCACCCCGGTGGCGGCACTACAGACCGCGGACACCGTCGTGCTCGGCGAGCAGCGCCTGCCGACCACGCAACTGCTGCTCGAAGCGACCCGGCGCGAAGACGAGTGGAAACGCATCCGCGAAGTCATCACCGACCCCAATGCGCTGTTCCTGATCGACAACGATGGCCGCGCCAATCTGCGCAGCATCGACAGCGATCCCGAGATGCTCAAGGTCCTGCGCTATCTCGATGGCCGTCATACCATCGACGACATCGCCAACGCTGTCAGCGTCTCGCGCTTCGACTGCTTCGCCATCGTCGCCCAGCTGGTCAACTCGCGGGTGGCGCGGCCGTGCACCCCGCAGGAACTGATCGCCGACGCTGAAAGTCTACGCGCCCAGGGCGAACTGACCAAGGCCGTCGGCCTGCTCGAAGGCGTGCTGCGCCTGGGCAAGGTGCCCGAGGTCATCCGCCCCCTCGCCGAGCTCTGCGCCGCGCTCAATCAGGTGCCGCGCGCGGTCGAGTTGTACCTGGAGGTGATCCAGCTGGCGCAGGACCAGGGTCAGCTCGAACAGGCGCTCGCCGACCTCGACGTGGTGATCAAGCTCTCGCCCGACGATCCCGACCTGCATTTCGACCGCGCCCACATCCTCGCCGAACTGAATCAGCTCGACGAGGCCGCCAAGGCCTTCGTCGCCGCCGCCATCGCCTATCTCAACACCCGCGACGTACCCAAGGCGATCGACGCCTGCCATCGCGCCAAGAACGCACTGCCCCGCGCGCCTGAACCGCACCGCTTCCTGGCCAAGGCCTACCTGATGGATGGCCAGACCGACAACGCCGTGGTCGAATACAAATCGCTGTGGCACGCCCTGCTCAGCCTCAACCGTCCGCGCAAGGCGCTCGACCAGCTCAAGGAATTCCTGGAGAGCGACTGCAAGTTCGCCGCGGTGAAGACCCAGATCGTCGCCTACGCCGAGTCATCGGACGCAGTGAAGACCGGCAATTCGCTGCGCTGGCTGGTGCGCGCCCTGACCGTGGCGGTGATCGGCGTCGGCGCCTGGCAGGGCTACATGCTGATCCAGGGCCAGTGGGTCATCAGCGAGGGCCGGCACGCGGTCGAACGTCTGCGCCAGGACAAGGACAAGGCGCTGGCCGACGGCCAGCACGCCGCCTTCATCGCCCGCGCCGAGCAGTTGCGCAGCGACTACTATCGCCACAGCGCGGTCAGCGATCCGATCAACGCCCTGATCATCGAGGTGCAGGGCGACCAGTCCCGACGTGCTGATGGCGAACTGTCCGCCGCCGACGCCCTGCGCACGGCGGGCGATCTCGACGCCGCCGATGCCGCCTTCGCACGCGTCAAGGAACGCTACCTGGCCAACCCCGCCCTGGCCGGCAAGGCCGATGCCGGCCGCCAGGCGGTGCTCGATGCGCGCAGCCTCGGCGGCGCTCGGCGACGGCTGGCCGAACTTGAGGCCGCCTGGCAGCAGGAACGCTGGGAGGAGGCGTTGGCCGGACTGCATGCCGTGCGCGCCGGCGGCACCCTGCCCACTGCCCTCGCCACCCCGGTCGCCGACCGTCTCGCGCAGTGGTCCGTTGCCACTGCCGACCTCGATGCCCAGGTCGCCCGCGTCGGCCGCATGGCCGCGGCCGGTCGCGACGTCGATGCGCTCAAGGTGCTCAGGGATCTGCTCGCCACCGCCCCGGCGCCGCGCCGCGCCGATGTCGAACGTCGTCTGGCCAGCCTCGAACTGGCCCGGCTGGAACGCGTGCGCGCGCAGATGGATGAGGCCTTCACCCGCGACGATGCCGCCCAGGCCTTCGCCCTGCTCGACGAGCTGCGCGACGCGGTGCGCCAATCGACCAGCAAGGAGGCCACCCAGTACCTCGCACGCGTCCGCCTGCCTTTCGCCCTGCGCATCGACAGTCAGCACACCGTGCTCACCGTCTCCGGTGGCAGCGACGGCAAGCGCACGCTGCGCGCCCCGACCGGCACCAGTGGGCCGTGGTCGCATCTCCTGACCTACGCTCCGGGCGAGACACTGACCATCGATGCGCAGCGCATCGGCTTCGCCGCCGAGCGCGTACAGATCGCCGCCGCCGGAAAGCGCGCCAAGGTCGAACTGACGCTCAAGCGCGGCCCGCTCTGGCAGCAGGACCTGCACGCCGTCGCCACCACCGCACCGGTGGCGAGCGGGTCGAACCTGCTCATTGGCACCGACCGCTCGACCCTGGAGGTGATCGATGCCGGCCTGGGCGCGCGCGGGTCGGTGGTGTTCGACGACACCGTTTCGGCGGTGTCGTCGTCGGCGGTGGTGCATCGTGGCTTCGCCCACCTGCTGATCGACAACCGCCTGGTGGTGGTCGACCTCTCCAACCGCACCGTGGCGTTGTCCTTCCCCGGCAAGGGCCAGAGCGAACTGCCCCGGCTGAATCCGGCCAGCCTGTTCGTCCAGGACAATGAACTGATCCCTGACCAGGTCCTGGCCTTCGCCGGTAGCGGCACCCGGCTGCACATCGTCGGCCTCAACGGGCGCGAGGTCGCCGCCTATCCCGGCGTGACCCTGGAGAACGGCGTCACCGGCGGCCTATACGTCGATCACTTCGCCCCCCTGCGGCAATCGACGCTCTACGTCCCCTCCGGTCCGCAGCTGATCGCCTACGACGTGTCGACGATCGCGCGCACCAGCCCGCCACAGCAGCGCTTCGCCGTGCGTACGCGCGGCGAGGTGGTCGGCCGTCCGCTACGTGCCGAGGTCGCCGGCGCACCGGCCATCCTGTTCACCGACAGCACCGGGCTGGTGCTGGTCATCGACGCCGATCCCACCGTGCCCGAGGCCCGGCGCTCGCGTGGGTCATGGCCGCTGGAAGGCGCCGCCACCCACAGCCCGGCCTACCGTCCTGGCCTTCCGGTCGCTTACGTCGCGGTCAGCGAGGGCCGCCTGCTGGCGCTCGATCTCGCCAATCCCGGCAAGCTGCTGTGGCGCTTCCCGCGCCAGGGCACGCTCGGCCCGCTGCCTGGCGCACCGGTGATCGGCGCCAAGGCGCTGTACATCGCCGACGCCAATGGCGTGCTCTACGCCATCGATCCGGTCACCGGCGTCGAACGCTGGCGCGCTGACCTCGGCGCCCGCGTGGCCACCGGCATCCTCGCCCACGAAGGTCGCATCTACGTGCCGACCAAGGGGGCCATGTCCGGGCCGCTGCTGTGCTTCGAGGAAGGCGACGATTAGCGGAAAGGGTCGGGAAATGTCCGGTGCGCTCGCTGTCCGCCGATCCACCGGAAAGGCGCATGCGCTCCACTCGTCACGCTTGTCGCAAAGCCCCACAGGCTGCGAGTCCCATCCCAGTCATACTGCCCAAGACCGTCAGCGACGGTCATCCCTCGCATCGGAACCCGCGCATGCGCCGCAACGCCTTCACCCTGGTCGAGCTGCTGGTCGTGCTCCTGGTCATCGCCGTGCTGCTCGGGCTGCTCATTCCGGCAGTCGGACTGGTGCGCGAGCGCATGCGCCGGGCGCAGGCGGTCACCCAGATCGCCAAGATGGAGACCGCCCTGAAGCTGTTCAAGGACGTGAACGGCTTCTATCCCGAGTCCGGCATGAAGTCCGGCATCACCAACGCCAATGACTTCGCCGACAATCTCGGGCGCTTGCGCGACGCGCTGATCACCGTCGATCGCGATCTCACTCAGCGCACCAATGGCAAGGATCCCTTCGTCGATCCCTGGGGCCAACCGCTGCGTTACCGCCCGGCCAAGCAGTACCCATTCACCGCCGGCCTCGCCAACCACGCCATCAACAGCGACGATCCGCCCAGTCCCGACAGCTATCAGTTGTGGTCGCTGGGGTCCAATGGCCGCGATGACAGCCTCGCCGGCACCGACACGAGATACGGCGATGACGTGGTGTCCTGGAAGCTGAAGTGATCCGGTGACGTCGTCCCCCCAGCCCGTGGCCTGTCGCCGCGCCCCGGCGACCATCCGACGCGCCTTCACGCTGCTCGAACTGCTGGTGGTGCTGCTGGTGATCGCCACCATCGCCGGACTGGCCATCGGCAGCATGCTGCGCATGCCGACGGCCAACCGTCTGCTTGGCACCGAGCACCTGGTCGCCGACATGATCCGGCAGGCACGTCACACCGCGCGATCGTCCGGCGGGCCGGTGCTCGTGCTGATCAGCAGGCTCGGGCGTGACAATTCCGACGCCGGCTCGCCCAAGCCGACGATCAGCGGAGTCAGCCGGATCTGCGTGGTCAGCGAGACCTTCGAAGCGATCTCCAGCTCCGGCGGAGCGATCAACGAGGCGGATCGCAAGGCCCAGGCCGAGCGCTTGGCCGTCAGTGGGCGCAGCGCCGACTTCACCCAAGGGGGCAGCGTCACCGAGACCTTCCGCATGCCTGGCCATGCCGGCCTCGGTTGGCTGCTGGCTGACACCCAGGGACGCAGCGAAGGCCTGATCCGACCGCTGCCGATCGAACCCGATGGCACCCAGGCGACCCTCGACATCCGCAACCCGCTGATGCGTCGCCAGGGCGACGGCTTCTATCTGCAAGCCGCGATCAAGCCGCCGACGGTCGGTGCCAGCGGTGCCACCGTGCACGTGATCAAGGTCGGCGAGAACGACAGCCAGGCCGCGTTCACCGGCATCGAACTCAACCGCAAGACGGTGGCGGTGCAGACCTCGCAGTTCGACGCCGGCGAACCGGCGGTGTCGATCACCCAGAGCTACTGGACCGTCGATGGCTGGCTGGGCAGCGACACCGTCTCCAGCGAGAACACCACGACCCCGACCATCACCCTGCCGTCTGGCCAGCGCGATTCGCCGGCGCCGATCAGCGGCGACGAATGGCTGACCGTCGGCCTGCTCTTCGACGGCCGCAACCTGGTGCTCTACCGCAATGGCAACGAGGTCGATCGCAAGGTGATCGGCGCCCGCACTCCCGTGTTGGGCCTCAACGTCTTCCTCGGTCGCGAGGACGGCGTCAACGGCCGCGGGGTCATCGATAGCGCCGCCGTCTATCGCCTCGGCGTCGACCAGGTCGGCAGTCTCCCGGCCGGGATCGTGCCGAAACAGGATTACCGCATCACCTGTCAGCCCGACGGTCGAGTCGAGGTCGAGGGAGGCAACCAACTCGAATTCGACCAGGCCGGTATCAACGCCCAGCAGGTCCGCCGTGCCACCATCACCGTCGCCTCCGACGGCCGGGTGACCAGCCGCATCGAAATCCAGAAGTAGGACGCCAGCCATGAGCCATCCGCCCTCATCCGCCAGCGCCGTGCCGCTCGCGCGCGGCCGCCGACGCGGTGTCGCGCTGATCGTGGCCATCGTCATCCTCGCCGCGCTGCTGCTGCTCGGCCTGCCGTTCATCTTCTCGCAGTCGTCCAGCCTGAGCGGCACCCGCGCCTTCGCGCATTCCCAGCACGCCCACCTCGGTCTGGGCACCGCGGAGAATCTCGGCGTCGGACTCGCCGCCGAAGCGTTCGGACGGCACTTGCAGCCCGCGCGTTTCCTGTCGCGCACCGGCGGCAGCGCCGCTCTCGCCACCGCCTTCGGCCTCTACAGCACGCTCGATCTCGGCCTCGGGGACCTGCTCGCCCTCGATGCGCCCGGCGCGGTGGTGTTCGACACCGGCCTGGGTGAAAACCGCGTCCTCATCGACCTCGACCGCCTCGGCCTGCCGGTGCGCGGCGATGGCCCGATGAAGGGCGACTATTCCGGCGTCACCATCACCGCTGAATCGGGCAAGCTCGACGTCAATACCTTGGATTCCGATGGCTGGCACCGCCTGCTGCGCAACGTCGGCATCAACGATTGGGATGACGGTTGGCCCAAGCTGCCGTCGGTGCTCAGCGATCCCAACAATCCCAACAGTCCGCGCATCGAGGTGGACTTCCTGACCAACGACAATGACGGCGGCTACAACACCCCCACCGAAGACGACGCCGACCAGTACGGCGAGCTTGCCGAGGCGCTGGCGCGCGTGCGCTTCCTGCTGCCGGGGCAGCGCATCACCAGCCTCGATCAGCTCCTGCAAGCGGATCCCCAGCGCCTTTCGCCGAAGTTCCGCTGGAAGCTGACCCGTAGCGAACTGGCGCTGCTACGACCCCATCTCACTGCGCACACCCTGGGACAGGGTCGCCAAGGGCTGATCGATGTCGGAACGGTGACCGTCAAGATCTCGCCCGCCAACGGCAACGCCTTCTTCACCGACGTGCCGGCGCATGTCATCGCCCGGCTGCTCGGCGCCGGCACCTGGGTGATGACCTCGACCGATCTGACCACGCTCAAGACCGGTGTGATCATGCGCGACCTCCATGACGGCAACCGCAGCACGACCCGCCATCGCATCTCCGGCAACAACCTGAGCTGGCAGATCCAGACCGGTTTCGACCGCCAGACCCTGACCCCGGCAGCCGATGAGGCGATCGCCATCCAGGCCCCGGCGGCGGTGAACATCAACCAGGCGACCTCACCGGTACGCGCCGCCTTCCACGACGTCCAGGACCCGCTGAAGACGTTGCCCGGCAAGCTCGCCGCCAACCAGGACGATCTCGCCACGCTCAACGCCGGCGCCAACGCGAGTGGTTTCACCTTGCAGGCGCCGATCGTTCCTGGCCTGGCCAACGACCTCGACCCGGCGGGCAACGTCAAACGCGACCATGAGATGCCGCCGCTCTCCAAGACCTCCGGGCCGTGGGTTACCATCGAAGCCGGTTCGGCCTCGCAGGATGCCGCCAACCGCCTCGCCGCCCAGGGTGGGCGCACGGTGATCGCGCAGACCGTCAATCAGGAATCCGCCATCGAGGCCCCCTACGTCACCCAGGGCGCCCTGCATGCCCTGACCGCCTCGCGTCATGGCAGCCAGCTCGATACCTTCCCGAATCCCCACGAGCGGAGAGCCGGGATCCGCCCCGACGACGTGGCGGTGACCAACGGCGACCTCGACCGCACCACCGGCCTGCGTCCGCACACGCTGCCCGACCTGACCAGCGCGCAGGGAGACCAGAGCAACGAGGCCTTCCGCAACGTGGATTGGAAGTTGACCTTCTCCACCGGCGGTAGCGGCGATCCGGTCCTCAACGAGAAGATCAAGACCGGCGATCCGGCGAGCACGCCGGCGCGCTCGCCCACCACCCCGGATGATCTGATCACCCCGGAAGGCCTGCGCCTGGAAGGCGGCGCCACGCTGTCCTACCGGCTCACCACCACGCACGGCATCATCAAGCCGCAGGCCGCCAACGATCAGGAACTGTCCGCGCGCCACCTGGCGATGTGGATCAAGCCGCGCACGGCCTGGAGCGGCGAGACGGTGATCTTCGAGGTGCGTTCACCGCAGGCCAATGCCGGCGATCAGATCGACGGCACGGCGGGATCGAACGACTTCCAGAACCTCTGGCGGCTGCACTACGATGCCACCAACGAACTGCTGGTGCTCACCCTGGCCAACAGCGCCATCGAGCACACCAGCGACTTCCAGGTCGGCGGCACGGCCTACAACGCGCCGGTCGACCTGCGCGTCACTCCCGAGATCAACGAATCCAGCCTTGGCGGCGGCAGCTCGCCGCTGGCGCCACGAGTGCCGTCCGAAGGCGCCAAGGTCCGCCACTTCTACAAAGTCAAAGGCGGCTTCCAGCCGGGACGCTGGCACCTCCTGCAAGTATCGATCGCCAACGACCGCCCGGGTGGCCATGCCATCGTGCTCGACGGCGTGGTCGGCCGCGACGCCTCGGCCAACGCCGTGGCGTCGCTGGCGGCCATGCGCCATGGCGACCATGCCACGCTGCCCTGCGTGCGCCTGGTCGCCGAGATCCCCGCGGTCAATGTCGCCCAGGTCGGCGGCACCGCGCTCGACCTGCCGACCATCGAGGTGCAGCCGGTGCTCGGCTTCAACGCCGACCAGCTTTTTCCCGCTCGCGGCATGCTGCGCATCGACGACGAGTACATCACCTACACCACGGTGACCGGCAACACGTTCAACGGCTGCAAGCGCGGCGAGCGGCAGAACACCGTCCAGGGCGGCGGCAACGTGCCGCAGAACTGGCCGGGAACCCAGATCCACCCCATCAATTCGCTGGTCTACCCCGGCGGTTACCGCATCAACGTCGGCGATGGCCAGTTCTTCCGCGGATCGGGAACGCTGGCGGCAGCACTCGGAGCCGGCGACACCACGCCCGACCCCTACATCGGCCAGAAGGATCCGGTCAAGACCGCCAGCGATCCCAAGGTGGTCGAGAACCGCTTCCGCACCTGGGGCTTCTGGAAGAAGAACTCGCTGCCCAGCGAAGTGAACGGCGACACGCCGCCCAAGCGCGTGGTGCGCTGCGCACCGACGCCGAACTTCACCAAGATCGATCTCGACGGCGAGTTCCCGACCGGTGCCTTCCCGCCGCGCGGCTTCGTCCTGGTACGCAGTCCTGAGGGCGGGCAGTTCGTGCTCTACTACAAGAGCAACAGCGGCGGGTCGCTCGGTAATTTCGACTGCTTCGGCAACGCCAGTCCCGCTTTCGGAGCGCCCAACGCCATCACCGAAGTCGACTCCTTCGCCTTCAATGCCGACAACGCCCCTGGCAACGCCTCGGTGCAGGTCATCCTGCTCTCGATCGAGGTCACCGGCGCGGACTTCGCGCAGTTCCCGCCCATCCAGCCACTCGGCGCCTTCCAGGTCGAGCATCCCGGCACCCGTCGCATCGAGTGGCTGACCTACACCCACACCAGGATCGCCTCCGACGGCAGCGCCCACTTCGTCCACCGTACCGGCTTCCCCTTCGGCAACGTCAACAGCGGCACCGGCGCCTTCACCCGCTCGCCGACCGGTTCCGGTCGCGGCGCCCAGCGCTCCGCCTACGCCGGCGATCCCCTGTTCCCGCTGCTCGGTGCCGACGCCGTCTTCCCGGCCGGAAGCGTGGTGCTGCCGGTGCATGGCATCGTCGGTTTCGCCCGCGCCCATTTCATCGCCACCGGCGATGTGGTCACCCTGGCCAAGCCGACCACCGAGACCGGGATCAAGCCGGTGCAACTGGTGGTGCGCTTCGCCGCCACCGATGGCTATCCCGATCTCGCGGCGGCGGCCAGCGGGCAGTTCGATACCCGCAACGAATGGTTCTCCTTCGCCGCTCCGGTTCCGACCAGCACGCTGACCAACGGCAGCACCTTCGAGATGCTGGGCTGGCCGTGCTGGAGCGGCGACGACATCAGCTCGTTGAATCCCACGCCAACCACCCGTGGGTTGATGCCGCGCATGGATGCGTTCAACACCGGCTACACGCCTGACAGCGACGCCGAGATGGTCATCGGCTCCGCCGACAGCCGCCGCGGCGGCAGCGGCGCGACCATGGACGCGGTGCTCGATACCATGCTCGCCGCCGCCACGCCGCGTGCAGGTCGGGCCAGCGACCTGTGCCAGGTCACCCGGCTGCTCAATTCGGCCGGCAACGCCTTGCTGAATACCGGCAGCCAAGCGACGTTCATCGTCGACGCCAATCAGGGCATCTTCAACGATCAGCGTTGCGGAATCATGCTGCTCGACGGCGAGGCCGTCGCCTACCGGCCGCTGACCGGTGGCGAGCGCGGCATCTTCGGCAACGGCTACAACGGCAGCCGTCACGTCTGCGTCATCGGCCGCGGTCTGCTCGGATCATCGATCATCGATCATCAATTGCCGACCACCGCGCCGCAGATCGGTCTGGCGGTGATGACGCTGCCCATCGGCCCGGTGTACCAGCTCAACACCGCGCTGCCGGCGGGCGTCTCGGATCTGGTCACCTTCACCGAGAACCCCAACAGCCCGGGCGGCTTCCAGGAACAGCCCAACGCCCCTGCCCTGCTCATCACCTCGCCCGACGGCCTCAAGCACGAGATCCTGCTGAATCCCAACAAGGCCACCGCGCCCTGGCTGCGCGGGCTCTACAACAGCACGGTCGAGAACTGGACGCTGTCCGACCCGGGCCCGATCGCAATCGGCTGGTGGCCGCGCTATCCGAGCGCCCTGCCCAAGGACCTTCCGTCCAACGCCCGCCATCAGGCCGCCCTGCTGCGCTGCCGCGCCTATGCCTGGGCCGGCTTCCCGCTGCGCCTGTATGGCGCCCGCTTCGATCTCTCGGTCGGTCAGCCACGCGCCACGGTCAGCCTGCTCGATGATGGCGGCGGCCTGTTCCGCGTCGAAGCGCGCGCACTGGCCACGGGTCTGGACTGGATGCAGGCGACTGCGGTGGGCGTGACGGCCGGCGCCGACCGTGACGTCAGTGGCGCCTTCAACGGGACGCAGTTCGCCAACAAGGCGGTGGACGGCGCCGAGCTGCGCGTGACCTGGCAGTACGCCGCCGCGACGCCCGGCGCCACCAACACCGCCCAGCACCTGGCTGATCTGGCGACCAACGGCAACCGTGCCCCCACCCTTGGCGCCGTGCGCGTGCGCTGCCTGGCGCCGAGCACGATCCTCGCCACGCAGTCGGCGAAGTGACGGCATGAGCGCGTCCACGCGGACCTCCCGTTCCACCACCGCCCTGACCCTGCTCGAGGTCCTGGTCGCGGTACTCATCCTGTCGGTGGTCACCGTGGCCATGCTCGGCGTGCTGTTCGCGAGCAGCACGCTGTTCCAGCAGGCCGAGACCAGCCGGGCCGCCAATGACGAAGCGGTGGCGGTGATGGGCGCGCTGCAGGACGACCTCGACCGTCTGCTGCCGGCAGCGGCCGACGGCTTCGTCTATGCCGCCCTCGACGACGTGAACGACAAGACCGGCAACGCCATCCTGGCCTGGAGCGCGGCCGCGCAGAATTCGCAGGCCATCGGGCTGGCCGGCGGCCACGCGCGCGAGCTGGTCGCGTGGTGGGCCGACGCCGATCGCGGTGCTGACAAGTACACGGCCAATGAGACCAATCAGCGCGACCGCTTGCGCCGCCTGGTGCTCGACGACGCGCTGCGCATCGGCGACTTCGTGCTCGCCGAGTGGCCGGACGAATGGGATCAGGTCGGCAGTGTCATCTTCCATCGCGGCCCCGATCAGATCACCCCCAGCGGCATCGATGTCGAGTGGTTCCACCTGACCGCCACCGGTCAGCGCCAGAACGACCAGTCGTTCTCCCTGCCTGGTGGGCAGACCCACGTCGCGCGCGCCATCATCCGTCAACTCACCAACCAGTTCGAGCACGCCGAGATCACCGTGCGCTTCGGCAACCAGCGATTGACCAAGGAGTTCCGTAGCTCGGTCATCGCCAGCGGCTGCCTGCACTTCGGCTGCGCGATCAGTCAGGACGCCGCCCGGCGCAACACCGACGGCACGCTGTGGTGGAACAACCCGGTCGGCAACGCCAACGGCTCACTGCCGCCGATCTCCAACAACTTCGACACCGCCGCTTCGGGCACCGCCTATCCCGCGGCCATCCAGGTGGTGGCCATCCTCAGCGGCGGCGGTCGTTTCGCCGCGAAGGGCTTTGTCACCGCCGACCTCGACGCGAATTCCACCGATCTGCGCTTCGCCGGCTTCAAGGCCGTCCCCAGTGCACCCGGCTCGCTGATGCGCATCGATGACGAATGGGTCGAGTACGGCGACGTCCGCGGTGGCACCGCCACCGGCCTGCGCGGTGCCCTGGGCAGCGTCCAGATCGCACACCCCCGCGGCGCGACGGTGCGCATCGGTCGCATCTACAGCCTGGTGCGGGTGGTGCCGCGCTAGCAGGCTGCTGAACAAGCAGCCTGCCGGGGTTTGGGGGGCTGAAGGCCCCCTGAAGCAAAAGCTGAAGCACCGTGTTTTCGCGAAAAATTGGCGCGCCAGCGCCGCGCTAAAATACGGTGCGGCTGGCAGGATGCTGTTTTTCAGCAGCCAGCTAGACGCGGCGACCAGACGTCGGCGCTGCGGTATTGACCACCGGACGACTACGCCGACCTTGCGCCTCGCGCACACATGTCCGGCATCCTGACCTTCTTCAATCTCGACAGCTTCAGCACCGGCGACCTGCTCACGGTGGCGACGCTGGTGGTGCTCGAAGGCCTGCTCAGCTGCGACAACGCCATCGCCCTGGCGATGATGGTGCGCCGGCTGCCAGCGCATCAGCAGGGCAAGGCCCTGCGCTACGGCATCATCGGCGCCTACTTCTTCCAGTTCACCGCGCTGCTCCTGGCCAAGTGGATCGTAAGCCAATGGTACCTGAAGATCCTTGGCGGGGCCTATCTCCTGTGGATGGCGGGCAACCATCTGCTCAAGCCGGGAAAGCGCGACGAAGAGGCGCTGAACGCGGATGCCGACGCGCCCAAGCAGCGGCGCTTCCTCGGGCTGAGCGCCTTCTGGAGCACCGTGCTGCTGGTCGAGGCCACCGACATCGCGTTTTCCGTCGATTCGATCGCGGTGGCGGTGGCGCTGTCGAGCAAACTCTGGGTGCTCTTCCTGGGCGCCATCATCTGCGTCCTGTGCATCCGCTTCGCCGCCCAGGGTTTCATCAAGCTGCTCGCGATCTTCCCGCGCCTGGAGATCTTCGCCTTCGTCGCCGTCGCCATCATCGGCATCAAACTGGTGGTCGAGTTCCCCATGGACGTGGTCGGACAGACCCGCCAGTTGCCAGCGGGCGCGACCTACCGCACTGCCGCGCAGTACCAGGACCTGGTCCACCAGCACCACCATCCCTCGGTGCATATCCACGGCGTCATCACCATCACCACCGCGGCCATCGAAGCGCCGCTGGAAAGCGCCTTCGGACCGGCGGACGATCGCGGCGCCCAGGCCGAGTACGGACGGGCACGGTCGTTCTGGCTGCACGAAGGCCGCCAGCTCATCCATGTCAACGAGTGGGTCGCGAGCGCGCTGATCATCCTCACCCTGGCGCTGGGCTTCCTCAAGCGGGCGCCGCCGCCGCCGCTGCATGGACACGCCGGGATCGTCGCGCCGACCACCAGCGGGGATCCGACGACGAAACGGAACGGCCCGGAGGGATGACCCTCCGGGCCGGCCGCCAGCAGATAGCGCAGTCACCTGGCAGTCACCGTGGAGCGCGGGCCGGAGGTCCGCGCTCCCGCTTCGCCTACTTGGCGCCCTTGAGGTTCGCCGCGACGAAGTCCCAGTTGACCAGGCTGGTGAGGAAGGTCTCGATCCACTTCGCGCGCAGGTTGCGGTAGTCGATGTAGTAGGCGTGCTCCCACACGTCGATGGTCAGCAGCGCCGTCTGCTTGGCGCGCATCGGCAGGTCGGCATTGGCGGTCTTGGTGACCTTGAGCTTGCCGCCATCGGCGACCAGCCAGGCCCAGCCGGAACCGAACTGGGTGAGGGCTGCGGCGGTGAACTCCTCCTTGAACTTGGCGAACGAGCCGAAGTCGCGGGTGATCGCCGCACCGATGTCGCCGGTGGGCTCGCCGCCACCCTTGGGCTTCATGCAATTCCAGAAGAAGGTGTGGTTCCAGATCTGGGCGGCGTTGTTGAACACCGGACCCGGCGCGTCGCTGGACATGATCAGCTCCTCCAGCGACTTGGTGCCGTCCGCCTTCTTGTCGTCGATCAGCTTGTTGAGGTTGACCACGTAGGTGTTGTGGTGCTTACCGTGGTGGAAATCGAGGGTCTCCGGGCTGTAGTGCGGGGCGAGCGCATCCTTGGCGTAGGGCAGGGGCGGCAGGGTGAAGGGCATGGGTTTCTCCGGATTGGCAGGCGGGTTGGCAGTGGCGGCGAGCGGTTGTCCGCGGCCATCGCAACCGGGGGTGAAGGGGAAGGCGAGTCCGACGGCGATGACGCCGGACGTGCGCAGGAATTCGCGGCGGTCCATCGGTGTCTCCTGATCGTGACCGGGCGCATGGTGGTCAGGGATCGCAGGCAACAAGACCGCCGGACTGGAATCGCCCGCTTGCTTGCTGGAATGCTGGAACTACTCCGCCAGTCTGTCCGCCATGGGTGCCCTGGGCGACAACCTCCGCCGCCTGCGCAAGCAGGCCGACCTCACCCAGGCGCAACTGGCGACCCGCGTCGGCCTGCCCCGGGCGACCCTGGCCAGCCTCGAACAGCCGGGCGCCAATCCCGGCATGCAGACGGTGCTGGCGGTAGCCAAGGCGCTCGGCGTCAGTCTCGACGATCTGCTCCATCCCCGCCCGGCACAGCGCCACTACAAGGTCACCGCCCGCGATCAGCAGGAGTACCGCGCCGAGGCCGGCCGTTTCGTCGCCCGCCTGGTCTCACCGATCGCGTCGAAGGGCGTTCAACTGCATCACCTCACCCTGCAACCCGGCTGCCGTTCGATCGGCCGTCCGCATCCCATGGGCGCGCAGGAGTTCTTCTACTGCCTGTCCGGCGCCGCCGTGCTGCACATCGAGGACGAGGAGGTCGCGGTCGAGACTGGCAGCCTGGTGCAGTTCCCCGGCCACCGCCGCCACATCTACGAGAACCGCCACGCCCGCGAGGCGGTGGTGGCGATCTCGGCAGTGGTGATGCATCTGGGGTGAGCGCGCAGCGCCGCCGTCGAATTGGTCGTTGCCGGTGGATTCCGTTGCTCGCCCGTCCTCTACGAAGCGGTGGTGCGTCAGGCGGGAGAGTGGCGATAGGCGCAGCCATGCTCTGCACTGGCCCGTGCAGCGGATGCCCCTACACCCCTGCCCATGCCTGCTGCGCCGGTCCCGTCGCTGACTCCTGGAACGCTGGTCGCCGAGGATCTCGCCGCCCTGGTGCGGAGTGGCGCGGTGCGCGGCGAGACGGCCATCACCGATGCGCAGATCCAGCCGGCGTCGATCGACCTCACCCTGTCGGCCGAGGCGTACCGCCTGCCCGGCAGCATCCTGCCCTTGGCCGGTGAGCGTGTGCGCGACCTCATCCGCGACCTGGCGCTGGAGCGCGTCGACCTGGCGCAGCCGGCCTGCCTCGGGCGCGGGCAGGTCTACCTGGTGCGCCTGCGCGAATCGCTCGCGCTGCCGGCCGGGTTGGAAGCGTACACCAACAGCAAGAGTTCGACCGGCCGCATCGATCTCGCCACCCGTGTGGTCGCCGACGGCAGCCCGCGCTATGAGCGCATCCCGGCCGGCTATCACGGCGAGCTCTGGCTGGAGCTGATCCCGCGCAGCTTCAACGTCATCGCCCGCGCCGGTGTCAGCCTCAACCAGGCCATCCTCTTCCATGACCGTCGCGTCCTCGACCATGCCGCCATCGCCGCCCGCCACGCCGCGTTGCCCCTGCTGCGCGAGTCCGATGGCAGCGCGGTCCCTGCCGACCGCTGCCTGTTCGAAGGTCGCCTGGTGATGACCGCCGACCTCGGCCAGCCCGTCGTCGGCTATGTCGCCAAGCGCACGCATCGGCCGCTCGATCTGTCGGCGGTGCGCGCCCATCGCGCCGAGGAATTCTTCGCGCCCATCCCGCGCTCCGAGTCCGGGTATCTGTTTCTGGAGCAGGGCAGTTTCTACATCCTCGCCACCAAGGAGCGTGTGGTGGTGCCCGCCGATCTCGCCTGCGAAATGGTGCCCTACGACGCCGCCGCCGGCGAGTTCCGCGCCCACTACGCCGGCTTCTTCGATCCAGGTTGGGGGGTGGCCGGCACCTCGGCGCCAGGTGCCAAAGCGGTCCTTGAGGTGCGCCCGCACCAGGACGACATCATCCTCCGTCACGGCCAGCCCATCTGCGCCATGGCCTACGAGGTGCTTCAGCGCCCGTGCCAGCAACTCTACGGCACCCGCGGCAATTCGTACGCCGATCAGGACGGGCCGCGGCTGTCGAAGCATTTCTTGTAGGCAACTGCTCAGGGGCTCCGCCCAATGCTGTGAAGTTAAAGCGCAGACGCGTGCGAACGTCAGCCTGGATAGGGGTAGGGACGGCCCTTTCGGGCCGCCCCTCCCTCCGAACCGTACGGGCGGATTTCCCGCATACGGCTCTCCAGTCATCGGGTTTCCCGGTGGGAGTGGAGATACGCGAGATG